>Ga0214921_10000115_pt1 | contig 153711 bp, 144 predicted proteins | sample LL1505_MetaG_FD_177992 | JGI IMG/M metagenome (GOLD analysis project Ga0214921, IMG submission 177992) | Freshwater microbial communities from Lake Lanier, Atlanta, Georgia, United States - LL-1505 | ecosystem: Environmental > Aquatic > Freshwater > Lake | place: USA: Georgia | collected... | reverse complement strand
CTAATTTTAAAAATTACTTTTCTCAAAAAGTAGATGAATCCTGCGCAGGAGGTGAACCGTTTCTTTGAAAGGATGGGCCAACGCAGGTAAGCCCGTAAAATTCTTTTTACTTAAGCCGTTAAATAAATAACGACGAATTTATGCAACTTGCCTACAGATTGCCTACAAGCATCCACAAAACAAAACGCCCCAGAAACCAAAAGGGTCGCTAGAGCGCATGAATATTGGGGTGGCTGATGGGGCTCGAACCCACGACAACAGGAATCACAATCCTGGACTCTACCAACTGAGCTACAGCCACCGCAAGTTCGCGATTATAGCGCAAACTATTTTTAATTTACCAGCGCTTACGCTGGTGTTTTTTGCTTCTCCGCATTGGGTTTGGGCACCAAGATTTCGCCCTTCATCATAGATTTCAACTCTGCCAAGTAGGCTTGCGTTTCGGCCGAACCCCAAAGCTGTGTAAATTGCTGTTGGGCTTGCTTCATGAGTTCTTTGTTCTCTTCTGGCGGTAGCACTTTGACGACCCGCACAATGGCAAAGCCTTGCGCACCCAGGTCTACGCCGCTCATGGCAGGCAGTTGATTGGGGTCTGCGCGCAGCACAGCGTCTACCACCTGAGCCACTTGCTTCTGGGTTTTGTCACGGGAAATCAAGATGGCGCTGGGCAGGCCTTCGGCATTGGACTTAAAGCTGGCCAAGCGCTTTTGGCCATCAGACTTGGCCATGTCTGCTGCTTTTTCTTGTGTCACGTTTCGTTTCACAACATCCTTAACTTCGGCAAATGGCAAAGTGGCCGCCGGCTGATGTTTGACGATTCGAGCAGACACCAAAGTGTTGGGCGCCACTTCCACGGCTTCCGTGTTGCGTTGCTTTTCCAAGGAGGCCTCATTGAACAAAGCTTTCAAAAGGCCAGGATGTGTCAAAGGCGATTTGGCAGAAGCAGGTGTTGTAGAGGGCTGGCTTGGTACTTTGCTGGCCTTCTGAATATTCAGTTTGAGTTTGTCAGCCACGTGCTTCAGGCTGTCGGATTGCTCATACACCGTGTTAGAGAAAATTTCGGCCAACTCCGCAAACTTGCGTTGTGCTTGCTGCTTTTTCAGATCGGCCTCTAGGGCTGAGCGCATGGACTCAAAGCTTGCCACCTTCGGGGCTTTGATGTCAGTCAATTGGATGATGTGGTAACCAAACTCAGACTCCACCACGTCACTGATGTCCAATTTGTTGAGCTTGAAGGCAGTGTCTTCAAAGACTTTGACCATGGCACCACGACCAAAGAAATCAAGATCGCCGCCCTTCGCCGCAGAGCCAGGGTCTTGTGAGTTTTTGCGGGCCACTTCGGCAAACGACGCGGGCTTGGCTTTAACGACTTTTAAAAGCGCCTCAGCTTTGGCACGTGCCGCTTTTTTCTCAGCCTCAGGTGCGTCTTTGGCGGCAGTAATCAGAATGTGGCTGGCACGACGCTCTTCTTTGCTGCTTAAGCGTTGTATGTTTTGGTCGTAATAGTCTTTGAGGTCTTTGTCGTTAACCACCACAGACTGGCGAATGGTTTCAATGTCGAGCACCACGTATTCAATGTCAGCCGATTCAGCCGATTGAAACTTGGGGCCATTTTTGTCGTAGTAGCTTTGCAAATCTGCATCCGAGATACTCACTTTGGCCAAGTAGTCTGATGTGGGGAAGTTCAAAATTTGAGCTTCGCGTCGCTGCGTAAACGCATTGATGGCTGTTTGTGTTTGCGATAAGGTGGCATAAGCCGTTGCCTGCACGCCCTGAATGACTTGCCGATTGGAAATGTCGGCACGCATTTGAATTTCAAACATTTCGGGCGTCATGCCCTGGCTTGCGGCCAATTGTTTGTAGCGCTCCATGTCGAGTTTGCCATCGGGCGTGCGCAACGATGCAATGGCCGGAATTTGTTGAAGCTCACGAGCCAAGCGCGAGTCGCTCACCACCACTTGCAGCTTTTGCGCAGCAGCAGCCACCACTTGATCTCGCACCATGCGCTCGAGGGTGGCATATTTGGCTTCAGGCGTGTCAAACATTTTGACATCGATGTTGGGCATCGAAGCACGGATGCGATCGACTTCTCTTTTGTGCGCGGCTTCCCACTCGCCTTGATTGATTTTGTTGCCATTGACTTTGGCTACCACAGCGCCTTGGTCTTTAAAACGGCTATATCCCTCAATGCCGAACATCACAAAGGACGGGATGATGAGCAGGAACAACAATCCCATCATGATCTTGGTGTTGTTGCGGACAAAATCAAACATGTGAGAACTCTCTGTCTAGGGACACAAACGGTGGTGTAAAAACGTGGTCTTTTAAAAGACAAAAGGCGAACAACCTGTTCGCCTTTGCTTAGGGGTGGTGGTGGGTGATGACGGGCTCGAACCGCCGACCTACGCCTTGTAAGGGCGCCGCTCTACCAACTGAGCTAATCACCCCCTTCATCAAAGATTAATTCAGGGCGTCTTTGAGGGCCTTGCCTGGACGGAACTTAGGCACCTTGGCAGATTTGATCTTGATGGCAGCGCCAGTACGGGGGTTGCGACCCGCGCGAGCAGCACGCTTGGTGACAGCGAAGGTACCAAAGCCAACCAGAGCGACGGTGCCGCCCTTTTTCAAGGTGGTACGCACGGCGCCAATGGTGGCTTCCAACGCACGGCCAGCAGCAGCCTTGGAAATGTCTGCTTGTTTGGCGATGTGCTCGATCAATTCTGTTTTGTTCATACAAAGAGCCTTAGAAAAATTGATTCACTCGAACTGCGAATGAATAGTCATTGAAAAAAAACGGGTAATTAGCAATGCTAACTTTGTAGACAAAAAGATTGTCACTACAAAGAATTTGCAGACCTTCAATTTATTGAGGCAATCAGTGCCTGTCAAATGATTTTCAGCCTAGAAACCGCAATGCGGCTTGAATTCTAGACGCAAAGTGAATGCAGCCGAGTACTTCATTTAAAAAAAATTAAAGCTTGTTCAATCTTGTTGATCTAAGTTCTCATAAAGCCTCAACAATGGCTTTGCCAACGTCTTGGGTATTAGCAGAACCCCCTATGTCTTTGGTGCGCGGCGCACCGCTGTTGGGCGCTAAAACTTTTTCAATGGCAGCCAAAACGGCGTCGTGTGCTGGCTTGCTGCCCAAAAATTCAAGCATCATGGCACCGCACCAAATTTGACCAATGGGGTTGGCCAGGTTCAAGCCCGCAATGTCGGGGGCAGAGCCGTGGACAGGTTCAAACAAAGAGGGGTATTTGCCATCGGGGTTTAAATTGGCACTGGGCGCTATGCCAATGGTGCCGGTGCACGCAGGACCCAAGTCGCTCAGGATGTCACCAAACAAATTGCTGGCCACTACTACATCAAAGAAGTCGGGGCGCTGCACAAAGTGAGCGGTGAGAATGTCAATGTGAAATTTGTCGACACGCACATCCGGGAAATTTTTCGACATCTCAAGCACGCGCTCGTCCCAGTAAGGCATGGTGATGGCAATGCCGTTGGACTTGGTGGCGCTGGTGAGGTGTTTGTTGGGGCGAGACTGCGCCAATTCAAATGCGAACTTTAAAACGCGGTCTACGCCAATGCGCGTCATGACAGTCTCTTGCATCACAATTTCTCGCTCGGTGCCGGGGAACATTCGACCGCCAATGCTGGAGTACTCGCCTTCGGTGTTTTCGCGCACGATGTACATGTCGATCTCGCCGGGCTCTCGCGGACTGCCATCGCGACGAACCACCGGCGCAACGATGCCAGGCATCAAGCGCGCAGGACGCAAGTTGATGTACTGATCAAACTCTCGTCTGAACAACAGCAAGGAGCCCCACAGCGAAACGTGGTCGGCAATTTTGTCGGGCCAGCCCACTGCGCCAAAGTAAATGGCGTCGTGACCACCAATCAAGTCTTTCCAATTGTCGGGCAGCATTTGGCCGTGCTTTTCAAAATAATCCCAACTTGAAAAATCGAAGTGGTCAAAGTGCAAATCGAGATTGAATTTGCTGGCTGCAGACTCCATCACGCGCAGACCTTCAGGCATGACTTCTTTGCCAATGCCGTCGCCCGCTATGACTGCGATTCGTTTTTGGGTCATGTTCGTTCTTTCTCTGAAATAGGTGCTGGGCGGGTGGGTGCGCGCACAACCATGCTCACACCCATGGCGGTGAGTGCAATGCCCAAAAGTATCACCAGGGTGATGGGTTCATCAAATAAAAACCAAGCAATGATGGCGGTGCAAGGCGGCACCAGGTACATGAGGCTGGTGACAGAGGCCGCAGCGCCCTTTTGAATGAGTAAATACAACAAGGAGCTACCGCCCAGTGTCAGTCCTAATACGGACCAAGCCATAGCGTACATGAATTCTATGTTGCCTTGAACCGACTCTGTTTCCAACAAGGCAAGCGGGGTGGTGACCACCAAGGCGGCCATCAGCTGAACCGTATTGGCTGTTCTGACATCACAAGGCTGTACAAATCTTTTTTGATACAAGGTGCCTAGCGTGATGGCGCACAGCGCCATGAGGGCCCAGCTGATGTTGGCGGCATTGACGTGATCTAGGGCGCTACCGTGCAGGAGTTTGTTGGACAAAACCATCAGCAAACCACAAAATCCAAGCCCCAATCCGAGCCACTGTTTGCGGCTCACCTTCGACTCAGATCCTGCCCACTGGGAAGACAACCACATGGCTGTTAGCACGGGCTGCAAACCCACGATGAGTGCCGATAAACCCGACCCCATGCCTGCCTTCACAGCAGCCCAAACACCACCCAAATAGGCCGCGTGCATCAAAACACCCGTGACTGACAAATGCAGCCAAGCTTTGCGCCCTTGCGGCCAAGCCACTTTGGCCACAAACACCCAAGCTAAAAAGCAAGCAATCGACAAGGCGTATCGAATCCAGAGAAAAGAAAATGGCGGTGCATGCGGCATGCCAAAGCGCGCCACAATAAAGCCGGTGCTCCAAATGAGGACGAAGACCGCAGGCATGGCTCGCAGCCAAGCCGCTGAAGAAAAAGATGAATTCATTTCACGCGAGCACGTATCTCGGGCAAAGCTTTTTGCATGTAATAAATCATGGACCAAATGGTCAGGATGGACGCTATCCAAATTAACACGGTGCCCCACTCTTGGGTGTCTATGACGCCAAAGAGCTGACCGTTGTAGAGCAAGAAAGGAATGGCCATCATTTGCACCGTGGTTTTGAGCTTGCCCACAAAGTGCACCGCCACGCTTTTGCCAGCGCCCAATTGGGCCATCCACTCTCGCAAAGCCGAGATGGCAATCTCACGGCCCACAATGATCAAGGCCACCATCACATGAACTCGGTGCATGTGAACCAACACCAGCAAAGAAGCGCAGACCAAAAATTTGTCGGCCACGGGGTCGAGGAACGCGCCAAAGGAAGATGTTTGATTGAGCTTGCGGGCTAAAAAACCATCGAGCCAATCGGTGAGTGCAAACACCACAAACAAAATGGTGGCCCAAAAGTTTTGCACCGCGAGAGGAAGGTCAGTGTAAAAAACGCCAACAATGAGGGGAATCGCCACAATGCGAGTCCAAGTCATGAGGGTGGGAATGGTCCAAAACATGGCGCTTATTGTGGCATGGCTTGGCCGCTTTTGTTTCTTGGCGGTGCTTAATGCAGCGCTTGGTAAATGCTTTCAGCCAATTCACGCGAAATACCGTCTACCGACATCAGGTCATCGACACTGGCGTCTTCGACCCCCCTCACCCCGCCAAATCGTTGGAGCAACTTGGCGCGTTTGCGCGGACCAATGCCTGCAATTTCTTCTAAGCGACCGCCGCCCATGCGCACCTTGGCCCTTTGGGCACGCATGCCGGTAATGGCAAATCGGTGCGCCTCGTCTCTGACTTGGGCGACCAGCATGAGGGCTGCAGAGTCTTTCCCCAAATAGACCTTGTCCCGGCCATCGGCAAACACCAGCTCTTCCAGGCCGACCTTGCGGCCCTCGCCTTTTTCAACACCCACTATGAGGGAAAGGTCAAGTCCAAGACTTTCAAAAACTTCTTTGGCCATGGACACTTGACCTTTACCGCCATCGATCAACACCAGATCGGGCATGCGCAACTTCAGGTCTGCTTCACCCGACTTCATGGCTTCGGCCAACTTGCCATAGCGCCTTGAAAGAACTTGCCGCATGGCCGCGTAATCATCGCCTGGCGTGATGCCTTCAATTTTGTAACGTCGGTATTCGCTGTTTTGCATCTTGTGGTTTTGAAACACCACACACGATGCCTGGGTGGCCTCTCCCGAGGTGTGCGATATGTCGAAACATTCCATGCGCAAGGCGTCAATGTCATCGGGGGCTAAATCGAGCGCTTCGACCAAGGCTCGGGTTCTGGCTTGTTGTGAGCCCTCCTCCGCCAACAATCTGGCCAATTGAAGGGCCGCATTTTTCTCTGCCATTTCCAACCATGCACGCCGTTGCTCCCTCGGATTGTGAACCGCTGAAATTTTGACGCCCGATTGCAGCGCGATGGCTTCAATCACTTTTTGACTGATTTTTTCGCTGGTAATCAGCGAGGGTGGGGCCGGAATATTCAGATAGTGTTGTGCCACAAAGGCCTCCAACACTTTGATCTCCATGCTGATCACTTGGGTTGCAGGTTCGTCTTCCAAAACCATGCTGGCAATGGCATGACCGTCTTCAATGTGCGATGGAAAATAAGGACGATCGCCCAAATGACGGCCGCCGCGCACCATGGCCAAATTGACACACGCCCTGCCGCCTTGCACTTTCACGGCCAAGATATCCACATCGGTGTCCGACACATTGTCCATCGACTGTTGGTGCAAAACCCTCGACAGTGCGGTCATCTGATTGCGAACTTCAGCGGCCAGCTCAAACTCAAGTTGGTCTGCATGGGCCATCATTTGAGCTTCCATGGCCTTCAAAACGGCTTGTGTTTCACCGCGCAAAAACGCCTCTGCTTGCGCCACATCTTGCGCATATTGGTCGACAGAAGTCTTGCCCACACATGGCCCTGAGCAACGCTTGATTTGGTACAACAAACAGGGCCTGGTGCGGTTGGCAAAGACAGTGTCTTCACAGGTTCTAAGGCGAAAAACTTTTTGCAGCAGTTGAATGGTTTCCTTCACCGCCCAAGCACTGGGATAGGGCCCGAAGTACCTGTGTTTTTTTTCTACACCGCCGCGGTAATAGGCAATGCGCGAGTAGGACTCGGGCTTGATGCCCTCAGGCTGAGATCCAGTCTTGCCAGTCTGGCCCGTGCCCGACATTTTGAGGTAGGGATAACTTTTGTCGTCTCTGAACAAAATGTTGAACTTGGGGCTCAGTGTTTTGATCAGGTTGTTTTCAAGCAGCAATGCCTCGGCCTCAGACCTCACCACCGTGGTTTGCATTCGGCAAATCTTGCTCACCATGTGTCCGATGCGAGTGCCGCCATGGTCTTTTTGAAAATAGCTGCTGACGCGTTTTTTCAAATTGCGCGCTTTGCCGACATACAAGACTTGGTCGTCCGCATCAAAATACCGGTACACCCCCGGCAAACTTGGCAGGGCTGCCACTTCGGCCAACAAAGAATCTGGATGAGCGCTAGACATGGGCTGTATTGTGTCTTGAAGCGGGCGACAATATCACGCATGCTTTGGGACATTTTTTGCCGCGTGATCGACAACCATGGAGACTTGGGGGTCTGTTGGCGCTTGAGCGCCGAACTGGCTTCGCGCGGCCACCCAGTGCGGCTTTGGGTGGACCAAGCCGATGCCCTTGAATGGATGGCACCGCAAGCACACAGCCAAGTGCGGGTTCGGCCCTGGCAAGCCTCGCTAGACGCAAACGAGCCCATGTCCCAAGTTTGGTTGGAGGGTTTTGGATGCAAATTGCCCGAACATTTCACGCAATGGGCTGCTTCAAAACACGAAACCAAACAGAGCCAGAGCCTGCCAGTCTGGCTGAATTTGGAATACCTGAGTGCAGAAACGTATGTGGAAAAGTGTCACAAGCTTCCCTCGCCGGTCATGAGTGGGCCACTCAAGGGCCGGACCAAATGGTTTTATTACCCTGGCTTCACGCCTCAAACAGGGGGGCTGATTCGGGAAGCACACCTCAGACTCCTCACACAGCTCAAGCTGAATGACCTCGGCCCCGATCAGTCTGCAACTTCATTGCAGCTTGCCAACCCAGTACGCCAAACCACTTTGTTTTGTTACGAGCCAGCAGCCTTGAGTCAGGCCCTGCAATTGCCATCCTTGAGCGGGCCCAAGCACCGTTGGCGCATAGCGCATGGCCGCGGTTCTGTGGCCTTTGATCTGGCGCTGGCCAACTTGCCCCACCTGGCCTCACAAATTCAATTTGAAAAAATCCCCCCCATTTCTCAGGCTGAATTTGATACCTTGCTAGCGCAAAGCGAGCTCAATTTTGTGCGGGGCGAGGACTCCCTTGTCAGGGCCTTGTGGGCTGGCAAGGCCTTTGTTTGGCAGATCTACCCCCAAGACGATGGGGCCCATGGGCCCAAGTTGGAAGCGTTTTTGGATTGGCTTGAAGCCCCAGAAAGTCTGCGCCAATTTCACAGGGTTTGGAACGGCTTAAGCTCTGAAAAGTTGCAAGAAATTGACCTGCCTGGCTGGCAGGCTTGCACACTGAAGGCACAACAGCGCTTGTTGGCGCAAGATGATTTGGTCAGCCAGTTGCTCCAATTTGTGTCGGAAAAGAGCTAAAATCAGAGGCTTTGGGGAAGCCACACCTTGGTGCCAAAATGAATTTTATCAATGATCCCTGCAAGCACAGATACGGGACAACACTGGACTCACTGGACAAATTATGAAAGTAGCTCAAGAAATTCGCGTCGGTAATGTGATCATGCAGGGCAAAGACCCCATGATCGTTTTGCGCACAGAATACAGCCGAGGCGGCCGCGGTGCTGCCACTGTTCGCATGAAACTCAAAGCATTGCTCAGCAACATGGGCACCGAGTCTGTGTTCAAGGCCGATGACAAAATGGACCAAGTGATCTTGGACCAAAAAGAGTGCACCTATTCTTATTTCGCCGACCCCATGTACGTGTTCATGGACGGCGAATTTAACCAGTACGAAGTTGAGTCAGAAAACATGGGTGATGCCATGCATTACCTCGAAGACGGCATGGCTGTTGAAGTGGTTTTTTATGACGGCAAAGCCATATCAGTTGAACTGCCCACCAGCGTTGAACGCGAAATTACCTGGACCGAGCCTGCCGTCAAGGGCGACACCTCAGGCAAGGTCTTAAAGCCCGCCAAAATTGCAACTGGTTTTGAAGTGCCCGTGCCATTGTTCGTTAACCAAGGCGACAAGATTGAAATTGACACTCGCACTGGTGAGTACCGCAAGCGCGTTTAAAGTCAAATTCAGTGCCCTGCGCCGCGAGGCCTGAGACGCCAGGCTTGCGGTGCCCCACTGGCCACCGCGGTGCCGACGAACCAAAACACCACTGACACGCCCACCACGGCCCCCGCAGCACCAAACAAAAGTGGCATCAACACGCTCGATGCATTGACCGTCATGATGCGCAGTCCCAAGGCTTCGCCTTGACGATGAGAGGGCGTGATTTGGTGCAAGGTGCTCATGATCATGGGCTGTACCACCCCCAGCACAAAGCCCAAACATATGGAGCAAATGCCCATGGCGATGGCGGATTCAAAAAACGGGTAAATGGCAAAGATCAAGCCTGCGCAAATCATGGCGCCCGTGAGCAAACGGTACTCCTCCAAGCTTTTGGCAATCCAAGGCAACACCATCCTGATGCAAGCCGAAGCCACTGCGAAGGAGCCCAAGATGGTTCCGACCACCGTGGCACTCATTCCCCGCTCATGACCCAGCACGGGTACCACAAAGGTGTGGACATCCCAGCACGACGATAGCAACCAATTGACCAGCAAGAGCTTGCGCATGAGAGGCTCTTGCAGCAAATCCCATACACGGTTGTTGGCATGGTCTGGATGGCGCGGCTCTGCTGGGTGCTCTTGGGTTTTGCGAATCCAAAACCAAGCCACGAAGGGAAATACAAAAAGCATGATGAAGCAAGCTCGAAACCCATCCGCATCTCCCGCCACAGTGCCGGCATGGTCAATGACCAGGCCCGCAAAAAAGGGGCCGATAAAGTTTGACACTGCAGGTCCGATGGCCAACCAACTGAACGACTCCTTCAGTTGATCGGCGTTGGCAGAGATCCGGCCCACATGCCTTTGAAGGGCAATGACTGTCAGCCCTGATGCGGCACCTGTGGCCAACGCCGCCAAACACAGCACAGGAAAAATAGGCCAAAAAACAGCCACGGCCGATCCAATGCAGGCCAAGTACACACCCAAGCGAACCGGTTTTTTGAGGCCGTGCCGATCGGTGTAGCGTCCAGCGGGAATGGCCATGAAAACCTGGGTAAGAGAAAAGAGCGCCAACAAAACACCCACGGCCAAGGTGCTATAGCCTTGCTTAAGCGCCAGCAATGGCGTGGCCAATCGCATGCCAGTCATGCATGCGTGAAGAAAAATTTGTCCTGCAATCAGGCGCAACAGAGCCTTTTTCACAATGCTGCGCCGTCGCCTTTGAGGGGATCTGGTGTGACCTTGATGTCTTGCATGTCATTGAGATCGCTGGCATCTAGCGACAACAAACTGGGCACTTGGCCGTCTGGCAAAGCCTCCACTTGTCGCAATGCGCGGTGCATCACATTGCTTCGAGTTTGTGCTTTGTCCAAAGTGTTCAGCACCGTTTGGGTTTGCTCTTTCACTTTGGCCAACACATCACCAAACTTACCAAACTCGGTTTTGACGGCCCCCAAGACTTGCCAAACTTCACTCGATCTTTTTTCAAGGGCCAAGGTTCTAAAACCCATTTGCAAAGAATTTAACATGGCCATCAGGGTGGTGGGGCCCGCCAAGGTGACGCGAAAATCTCTTTGCAAAGACTCAATCAAACCTGGCCGACGCAGCACTTCGGCATACAGACCTTCGGTGGGCAAAAACAAGATCGCAAAGTCGGTGGTGTGCGGCGGCTCGACATACTTCTCCATGATGGATTTAGCTTCCAACCGGACACGTGCCTCCAAGGCTTTGCTGCACAAGTCGGCTTGAATCACATCGGCTCTAGACTGTGCATCGAGCAGACGCTCATAGTCTTCGTTGGGAAACTTGGCGTCTATGGGCAACCACACCGGTTGACCATCCTCAGACCGGCCCGGCAAGCGAATGGCAAAGTCCACCCTGTTTTTGCTTCCTGGAATGGTGGCGTGCTGCGCTGCAAACTGATCGGGTGCCATCACTTGTTCAAGCAATGCGGCCAATTGCGCCTCACCAAACATGCCGCGTGTTTTAACGTTGGTCAGTAAATGCTTGAGATCACCCACGCCTTGCGCCAAGGTGTTCATTTCACCCAAGCCCTTGTGCACTTGCTCCAAACGATCGGCCACTTGTTTGAAGCTCTCGCCCAAGCGCGCATGCAAAGTGGTTTGCAGTTTTTCATCCACAGTTTGGCGCATTTCATCGAGCTTGGCGGTGTTGCTTTGCTGAAGTTGCGCCAGTTGCGTCTCCAGGGTACCGCGCATTTCTGTGAGGCGCCTTGCATTGGCCTCTGACAATTGTTGAACCTGCAAAGTGAGGGTGTCGGACAAGGTTTTTTGCAGCAATGACAACTGCTGCGCGAAGGCGTCCATTTGGCTGTTTTGGGTGCGAGTGGCCTCTGCACTTTGTTGCACCAAGCTTTGCTGGAAGGTCCCTAAAGTTTGAGTGAGTTCTTGGCGCCCGCCCCTTGCAGACTCATGAATAGCGTTGCGCAACTCCCGCTCTAACCGTTCGTTGGCGGCCTGTAAAGAGTCTTTAAGCAGCTCCAATGAATCGGCATCTTGGGAAGGTGCTTTCAATTGCCTTGAAATTAAATACAAGCCCACCAACACGGCAGCCAGCAACGCCAGACCGACCCAGACCAAAGTGTCTGCGCCCATCATGCCGATGCACTCTTGGCAAGTTGATTGAGCGGCGTCAGGGCCTTGCCTTCAGTGAAGAACGCCACCAGATTGTAGGCAGCCAATTGGGCCATGGCCAAACGGGTTTTAAGAGTGGCACTGGCGATGTGCGGTGTGAGCACCACATTGGGCACGGTAAGCAAGGCTGGATTCAATGCTGGTTCACCCTCAAAAACATCCAGCCCTGCTGCCGCAATTTGACCCGATGCCAAGGCCTGGGCCAAAGCGGCATCGTCAACAATACCGCCACGGGCAATGTTGACCAAGGTGGCCGTGGGTTTCATCAAACTCAATTCTGTGGCACCCACAGTGTGATGCGCTTGCGCACTGTAAGGCAACACCAGCATCACATGGTCAGCGGTGCGCAGCAAGGCTTCTTTGGACACATATTCAGCTTTGCAATCGGCTTCCAGCTCAGGGCTCAGCTGCGTGCGATTGTGATAAATGACCTTCATGCCAAAGCCATGTGCGCCGCGCCGCGCGATGGCTTGGCCAATTCTGCCCATGCCCAAAATGCCCAGTGTGCTGCCATGCACCTCGGCACCTGCAAACATGTCGTAGCGCCACTGCTTCCAATGCCCCGCTCGCAAGTAATGCTCGCTTTCAGTCATGCGCCTGGCAGTGGCCATGAGCAAAGCAAAACCAAAATCTGCGGTGGTTTCAGTCAGCACGTCGGGTGTGTTGCTGGCCGTCACACCCAGGGCCGTCATGGCGGGCACATCAAAATTGTTGTACCCCACGGCCATATTGGCCACCATTTTCAAACGAGGGTGAGTGCCCAAAACCATGGCATTGATGGGGTCAGAGCCTGTGGTGAGTGCAGCGTCGTGCTGGCCAATGGCCAGCTTCCAAGAATCGGGCGTCCAAGCCGTATCGGTTTGGTTACTGGTCACTTCAAAATGCACAGACAAGGCATCGATGACAGACGGGAAAGTGGGTCGCGCCACTAGCAGTTTAGGCTTCATTCAAATGTTCGCAATAGAAATTAATTCGTTAAACGGATGACACCCATCAGTGGGTCATTTGGTATTCAATGATGTAGAAAATGGCGCCACCAAAATAACCCAACAGCGCCAAGAAACTGATCTTCTTCATGTACCAAAGGAAGTCAATTTTTTCCAAGCCCATGGCCGCCACGCCCGCCGCAGAGCCAATGATCAAAATGGAGCCGCCCGTGCCGGCGCAATAGGCCATGAACTCCCACAAGAAACTGTCTGTCGGGTAATCGGCCAAACTGTACATGCCCATGGAAGCGGCGACCAAGGGCACGTTGTCCACCACAGCACTGACCAAGCCGATGAGGATCACAATGACATCCAAGCGGCCCACCACGTCATTGAGCCATTGCGCGACGGCCGTCAAAATGTGCGCATGCTCCAAACTTGCCACAGCCAGCAAAATACCTACGAAAAACAAAATAGAGCTCATGTCGATGCGCGCCAAGGCGCTGACCAAGGTGAGACGCTCTTTTTCTTCATCCGATTTTTGACGGTGCATTAAATCACCCACCAACCAAAGCAGGCCCAAGCCAAACAAGATGCCTAAGAAAGGTGGCAAGTGCGTGATGGTTTTAAACGCAGGCACGGCCACCAAAATACCCAAGCCCATGAAAAACATGAGTTGTTGCTCAAAGGCTGTGGTTTCAATCTGACCGGCATTGACTTGCCGTGGCGGCGCTGCAACCGAGCGGCCGCGCAACATGCCAGCCGTGACCGCCAGCGGCACCAAAAGATTGATGATGGACGGGATGAACAAGCCCTTCATAATTTCAACCGTGGTCACCTGACCACCAATCCAAAGCATGGTGGTAGTGACATCGCCAATGGGCGTCCATGCACCGCCCGCATTGGCCGCAATGACGATCATGCCCGCAAAAAACAAGCGATCCTCTCGCTTGTCCAACAACTTCTTCATCAAAGACACCATCACAATGGCCGTGGTGAGGTTGTCCAATATTGAGCTGAGGAAAAAAGTAACAAACCCTACCAACCACATCAAGCTTGAGAGCTTTGTGGTTCGAATTCGAGAGGTGATGACTGAAAAGCCATCGTGTGCGTCCACCACCTCCACAATGGTCATGGCACCCATTAAGAAAAACACAATTTGGGCAGTGGACATCAGGGACTCCCCGATTGCGGCCTCCACCACCTTGGCCTCTGGTCCAGCCAAAGCATAAACAGTCCACAACAAACCAGCCCCAATTAAAGCGGTGGCCGACTTGTTGATTTTGACGGGATGCTCAAATGCGATGGCCGCATAAGTGAGGACAAAAATAAGGATGAGTAGGGTGTTCACTGAATTTCCTCAATCTCAAAAACTTGCCGCAAATAAGCCAAATAATTTTGATCGTCGCACATGCCTTTGCCAGGCGAGTCTGACAATTTGGCCACAGGCTGACCATTGCATCGCACCATCTTGATCACAATCTGCAAAGGCTCGTACCCTAAATCGTTGGTGAGGTTGGTGCCAATGCCGAAAGCCAACAAGCATCGGCCATTGAATTGCCTGAACAGCTCGATGGTTTTGGGCACCGTGAGACCATCACTGAAAATGAGTGTTTTGGTGAGCGGGTCGACCCTGTTGGCACGGTAGTGTGCAATCATGCGTTCGCCCCATATGAACGGATCGCCGCTGTCATGGCGTGCGCCATCAAAGAGCTTACAGAAGTACATGTCAAAGTCGCGCAGGAAGGCGTTGAAGCCGTACACATCGCTCAAGGCAATGCCTAAATCGCCACGATATTCTTTGGCCCAAGATTCAAACGCAAACACTTGGCTGTCGCGCAGGCGAGGCCCGAGAGCCTGGCTGGCTTGCAAGTATTCATGGGCCATGGTGCCCAATGGAATGAGCCCCAAGCTGGCGGCAAATTGAACGTTGCTGGTACCCGCAAATTGGCCCGAACTGCCAGGGCCCAATTTGGCCGTGAGCACTCGCAACACTTCTTCATGCCAAGCTTTGGAAAATCTTCTTCGGGTACCGTAATCTGCAATTTTCAAATTTTTCAAATCTTCGGTTTGCAACAGCTTGATTTTTTCGTCCAGTCGAATGCGCCCTTCCATCAAGTTTGGCAAACGGTGAGTATTTCTAAAATAAACCTCGTTCACAATGGCCAGCACCGGGATTTCAAACAAGATGGTGTGTAACCAAGGCCCTTGAATGACAATGTCAATTTCACCTGTAAGGTTGGGCACCACTTGAATGTATTTTTCGTTCAGCTTGAAGAGCCCTAGAAAATCGATGAAGTCGCTTTTGATGAATCGCAATGAGCGCAAATAGGCCAGCTCGTCGTCTTTAAAATGAAGCCCGCAGAGGGATTTGATCTCACTTCGAATTTCATCCACATAGGGCGACAAATCGACACCAGGATTGCGACACTTGAAACGATATTCGACCTGGGCGCCCGGAAATTGATGCAAGACCACTTGCATCATGGTGAACTTGTACAGGTCGGTGTCCAACAAACTGGTAATGATCATGTCGAGAATGGTGCTTTAAGGCTGAGACTGCAGTGTACGTGAAGCAGGCTCAATGGGTGTCAGGCACCCAAGCGCCGCCAGCCAAATGCAGCACTGGGTCGGCCAATTGAACCAAGGCTTGGTTTTGTTCTGCAATCAGAAACGTGAAGCCTTGATTTTTGAGTTGGCTGAGGGCCTGCGCAATAGACTGGACCAGGAATGGCGCAATGCCTTCGCAGGGCTCGTCCAGTAAAAGCAATTGCGCCTGGGTCATGAGGGTTCGGCCCAAGGCCAGCATCTGCTGCTCGCCCCCACTCATTTGCGCGGCAGGCCGATCTAGCATTTTGCTTAACGCCGGAAACAAATTCAAAACATCGGCAAGCGCCAGCGTTGGGCCCTTGCGCAACTGACGCCTTGGCCCCGACGCAGCGATTTCTAAATTCTGCCGAACCGTGAGGGCGGAAAACAAACGCCGATCTTCAGGCACATAACCCAAACCACAGTGCGACCTCTCATGCGGCGCCAATTGATCCAAGGATTGCCCCATCCAGAGCACCTCACCGGAGACATTTTGCATGAGCCCCATGATGGATTTCAAGAGGGTGGACTTGCCCGCGCCATTCAGCCCTTGAACCACCGCCATGCTGCCCGTGGGAACGCGCAAGCTGACATCAAACAAGGCTTGTGCCTGGCCATAACTGGCATTGAGATGGCGCACTTCAAGCATGAAGGCCTGCCTTGCTCAAATGAAACGATGTGCCCAAATAACGCTCGCGCACCAGGGGGTTTGCAGCCACCTCTTGCGGCAATCCTTCAGCCACCAAGCGGCCTTCCATGAGCACCAGCACACGGTCGGCGACGCCGAACACGGCGTCCATGTTGTGCTCGGTGTACAACACGGTGGTGCCGTTTTGACACAAGGATTGGATCCCTTGCATCATGTCGGCCCTTTCGCTAGACGACAAGCCGGCTGCCGGTTCATCCAATAAAAGTAAGCCTTGGCTGGCGTCCGGCAAACCTGCCAACGCCATGCACAATTCCAAGCGTTTCTTTTGGCCATATGACAAATGGGCGGCAGAAGATTGAAGTGCGTGGGCACCCCATGCCCTCAAACCCATTTTGTCGATCCAATCCCAGGCGCTGTCAACTTGGCATTCAGCCAATGCTTGAAAAGCCGAAACGCCTTGCGCAATCTGCAAGACCAATTGCAAATTTTCTATCACCGTCAAAGCCTCAAAGACTTGGGCCACTTGAAAAGTACGGGCAACCCCCCTGTTTTTGCGAAGATGGGGCGGCACACTGAGCAGCGATTGGCCACGCCACATGGCTTGCCCTGCATCGGGCTGCTGCTGACCGGCCAAGCAGCCAAAGCAAGTGGACTTTCCGGCGCCATTGGGGCCAATCATGGCCACGCATTCGCCCGCATGCAATTCAAATTGAAGCCCCTGAAGCGCTGCCACGCCCGCATATTTTTTCTGCAAATTTTGCACGCTGAACACAACACTCATGTGCTCACCCTGCCTTTTTGCTGTCGAAAAGCTTGCCAGCCCAACATGCCTTCAGGCGCAAACACCATCAAAATCATGATCACCAAGCCCAACAAGCCCCGCCAGTACTCAAAGTGTCGGCCAAGTTCCGAACCCAGTCCCACCAACAAGACACTGCCAGCCACGGCGCCAAAAAGGTGATGTGCTCCGCCCAGCAGCACCACCATGAGGGTATCCACAGAATTGGAAACTGCTGCAACGGACGGAAAGATAGCGCCTTTGCTCATGGCCCACAAGGCGCCAGCCAGGCCTGCCAAAAGGGCACTCAGTAAAAACACTTTTTTGTGAAGCGCATTCATTGCCAGGCCACTGGCTTGGGCCCGCAAAGGCGCATCGCGACCCGCTTGCAATGCGGCGCCCATGCTCGATTCAACCAGCCGATTCAAGCCCCACAAGGACAGGACGCAAAGGGCCAACAAGCTGAGATCAAAAAACCATCGAGGCGTGCCTTCCAACATTTGAAGACCGATCAAACCATTGTCGCCCCCAGTGAACTGAACCCACTGGCTGGCACTGGCCCAGACCATTTGTGCAAAGGCCAAGGACAGCATGGCCAGATAAACGCCGGTGCTCCTTTGCAGCAATTGGACCATCAACAGCGCGGCGCTTGTGGCCACCCCAACACCTGCCACTGCAGCCTCCAAAGCATTGAAGCCCCAATGTAAATGCGTGAGCGCAGCAGCATAAGCACCGAGCCCAAAATAGGCGGCATGACCAAAGCTGACCCAACCAGACAAGGCCATCATGACTTGCAGACTCAAGCCAAACAACATCATGATGAGAATGTCTTCCACCACGCTGTGTGCGTAATCTCCGCCAATCCACCACAAGGCGGCCACAGCCACGACCACCAAGCTCATCAACCCTCGCAAGATGGGGTGCCACTGACCTGCTACAAATTCGGACACTTTTTCGCGTTGGACTGCGCCAGGCAACTCGCCCATCAATCCTTGAGGTCGAATGGCCAACACCAGCGCCATGGTTAAAAAGATCAAAACCAAGGTGGCCTGCGGGAAAAAATGAATGCCAAAAGCATGGACCAAGCCGATCAACACCGCCGCCAAAAAGGCCCCCGAAATGCTGCCCAAACCGCCCATGACCACCACCACAAAGGTTTCAACCACCATCTGAAAATCCATTTGCAAATGAGCAGGTTCACGCGGCAATTGCAATGCGCCGGCCATGCCGGCCAATGCACACCCCAACACCACCACACTGAGCATGAGGGGTGCAGGATTGACGCCCAGTGCACCCAGCATTTCTCTGTCTTGGGTGGCGGCCCTGACTTGTTGACCCCATTTGGTTTGGGTTAAGAGGACATGCAACAGGCCCCAAACCAAGGGCCCCAGGCACAAGCTGAGCAATTGCCATTGCGGAAAGAAGTCCTCACCCATTTGAACCGCGCCTTTCAATCCAGGAAAACGAGGCGCAAAAACTTCGGCGGGACCTAAGACCCAGAGCAAGGCGTCATGAATGACCAGGCTCAAGCCAAAGGTGGCCACCAAGGGATAAAGCGGCGGCGAATGACGCAAGGGTCTGAACAAAAACCATTCTGCCAGCGCCCCCAATGACGCCGCAGCGCCAGCGCCCACCAACATGGCGGCCATGTAAGTAGCCCCGTGCTCGGCCCAAGCGGGTTGCCATTGAGTGACGGTATAACCCGCAACCATGGCCCCCAGCATGTAAAAACTGCCGTGCGCAAAATTGACGATGCGCGTGACGCCAAACACCAAGGTCAAGCCTGCCGCCATCATGAACAAGGTGCTGGCATGGCTTAAGCCATTCAAGCACTGGATTAGCCAAAAGCTCATTCAACCCAATGCGTGAAGGAGGCAGAATCGACACGGGTGGTTTTAAAGGTGTTAACGATGGCAGTTTCATCGGCATAGCCCAATGACATGCCACACACCATCATTTCAGTGTCTTTGGCACCCACATGCTTGAAAATAATTTTATAAAAAATATTCCATGCAGCCTGCGGACACGTGTGCAGGCCGCGCGCTCTGGCGGCCAACATGATGCTTTGCAAGAACATGCCGTAGTCGAGCAAACTGCCTCGCCCCATCACCTTCTCAACAGTGAAAATCAAACCCACGGGAGCGTCAAAAAATCGAAAGTTTTGTTGCTGCTGCAGGTGCATCTTTTCCTTCTCGCCCTTGGCAATGCCCAACACACCATACAAACCAAAGCCACACTCGCGGCGTCTGTCGATGTAGGGGCTGACCCAGTTTTTAGGGTAATAGTCGTATTCCTCTGCATAGTTGGTCGCCAAGCTGGGGTCGGCCGCCAGCGCGTTGTGGGCCTCGCACACCTCGTTCACCAAATTGTCCTTGGTCGCGCCTTGCACCACATACACATTCCAAGGCTGGGTGTTGGTGCCACTGGGCGCACGAGCGGCCACTTGCAAAATCTCCTCCAACACGCTGCGCGCGACAGGAGCATTTGTATAAGCCCGAGCAGAAAACCGACTCAAGATGGCAGCGTCCACGCTGTGGGAGTCTGAAATGAGGGTGCTAACCTGGGGGGTTGTGAGTTCTTTCATCATTTACTTTCGTAGAGCTTGAGGCTGAGTTTGGCTTAAGTGCTGAGCCTCGATTTTGCCAGTGAACCCAGTGCGCTTGGGCAAGTTGCCAAGTGTTCATTTGAACCGACACCGTGGTTTCTAAGTTGTGTCCATAGCCGCCCCCCATGCAGATGAACATGGGCTTGTCTTTGGCCTTGACCCAGTCAAACACAAATTGATCGCGTTGCGCCATGCCTTGTTCTGAAAGTTTGAGGCGCCCTAAACGGTCGCCTTCATGGGCATCGGCACCCGCCAGGTAAATGACAAAGTCTGCAGAGAAGCGGGCATTGACAGATTCCAGCGCTTGCAAAAGGGCCTCTAAATAAGGCTCATCGCTACAGCCATCTGGCAAGCCCACATCCAAATCACTGCTCACCTTTCTAAATGGAAAGTTTTTCTCGCTATGCAATGACAGCGTGAAAACGCTGGGGTCGTTGGCAAAAATACTGGCCGTACCGTTGCCTTGGTGAACATCCAAATCAATCACCAACACGTTCAAAGATTGTTTGCTGGCCCTAAAGTGTTCCATTTGCAAAATGCGAGCCGCCACGGCAATGTCATTGAAAACGCAAAAGCCGCCGCCCTGATCGGCACTGGCATGGTGGGTTCCGCCGGCCAAATTGCCAGCAATGCCCTCCCTGACGGCCACTCTGGCCGCCGCAATGGAGGCCCCAGCCGACCTCAGCGAACGCTCCGCCATGGCAGGCGACCATGGAAAGCCAATCTCGCGAATGGCCGCTGCGCTGAGGGTGCCTGACTTGACGGCATGCACATAGTCTGGGCTGTGCACCAGCGCCAATTCGCCTTCGGTGGCCGCAGGCGCTTCTAGCATGTGCACGCCTTCCAACTCCGTGGCCACACGGTGTCTGAGTTTGCTGTATTTGGCCATGGGAAAGCGATGGCCCTCCGGCAGGGGCAACACAAAATGGTCGGAGTAAAAAGCCTTCATGTCTGGATTGTGACCAATTTCAAAATTTAGAAACTCAACTCTAAAATGCTGCAACGCAACAAAAACCCCTTGTAATTGGCATCAGAGTCCCTAAAATTCAATCCATGCTGCACTGCAACAAGAAGTCTGGCCGATGCCATGCAAAAGCCAATTCAGCGCAGTACCTTTGAACTTTTAAACTAAACGGAGATTCTCATGATGACCACAGAACAAATTCTTGCTTCCCACAAAGCCAACGTCGAAACCCTTTTCGGTTTGACCAACAAAGCCTTCGAAGGCATGGAAAAATTGGTTGAGTTGAACCTGACTGCGACCAAAGCTGCTTTGAGCGAGTCTGCTGACAGCACCAAAGCTGCTTTGAGCGTGAAAGACGCACAAGAGTTGATGACCTTGCAAGCCAACATGTTCCAGCCTTTGGCCGAAAAAACAGCTGCTTACAGCCGTCACCTGTATGACATCGCTTCTGGCGCTTCTACAGAGTTCACCAAAGCTTTGGAAGCCCAAACAGCCGCTGCACAAAAGCAGTTTTCTAACTTGGTTGACTCTGCAACCGCCAACGCACCTGCTGGTTCTGAAACAGCTGTTGCAGTAATGAAAAGCGCTGTGAACGCCGCCAACAACGCCTACGAGTCTGTGCAAAAAGCTGTGAAGCAAGCCACCGACATGGCTGAAGCCAACATGGCTGCTGTGACCAACACAGCCGTGACAACTGTGAAGACAGCTGCCAAAAAGCGTTAATTCAAACGACATCAAGCTTGGGCGCCATCTGCCAAGCCTTTTGCATAAAAAAGCCGGTCTTGACCGGCTTTTTTCATTGCCCACATTCAGGGCTTCACTGCATAGTTTGACAGGATCTCTTTGAGCTTGGGAAGTTGTTTCAGCATGGCTTCTCGGCCCGCTTCAATCGATTTATGCCGAGCGGCAAAATCGGCACTTTTAACGCCTGCCAACGAAGGCTTTACCACCATGTCCGCGTCCTTCAGCAGCGCCGTGTTCAAGCTCTTGCCCATGATGTTGAAGGTCTGCATCAGAATTTGAAAAGTGTCTGTGGTGGGAGAGCCTTCTGGGTCGGTTGAGATGTCAACAGCAATGACCACGTTTGCGCCCATCTCGCGGGTCTGACGCACAGGCACCGGGGAGACCAATCCGCCGTCGACATACTCTCGATTTCCAATTTTGACAGGCTGAAATACCGCTGGCACGGCGCTAGAAGCACGCACCGCTGCCCCTGTATTGCCGCGCCTGAACAACACCGGATCGCCCGTTTGCAGATCGGTGGCCACAATGCCAAGGGGAATTTTCATCTGCTCGATGAGCCGTCCGCCCACTTGGCCATTGACGTAACGGGCCAAGGCTTCGCCTCGAAGGGCACCTCTGTTGAGGATCGGCATCATCCAGTCAGTAATTTCGGCCTCTTCCATGGTTTCTGCAATGCGCTTCAGTTGCGAGCTGTTTTTGCCACTGGCATACAAGGCCGCCACCAAGCTGCCGGCGGATGTGCCCACAACAAACTCGGGTTGAATACCCGCTTCTTCGAGCACTTGGATCACGCCCACATGGGCAAAGCCGCGCGCAGCACCGCCTCCTAATGCCAAACCCAAATGAAGGACTTTGAGCGGCGGTGGCACAATCTCAGGGATGGGTGGTGTGACGGACGTGCCGATAACAACTTCGCTAGAACTCCATACTTTGGATGTAGCGACTGGCACGTCTTTCACGCTGGCACAACCACTCAAAATCAAAGCCCCTGTGAGCCCCAGAATGAAAGTCATCAAACGGGTCGGCTGAGTCAATCGAATCAAGGCCCTTGGGGCCCACAAAAAACATTGCAACATCTTAGAAGCGCTTTATGAGTAACTTGGAAATGAAATCAGGCCCGTTGAAGACAGAACCCTTGTGGGGCAGACTGATGATTGCGGGCGGCGCATTCACAGGCGCGTTGGCCATCAGCTTGTCTGCTTATGCCACGCATGGCCCAAGTTTAATGGGCAGTTCACCCCTCATGGTGCAAACGGCTTTGCACTTTTTGCAAATTCATTCGTTGGGCCTGATTCTCGTGGGAGTCTTGGGCCTGTTGAGGCCTCGAGACATCAGATTGATACTGGCCGGCGGATTGTTTGTCAGTGGCTGTGTGTGTTTTTCGGCCAATATCTTAATTCGCGCATGGCTGGACATCCAAACTTTCAAGGCCCTGATACCCTGGGGTGGCACCAGTTTCATCCTAGGATGGTTGGCCTTGAGTTTGGCTTTTCTAAGAAAAGTTAAGCCGCCACAGGTGTCCGAATCAGGTGATCAAACGCACTGAGTGCAGCCTTGGCGCCGTCACCGGCTGCAATCACAATTTGTTTGAAAGGCACCGTGGTGCAATCGCCTGCAGCAAACACACCGGACACATTGGTGTGTCCTTTGGCATCGACCACAATTTCACCAAACTTGGACAGCTCTAGGGTGTCTTTTAAGAACTCGGTATTGGGAATCAAGCCAATTTGGACGAACACACCTTCCAAGGCAATGTGCTGCTCTTGGCCAGACACACGATCTTTGAATCGAATGCCATTGACCACACTGCCGTCACCCGTAATCTCGGTGGTCTGGGCGTTGGTGTGAACGGTCACGTTGGACAAGCTGTTGAGTTTCTTGACCAGCACAGCATCGGCTTTGAGCTGATCTGCAAATTCAATGACCGTCACATGCGCCACGATGCCTGCCAAATCGATGGCCGCTTCAATGCCTGAATTACCACCGCCAATGACCGCAGTGCGTTTGCCTTTGAACAAGGGCCCGTCGCAATGCGGGCAGTAGGCCACGCCTTTGTTTTTGTATTCTTGTTCTCCCGGTACATTGACATTGCGCCAGCGCGCGCCGGTGGACAAAATGACTGTGCGGGCTTTCAAGATGCCACCGTTTTCCATTTGAATTTGAATCAGACCACCCTCTTCTTCAGCAGGAATCATTTTTGTGGCGCGCTGTAAATTCATGATGTCGGCACCATAGTGGCGAACTTGGGCTTCCAGTGCCGCACCAAATTTGGGGCCATCGGTTTCCAAAACTGAAATGTAGTTTTCAATGGCCATGGTGTCATTCACCTGACCGCCAAAACGCTCGGCCGCGACGCCCACACGAATGCCTTTTCTTGCGGCATAAACCGCAGCAGCAGCTCCCGCTGGACCACCGCCCACAATCAGCACATCGAAAGCTTCTTTGGCATTGATTTTGGCCGCATCACGGTCAGCAGAACCCTTGTCTATCTTGGCAATAATTTCTTCGACCAACATGCGACCCGAGCCAAACACCTGGCCATTCAAAAACACCATAGGCACTGCCATGATTTCGCGCTCTGTCACTTCTTGCTGGAATGCGCCGCCCTCGATGACCACCGTTTTGACTTTGGGATTGAAAATGGCAATGAGCGACAAAGCCTGAACGACGTCGGGGCAGTTGTGGCAAGACAAGGACATGTAGACCTCGAAATTGAAATCGCCGTCGAGCGCCTTAATAGCTTCCAACACGTCTTGCTCAACTTTGGGTGGATGCCCGCCAGTCCACAGCAAGGCCAACACCAAAGATGTGAACTCATGACCCAATGGCAAGCCTGCAAAACGCACACCTTGCGTTTCACCAGCCCGAGCCACCACAAAGGAAGGCTTGCGCGCATCGGAACCGCCAGTGTCAAGGCTGACCTTGTCTGACAAGCTCACAATGGTGTCGAGCAGTTTGCGCATTTCAACACCCGTTTCACTGTCGTCCAATGAGGCAATCAAACAAATAGGCTGCCTGAGCATACCAAGGTAAGTTTGCAATTGGGATTGAAGTGTGTCGTCGAGCATGGCTATTTCCTTGAAAAAAAATGGGGGCGTCAAATTCCAGTCGAAGCGCTGCTGAACCTGTCGCACCTGCGAAGGTTAAAGCGTTGCAATGGAGGTTGGAATACGTTGAGGGAAAGACACTCGGCCGCTTGTGGCCACCCAGTGTCTTACGCTCAACGCCCTGAGGTGCAGGGCATTTGGTATTTGTCTAACTTAATTAGATCTTGCCAACCAAGTCCAGTGAAGGTGTCAAAGTTTGTGCGCCTTCTTTCCACTTGGCAGGGCACACTTGACCGGGGTGAGCAGCGGTGTACTGAGCTGCAGTCAGTTTGCGCAATGTTTCTGACACGTCACGGGCGATTTCGTTAGAGTGCACTTCCATGGTCTTGATCATGCCTTCTGGGTTGATGATGAAGGTACCACGCAATGCCAAGCCTTCTTCAGCAATGTGCACGCCAAAAGCGTTGGTGAGTGTGTGTGTGGGGTCGCCAACCAATGGAAACTTGGCCTTGCCCACAGCAGGTGAGGTCTCATGCCACACTTTGTGTGAGAAGTGCGTGTCGGTGGTCACGATGTAAACCTCGGCACCGGCCTTTTGGAAGGCTGCATAGTTGTCAGCAGCGTCTTCAATTTCTGTGGGGCAATTGAAAGTGAATGCGGCTGGCATGAAAATCAAAACAGACCACTTGCCTTTGAGGCTGGCGTCTGAAACTTCAATGAACTTGCCATTGTGGAAAGCTTGTGTTTTGAACGGCTGAACTTGAGTGTTGATCAGTGACATTTGGATGACCCTTTTGGTTGGTTGAAAAAAACGACTAATGAGAAAACTCATTGGTGCCAATGCTAAACGCGAATCATGACATTCATGATTGGTAGTTTTTATGACCCCGATAGCCGGCAGGCTTCCAAGCAGGCATAATTGACGTATACGTAACGTCAACCAAACAGAGGTACAACATGGACATCCAAGGCAAGGTTTTCATTGTGACTGGCGGCGCTTCCGGCTTGGGCGAAGGCACAGCCCGAATGTTGGCAGCCAACGGCGGCAAGGTTGTGATTGCAGACATGCAAGTCGAAAAAGGTGAAGCAGTGGCCCAAGAATTGGGCGGTGCGTTCGTGAAATGCGATGTCAGCAATGAGGCAGATGGACAAGCCGTGGTGGCCAAGGCCGTAGCCATGGGCAAGCTGGTGGGTCTTGTGAACTGTGCTGGCATTGCCCCTGCCGAAAAAACCGTGGGCAAGAATGGTGCGCACCCCTTGGCCACCTTCAGCAAAGCCATCATGGTCAATTTGGTGGGCAGTTTCAACATGATTCGATTGGCCTCAGAAGCCATGTGTCAGAACGAACCCGAAGCCACGGGTGAGCGTGGCGTGTTAATTTCAACCGCCTCTGTCGCCGCCTACGATGGCCAAATTGGGCAAGCGGCCTACTCTGCCTCCAAAGGCGGTGTGGTGGGCATGACCCTTCCGATTGCCCGCGACTTGGCGCGCAACGGCATTCGCAACATGACCATTGCCCCCGGCATTTTTGGCACGCCCATGGTCTTTGGCATGCCTCAGCCTGTGCAAGACGCATTGGCTGCTGCGGTCCCCTTCCCCAGCCGCTTGGGCACCCCCAACGACTATGCCAAATTGGTGAAGCACATTCTGGAAAACGACATGCTCAATGGTGAGGTCATCAGATTAGACGGCGCCATCCGGCTCGCCCCTAAATAATCCATCCACTGAGCCGTCCATCATTCGGAGGGCCTGTATGAAGTTGTTCGGTTGTTTCTGCCAACTGTTGTTTGCTATGGCCTTGGTGTCCTGCAACTTGAGTGGCTTTGCTTTCCAACAAGCTTCAAGCCCTGTGGCTTCACCTGATCAACCCAACGACCCAGCAAGCTTTCAGGCAAAGTCTGGCTGGGTCACTCAAGGCTTTGCCGTGGCTGCGGCAAACCCGTTGGCCGCCGATGCGGGTTTTCAAGTGCTTACGGCAGGCGGTTCTGCCATCGATGCGGCCATTGCCATTCAAATGGTGCTCACGTTGGTTGAGCCCCAATCTAGTGGCATTGGCGGCGGCTCACTGATTCTTCACCATGACGGCAAAAAAGTAGAAGCCTATGACGGTCGCGAAGTTGCACCCTCTGCAGCCACAGACAAACTTTTTTTGGACCTTCAAGGCAAACCTTTAAGCTTCAGGGAGGGCGTGGCAAGTGGACTTTCAGTGGGGGTGCCTGGGACATTGAGCGTGCTAGAACTGGCGCACAAAGAGCACGGTAAGCTGCCTTGGGCCACCCTGATGCAAACAGCCATTCAATTGGCTGAACAAGGCTTCAAGCTCAGCCCGTATTTGCACCGTGCCTTGCTTGCTGACAATGACTTGATGAATGACCCCGTGGCGGCACGCTATTTTTACGATGCGAACGGTCAACCCTACCCTGTTGGCCATGTGCTTAAAAATCCAGAATTGGCTGCAGTTTTGCGAGAAATTGCTGCGCGCGGTTCTGCGGCCTTGAAACAAGGCTCCGTGGCTGAGGCTTTGGTTCAAAAAATTCGCCAACATCCAAATCGCCCTGGCAGTTTGACACTGCAAGACTTGGCCAATTACAAAGTGATCAAACGCGAAGCCTTGTGCTTTGACCATGTTGTTCAAACCACCGGCAAAACCTTTCAACTCTGCGGCTTCCCTCCGCCCAGTTCAGGCGCTTTGGCCATGGGTCAAATCTTGGGTATTTTGAACAACACCCCTGCCGGGAGAATGTCACTGGATCAAGGACTGCCCTCTGCAGAATGGTTGCACTTTTACACAGAGGCTGCCCGATTGGCGTTTGCAGACCGTGCCCAGTTTGTGGGCGACCCTGACTTTGTACAGCCTCCGGGCGGCGATTGGAAAACCATGCTGAACCCTCGCTACCTCCATCAGCGCAGCAGCCTCATTGGCGCACACAGTATGAGAGTGGCTCAGCCTGGCCATCCAGCTGACGTGAAATCAGCCTTTGCACCCATGCCTGAACAAGCGGAATACGGCACCAGCCACATCAGCGTGATAGATCCCTATGGCAATACTGTCGCCATGACCACCACCATAGAGGCGGTCTTTGGTTCAAGGATGATGGTCAACTCGGGGCAAGGACGTTTGGGTGGATTCTTCTTGAACAACGAGCTGACAGACTTTAGTTTTGTACCCACAGATGACAAAGGCTTGCCCATTGCCAACCGCGTTGAAGCAGGCAAGCGTCCGCGTTCTTCGATGTCACCCACTTTGGTGTTTGAAAAAGAATCGGGTCAATTAAAAATGACTGGCGGCAGTCCTGGCGGAGCTGTCATCATTCATTACACAGGAAAGCTTTTAATTGGAACTTTGCAATGGGGATTGAGTCCACAAGAAGCTATCAATTTGCCCAACTTTGGCTCACTCAATGGCCCCACTCTCTTGGAAGAAAATTTGTTCCCAGCCAGTACCCTCAAGGCACTGCGGGCCATGGGTCATGAGGTACGTGAGACACCCTTGCCCAGCGGAATTCAGGCCATAGAAGTCAGGCCTTCAGGATTCTTTGGGGGGGCCGATCCAAGACGAGAAGGCGTTGTGATGGGCCCCAAGCCCTGAAAAAAAGAGTCCAGCCTTTTAGGCTAGGACTCTTGCTGGTGCAGCGCTTTGCGCTTTAGATCAATAGGTTTGACCGAGCTGACCCAAGATGGCTGGGTTTTCCAAGGTGCTGATGTCTTGCGTGATCTCTTCGCCTTTGGCCAAGCTGCGGAGCAAGCGGCGCATGATTTTGCCGGAACGTGTCTTGGGCAAGTTCTCGCCAAAGCGAATGTCTTTGGGCTTGGCAATCGGACCAATTTCTTTGGCAATGTGATCGCGCAATTGCTTGGCAATGGCTTTGCCTTCGTCGCCTGTGGGCAATGGGCGCTTGAGCACCACAAAGGCACAGATGGCTTCGCCCGTGGTGTCGTCGGGGCGGCCCACCACAGCGGCCTCGGCCACCAACTCGGTGCAACTGACCAAGGCAGATTCAATCTCCATGGTGCCCATGCGGTGACCCGATACATTCAGGACGTCGTCAATGCGACCCGTGATGGTGAAGTAGCCCGTTTCGGTATCGCGAATGGCACCGTCGCCAGCCAAGTAATACTTGCCCTGAAAGTCGGCTGGGTAGTAGCTCTTGACGAAGCGATCGGGGTCACCCCAGATGGTGCGAATCATGGAGGGCCAGGGGCGCTTGACCACCAAGATACCGCCTTGACCATTGGGCATGTCTTTGCCCGTTTCGTCGACGATGGCGGCTTGAATGCCCGGGAAAGGCAAAGTGCAAGAACCAGGCACCATGGGCGTGACGCCTGGCAAGGGCGTGATCATGTGACCACCGGTTTCGGTTTGCCAGAAGGTGTCGACGATGGGGCAACGACCGCCGCCCACATGCTTGTGATACCACTCCCATGCTGCGGGGTTGATGGGCTCGCCCACAGAACCCAGCAAACGCAAACTGCTGAGGTCGTAGCTCTTGGGATGAACCTCATCTTTGGCTTCAGCCGCTTTGATGAGTGAACGAATGGCCGTAGGTGCTGTGTAAAAAATGGAGACCTTGTGGTCTTGAATCATCTTCCAAAAACGGCCCGCATCGGGGTATGTAGGCACGCCTTCAAACACAATTTCTGTGCCGCCCAAAGCCAAGGGGCCGTAGGTGATGTAAGTGTGGCCCGTGACCCAACCGATGTCGGCCGTACACCAGAACACATCGTCTTGTTTCAAGTCGAAAGTCCATTGGGTGGTGAGCGCGGCGTGCAACAAATAGCCGCCTGTTGAGTGTTGAACGCCCTTTGGCTTACCTGTCGAGCCGGATGTATAGAGCAAGAACAAAGGATGCTCTGCACCCACCCACTCTGGCTCGCAGGTGGTGGCTTGCTTGGCCACCAAGTCGTGCATCCAAGTGTCGCGGCCAGCCGTCATGGCCACATCGGCGCCACTGCGCTTGACCACCAACACGTTTTGGATGCTGTCGCAACCGCCCAAGTTGAGGGCTTCGTCCACGATGGCTTTGAGGGGCAATTGCTTGCCACCGCGAATTTGGTGGTCGGCCGTGATGACGGCTTTGGCGCCAGTGTCTTCAATGCGATCGCGCAATGACTGAGCAGAAAATCCACCAAACACCACGGAGTGTGTGGCGCCAATGCGCGCACAGGCTTGCATGGCGGCCACACCGTCGATGGACATGGAAATGTAGATCACCACGCGGTCGCCTTTTTGAATGCCAATGGACTTGAGGCCGTTGGCAATTTGGCAGGTTTTGGCCAGCAATTCGCTGTAGGTGATGCGGGTGACTTCGCCGCCGTCGGCTTCAAAAATCAAGGCAGTTTTGTTTCCCAGACCTTTTTCAACGTTGCGATCTAGACAGTTGTAGGAGGCGTTCAGGGTGCCATCTTCAAACCATTTGAAGAAGGGTGCTTTGGACTCGTCCAGTACTTTGGTGAAGGGTGTTTTCCAGGAGATGAATTCTTTGGCCAGCCGGCTCCAATAGCCTTCGTAATCTGTTTCAGCTTCTTTGCACAAGGCTTCGTAGGCGGGCATGCCTGAAATGTGAGCATTCTTCACAAAATCGGCGCTGGGCTGGTAAATGCTTGAACTCATTCAATGTCTCCTAGGGGATTCGTTTGCTTTAATCCATCGAATGTCGTGCTTGGCTCTTACAAAGTCCTGACTGACACAAATCTTTCAACTCGGTCACAATTTGGCCATTCTTTCCGCCTGCGCCGAAGATAAAATCTTCTTACATTTCAGCCAAAGACCTCCATGTCCAACCCCACTGACAAACCCGGCCCCGCCCCAGCCAAATCAGGCCACTTGCGTCCCTTGCCCCAACTCATTTTTGCCAGCCGCTGGCTGCAACTGCCCTTGTATTTGGGTTTGATTGCAGCGCAAGCTGTTTATGTTTTTCATTTTTGGGTGGAATTGGTGCATCTGTTGGAAGCCGTTTTTGGCAGCCAAACAGCTTTGCAAGCGCTCATCACTGGGATTGGCTACAAAGTTGATGCGCCCGTGACCCAATTGAATGAAACCATCATCATGCTCGTGGTTTTGGCCTTGATCGACGTGGTCATGATCTCCAACTTGCTCATCATGGTGATAGTGGGAGGCTACGAAACCTTTGTATCCCGCATGAATTTAGAAGGACACCCTGATCAACCAGAATGGTTGGACCATGTGAACGCATCGGTTCTCAAAGTCAAGTTGGGCACCGCCATCATTGGCATCAGCTCAATTCATCTGCTCAAAACCTTCATCAATGCCGCCAACTACACGGAGCAAGTCCTGATGTGGCAAACCATCATTCACATCACCTTTTTGCTCAGTGCATTGGCCATTGCATTCACCGACAAACTCATGTCGCACCACGCCTCTACCTCCACACATTGAAAGTCACTGATGACCACCCTGATCAAACAAGAAGACCTGATTGAATCCGTTGCAGCCGCACTGCAGTACATCAGTTACTATCACCCCGCCGATTTCATCTCTCATTTGGCCAGCGCCTACCACCGCGAGCAAAGCCCCGCAGCCAAAGACGCCATCGCTCAAATTTTGACCAACAGCAAAATGAGCGCCATTGGCCATCGGCCCATGTGCCAAGACACCGGCATCGTCAATGTGTTTTTAAAAGTTGGCATGGACATCAAGTTCGACAACTTCACAGGCGGCCTAGAAGATGCCATTAACGAAGGTGTTCGCCGTGGCTACAACTACGCCGGCAACATGCTGCGCGCCTCGGTGGTCGACGACCCTGAATTTGCGCGTAAAAACACACAAGACAACGCTCCCGCCGTCATCTTTACGCAACTGGTGCCAGGCAACAAACTCGACATCACGGTGGCTGCCAAAGGCGGCGGCAGTGAAAACAAATCAAAGATGGTCATGCTCAATCCCAGCGACAGCGTGATCGATTGGATCTTAAAAACAGTGCCCACCATGGGTGCAGGTTGGTGCCCGCCCGGAATGTTGGGCATTGGCATTGGTGGCACGGCCGAAAAAGCCGTGCTCATGGCCAAAGAGAGCTTGATGGACGACCTGGACATGTACCAATTGCTTGAAAAATCAAGCAAGGGCGAGAAACTCACTCAAGTTGAAAACATGCGTTTGGAAATTTATGAGAAGGTCAATGCCTTGGGCATCGGCGCTCAAGGTTTGGGCGGCCTGACCACCGTGCTCGACATCAAAATCAAGATGTACCCCACCCACGCTGCCAGCAAACCTGTGGCCATGATTCCCAACTGCGCCGCCACTCGCCATGCGCACTTTGTGATGGATGGTTCAGGCCCCGTCTACTTAGACGTGCCATCACTTGATTTGTGGCCCGATGTGAACTGGACCCCTGATACACAGAAGAGCAAACGCGTCAATTTGAATTCACTCACGCCTGCCGAAGTGGCCAGCTGGACGCCCGGACAAACTTTGCTGCTCAATGGCAAGATGCTGACGGGCCGCGATGCCGCACACAAGCGCATCCAAGACATGTTGGCAAAGGGCGAAACCTTGCCCGTCGATTTCAAAAACCGCATCATCTACTACGTTGGCCCAGTCGACCCCATGCCGGGCGAAGCTGTGGGTCCTGCAGGCCCCACTACCGCCACGCGCATGGACAAGTTCACTGAGATGATGCTGGCCCAAACCGGCCTCATTGCCATGGTGGGCAAAGCCGAACGAGGCCCAGTTGCCATTGAAGCCATTCAAAAGCACAAGTCAGCTTATTTGATGGCCGTGGGCGGTGCGGCTTACTTGGTGTCCAAGGCCATCAAGCATGCGCAAGTGGTGGGCTTTGCCGACTTGGGCATGGAAGCCATTTATGAGTTTGATGTGGTGGACATGCCCGTCACGGTGGCCGTAGATTCCGGTGGCACTAGCGCGCACATCACAGGCCCAACCGAATGGCAAAAACGCATTGCCACGGGTGAGTTCAAAGGCATCAAAGTTGCCTCAAACTGATTCATTCTCTCAAGGTGTCATTGGCGTTTTTGACAGCGGCATTGGCGGTCTGAGTGTGTTGCAAGCCTTGCGTGCAGAAATGCCGCAAGAGCGTTTTATGTATTGGGCCGACAGTGGCCATGCACCTTATGGCGAGCGCAGTGACGAATTTGTCATTGAAAGAAGTCACTTCATCACCGAACAATTATTGGCCAAAGGCCAGGTTAAATGTGTGGTGGTGGCCTGCAATACTGCCACGGCCGTGGCCGTTGAAAGCCTGAGGCACAAATATCCTCAGCTGCCCTTTGTGGGGGTTGAGCCCGCCTTGAAGCCTGCGCTTGGCATTACACAAACAGGTCGCGTGGGAGTGATCGGCACCCACGGCACCTTGCAAAGCGCTCGATTTGAAAAACTACTAAAGACCGTGCAAGCCGATGCCGCGCCAAAGTCTTGTGAGTTTGTCATTCAAGCCTGCAAAGGCTTGGCTTTGGCCATTGAACATCAAACCGAAAAAGAGATCAACGACACACAAGAAGTTGAACGACTGTGTGCCCAATATCTGCATGCCATGGGCCCGTTTGGTCAAGCGCCAGGACAGATTGACAGCTTGGTTTTGGGTTGCACCCACTATGTGTTTGTCCAAGAGATTTTGAGCCAATGGGTGGGCCCCCATGTTCACATCATTTCAACCGGTGACGCAGTGGCCAAACAAACCCATCGGCTTGTTGCCAACAAGCTCACCGACGCCACTTTATCAGCCAGCATGTCTGCAGAAGATGCCGTTCAGCTTTGGACCACAGGGTCTATATCTGCGCTCGCGCATGCGGCAGACAGATGGTTGAAGTTGCCTTCAGTGTGTTGTCATTTGTTTGAGGCTGAGGCCAATACCCCTTGAGCCCCAAGCAGGCCTCAAACCTCCGATTCAGCGTGAAGGCCACAAGGCCTGACCCCCAAGGTCCAAATGCGTGAGGTACAACCTGAGCTCAAACTCCCACTGTGCGTAGTCTGGGGCCATGTGATGACAGAGTTTGTAGAAAGCCTTGTCGTGTTCGCGTACTTTCAAATGCGCCAATTCGTGCACCGCAATCATTTGTAAAAAAGCCATGGGCGTGTCTTTGAAAAGCGCCGCAACCTTGATGTCACGCTTGGCTTTGAGTTTGCTGCCTTGAATGCGCGACGTGGTGGTGTGCAAACCCAAGGCATGCTGGATGATCTGCAATTTGCTGTCAAACGTCACCTTGTTGATGGGGTCGGCTTGACGTAAAAATTCGTTCTTTAAATCGATGACGAAGGTGTACAAAGCACCATCGGTTCGAACGCCATGGGCCTCAGGATGCCTGTCCAATAACCATGCCGCAATGCCGGGGCCACTGATCATTTTTTGAACTTGCTGCTGCAAGCTTTCTGGGTAAGCTTGCAGGTATCGAAAGGGTGTGGTCACAAAAAATGCTTGCTTTCAGCAGTTTGATGTTTCAGCAGCCTTGCGTTGACCACGGTCCATGTTCACAGGCCACAGCAACACCCACCCCAACACAAAAAGCAAGGTCGTGGCTGCGATGGCCCAACGTTGGTTACCGCTGGTTGCCCAGGTAATCAGGCCATATCCCAAGGGGCCCACAATGCTGGCCAATCGGGTGGCAAAGGTCCAAAGACCAAAATATTCGGCCACTCTGGCCTTGGGCATGAGCAAGCCGGCCATCGCTCGACCAATGGATTGGCTTGAACCCATGCAAATGCCAGCCAAAGTAGCCGCCCACCAAAACATGTCTTTGGTGGTGGTCAGGGCGGCCATGATGCACGTGAGGCTCCAACCCACCAGCGTGATCGACAAGGCCAGTTTGTGACCCACTTTGTCTTGCATGTAGCCCAAAATGAGTGACCCCACCAAGGCTGCAATGTTGAGAACAAAAATCAACAGCATGGTTTCTTGCGGTTGAAACCCAATCACTTGTTCGGCATAAATGGCGGCCAAGGTAATGGCCACAGCCACCCCGGCTTGGTAGGCCACGGCACAAGCCAAGAGCTGAATGAAGTCGGGGTAGGCCCTGGCTTCATTGAAAGTTTGTTTGAGTTGCTGCCATTGGCTGCTGGCCTTGACCCTGGCCTCTTGCGGCAGGGCATGCTCCTTCATAAGAACGAATGTGACGCAGGCCGACAGTGCATAAATGACGGCCGTGAACATCATGGTGATGGGCACAAATTGACTGGCAGACTGTCCTTGGGCCTGTGCCCAAAGCACGTAGGCCAAACAGAGCCCCAAGGTGAGCATGCCGCCCAAATACCCCCACGCCCAACCCCAAGCACTGACGCGGCCCATGGCTTCGGGCGTGGCCAGCTCGGGCAAAAACGCGGCAGTGAGCGACTCACCATAGGAAAAAAATGCATTGGACAACACGATGCATACCACTGCCAAAACCACCTGCCCCGGCCCCACCCAAGCCAAGGCGGCTGTGGTTAAGACACAGCCTGCTGTGACGGCCATGAGAAGTTTTTTCTTGGCGGCGTGGCGGTCGGCCCACTCACCCAAGGCGGGCATGGTGACCATGACAATGGCATAGGAAAGGCTGAGTGCGCTGGTCCATGCCAAAGTGGCCCACTCGGCTTGTTCCGCCACAGCGCCCACAAAATAGGCTGCAAACACGGCCGTGATGACCACCGTGGTGTAGCCAGAATTGGCAAAGTCGTACATGGCCCAGCCAAAGACTTCACTTTTTTTGACGCCGGGGTTCAACATGTCAATGGCCACCGCCTGTGAACGAGTTTGGGTTGGAGTTAGTGCAAGTGACGCGGTCTGCGGCCGCCGCCATGGCCGCCTTGCGGGCCCGCACTGCCACCCCGAGGTGGTTTGCCCAGCTCTAAAGAGCTGACCAAGCTGTCAAAGCGTTGTGCAAACAACTTGTCAATCTCTAGAACCACACCATTGAGTTCGGCGCCATCGAAGTGACGCTCCATGAGGCCAACCACGTCTTGTACCAACAAATCGCGCTGTGCTTGCATGATGGCAGCAGGGTCGGGGCCGACAAACAATATGATGAAATCGTCGCGGGACTCTGTGCCGCGCGATTCATCGTCGTCGTCAAATTCGGTGTCGTAAAACGTGACCTCAATTTGGGCGCCGCCGCCGGAAATTTCATTGAGGTTCATGCACAGGTCATCGAGGACTTGGCGAAAATCGTCGTTGCCTTTGACCGTCCAGCAAATTTGGAGTTTGTGATCGGCGGCTTCGAAACGGATGCCGGTTTCTTCTTCATACAAACTTTGTGCACCGTCGGAAAGGGAACGACCGCCTGCATATTTCCAAAGGGGTTTGACGGCTTCTTGAAGGGCTTTGAAATCGACCTCTTCACGCAAAGGCACTTCGCCATGAACATGAATTTCAAAAGGCGGGTTGAAGGAAGTCATGGCGGTCTACTTAAAGTGATTGGTGCCCCGAGCCGGAATCGAACCGGCACGCCCGTTATTCACGAAAGCGGCGGATTTTAAGTCCGATGTGTCTACCAATTTCACCACCGGGGCTAAAGCTCTATTGTGCCTTCAAGTTGAGCTCTTTGAAAAATTAAAAAGCCCTCGATGGAGGGCTTTGTATGAGCAACGGCGCAAGCCAGTTGCTCAGGAAGAAGGCGAGCTTAGCCGCCTTTTTTGGCGCGCTTGCCGGGGTTTTTCTTGCTGCGAGTGCCCACGCCACGCTCTAAACTCACACGTTGGCCGCGGCCAGATGTGGGCAATGTGACGCCGGGCAAGGCCTTCAAGGGCGGTGTGTATTTACGATCAGCTTCGGTAACAATCTTATTGCCCATCAGTGGCTCCAGGAAAAAAGTTCAAGGCGGTATTAAGCCACAAATTGAGGGCAGTTTAAAGCGCACTTGAAAATATGGCCGTCGCTCCCAAGGATTGACGGCCATTCAGACAATTATTTGCCGTAAAGATAGTTTGGCAACCAAAGCGTCAGTTCTGGCCAGATGTACATCAACACCAAACACAAAATCACAATGAACATGTAAGGCATCATGCCTGCAAAAATCTGATTGATGGTGACGTGTGGCGGCGACACCCCTTTCAGATAAAAAGCGGACATGGCCACAGGCGGTGACAAAAACGCTGCTTGCAAATTGACAAAGACCATGACTCCCCACAGCATGGGGTCAATTTGGAAATGCGCCAACATTGGCAAAAAGATGGGTACAAAAATCACAATGATTTCAGTCCACTCTAAGGGCCAGCCCAGCACGAAGATGATGGCTTGCGAAAGCAGTAAAAATTGGATGGGCGTGAGGTTCAGGGCCAAAACCCACTCTTCGACCAACCGCTGCCCACCCAAAATGGCAAATACCGCAGAGAACAAGGCGGAGCCTACAAATAACCAACACACCATGGAGGTGGTTTTGGCGGTCAGAAATACGGCTTGTTTGATCTTCTCAAAATCGAGTGTACCTGCGGACCATGCCATCAAGAAGGCCCCTGCAGCCCCTACAGCGGCAGATTCTGTGGCTGTGGTGATGCCAAACAAAATAACGCCCAGAACCACAAAGGTCAGAATACCCAAAGGCATGACAGAACGAACCAACATGTTCAGTATTTCGTACTGCTCGGCATCAAAATGCCAGTAGTAATACGCCAACAAAGCCACACACAAGCCGCAGGCAATCCAAAAGCCCATGTAGAAACCCTCTGGTACTGGCTCGGTTTTGGGTGCATCCGAAGTGTCGCCATCGCCTAAGGCTTGCAAGGGCGCATCCGACTCAACAGCCTTGGCCGAATTGACTTGCGCAACGTCCGATCCGGGTGGCTCTTGAACCCCATTGGAGCTGGGCGGCTCTTGCAGTCCTCCCGCGCCAGGCGGCTCTTTCAAATCACTGGCGCCAGGCGGCTCTTGAACGCCAGAGCGTTCTGAAGCTTGAGCAACAGGGGATGCCTCAAGTGAATTGGCTGAGGCATCAGCTGCTTGAGATGGCGTTGCCTGCATGGCAGTCACCTGGGCTGCAGCGGCATTGTTTTCTTCTTGCGAGTGAATCACCACGTACCACCAAGCCGCCCCTAAGGTGGCCACCGCCAAGACAATGGGTACCATGCTCATGGACGCACACTTAAGAATATAGATCCAAGTCACTCGCACATTGTCAGCCGTGGTTTTCAAAACTTTGGAGGGCAAGACCAAGGCTTGAAACAGGGCCAAGAAAAAATTCTTGGCGTATTGGTCTGAGATTTTTTGAATCTCTGGCGTAATGGCCGCACGGGTTTGCGCCTCAGGCAGCTTGGGCGCTATTTTGGGGTCGATCAGGACCCAAGCAATGATATAGATGAGGTACAAGGCAGCCAAGAAAAAGCCAGGGAACATGGCCGCTGCATAGAGCTTCACCACCGACTGCCCTGCCACCGCGGCATACACAATGATCATGACCGAGGGCGGTATCAGAATACCCAAGGTACCGCCGGCGGTGATGACACCAGCAGCCAATCGGGTGTCGTAACCCGCATTCAGCATGGGGCGCATGGCAATCACGCCCATGAGAACCACCACGGCACCCACTAAACCGCTGGCAATGCCCCAGAAGGTGCAAATGACCAACGTGGCCACGGCCAGCGAACCAGGCAATTTTCTGAACGCCAACTGAACACTGTGAAACATTTTGTCCACCAATGCCCCTCGCTCCATGACATAACCCATGAGCACAAACAAAGGGATCGATAGCAAAACATCATTGGTCATGGCACCAAAAGTGCGCTGTACCATGAGGTTGAAAACTTTGTTTTCAAACCACGGCATTGAAGGCTCATAAAAAGCGGCATAGCCAAAGACCATGCCCAAGCCCATCAATGTAAAAGCTGTTGGGAACCCCAACATGATGACCACCACAATGAGTGAGAGCATCAAAAGGCCAAGTGCGGGATCGCTCATGCTTGGCCTCCTTTCGCGCGTTGGTGTGCAGACTCTTCAATGTTTTTGGCATTGGCAATGGCCTGCATTGCGGCATCATGGTCTACCAAGGTGCTGCCGGCCAATTGCTGTTCAACCACATCAATTTCGTCAGCATCTTTCAAACGGGGTGTCCATGCACCCGTGCGAATACAAACAATGCATCTGAGAATTTCAGCCAGTCCCTGCATCAGCACAATCAAACCCGCAAAGGGGATGACTGATTTAAAGGGGTACAAAGGCAGTGGGTCAGCATTGAACGTGTGCTCATTGATAGCCCATGAGTCTGCAGCGTAATTCCATCCGGCCCAAGTGAGCGCAATCACGCCAGGAATAAAGAAAACAATGAACAAAACAAGATCGAGCCAAGCTTGAGTCGTAGGCTTGGCACTGCCATAAAAGAAATCGCCGCGCACATGGCCATCTTGACAGAGGGTATAAGCGCCGCCCATCATGAACAGGGTTCCATACATCATGTTGCTGGCGTCAAAAATCCAAGCGGTAGGCGCGTTCAAGGCATAGCGCTTAAAAACCTCAACCACCACCAACAACATGAGCCCAACGATTAGCCAGGCAAATGCTTTCCCAACCCACGTGCTGATTTGGTCAGCCGTATGGAGCAAAGTTTGCGTATTCATATTTAACAATCAAAAGTAAAAAGACCCACTCAAGCGGACCTGAGTGGGTGTTTGGCGAAAACATCAGAGGCTTTAAGCCTTCTTGGGGGCAGCCTTAGCGAAGTAGCGGTTGTAAGCCATTTTGAAATCGACCATGTAGTCGTTTTGCCATTGGCCAGCGCGTTCGGCAAACGCCATTTGGGAGTCCATGACTTTCTTGAAGAAGGGGTTCTCCAAGGATTTCTTGGCCACCACTTTGTCCCACGCATCTAGCTGGGCTTTTAGAATGGCATCGGGCGTTTTGTAAAACTTGATGCCCTGCTTCTTCATTTCCGAATAATCTTTTGAATTTCGATCGATGGCTTTCCAGCTCATCTCGGCAGATGACGCTTGAACCGCATATTCAATGATGGATTTCAATTCTGCTGGCAGGGCATTGAGCTTGCCTTTGTTGAACAAAATTTCAAACTGCTCGCCGCTTTGGTGGAAGCTTTGCAACATGCAGTTTTTAACCACATCAGGGAAGCCCAAAATACGATCTGATGTGGCATTGTTAAATTCTGCTGCATCAATCAAGCCGCGGTCAAGGGCGGGAACAATTTCGCCACCAGGCAACGGATTCACAGAAGCGCCCAACTCAGTGAAGATATCCACAGCTAAACCCACTGTGCGGTATTTCAAACCTTTCAAATCAGCCACTTTGGCAATGGGCTTTTTGAACCAACCCAGGGGCTGCGTGGGCATAGGGCCGTACACATAGGATGCCACATCAATGTTCAGTGATTTGTAAATGTCTTCCAACAGTTGTCTACCGCCACCATAATTGTGCCAAGACAAAACCATGTTGGGGTCCATACCGAAGGCAGGGCCCGAACCCCATAGCGCCAAGGCAGAACTTTTGCCGTAGTGATAGGCCAACACGCCATGACCACCGTCCAAGGTGCCTTTGTTAACAGCATCTAGCAATTGGAATGCAGGCACCACAGAACCGGAAGGCAAGACTTCAATTTTGAGACGACCACTGGCCATGTCGTTGACTTTTTTGGCAAAGTCATTGGCGTATTCATGAAAAATATCTTTGGCAGGCCAAGTACTTTGAAAACGCAAATTGACAGTGTCAGCCTTTGAAATCATGGGCGCCGAAAGGGCGCCGGCGGCCACTGCACCTTTCAAAAGGCCGCGACGTGATGAGGAAGTATTCTTTTCTGTCATGGAGAGATCCTTGTCTTTAATGTGTTGTTTCCAAACTGAATGATGCTACTTATTGAGAATTGACAAATTAGGGTAACTACTAAATTTCCGCCAAGTATTTAACCTTTTTGCGATCCATTCAACTTTGAATGAAGACTAAAATCACAGCGTGAAAGATGAACCAATTTGGTCAATCATCAAATAAAAAGGATGCCCCATGGAAGCCCAAGAAACCGCAGAATTGATTGAGCAATCGGCTCATGGCGACAGCAAACAAAACCGTTCAGCTCTCACCATTTCCATTTTGGCCATGGTGTTGGCCATTGCCAGCTTGGGCGGCTCAAACGCCATGAAGGAGGCTACCCAAGAAAACATTTTGGCAGCCAACGCTTATGCTTTTTACCAAGCCAAGAATATTCGTCAGACCAGTTTCAAACTGGCCGCCAACGACCTTGAAGTGCAGTTGGCCAAGGAGCCCAATATGAATGCCAATGCCAAGGCTCTCATTGAGAAAAAGATTGAAGAGTACAAAAAGACGGCAGATCGCTACGAGTCCGACCCTGAGTCTAAGGAAGGCAAGAAAGAACTGCTTGTTCGAGCAAGAGCCCATGAGGCCACCCGCGATCACGCCATGCTACAAGACCCATGGTTTGACTATGCTGAAGGCGCACTCCAAATAGCCATCGTGCTACTTTCGGTGTCCATTGTTGCCTCGGTACCCGCCTTGTATTGGGCCGGGTCCTTGCTGGGCGTGTTTGGATTTGTGAGTACGTTGAACGGCTATTTTTTATTCTTCTAAATGAAGGCCTCAATGGAGGCCCTCCTTTATTTGGCAAACAGGTTTTGAGGGTTGGCAAATGCTTTGAACTCCACAGCATTGCCGCAGGGGTCTAGAAAAAACATGGTGGCCTGCTCACCCACTTCGCCCTTAAATCGGATGTGGGGCTCAATCACAAATTGGGTGCCCGCATCTTTGAGTTTTTGGGCCAACGATTCCCACTGCCCCATCTCCATCACCAAGCCAAAATGACGCACGGGCACATTGTCACCATCTACGGCGCTGGTATTGTGATGACCGGCCTCTGACGGGCTCAAGTGGGCCACAATTTGGTGACCGTAAAAATTAAAGTCCACCCAGTCTTCACTGGAGCGGCCTTCGGGGCACCCCAACAGATCACCATAAAAGGCTCTGGCCTTGGCCAAGGATGTGACGGGAAAAGCCAAGTGAAAGGGTTGCATGTGCGTCTTTGGAGAATGAAAAATTAAGATTTTAAAGTTCGATTGAACAGCTCAAGGGTGCGGCTCCAAGATAAATCAGCTGCGGCTTGATTAAACCGGGGGGTAGAGTTGTTGTGGAAACCGTGTTGGGTACCTGCATAAAAATGACCCTGCAACTTCACACCCTGCGCTTTGAGCGCAGTTTCATAAGCTGGCCAAGTGGCATTGATGCGGGGATCGGTTTCGGCAAAGTGCAACACAAGCTCTGACTTGATCTTGCTAACTTTGTCCGGCGCAGTTGCCAGCCCATAGTAAGGCGCACCAGCTTGAACAGCATCGCCCAATTCTGCGGCCAGTTCGTTCGTAATACCGCCGCCCCAGCAGAATCCTGTCAAGCCCAATTTGCCCGAAGAAAGGGCATGGTTTTTGACAAACATGGCGCTGTTGAGCATGTCGGTTTGAAGCTTGGCTGGGTTCAGCCCGTCTTGAAGTTTTTTGCCATCATCGTCGTTGCCTGGATAGCCGCCCACTGGATATAAGCCATCTGGGGCCAAGGCTAGAAATCCTGCTGTGGCCAATCGTCTGGCCACATCTTCAATGTAAGGGTTCAGGCCACGGTTTTCATGGATGACCAAAACAGCTGGAAACTTGGTCTGTGTGGCGGACACAGGTTGTGCCAAGTAGCCACGCATTTCGCCTGAAGAACCGCCGGGGGAGGCGTACTTCACATAATTGGCTTTCATTCGCGCATCTGTGAATGAGATGGTTTGGGCTTCGGCATACCTTGGAAACAAGGCTTGGGCCATGGCCATCCCGCCCACCAACAGGGCACTGGCTTTGGCTAAGAATTCTCGGCGGTCCATGGCGCCATGACAGTACTCATCATAGAGGGCATAAATTTGGGGATCAATGTTCTGAGCGGGCAAATTTTGGCTCATGTCTAACTCCTGGTTCGGGGCATGTTAATTGAATTTGAATGACCCTGCTGAAAGCGATGTGTGAAGCACAAAAGGTGCTTCAGATTCTTTATGATGGAGGCTTTAATTGCTTTTAAATTTCAAAAAAGTGGCCAGCCCCCCTACCCATTTAGGCCCCGTCAATTGCTGGAAGTGCATTCACTTTGCCACCAGCTGGGACCCCAAAATGCCTTACAGCTGCAAATTGTTGGGCTTTAAATCCCAAGTGTTGCCAAGTATTCAAGTGATGAATTCGGATGGCAGGCCCTGCATGGGATTTTCACCCAAGCCCAGTGCTTGACAGATCTTACTGAGATTAAAAATACAGTCTTTGAGGAAACATTCAATGTTCAATGTCCGCACATTCATTTTAGTTGGCTGTGTTTTGTTGATAACCGCTTGTGGCGGCGGCGGCTCTTCCTCCACTTCCACGCCCGTTGTCGCCCCCTTGGCCAAAGATTTGGCCCAAATGTGCGCCAAAGAAAACCCCTACATTGCCAGTGCGACAGCGCCCACCAAGGCTGGCACTTTGTCGGATGAAAAAAAGTGGGTTAAAGCCTACATGACTGAGCGCTACCTTTGGTACCGCGACATTCCCACACTCAATGCTGACGATTCACGTTATGGTGTGATTGCCAATGGTCTGTTGGATGTCTGGACCTCTCTGTCCAATTACTTCTCAGACTCCAAAACCCCACTCAAAACTGCATCTGGCACCTTGGTGGACAAGTTCAGTTTTTTAATCGATACCGCCTCATGGAACAGTTTTGTGGACAGCAGTTTGAAGGGCTACGGCTTTATGCTCAAGACCAGCAATGCCACAGGCGCCAAGGTCATCACGGTGGCTTATGTGTTTCCCAACACACCCGCGTTCAATGCAGGTATTTTGCGGGGCGATCAAATTGTGAGCATTGACGGCGCCTTGGCCAGTGACACCAGCGTGCAGGGTTCTGCTAAGTTTGCGGAAGGGCTGAAGCCCACAGTGGATCAAGCCCACACCTTTGTGGTGTCAAGGGCTGGCAACATGCTCAGCAAAACAATGCAGGCCGCCGCCATCAGCTTGCAACAAGCCGAATACAAGGTGCTCAATGCCAGTGGCATTAAGTTGGGTTACTTGCTCTTTAACAGCCACGTGCCCAGTTCAGAAACTTACTTAATTCAAGCCATGACGGCTTTCAAGCAGCAGGCCGTGACGGAGTTGGTGGTCGACCTGCGCTACAACGGTGGCGGCTATTTGGCCATTGCCAATGCCTTGGCTTATTCGGTGGCGGGCAGCGTGAAAACGCAGGGAAAAACATTTGAGTTAACACGCTTTTCAGACAAACGAAGCGCAGAAAACTACGCCATGAAATTCTCCAACATGGGCCTAAGCAATCAAATCTACCCTGCCTTGAGCTTGTCCAAAATTTATGTCTTGGTCAGCGGCAGCACATGTTCTGCCAGCGAGTCTTTCATCAACGGCTTGCGCGGCATCGATGTCGAAGTAGAGCTCATTGGGTCTACCACCTGCGGCAAGCCCTACGGTTATTACGCGCAAGACAACTGCGGCATCACTTATGCAGCCATGGAGATGGAAGGTGTCAATGCCAAAGGTGAAGGCGGCTATTCTGACGGCATGCCAGCCCAGTGCGCAGCCCTTGACGACTTGGGTCACCCACTGGGGGATGTGGCTGAAGGCATGCTGTCCATAGCCGTGAAGCGAATGCAGGGGCTTTCGTGCGCGCAGGCTTCAGGGCTGGCCATAGGCTCCACTTCGCTTTTGGGAATGGGGCTGCGTGACGAAAGTGTTTTGATCAGGCCTGAGTGGCAAGCCAATAAGCTTTTAAATTCGAGATAGCCTGTTCAGTTAAATCCCAAATTTTGGAACTAATTGCATTTGGCAACAAGAATGTTTAGTTAAACAAAAAGCCCCTCACGGGGCAATCTTGATAATTTCAATAGAGAAATTTGGAGGCGCGGGCCGGAGTCGAACCGACCTACACGGATTTGCAATCCGGTGCATAACCGCTTTGCTACCGCGCCATGTAATTAAAAAACCGACAAAAAAGGGAAGCTGTAGCTTCCCTTCATTGCTGAAAGATGTTGCCAGTCTTTCAATATTTGGAGCGGGATAAGAGGCTCGAACTCTCGACCTATACCTTGGCAAGGTATCGCTCTACCAACTGAGCTAATCCCGCATTGCAAGCAACTTAACATTCTATGCCAGATCGATTGCGTGGAACGGATTGTAGCGCAATTTTTCAAATTTTTGACAGACCATTTAAAAAATCTCTGCTGTCAAAACTGCGCCAAACACGCCATCGCATTCAGTGCTTGATAGCGGCTTCTTTGTCAGCGGTCTTGGCATCAGCTTGCACTGTTGCTTCAACAATGACGACCTCTTCTTCCGTCAAAGCCACAGGCATTTTTTCCAAGGCCACTTCTAGCACTTTGTCGATCCATTTGACCGGCACAATTTCCAAGCCATTTTTAACGTTCTCAGGAATGTCTTGCAGGTCTTTGACGTTGTCCTCTGGAATCAAGACTGTTTTAATCCCACCACGCAAAGCGGCCAACAACTTTTCTTTCAAGCCGCCAATGGCCGTGACTTCACCGCGCAAAGTTATTTCGCCGGTCATGGCCACATCGGCGCGCACCGGAATGCCCGTCATGGCAGACACCATGGCGGTGGTCATGGCAGCACCGGCGCTGGGGCCGTCTTTGGGTGTCGCGCCATCGGGCACGTGAATGTGAAGGTCGTGCTTTTCAAACACATCGCCCTTGATGCCCAACATGCGAGCTCGGCTGCGCACCACGGTGCGTGCGGCTTCTACCGATTCTTTCATGACATCGCCCAAAGAGCCCGTGCGTGTGATCACGCCTTTGCCTGGCATGAGAGCAGCTTCAATGGTGAGCAAATCACCGCCCACTTCGGTCCAGGCCAAGCCCACCACTTGACCCACTTGGTTAGCAGCTTCTGCGCGGCCGTAGGTGTACTTTTGGACACCCAAGAAATCATTCAAGTTGTCGGGCGTGACCAGCACCGGCGCGGTCATTTGTTTGAGCAACAAACTCTTGACCACTTTACGGCAAATCTTAGACAACTCGCGCTCAAGTGAACGCACGCCAGCTTCGCGGGTGTAATAGCGAACCACATCGCGAACGGCTTCATCGCTGACGCTGAGTTCTTCTATCTTCACGCCATTGTTTTTCAACTGCTTGGGCAGCAAATACTTAATGGCAATGCTGGTTTTTTCGTCTTCGGTATAGCCCGACAAACGAATCACTTCCATGCGGTCTAGTAGCGCCGAAGGTATGTTCATGGAATTGGAGGTGGCCACAAACATGACGTCGCTCAAATCAAAATCTACCTCCACATAATGATCGCCAAAGGTGTGGTTTTGCTCGGGGTCTAACACCTCCAGCAAGGCACTGGAAGGATCGCCGCGGAAATCGGTGCCCAGCTTGTCAATTTCGTCTAACAAGAACAATGGGTTGCGCGTGCCCACTTTGGTAAGGCTTTGCAACACCTTGCCTGGCATGGCGCCAATGTAGGTGCGACGGTGGCCGCGAATTTCGGCTTCGTCGCGCATACCGCCCAAAGCCATCCGCACATATTTGCGGCCTGTAGCTTTGGCGATGGACTGGCCCAAAGAGGTTTTGCCAACACCAGGAGGTCCTACCAAACAAAGAATAGGCGCCTTTACTTTGTCGACACGCTGCTGAACCGCCAAGTATTCCATGATGCGGTCTTTGACTTTTTCCAGGCCGTAGTGGTCTTCGTTGAGAACCACTTCGGCATTGCCCAAGTCGTGTTTGATTTTGGTTTTTTTGCTCCAAGGGAGACCTGTGAGGACCTCAATGTAATTGCGCACCACAGAGGCCTCAGCCGACATGGGCGACATGAGCTTGAGCTTCTTGAGTTCGGCATCGGCCTTCTTGCGGGCTTCAGCGGGCATTTTGGCGGCCTTGATTTTTTTCTCGATCTCTTCAATGTCGGCGCCCTCTTCGCCTTCACCGAGCTCTTTTTGAATGGCTTTGACTTGCTCGTTCAAATAAAAATCGCGCTGATTCTTTTCCATTTGGCGCTTCACACGGCCACGGATTTTTTTGTCTACATTCAAAATGTCGACTTCGCGCTCGAGCTGTGTGAAGAGGTTTTCTAGACGATCTCGAATGTTAGCCAGGTCCAGCACCACTTGCTTGTTTTCCAACTTCAAAGGCAGGTGCGCTGCAATGGTGTCGGCCAAACGGCCTGGTTCATCAATGCTGGAAATAGAAGTGAGAATTTCGGGCGGAATTTTTTTGTTCAGCTTCACGTACTGATCAAACTGCTGCATGACTGCCCGGCGCAGCGCCTCAATTTCACTGCTTTGTGCGGCTTTTTCGGCGGCCAACTCAATCGGCACCACGCCCGCTACAAAGTGAGCTTCACCGTCAGTGATGGATTTGACCTTGGCACGCTGTTGGCCCTCCACCAACACCTTCACGGTGCCATCGGGCAGCTTGAGCATTTGCAAGATGGTGGAGATGCAACCCACCTCAAACATGTCGGTCACTTCGGGCTCGTCTTTGGCGGCCGTCTTTTGGGCGACCAACATGATGCGGCGGTCGGTGAGCATGGCGCTTTCAAGCGCCTTGATGCTCTTAGGGCGGCCCACAAACAGGGGGATGACCATGTGCGGAAAGACCACCACGTCGCGCAGTGGCAACATGGGCAAATCAATGAGTTCAGCGGGCAAAGGTGTATGTCCAGACATGAGGTTCCCTAGGTTATTGGGGATAGATGGCCCCTGAAGTTCCGATTTCAATGCCAAACAATGTAGGGGTATTCATCGGGATCAGGGTGAGGCTGGAAACAATCAAGCTTGCTTGGCCGACTCGCGGTAGACCAACAAGGGGCTGTGGTTGTCTTCGATGGTGGACGCGTCGACCACCACTTTTTCGACATTGCTGGCGTTGGGCAGCTCAAACATGGTGTCAATCAGGGCTTGCTCCAATATGGAACGCAGGCCGCGCGCGCCTGTTTTGCGGGCCAAGGCTTTTTTGGCAATGGCATGCAAGGCTTCAGGTCTGATTTCGAGGCCAACGCCTTCCATGTTGAGCAACTGGCCAAATTGTTTGACCAAGGCATTTTTGGGCTCAGTCAAAATTTGAACCAAGGCTTCTTCAGTGAGCTCGGACAAGGTGGCCAGCACTGGCATGCGGCCAACCAGTTCGGGGATGAGGCCAAACTTGATGAGGTCTTCGGGCTCCACTTCGGTAAACACTTCCGTGAGCGAGCGTTGTTTTTTGCTTTTAACAATGGCGCCAAAACCAATGCCGGATGCTTCTGTTCGGTTTTCAATGACCTTTTCCAAACCGGCAAACGCACCGCCACAAATGAACAAAATGTTGGTGGTGTCAATTTGCAAGAAGTCTTGGTTGGGGTGCTTGCGGCCGCCTTGTGGCGGTACGCTGGCCATGGTGCCTTCAATGAGTTTGAGCAAGGCCTGCTGCACGCCCTCTCCCGACACGTCGCGCGTGATGGAAGGGTTGTCAGACTTGCGCGTAATTTTGTCAATTTCGTCGATGTAGACAATGCCGCGCTGCGCACGTTCGACATCGTAGTTGCAGCTTTGCAGCAGCTTGGACACGATGTTCTCTACGTCTTCGCCCACATAACCGGCTTCGGTCAGGGTGGTGGCATCGGCCATGACGAAAGGCACGTCGAGCATGCGTGCCAAGGTTTGCGCCAGCAAGGTTTTGCCAGAGCCTGTGGGGCCGATCAGCAAAATGTTGCTTTTGGCCAATTCGACATCTTCTTTTTTGGCGCCTTCTTTGTGACGCAATCGCTTGTAGTGGTTGTACACCGCCACTGCCAAGGTGCGCTTGGCTTTTTCTTGCCCAATGACGTAATTGTCTAAGTTGGTCTTGATGTCGAGCGGGGTGGGCAGGCCATTTTTAGCATCTTTGGCAATGTCATTGGCGGGCAATTCATCTCGGATGATGTCGTTGCACAAATCGATGCATTCATCACAAATGAAAACAGAAGGGCCGGCGATGAGCTTCTTCACCTCGTGCTGGCTTTTGCCGCAAAACGAGCAATACAAATTCTTCTCGGAAACTGAGCCTTTTTTATCGGCCATAAACGACGCCCTGTGGTTCTATTTTCACAATGATAACGAAAGAAAAACGGCGCCCTCCCAGAAAGGGGGCGCCGTCTTCAAAAAAATTGCAGAAAACCTTATTTCTGCCAAATTTGTTGCGTCTCAGGGACGCTTTGAGATGACTTGGTCGATGAGGCCGTATTCTTTGGACTCGTCGGCGGACAGGTAGTAGTCGCGCTCGGTGTCAAGTTGGATTTTTTCCAATGGCTGGCCGGTATTTTCGGCCAAGATGCGGTTGAGTTGCTCGCGAGTTTTGAGGATTTCACGGGCGTGAATCTCAATTTCTGTGGCTTGACCGCGTGTGCCGCCCAAAGGCTGGTGAATCATGACCTTGGAGTTGGGCAAAGAAAAACGCTTGCCTTTGGTGCCTGCAGACAACAAGAAAGCGCCCATGCTGGCCGCCATGCCTGTGCACAAGGTAGACACATCGGGCTTGATGAAGTTCATGGTGTCGTAAATGGCCATGCCAGCACTGACCGAACCGCCAGGTGAGTTGATGTAGAAAGAAATGTCCTTTTCAGGATTTTCGCTCTCTAAAAACAGCAACTGGGCCACCACCGAATTGGCGGTGTAGTCATTGACTTCGCCCACCAAAAAAATGACCCGTTCCTTGAGCAAGCGGGAGTAAATGTCGTAGGCGCGTTCGCCGCGGCCAGACGTTTCGATCACCATGGGCACATTGCCCAAAGCTTGAGTGTCGGATGAATTCATGATGATTCCAAACTAAAGTATGCGAAGACTTGATTAGGCTTGTTGGCCCATCAACTCGTCAAAGGAAATGGCCTTTTCCGTGAGCTTGGCCTTGGACATGATGAATTCGGATACGTTGGTCTCAATGACCACAGCTTCCACTTCAGCCATGCGTTGGTTGTCACCATAGTACCAACGCACCACATCTTCTGGGCGCTCGTAGCTGGAAGCCAGTTCTTCAATGTGGGATTTAATTTGCGCTTCGGTGGCGTTCAAGGCATTGGCCTTGACCAACTCAGCCACCACCAAGCCCAAACGCACGCGGCTTTCGGCTTGAGGACGGAAAATGTCGTCGGGGATGGGGGCTTTGTCGGCGTCTTTGATGCCGCGTTGTTTGAGATCGGCACGGGCGCCATCTTTCAAACGCTCAATTTCGTTTTGAACCACAGACTGGGGCAACTCGAGTTCGGCCTTTTCAACCAAAGCATTCATGGCGGCTTGTTTGTTGCGGCCTTGCAAACGGAACTTGACTTCACGCTCGAGGTTTTTGCGGATGTCGGCACGCAATCCTTCAATGCTGGCATCGGCAATGCCCAAAGATTTGGCCAAGGCTTCATTCACTTCGGGCAAATGAGCGGCTTCAATTTTCTTTACCGTCACCATGAAGTCGGCCGTTTTGCCAGCCACATCTTTGCCTTGGTAGTCTTCGGGGAAGGCCAAGGGGAAGGTTTTGCTTTCGCCGTTTTTCATGCCGCGCACTGCTTCTTCAAACTCCTTAAGCATTTGGCCTTCACCCACCAAAAACTGGAAGTCGGAGGCTTGACCGCCGGAGAACACTTCTCCGTCAATTTTGCCTTCAAAGTCGACGGTGACGCGGTCGTCATTGACAGCACCTTCGGCTGCAGGGCGCTGTGTGAATGTGCGGCGCTGCTTGCGCAAAATTTCAATCGTTTTGTCGATGGCCTCATCGGTCACTTGGGCGCTGAGTTTTTCAACGGTGGCTTCGGCCAAGTCGCCCAATTTGACTTCGGGATACACCTCAAACACCGCATCAAAAGACAACTCGCCTTCTGGTGCGCCTTCTTTTTCAGAAATGCGAGGTTGGCCCGCAACGCGCACTTTGGCCTCGTTGGCAGCCACAGCAAATGCCTCACCCACTTTGTCGTTCATGACTTCGTATTGAACCGAGTAACCGTAGCGCTGGGCCACCACATTCATGGGCACTTTGCCGGGACGAAAGCCGTCCATCTTGACGGTACGCGCCAATTTTTTCAATCGGGCATCAACTTCGGATTGGATGACAGTGACAGGCATTGTCAAAGTGATTTTGCGTTCCAATTTTTCTAATGTTTCTACGGTCACTGCCATGGTCTTCTTCTTTAATAAAGGGTCTGAATAATCTCGAACATTCGATGGTGCGCGGGGCGGGACTCGAACCCGCACAGTATTGCTACCGTCAGGACCTAAACCTGGTGCGTCTACCAATTTCGCCACCCGCGCGGGTCCCATCGAGATGGGTTGAATCGGTCAACCTTCTATTTTAACCATGGAAGTGGGCACTTCTAGGTTGAAGTGTCCATTTACATGGTGCGGATGGGGCTGCTGGCCCTTGCCTTATGCCAAGGCTTTGGTGGGGCGTTCCACCTTGAACCAAGCGGCATACATGGCCGGCAAGGCCAGCAAGGTGAGTAAGGTTGCCACAATGAGTCCGCCCATGATGGCCACGGCCATAGGGCCCCAGAACACACTGCGCGACAAGGGGATCATGGCCAGTACAGCGGCAGCGGCGGTAAGCACAATGGGCCGCAGACGGCGCACAGCCGACTCCACAATGGCCTCCCATGCAGCCACGCCGGCACTGATGTCTTGTTCAATTTGATCTATCAAAATAACAGAATTGCGCTGAATCATGCCCATCAGAGCAATGACGCCCAACAAGGCCACGAAACCAAAGGGTCGATTCAATGCCAACAAGGCACCCGCCACACCCGCCATTCCCAATGGGCCCGTGAGGAACACCAGGAGGGCACGACTGAAGCTTTGCAATTGAAGCATGAGCAGGGTGAACGTGACAAACAACATGAGCGGAATGCCTGCCGCAATAGAGGCTGAGCCCTTAGAGCTTTCCTCTACAGCACCTGCCACCTCAATGCGGTAGTCGGTTTGGCCAGATTGGTGCCATTGGGCTTCTAATTTTTTGAGCTCAGGCAACAACTGTTGCGTCACGGTCGCCCCTTGAATGCCTTCAATCACATCGGCATTGACGGTAATGGCGTAGTTGCGCCCTTCACGCCACATCACACCAGGCTCCCAGTCAAACACAGGTTTGGCCACTTGCAACAAGGGCACCGATTTGCCCGAGGCAGTGGGCACATAGGCACCCGCCAAATCTGTGATGGCGTCCGCTTCGGATTTAGGTTGGCGAATGACGATGTCAATCAATTTATCGCCATCGCGGTATTGACCCACCGTGACGCCAGTGCCTATGGATTTGGCACCTTGAGCGATGGATTGGCTGGACACGCCCAAAGCCCTTGCTTTGGCTTGATCGACCTCCAATCGAATCACTTTGACTGACTCATTCCAGTTGTCGTTGACACCCCGCGTGTTGGCGTTGCTGCGCATGGCCTTCTTCACTTCATCGGCCTTGAGCCTGAGCGCCAAGGGGTCTTGTCCGACCACCCTGAATTGCACCGGATAGGCCACAGGCGGGCCATTGGGCAGCAGCTTCACACGACCGCGCACCTCTGGAAATTCTGTGGCCAGTAAAACTGGCAATTTGATTCGCAAGGATTCACGCACTTTCAAATCTTTTGCCACCACAATGAGTTGCGACACATTGGATTGGGGAAACACTTGGTCTAAGGGCAAATAAAAGCGCGGTACACCAGAACCAATCCAGGTGCTGACGGACTCAACACCCTGCTCCGCCATCAAGCGTTTTTCAACGCGAGTGGCCGCCTCTTCACTGGCAGCAAAACTTGCACCTTCAGGCAACCACACATCAACCATGATTTCGGGTCGGCTAGAGTCTGGAAAGAATTGTTGTTGCACCTTGCCCATGCCCACAATGCCCAAGGCAAACAAAAGCAAAGTCAAGGCAATCGTTTTCCAGCGGTTGATCACGCACCATGTCACCGCGCGCCTGAAGGTAACGTAGAAAGGTGAGTCAAACAATTCATGGATTTCTGTCGGCCCACCTTGACCGGCAGCTTGATTGGCTTGCGCGGCCTGAACGTGCGGTGGCACCTTCAGCAACAAGGTGCCCAAGTAGGGCACAAAATAAACCGATGCCACCCAACTGATGAGCAGCGCAATGACCGTGACCGCAAAGATGGCAAAGGTGTATTCACCTGTCACCGACTTGGCCAAACCAATGGGCAGAAAACCGGCTGCCGTGATCAGGGTGCCCGTCAGCATGGGCATGGCAGTGAGTTCGTAGGCAAAGGTGGCCGCGCGCACTTTGTCGTAGCCCTCTTCCATTTTTCGAACCATCATTTCAACGGCAATGATGGCGTCGTCTACCAACAACCCCAGAGCAATGATGAGCGAGCCCAAGGAAATTTTGTGCAGGCCAATGTTGAAATAATCCATGGCCAAGAAGGTGACGGCCAACACCAGCGGAATGGTAATGCCCACCACCAAACCTGGGCGAATGTCCAAGGTCCAGCGGCGCCAGAGGGGGTGAACGCCGGGTCGTTTGTGCAAACCCAGCGCCAAGAAACTAACGGCCAACACAATGCCCACGGCTTCAATCAATGTTTTTAAAAACTCATTGACCGAGCTAGAAACCGCCTTGGGTTGGTCTTGCAACTGAACCAACTTCAAGCCCAATGGCAAGGATTTTTCAATGGCGTCGGTTGTCTTCTTCAGGGCATGGCCCAGTTGAATGATGTCGCCGCCTTTGGCCATGGAAACACCGATGCCAATGACTTGCTCACCGTTGTGGTGAACCTTGACAGAAGGTGGGTCGATGTAGGCTTGTTTGACGGTGCCCAAATCGCCCAGCGTGAGTTGCTGGCCGGATGCGCCGCGAATGGGCATTTGCCGCAAAGCCGCCAAGTTGTTGAATTGACCATTGACGCGCAACTGAATGGCATCTTGCGGCAGGTTCAAAGCACCGGCCGATTCCACTGCATTTTGTTGTGCCAGCTGCGCCATGACGGCGCCAAAGTCTAGGCCCAAACTGGCCAGCTTCTTTTGAGAAATTTCAATGAAAACTTTTTCGTCTTGAACGCCAAAGAGCTCCACCTTGGCCACGTCTGACACACGGAGTAATTTTTGCCTGACATCATCGGCATGTTTCTTCACTTCTGCTGGGCTAAAACCGTCGGCTTGCAGGGCGTAAATAACGCCATACACATCGCCAAAATCGTCAATGAAAAAGGGCCCCACCACACCCGATGGCAAGGTGCCCCGAATGTCGCCTATTTTTTTGCGAACGGTGTACCAAACATTGGCCACATCGGCCGGCTTGGAATAGTCTTTCACCTGAAAAATAATGAGCGCTTCACCGGGCTTGGAATAGCTGCGAATTTTGTCGGCAAAGGGCACTTCTTGCAGTGTGCGTTCAAGCTTGTCTGTGACCTGTTCGGCCACCTGCTGCGCTGTGGCACCGGGCCAATAAGCCCTGACCACCATCACCCTGAAAGTAAAAGGTGGATCTTCGTCTTGACCCAAGTTGAAAAAAGCAAAGGTGCCCAGCAACATGAGCACCAGCATGAGGTATCGCGTGAGGGCTGGATGGTCCAAGGCCCACTTGGACAGGTTAAAGCCTGCTTTGGGTTCTGTTTGCATGATTTATTTGGACACTGGCGTGGCGGTAGAGCTTGCCGCTGGTGCTGCGGGAGGCGAAGTGAGAGGCCCGCTTTGAGCGTTGAAAGCAATGACCTTTTGCCCTGGCGACAACACATGCACACCCGCACTCACAATTTGTTGTCCGGGACGAAGGCCCGCTGCAATGACCACGTCATTGCCATCGGCGGTAGCCAGCTGAACAGTTTGAGAGTTCACGGTGGAGGTTTGAGGATCGAAGACCCAAACCGCGGCTTGTCCACCTTCTTGTCGAATGGCACTGGTCGGTACCTTCAACACTTCGGGCTGACTGCCCGCCAATTGGGGGGCATGCACATTCAGGCTCATGCCCAAAGGCAATGCTTCTGCTTTGTCCAGCGCCAGCTTGACGACGAAGGTACGGGTGACTGGGTCTGCACTTGCGCCAATTTCTCGTACCTTGCCTAAATAATTTTGAGTATTGCCACTCAAAGTTGCCGACATTTTTTGACCCATTTTCAAAGTAGACACCACCTGCTCTGGGACGGCAAAAACAGCGTCACGCGGGCCGTCTTGTGCAAATCGAACGATGGCTTGGCCGGCTGAGACCACTTGGCCTGTTTCTGCATCTACACCCGTGATCACACCCGCACTCGGGGCTGTGAGCTTGGCGTAGCTGGCCTGGTTGTTTTGAGACTGGGCTTGCGCCATGGCCTGGTCGAGGGTGGCCTGCGCTGCTTTGAGGGTGGCAGAACGGCGCTCGAGTTCGGCAGGGCTGATGAAGTTTTGAGCCAACAAAGCTTCATATCGCTTGAAATCTGCGGCCGCCAAGTCGCGCTGTGATCTTGCGCCCACCACTTGAGCTTGGGCTGCTTGGGCAGCCAACACAAAATCTTGCACGTCGATTTCGGCCAAGACTTGACCGGCTTGAACGCGCTGGCCGACTTCGGCTTGGCGCATGATCATTTTGCCCCCCACCCTGAAACCAATGCGGCTTTCTACTCGGGCACGAACCTCGGCGGCATACTCCGCCTGCACATTCAACTCGGACATGCCCACAGTGAGCAATTTGACAGACCGAACGGGCTCTGGGTTTTCTTGCTTGGGAGAGCAAGCCGATAAAGCCAGTAACATGGCGAAGACAAGGGCCGCGGGAAAAGAGGGTTGCATTTGAAATCCAAGTTAATGACTGACTGGTTAGTAATCTAGGGTAATCCATGATCCTTGTCAAGCAAAATGACTTTACACATGCCTTCAAATTCATCGAAAAGCAGCTCGGATCCATCGGAGCCCCTCCCCTTGGTCCATCCGGAAAATTTTCCAGTGGCCTCATGGCTTTGTCCGCCCCAACTCCGCCCAGCCATTGCGGCCATTTATGCCTTTGCCAGAGCCGCCGACGACATTGCCGATGAAGGCGACGCCCTACCGGCCGAGAGATTGGCCCAACTCAAGGCCTTTCAACATGCACTGCTGAAAGCAGACGAAGCAATCGGATTGCGGCCCGATATCTTCGAACCACTGCATGCCGTGATGGACAAGCATGCGTTGCCGGTGGCCCTAATGGAAGATTTGCTCTGCGCGTTTGAACAAGATGTGGCCGCCAGTGCCGATGGCCGCACCTACGCCAACCTCGCAGAACTTCTCAAATACTGCCAACTCTCTGCCAATCCTGTGGGCAGAATGTTGCTTCATTTGTATGGTGTGAAAGACCCAGAGGCCTTGCACCGAAGCGACGCCATTTGCAGCGCCCTTCAGCTCATTAACTTTTGGCAAGACCTGAGCGAAGACATTCCGCGCAATCGCTTTTATTTGCCGCAAGACCTCAAAGCCACCCAAAATACCCCTGAATTGATCGATTTTCTGTGCCAGCACGCACGCCAATTGATGCTGTCTGGCGCACCTTTGGTGCACCAAGTCCCAGGTCGCGCAGGCTGGGAGCTGCGCTTGGTGGTGCAAGGTGGTTTGCGTATTTTGGAAAAAGTTGAGCGCCTTGGCGCCCAAGCCATGACAAACCGGCCACGCCTTCGCGCATGGGATTTTCCCTTGATGGCGTGGCGCAGCCTCTGGATGTAGTTCAGAGACTGGCAGAATCAAGCGCCATGACACCCCAAGACTACGTTCAACAAAAAGCGGCCAACTCGGGCAGCAGTTTTTACTATGCCTTTTTGTTTTTGCCAGCCAACAGGCGTGCGGCCATTACTGCTTTTTATGCATTTTGCAGAGAAGTCGACGACGTGGTTGATGAAATTTCAGACCCTAGCGTGGCGCAAAGTACTTTGGCTTGGTGGCAAAACGAAGTGATGCAATCCTTTGAGGGGCATGCCACGCATCCAGTGATGAAGGCGCTCATGCCACACACTGGTGTGTATGGCATTCAGTCACAGCATTTGATGGCCGTCATTGAGGGATGCCAGATGGACCTGCGTCAAACACGCTATCTGGACTATGCAGGCCTGCAGCGATATTGCCATTTGGTGGCCGGTGTGGTGGGCGAGGTGGCCGCCAAGATATTTGGCCAAACCGATCCAAGCACCACCGCTTATGCACATACGTTGGGATTGGCCTTTCAGCTCACCAACATCATTCGTGATGTTGGCGAAGATGCGCTCATGGGGCGCATCTATTTGCCCATCGACGAACTCAAGCAGTTTGATGTGAAGGCGCAAGAATTGATGCAGCGAGAGTATTCCGACCGCTTTAAAGCCCTCATGAAATTTCAAGCAGCCCGTGCCAACAGTCTGTATGACCAAGCGTTTGCCATGCTGCCCGCTGCCGACAAACGAGCCCAAAAACCCGGCATCATGATGGCCAGCATCTACCGAACACTGCTGCGAGAAATTGAAGCCGACAATTTTCAAGTCTTGCACCAGCGAGTCTCGCTCACCCCTTTGCGAAAGTTTTGGTTGGCTTGGCGAGTCCAAGCGCTTGGTCTTGTTTAATGCTTGCCAAAGTACCCGTCAAACAGATGCAGGTGGCCATCGTTGGCGCAGGTTGGGCCGGCTTGGCCGCTGCCATCCGTGCCACACAGGCAGGCCACACCGTCAGCTTGTTTGAAGCCAGCCGGCAGTGGGGCGGCCGGGCCCGTTCGCTCATTGCCTCCCCTCCCTACCCTGCACTGGACAATGGCCAGCACATCTTGATTGGGGCCTACGAGAAAACTCTGGCCCTGATGCACACTGTGGGAATGAGGCCCGCCGATACTTTGTGGCGCATGCCTTTGAACCTGACCAATCTGCAAGGCCATGGTCTGCGCCTGAAGCATGGGCCATTTCCCTTCAATATTTTGTGGGGCATTGTGAATGCCAAAGGCTGGACGCCCCTGGATAAATGGCAACTCTTTTGCAAAGCCATTCAATGGCAGTGGCAAGGATTCAAATGTGCTGACCACATCAGTGTGGCCGACTTGTGCCTCGGATTAACGACCACTGTATGGCAAGACTTGATTGAACCCTTGTGTGTTTCAGCCCTCAACACACCCGCACAGGAGGCCAGCGGGCAGGTTTTCTTGCGCGTCTTGAAAGATGCCCTGTTTGGCCCTGCAGGCAGTTCAGACTTGTTATTGCCACGCACAGATTTAGGCGCGTTGATGCCGCGTGCTGCCGTGAAATGGCTTGAGTCGCATGGTGCCTATTGCAAATTAGGCGTTCGTATTTCAAGCATCGAAAAAATGGGTGATGGCGATTCAGCTGGCTGGAAATTAAACGATGCTGTTTTCGATCGGGTGATCATTGCCACGCCAGCGTGGGATGCCGCCGCATTGATCGAGCCTTTGAATGCCGCATGGAGCTACACAGCAATGCAGTTGAAGCATGAGGCCATTGCCACGGTGTATGTTCAAGCGCCCACCAACTTTCGCTTACCCCAAGCCATGTTGGCATTGAGCACCGGCCCTGAGGCGCCAGCGCAATTTGTGTTTGACCGTGGACAAATTTGCACCGCAGCCCAGACGCCAGGTTTGTTGGCATTTGTGGTGAGTGCAGTGAAGCTAGAAAAAACACATTTAGAGGGGCAAGTGATACAGCAAGCCTTGGACATATGCCAAAGCATTTCGCATGAAAAAGTTGATCTAAAAATAGTTCAAACCGTGGTGGAAAAGCGCGCCACCTTTGCTTGCACACCCAAGCTCAAAAGGCCCAACGCAAATCCCTGCGATGGCCTTGTTGTTTGTGGTGATTATGTGGAAGGCCCCTACCCCGCCACATTGGAGGGGGCAGTGATGTCGGGTTTGCAGGCGGCTGAATGGGTGAGTGGGTGAACCAAAAACCTTGAGCTCAGCCCATCTTGCGTGACGCGGTAAAGGCCGGACGACCGACACAACTGTCTAACCAAGCTTTGACCCCTGGAAATTCTGTCATGAGCAAGGTTGAAGATTTAACCCACGACAGCACACTGGCGACACACAAGTCGGCAATGGTGAAACGCTTGCCAGACAGATAATCGCAGCCTAATTTTTTCTGAGATTGCAAATGCGCATCCAACACTTTCAAGGGCACCCGCAAGCGCAGTTCTGCGGCATCGGCCAGCTCTGGTTTTCGTTGATCGGCTGGCATGGCCAAGCGGTGCATGAGCACTGTCAGCGCATCTTTCTCCACTTCAGTCACCGCCCAAAAAGAAAAGCGCAAGGCATCAGCTTCCTCTTGCGCGGTCACGGGTGTGATCGACACGCCATCGGGCTGACCGTGAACCTTGGCCACATACAAAGCGCAGGCCATGCTTTCCCAAACAGTGACTTTGCCTTCGGGGCGAGCATCTTCCAACACGGGAATATGGCCGTTTGGATTGACTGCTAAAAATTCGGTTGTGCGTGTAGCGCCCCCTTGGTATGAAACGGGCACATGCTCAAATGCCAATTGCAATTCGATGGCAGCCCAAAGGGGTCTGGCAGCGCGAGAGGCACCAATGCCGTAAATTTTGAGGCTCATGTTGTGCTCCTAATGAGATGAGTTGTCAGGGTCGTGGGATTGAGTGTCATTCTAAGTATCAATTTAAAGACTGTCATCGTAACCATTTAAGCTTCAGAGGGTGGGCCACGCCTCACACAGAGCCTGTAGTGAGCTCACGCTGTATGGGGCCGGATGCGTTTCATGGTCCCACGTTTTTTGTTCGCGATTAAGCCACACAGCTTGCAATCCTGCCTGTTGAGCGGCGACCACATCAAGGTGTGAATCGTCGCCAATGTGCAGTACTTCGTGGGGCAACACACCCATGGCCTTGGCGCCTGCATGAAACATTTGCGGGTCGGGCTTGCTGACACCCAAGTTGAGCGGATTGAAAGCCGCCACAAAATAAGGACCAATGCCCACCTTGTGAATGTCGGCATTGCCATTCGAGAGTGCCACCAAAGGGTACTTGGCTTTCAAAAACTGAAGGCAGTGCATGGCATCGTCAAAGAACACAACTTTTTGACGGGCTTCAAAAAAAACCTCAAATGCGGGCTCGGCCAAATCAGGATTTTCGCCTGCACGCTGAAGCAAAACTCGAATAGCCTCACGCCTGAGGGCCGACAAATCGGTGGCCAAATCAGGGCGCAGCTCGGTCATTTCTTCCCGAATTTTTCTTTGATAGCCAGGAATGGCAACAAGCGGCGCTGTTTGGGGGGCCTGCTCAACCAACCATTGGGCCAAGGCTTCTTCAGCGCGTCCGATGGTGGGCCAGACGGGCCACAAAGTGTCGTCTAAATCGAAGGAGATGGCCTTAATTTTAAAAAAATCGATCATGGTGAGAGAGAATAACGCATGGCTTTTCAAACAGAACCCCCCTACCAACATGGTCAAGGTGCTAAAACAGCAATTCTTTATTGCAATCTTGGCACGCCCGACGAACCCACTGCAAAGGCTTTGCGCCGATATTTGTCGCAATTTTTAGGCGATGCACGCGTGGTCGAAATTCCCAAAGCCATTTGGTGGCTCATTTTGCATGGCATTATTTTGCGGGTCAGGCCCGCCAAATCGGCGGCCAAATACGCCAGCATTTGGACCGCAGAGGGTTCACCTTTGCGGGTCTGGACGGAAAAGCAAGCGCAAGGTTTGGGCATGGCCCTTCAAAAAAGAGGCCACGATGTACTTGTTAAATACGCCATGACCTATGGTCAACCCAGCGTGGGACAACAAATCGATGCGCTTCGCAAAGAGGGTGTGCAGCGCATCTTGATGTTGCCCGCCTACCCCCAATACAGTGGCACCACCACGGCGCCGGTTTTTGATGCGGTTTACCGATGGGGTTTGCAAACCCGCAACTTGCCAGAATTTCGTTTTGTGAACCATTATCACGATCATGCGGCATACATCAAATCCTTGGCCCAACGCATTCAACAACATTGGTCAGAGCACGGTCGATCCGAAAAGTTGGTCATGAGCTTTCACGGCGTGCCCGAGCGTACGCTGCATTTGGGCGACCCCTACCACTGTGAATGCTACAAAACGGGCCGGCTTTTGGCAGAACAATTGGGACTCACCCAAGAACAATACACGCTCACATTCCAATCCCGTTTTGGCAAGGCCAAATGGCTCGAGCCCTACACAGAGCCAACGCTCATTGCCTTGGCTCAAAACGGCACGCAAAGTGTCGACGTGGTCTGCCCTGGTTTTACAGGCGATTGTTTAGAGACCTTGGAAGAAATTAGCATGGAAGCCCGCGAAGCTTTCCTGCACGCCGGTGGAAAATCGTTCAGCTATATTTCTTGCCTGAACGACGATCCTTCTTGGATTGAGGCCTTGGCCGATATTTCTGAACAGCATTTGCAGGGCTGGCCCACCACGCAACAAGACGCCGCCCAACAGACCGCAGAAGGTGTTGCCGCGCGCGCAAGAGCCAAAGCCTTGGGCGCTTCCAACTGAGTTTTCAATTCAAGTAACCCAGCGCCACCAAATCGCGCCTCAATTGTTGGGGCGATTCAAAGTGCAAGCCATTACAACCATGGGCTTGCGCCACTTTAATGTTTTCAACGAACACATTTGTTATGCTAAAGTTGCTTACAAATTAAGTAACTACTGACACATCATTACAAATATAAAAGAACATTTAGCTCAGTTTTGCTATGTGTTGTTACGTTGATTTGCGCCTTACCGCATTACTCCAACGCGAAAGATCCTGATTTTGACTTGTGGGTCAAGGCGCGCAAGACTTAAGCGGATTTTCAGTGGGCGCTGCTGGCGACATCAATGGCGATGGCTTGGCGGATTTAATTGTGGGCGCACCAGGTTATGACCCTGCAGCCAGCGCTACATCCAGTGGACGCTCGTACATTATTTTGGGCAGCAAGACAGGCGCCTTTGCAGCCGGCAGTGCTGTTGACAATGCGGGCACAAGCGGTAACGACACCCTCACCTCGACGGGTAGCCAAACCCTTGCAGGTGGCAGCTTTTCTGCAGGCACCGGCAACGACACCTTCATTGCCAGTGGCGCCGATGTGTTGTTGGGCGGCATGGGCAAAGACATCTTCACCGTCAATGCCAGTATGATCACCGCCTTGCAAAATAATTTTGGCGCGGGTGGCAACACATCCCAATTGGCCAAAATTGATGGCGGTGCGGGCATAGACACCATTCGCATGGGCGGCACGGGCGGCTTGGGTTTTGATTTCTCTTTGGTCAGCAATACCAGCGTGGGCAACATTGAAGGCGCCAGTCGCATCAACAGCGTCGAGCGAATTGACTTGCGGACCGACACCGCCAGCAACCAAATCACACTCAGGGTGGCCGATGTGCTCGACATGGCCGGCAGCAATTGGGCCAATTTAAATACGCTCGATACCCTTGGAGCTGGGGGCTGGCAAAACGTTGGCGCCGGCACTTCTTTCAGTGCTTCTGGGGTGAAGTATCACCAAGTGGCCATCGATGGCACCAGTGTCGACCGGGTGAACACCAGCGGCTGGACCTTGCAAACCACAGGCACCGTGATGGATGCCAACGCCGTTGTCTATGACGTTTACCTGGCCGCTTCAAACGCACCTGCCATGATGCTGGTGCAACATGACATCGTGCGATTTAGCGTCCCTTGAATCAGGGCGTCGCTCTTTGCATCGACGCCTTCAAGGCCGCATTGAGCGTATCAAGTGCATCGGCATAGTGTGCTCGCGTGGTTTTAGACAAGCCAGCTTTGGCATTGGCTTTTTCCAACAAGCTCACCAACTGACGTGCGTTGTCTCGCATGATGCTGCGCGCGTCAGCAGGCCATGGGCCCGCTGGCTTCACCAGCACATCCGCCATGCGGCGCAATTGTTCACGTTGCAGGTTGCGACGGAGTAGCGAAGTTTCTTGACCCGTTTTCACTTCGGCCCAAATGGCGTTTTGCAACGTGTCATAAACATCGGCCAAGCCCAATGTTTCCTTTGGATCGTTGACCTTCATGCCGACTTCGGCCAAGCGCGTGGCCACTGCAGGCGAGTAAACATGGTCCAAAATTTCTTTCTGAACACCTGCTACCAAGCGTGCCACCGATGTTTGCATGCTGCCATCAGCCTCGGTTCGCTCAAAACGATCGGTGGCCAAGCGTGCAATGAACTCAGGCTTGAACTTGAAACTTTCTGTTCCAAAAAAATCTTTGGTGATCAAAGCCAAAGCTTCTTTTTGTTTGGCTGCACTGACAGGTTCAAACACACCCATTTTGCTGCCTGCCCGCTCACGGCGAACATTCACACCGCCAATGTATTTGGCTGCCAATGGGGCCACGCGATTCAGTTGATTAAAACCACTGCGGAAACTGCGCGTGAGCCGCTCATAGCTTTCACCCGTGGCCAAATTCATATTTTGTAAACGGTCCCACAATTCACGTGAAAGCTTCATGCGAAGTTTGTAGTAGGCCAAGGGGTCGGCACCCAAGTCAAAGCGATTGACCATGGGATCGACGCCGCCCATGCTGCCACCGCCTGCATCTTCGTCAGAGTCGTATTGCAATTCGGGCTGGCTGGCTTTGGTCAAAATTTGAGCCAGACCTTGTTCTTCTTGGCCAGGCGAAAATTGTTTGTAGCCAAACTCAATGGCCCAATAGTCGTAGGCACCCAAAGTAGACATCACATACTCGCCCTGCTTTTCACCTTTGACAGATAAGTTAAAAGGTGTGTAATCCATGACGGAAGATGCAATGCCATTCAACTTGGTGAAGTTAGGATCTTGAATTTGTTTCAAGTCATACACCGTGGAGGCGCGGAAGTTGTGACGCAAGCCCAAGGTGTGGCCCACCTCGTGCATGATCACATCTTTCAAATACGCTTTGGCCAAGGCGTCGGCCTCAGGGCTGTCCAGTTCTAGGCCACGTGCTTCCAGCAAGTCGAGTGCGTAGTTTAATTCTTGGGCAGCGGCATCCGCGTGATCACAAAGCTCTCCGTCCGCGCCACGCACTCGGCCCAAATCTTCGATCACTGCTCTGCGCGCACCGCGTGTGAAAACATCCGACATGCCAATGTCGGCATCTAAAATTTCGCCAGTTCGCGGATCGGCTTGTGACGGGCCAATGGCAAAGCCCACATCGGCACCTGTAAACCAACGAATTGAAGCGTGCTTGGCATCCATGCTGTTGAAATCATCGGTAGCTTGCTGCTGCTTGACCACCAAGGCATTTTTAAAACCCGCTTTTTCAAATGCTTTGTTCCACTCCAAGACACCTTGCGACACACTCTCGCGGTATTTTTCTGGAATGTTTTTGTCGAGCCAATACACGATGGGCTCTTTGGGCTCTGACACTGTGGCATTGGCGTCCTTCTTTTCAAGGCGCCAGCGTTTGACCAAGTGTGCTTTTGATTTGATGTTCAGATCGGTGGTGTAGTCTGTGCGAGCCACGGTGAAATAACCCACACGCTCATCGGCCACACGCGCTTGCATGGGCTCAGGCAGCGGCATGAAGCTGTAATAAAACGAGACAAACAAGCTGCGCGGATCGGGTGTGGTGCTGGGTGGCGGGGTCATGGGCACCGGTGATGGCATCATGGAAGGCGCAGACAATTTGGGCACGGAAAAATGCGCCTTCACCTCTAAGCCTGTGAGTTTGTCTGTGTTCTTGGTGGCTGAGAAAGAGGTGTTGCGGGTATCCAATGCAAACGGCATTCTGAATGCCATCTCCAGCCGTGTTTGATAACCTGGGATGTCGGCAAACAACAAACTGTTGGCCTCAATGAGCACCGACTTGGTATCAGGATGGGGCTGAGTCAGCACGGCTGCGCTGGCCATCAAACTGTCGGAGAACGACTCCGACACAAACTGGGCTTGGGGCGTGCCCTCTTTGGCAAAGAACTGTGTGTTCTTGGCAATGAGTTGGATTTGATTTCCTATTTTTGTAAATTCAACTAACTTTGAACCTCCCATTTGACTGCCATACAAGCCGCGCTCGCCCACGGAGCGAGGGATGTTGTAAGAGAAAAAGAAGGGCTTGTTCAGTTGGCTGGGCAAAATTTCAAGCCAAACCTTGTCGTCCTTTTGGTGCAAGGTGAAATAGCCGGGTGTGGCTTTGCTGTCTTTTAAAAAATCCTTCATCGGACGCAAAGCCCCAGCGGCAGCAGGCGGCGTGGCAGGCGCTGCAGCGGGTGCTGGCGTTGTAGCGGCTTGAGGCGGGGCTGTCGCTGCGGGAGGCGCATCAGGCGTTTGTGCCTGCACAACGCTCAACGCACAAAAGCTGATCAGCGCTACACTGAGTGCATTGAGTTTGAAAGAAGGCTCAGAAAAGCGTGCCATGCGAAATCCTTATGGGGTCAAAAGTTCTAGACCGATTCTAAAGACCCCCTCATAAGGGTTATTACCAAGCCCAAATAAATGGGGTCAGATGAACATTAATTTGGTCAATCAGAGGGGCTAAAGTCTGAGGGGGGCTTCCACATACTGGTGTACCAGAAATCGTTCAGCCCCCCTCAGACTTTAGCCCCTCTGATTGGAAATTAATGTTCATCTGACCCCATTTATTTGACTCCATTGGTGAGTGGCTGAAATTCTGGTTCTCCCATTTGCCACAACATGAACGATTGCAAATCTGCCGTGCGCTGCAAGGCTTGGTCAGCGCCTGAGCCAGCGCCGTGACCAGCCTCGTAATCGAGTCTCAACAACACGGGCTGCATCCCTTTTTGGGCATCCGCCAAACGAGACGCAAACTTCAAACTCTGCCACACATCCACACGAGAATCGTTGACGCCATGCATCAGCATCGTGGCAGGATAACGAACGCCATCCTTCACTGCGTGATAAGCGCTGTTTCGAAGCAAGGCATGAAACTCTTCTTCCACTTTCACGCTGCCATATTCCGGAATATTGGCCACGCCGTTGGCCCTTTGTTCTGATCGCACCATGTCGAGCACTGGCACCGAAGGCACTGCCGCTGCAAACAAATCAGGTCGCTCCGTGATGGCGCGGCCCACGAAAATGCCGCCCGCACTGCCCCCATAAATTCCCAAGCGAGAAGCACGGGTGTAGCCATTGGCAATGAGCCACTCCGCAGCGGCAATGCCGTCTTTCCAAGTATTGAATTTGGTGGTCTTCTGACCAGCCTCGTGCCACTGGCTGCCCAAGTTGCCGCCGCCGCGCACATGGGCGAATGCATAAACGCCACCGCGCTCTACCCATGCCATCACGCCGTTGCTGCGCCCCGGCTCTTCGGTGGTGCCATAGGCGCCGTAACCATACAAAATGGTGGGGTTCATGCCGTTGAGCACCGCATCTTTTCGCATGATGATGGACACAGGCACCTTCACACCATCATGGCTTTGCACCATCACTTCGCGAGCCACGATCTCGAAGCGCTGTTTCGGCTCCACAGGTGGGGCCAAATTCAAACGGACCAGCGCCAAGGTCTCTGGCTTGAGGACGTAGCGCCGCAAGGCCTGAGTCCAACTGGAAATGGCCACCACCAACTCTGAGTGATTTGGGCTACCCGTCAACGTGACGTTGCCCTGCAAAGGCAAAGTGACATTCTCAATGTTTGTAGGGATGAAAGTGGGGGTAGCGATGCGTAACAAGGAGGTGTTCACACCCTCCCTGCGTGTCACATACAAAGCGTCTTTTGTGACAGTCATCGCTCGTAAAACGCCTTCCGATTCAGGCAACAAAATTTGGGCCTCTTGCATGTCCAGTTGGGGTAACTTCAAGGCCAAAACTTTGAAGCGGGGTGCATGTAGGGCACTGCGCAAATACACATGGCCGTGCCCTATGTCAACTTCGCGCACATCTGCGCTTTGGTTGAAAACTTCGCGCCACTTTGCCTGGCCGCTTAACACGGTTTCCATGTGCGCCACATACATGGCCAAGCGGCGGTCCACGCCAAAGTTGACCACCATGCCCGCCAAGTTAGTATTGGGAATTTCTTGAACATAGCCGGTGGCAAATGGCGGCAATTGAAGCTCTGGGTATTGCGAAACACTGAACACCCGTTTTTCTGGGTTGGGCTCTTTAAAGTCCAAGTAGTACCGGCCCGTGTCGGCAAATCGCTCAGTCGATTTCATGGTTTCAAAACCAGGGCGCAGCCGCGAGTAAAACAAGCCAGTGCCATTTTTTCGCCAACTCACGCCCGCAAACCGAACACGGTCGATCGGCTGCACGATGGCCTTGCCAGTGGCCACCTCAATCACATGCATCTGACCAATTTCAGCACCCGAAGCGTGCATGCCGTAGGCCAGCCACTGCCCATTGGGCGAGGGGTGAAAACTTTGGATGGCGTGAGGCTTGCCGGTGTCTTTTGAGATTTGCTCAGGATCGATCAACAGCTTTTCTTCACCGTCGACACCGTCACGCCACATGAGCTTAGCCTGCGACTGACCTTGCATGCGCTTCAAATAAAACCAGCGATTGCCTTCTGTTCGGTCAATGGACGAGATCACGGTGCCACCCAAAGATTCCTTGTCTTTCAAGGCACTCAGCACAGATTCGCGCGCAGGAATACGCTTCAAGACCGTGTCAGTGGCCTCGGCTTGCCCCTTCATCCAAGACACCACAGCAGGTTCTTTCACCTGCTCTAAATATCGGTAGGGGTCATTGACCGTGACGCCCCAATGCTGGTCTTGTACGTTTTGCACCGGCATGGGCGGAGGCACAGACACGCCGGCAAATCGAAAAGCCTGAGCATGAACTGGGGCAACTGAACAGCATGCCCCAACAAGGAAAGCAGCGATGACACGAGCTGAAAAAGACATCTTCAATTGGCCCATAGAAACTTGACCAAGGACATGATTTGGTTGGCACGTTCGTGGCGCTGCTTGATGCGCAAATTCAAAGAAAAATTCATTTCATTTCCAGTCAATACTTCATACAAAGACAATGGCTTCGGTCAGCCCGATTTATAACCCAGTCTGAAGCGTTTCAGTCATTTGAGCCAATGCGCTCATGACTGCTCTTTGGTGACAGCTTCCATTGCAATTTCATCTCACAATGCCAAGATCTCCTCAACACAGGAGCCCTAACTCAAAAGGAGTGTTTCATGCCCCGCCAATTCGTTGACCTGTCCATCTTTCTCGAAAACGATGTGCTGAGCGACCCGCCAGCCTTCGTCCCCAAGATTGAATACCTCACGCACGAAAATACTTACGCCCAAATCGAACCCTTTTTCCCGGGTCTCAAAAAAGAAGATCTGCCCGACGGCGAGGGCTGGGCTGTCGAGTTCGTTCAACTGTGCACCCACAATGGCACCCACCTCGACGCGCCCTACCACTTTCACTCCACCATGGACAAAGCGCTGGGAGAAAAAAAGCCAGCCATTGCCATTCATGAGGTGCCTTTGGAGTGGTGCTTCCAGCCCGGCGTGAAACTGGATTTTCGTCACTTTGCCGATGGCCATGTGGTGACGGCTGCCGATGTCGAAGCCGAGCTCAAGCGCATCGATCACACCTTGTCTCCCTTGGAAATTGTCATCATCAACACATCGGCAGGCAAACGCTATGGCCATGCCAATTACGTGGCCAGTGGCTGCGGCATGGGCTATGAAGCCACAATGTATTTGTTAGAGCGCGGCATTCGCTTAACAGGCACTGACGCTTGGAGCTGGGACGCGCCCTTTGTGCACACCGCTCAAAAGTACCAAGAAACCCAAGATGCATCGCTCATTTGGGAAGGGCACAAAGCGGGCAGAGACATCGGCTATTGCCACCTTGAAAAACTGCATAACCTGGAAGTACTTCCCCCCACCGGCTTTTACATCAGCTGCTTCCCCCACAAAATTCGAGGTGCTTCTGCGGGTTGGACCAGAGCCGTGGCTATTTTTGATGACGCACTTGTGACAGGCACTTAAACCATCCAGCCCCCGTTACGGCAAAAATGGTAGCCAAGCGCAACTTTCAGGAGACTTGCCATGAAAAAATTATTACCGTCCCTTGTTTTGTTCTTGAGCGCTTGCAGCGCCTTTGCTCAAAACTTTCCCACAAAACCCGTTCGCATCGTGGTGCCCTTTGGCCCTGGGAGCGGGGCTGACATTGCAACACGTTATTTGGCGCAACAACTTGAAGGCAGCTTCAAACAAAGTGTCATTGTGGAAAACAAACCAGGTGCCAACGGCGCCATTGGTGCCATGGCCGTTGCCCGTGCCCCTGCCGACGGATTGACCTTGCTGATGGGTACCAATTCCACCCATGGCGCCAATCCTGGTTTGGTCGCCAAACTGGGCTATGACCCCATTAAAGATTTTGTACCGGTTTGCATGGTGGGTGTATTTGGCAGTTTTATGGTGGTCCACCCAAGCCTTCCTGTTCGCACGCCAGCCGAGTTGGTCGCTTATGGCAAAGCCAACCCCGACAAATTAAGCTTTGCCGCAGGCAACACCTCCAGCCTCATCATGGGAGAAATGTTTGCTCGCAACACAGGAATTCAAATGCTCAGGGTACCCTATACCAGCAACCCATTGGGTTTGACTGACGTGATCGCAGGACGCGTTCAAGTGATGTTTCCAGACATTGCCTCCAGCCAAGCCCACGTGAAGTCAGGCTCGGTGCGAGCCCTGGGCGTGGTCACACTTGGAGAGCGTTCCCCTCTGGCGCCCGAGCTTCCCACGGTCTCCGAGTCCACAGTTCCAAACTTTAACTTTGTGGGTTGGATTGGCTTGTTTGCGCCGGCCAACACACCAGCGCCTGTAGTTCAAAAAATTGCCTTTGATGTCCAACACATCCTAAGCCAAGCGGATGCCGTGCAACGCCTCCAACAACTGGGGGCAGAAGCAAAGTGGATGGGCCCCGCTGAATACACACCCTTCGTTGCCACCGAAGTAAAACGACTCACGGGCATCTTGGCCGACATTGGCGTCAAGCCTCAGTAAAAATTTGAAGCAGCGCATGAGTCTTCACCCCACCATTGCATTGGCGCTGCAAGCTGCTGCAGGCGCTAAGCCCTATCACGACTTGCCCATTGAAGAAGCGCGGGCCACAGCGCGAAAAGGCTATATGCGCAGCTCTCCCGCCGTTGCGGTAGGACACGTCCAAGATCTGAAATGGCCGGGTCCTCAAGGGCTTACTGCCGTCAGAATTTATACCCCGCCTTCACCAGGGCCTCACGCCGCCTTGGTGTTTTTTCATGGCAGTGGGTTTGTCATGCTCGACCTCGACACCCATGACGACATTTGCAGAAGGCTTTGTGTTCTGAGCCATCGCGTGGTGGTGTCAGTCGACTATCGCTTGGCGCCTGAGCATCCATTTCCCGCTGCCCCTGAAGATTGTTTGGCCGCTACTTTCCAAGTGCTAGCGCAAGCAACAAAGTTGGACATCGACGCAAACCGCATTGCTTTGGCGGGTGACAGTGCCGGCGCTTGTTTGGCGGCAGTGACTGCTTGGCAACTGTCACAAAGCCATCCCAATTTTGTTGAAGCCTTGTTGATGTTTTATCCTGTCACTGATGCCCCAAATCCCCACCGAATCTCTTACCAAAAATTTGGCCAGGGTTTTGGCTTAAGTGTGGATGGCATGCAGTGGTTTTGGCAGCAGTACATGCGCCAGCAACATGATCACCAACATCCCCATGCGGCACCATTGCAAGCACCCAGCTTGCTGGGCATGCCGCGAACCTGCATTGTGACGGCGGGGCACGATGTGTTGCGCGATGAAGGTCACGCCTATGCGGAACGATTGGAGCAAGCGGGCGTTGAGGTGAATTATGTCTGCTGCGACAGCCTCAATCATGGATTCTTAAAGTATGCAGGGCAGCTGAGAGAAGTGGATGACACTTTGAATTTAGCCACTCGTTGGCTAAGCCATGACTAACACTCCCAGAGACAGGAATCGATCATGAACTACAAAGTTGCATGCTTGGATGTATGGACTTCCAACGTACGCGCAGAGGTTCACAAGGTGGCACCTGCCAACTTCAGTTTGGTTTTTGCAGACTCCTACGACCCTGATCACCAAGCCGAACTGGCATCGGATGCCGACTTTATTGTGCCCGGGTTTGCAGCTGTCAATGAAGCGCTGTTGATGAATGCCAAACGCTTGAAAATGGTTCACAAGTGGGGCATTGGCATTGATGCAATCGATCAAAAAGCGCTGAAGACACGTGGCATTGGACTTGCCATCACGTCAGGTGGCAATGCAGGACCAGTCGCCGAACTCGCTTTGGCGCTGATGCTGTCTGTATACCGGCGTCTGCCTTACGTTCAGCGAACCCTGCGCGAAGGACTTTGGGTGACCAGCGAAATGCGCGAAACATGCCTTCAAGTGACAGGCAAAACCATTGGCCTCGTGGGCTTTGGCCACATAGCGCGGGCACTTGCCAAAAGGTTGTCTGGGTTTGAAGTGCGAATACTTTATTTTGACCCTAGGCGAGCCAATTCAGAATTGGAATCCAAGCTGCGTGTTGAGTACCAAAATTTGGACACCCTCCTGCAACACAGTGACATCGTCAGCCTGCACTTGCCACTGAATGAAAAAACGACCCGCTTGGTCAATGCCCATTTTATTCAACAAATGAAAGACGGTGCTGTGCTGATCAACACCGCGCGCGGCGGCATTGTGGACGATCACGCATTGGCAGCCGCTCTTCAAAGTGGCAAATTGAGGGGAGCAGGCTTGGACGCATTCGAACAAGAACCACCCCCCGTCGACTATCCCCTTTTGAAAATGGAGCAGGTCGTATCGACTCCGCACATTGGCGGCGGGGTTTTTGACAACGTAGCGCCAGTTGCCCATCATGTCTTTACCAACCTCACAAAGTATGTACACGGCGAACCAATTTCTGCAGAAGATTTGATCTTTGGTGCAATACCCTTGAGTGAAAGACCATGATGGAAAAATTTGAATTGTTGCGCAACCCTCTTCAAACGCATTTGAATTCCGGCGGGTTGGGTTTGTGCCTGATTGTGCAGAAATTTAGCTCTATGGAAATAGCCATTGCCGCACAGTCGTGTCAGTTCGATGCGCTCTACATTGATCTTGAACACTCCGTCATTTCTGAATCGGATGCCTCTCAAATTTGTCTATGTGCTTTGTTAGCCGGTATCACACCCTTGGTCAGAATCCCCAATCACTCACCCGACATCATGGCGCGCTTGCTGGATGCGGGGGCCATGGGCATCATTGCACCGCATGTTGAGAATGCTGCGCAAGCCAAAGCCATCGTAGATGCCTGCAAATTTGCACCCATCGGACACCGTTCTGTTTCCTACCAATGGCCCCATCTGAAATACAAAAACCATACAAACGCCGCTGAAGTAAGCAATGCATTCAATGAAGCCACAAGCGTTGTGGTCATGATTGAAAGTCCTGAAGCCGTTGCTTGTGCAGAAGAAATTGCATCGGTTCCAGGCGTTGACATCCTTCACGTAGGCTCCGTAGATTTGGCAAACTCGATGGGCATCCCTGGAAAAATAGACGACCCAAAAATGATCAAAGCATTTGAGACCGTCATACGTGCTTGTCAAAAACACGGCAAGTTTGCCGGTATTGGTGCCGTAGGCGGAAAGCCCCAACTGGCTGCCCAGGTGGTCAAGATGGGTGCCAGGTTTATCTCTGCTGGCATTGAATGGGATCTTATGCTGACTGCTGCAAACCAGAGGGTTCAAACTTTGAGGCAACTAGATCCCAGTGTGAATGGGTGATTTTTTGCATTTATAACCTGGGCATCGCCATCAACGTCCTCCCAAGCTAAGCCACAAGAACGTGTTTTCAAGCGCCACCAAGTTGGCACGCTGTTCATTGTTGGCTGCACCGCCGTGGCCGCCTTCAATGTTTTCGTAGTACAGCACATCGTGCCCCTGCGCCATCATGCGCGAAGCCATTTTGCGGGCATGACCAGGATGAACACGGTCATCGCGCGTGGAAGTTGCAAACAATACTTTGGGATACTTCACGCCCGTTTTCACATTTTGATACGGGCTGTATTGGCTGATGTAAGCCCACTCCTCCGGCTTGTCGGGGTTACCATACTCGGCTATCCAACTGTTGCCTGCCAACAGTTTGTGATAGCGATGCATGTCCAGCAAAGGCACACTGCACACCACGGCGCCAAACAACTCGGGACGCTGCAACATCACGGCGCCCACCAACAAACCACCGTTGCTACCGCCCATGATGCCCAAGTGCTGCGGTTTGGTAATGCCTGATTTGATCAAGTCCTCCGCCACCGCGGCAAAGTCGTCGTAGCTTTTTTGTTTGTTTTCTTTGATGGCACTTTGATGCCATGCCGGACCAAACTCGCCACCGCCCCGAATATTGGCAATCACAAAAACACCCCCACGCTCGTACCACGTGGTGCCCCAACCGCCACTGTAAAAAGGTGCCATTGAAATTTGGAAGCCACCGTAGCCATACAAAACAGTCGGGTTTGAGCCATCGGTTTTTGCGTTCTTGGGGTACACCACAAAATATGGCACCTTGGTACCGTCTTTGGAGGTGGCAAAGCGCTGCTCGGTGCGCATCCCCGAGTTGTCAAAAAAGCTGGGGTTACTTTTAAGTAACTCGCGATGGTCTTGACCCCCCTGACCCAAGTACAAAGCAGCGGGCGTTAAAAAGTCGAGGTAGGACATGATGTAGTGATTGGCCAGCGAGTCTTCTTTCACAAAGGGATCGTGCAAGCCGCTTGCACTCAGCGTGCCTGGAGACGGGGCTTTCACCTCGCGTCGTTGCCATTTGCCATTTATGTATTGCAGCTCTTCAATGCGCCCTGCCACGTTGTCTAAAATATTCAGCAACACATAATCTCGGGTGGTGCTGGGCCCACTGCGCGCCAATGAACGTGTGGCTGAGGGTTCGAACAACACCTGATAGTTGCTTTCACCCTTCATCAGCGCATCAAACTTGATGGCCAACAAACTGCCACTTTTAAACGTGGTGGAATCAACTTTTAAATCACTTTTCAGCAACAAAAAAGCCCACTCGCGCTGCCAAGACAAGGTGGCATCACTGGGCTTGTTGATCTTGACCCATTGGCCATTCACCAGCAGACTGATTTCGGTGTTGTAAAAGTCAGTGGACCGGCCTACCGTGATGCGCTCAAAGCCTGGTGTTTTGTCGACGTTCACAAAGGCTGACACGTCGCTGTCTTTGCCCTCAAACACTTGCGCAGCATCTGCCAGCGGCGTGCCACGCTTCCAAAGTTTGATCACTCGCGCATACCCACTCTGAGTCATGCTGCCCGGACCAAAATCGGTACCCACATACAGCGTATTGATGTCGACCCAATCAAACTGCGACTTAGCCTCGGGCAAGAAAAAACCATCCTTCACAAACTCACGCTTGGCTAAGTCAAACTCTCTGACCACCTTGGCGTCAGCGCCACCCCGCGACAAAGAAATCAAGCAATGTTTGTAATCAGGTGCCAGGCAGTTAGACCCAGCCCACACCCAGTTCTCACCCTCGGCTTTGCCCAGCGCATCCAAGTCAAGCAACACGTCCCACTGAGGTTGCGCTTTCCGGTACTCAGCCAGCGTGGTGCGACGCCACAGCCCCCGTGGATTTTGGGCATCGCGCCAGAAGTTGTACAGGTGTTCACCCCTTCTGGTGACCCCCGGAATTTGATCGCGGTTGTTAAGCACCCCCAGCACCTTGGCCCGATTGTCTGAAAACACGGGCGAAACTTGCAGCTTTGAAGTTGATAGCGCATTGCGCTCCCGCACCCAAGCCAAGGCCTTCTCACCCTGCACTTCTTCTAACCACAAATAAGGATCACTCATCGTTGAATTCACAGATTGCGCCTTTACAAACAACGCACAAAAAAGTGCAAAAGCCGCTAAGCCATAACGCGCACAAACATTGAGCACACTGAATTTCATAAGCTTGTTCCCCGTAGACAGCCCAATCATAAGCGCGCGCTCTTTTTAATGACCCCTAACAATGCCGTATTTACCCCACTTTGCTAAACTTCAAAAATAATGGCAAATCCATCCTCCCCGTACTTACTCGGCTCTGCGCCACCCCCAAACCAGCGCACGCCATCCCAGTGGAAGGTCCTTCTGGCCTTGTCTTTACCCATGCTGACTTGGGCGCAAGACATCAGTGTGGGTGGAACAGAAACATCCACAGCGCCCCAACAAAGTACCGTCCAGCGCGTCGAAATTGTGGGCCGCATGGGCTCCACCGAACTGAGGCGCGCCGCCAGTGTGGCCAAACAAATTTATGGCCGGGAAGAACTCGACCGCTACGGTGATATCAACACTTTGGATGTGCTGCGCCGGCTGCCCGGTGTGAACGTCGATTCTGGCGGACCACGCATGCGCGGCCTGGGGTCTGGCTACACCCAAATTTTGCTCAATGGCGACCCAGCGCCCCAAGGCTTTAGCCTCGACCAATTGAGCCCGTCACAAATTGAGCGCATTGAAGTATTAAAGGCCCCCACCGCAGATCAAAGTGCCCAAGCCATCGCAGGCACCATCAACATCATTTTGAAAGAAACGCCACGTCGCGCCCAGAGCAACTTGCGACTTGGACTGGCAACCGGTGTCGACAGGCCTTTGGGCAATGTCAATTATTCCATCAGCGAATCGATGGGACCCCTCTCTTTGTCCTTGCCAGTCTCCCTGTTTGAATGGGACAGAAAAATTCGCAACACCGTCGAGCGTCGCATGACTGGCACCAACGGCCTGCCGGCTGTTTCAGAACAAATTGGCACTGGCAGGTCATGGGGCTGGGGCTACAACCTTGCCCCTCGCTTGAACTACAAGTTCAGCGACGAGCAAACACTGGCCATTGCCACTTTTTTCCAAAAAGGTTATTGGAATAATCGCAACGATTACGACAACCGCGTCATCAATGGCAGCCCCGTGTTTGACGACAACTCACTGCAAAACGGCTATTGGGAAAATCGCCGCGCCTACCTCACTTGGATTAACCGTTTTAGCGAAGACCAACGCATCGAAATCAAGGCCGGCTTGCAGATGTCTCGCTCAGCCTTTGACGCGCGCAATTTGCGCTTAGGCGCTTTGCAATTGAAGACCTTGGGCAACAACCAAGACGACGCCGTCACCCAAGCCGGCAAATACAGCCAGTTGCTGGGCTCCGATCACACCCTCACAGCAGGATGGGATCTTGAAAACAGAAACCGCCAAGAAAGCCGCAACACCAGCGACAGCGCGGGCATTGCATTATTGCCAGCCTTTGAAGGCCAAGCCTTTGAGGCGCAGGTTAGACGCCAAGCTTTTTACATTCAAGACGAATGGGAAATTTCAGCGCAATGGCAACTCTATGCTGGCTTGCGCAATGAGCGAATCGTATCGGAAAGCGCCAACAGTGTTTCGCCCGTCCGCAACGAAAGCAGCGTGCTGTCGCCGCTGGCACACATCACCTACAAACTAGACCCCAAGGGTCGCGACATGGTTCGCGCCAGCCTCACCCGCAGCTACAAAGCACCCGGCCTGAACACGCTGTTGGCACGCCCCCAAATTAACGGCAACTACACCAACACCAGCTTGACCAACACAGCGCTGTCCCCAGACCGCATTGGCAACCCCAACCTCACGCCCGAACTGGCCACTGGGCTAGACATAGCCTATGAAAACTATTTGGCCAACGACGGCGTTTTCAGCGTGGGTGTTTTTCATCGCAATTTGAACAATGTGGTTCGCAATTTAACCACCTTGCGCAATGTCACTTGGGCTGCGGCGCCGCGTTGGGTTTCAGAGCCCCAAAACTTTTCCAATGCGGTCACCAGTGGCTTGGAGTTTGAACTCAGAGGGCGCGCTTCCGACATGTTGCCCAGTTTGCTCAGTCAAGCCAAATCTTTGAACTTGCGAAGTTCATTCAGCATTTACCGTTCTAGCGTTGATGCTTTGCCCGGTCCCAACAACCGCTTGGACGGTCAGCAACCCTGGTCGGCCAATTTGGGCTTTGATCAGCGAATCAGTGGCTTGCCATTGAATGTGGGCGGCAACCTTGGCATCACGCCGGGGTATGACACTCGCCAAAGTGTTGACCAAGTTTTCAAACGATCGATGGCGCGAAGCCTTGATTTGTTTGCCATGATGTTCCTCAGCCCCACCATGTCTTTGCGGGCCGCCGCCAGTGCCGGGGTGCAGCAATTTGGTCCGCCCAATGGCACGACCACGACGCTTTACTCAAATGGCGACTACATCAGCACAGAGCGTTACGCCAAACCGCAATTGAATTTGTCTTTGGACATGCGGCTTTGATTTCTGAAGTCCTGCACAACGAAAAAATGAACTGAGGGGATCATTAGTGATTCACCTCAGTTGCTGACATACAATGGTCACATATTTCCAGTAAAGTTGAATCATGGAAGACAAATACGTCATCAAAGCACTCGCAGCACTGGCACAACACAACCGACTTCAGATTTTTCGCTTGTTGGTCGTAAAAGGCGCGGAAGGGTTGACCCCCGCGCTGATCGCTGAGGAACTGGGTATGCCAGCGAACACTCTTTCATTTCACCTGAAAGAGTTGATGCACGCAGACCTCATTTCGCAAGAGCGCAGTGGCCGCAACCTGATTTATCGGGCGCAGTACGACCGCATGAATGCTGTGTTGTCCTTCCTGACCCAGAACTGCTGCCAAGGAGAAGCCTGTGAGGTAAGCGCTGAGGAAATTTGTAAAACTTGTTGAATCGAAAAGGTCCAAAGTGACTGAAGCAAAACCATTGAACGTACTTTTTCTGTGCACTCACAACTCAGCCCGCAGCATCTTGGCTGAGGCATTACTGAACCACATGGGACATGGAAAATTCAAGGCTTATTCGGCTGGCAGTAGTCCTAAAGAAAATCAAAAGCCCAACCCGATGGCCATCACAACATTGGAAAAAGCGGGGATTTCAACAGCAGGATTGACCAGCAAAAGCTGGGAAGTTTTTGCAACACCTGATGCGCCACACATGGACCTGGTCATCACCGTGTGCGACAACGCTGCCGGCGAGGTGTGTCCATACTGGCCGGGTCAGCCAGCCACGGCTCACTGGGGCTACGCCGACCCATCAGAGGGCGCTGGAAGCGATGCCGAGAAACTCGAAGCCTTTAAGCAAACCTTGTACCTCATTAAAAAGCGTCTGGACATCTTTACCAGTCTCCCCTTAACCAGCCTGAACAAAATGACCTTAGAAAAAACGGCTCGCGAGCTGGCACAGAAATGATCCATTGGCGCCGATATTTTGCTGAGCTGGTTGGTACGGCTGCTTTGTTATGCGCAGTGATCGGCTCAGGCATCATGGCAGAGCAGTTGGCAGGCGGTAACGTTGCAGTTGCTCTCTTGGCCAACACGCTGGCTACGGTCTTCGCACTCTATGCCTTGATCGAAACGCTCGGGCCGATCAGTGGCGCTCACTTCAATCCAGTTGTTTCGATGGTCATGGCCTACCGCAAAGACTTGGCTCGTCACCATTTAGCGGGATATGTCATTGCTCAACTGATTGGCGCGGCCTTGGGGGCTTGGGTGGCACATGCAATGTTTGATCTCGAAATACTGCAATGGTCCGCCAAAGTCAGAACAGGTCCAGCTCAGTGGTTTGCAGAAGCCGTTGCAACGGGCGGCTTGTTGTTTGTCATCTTGCGGTCCCCCAAAGGTAAAGCATCTTCTATCGTCGCTTGCTATATTGGCGCAGCATATTGGTTCACTGCTAGTACATCTTTTGCGAATCCAGCAGCTGCGTTCGGTCGCATGTTCAGCAACACATTTGCAGGCATTGCACCCGCTGACGTACCGGCTTTTGTGGTCGCGCAAATAGTGGGAGGGTTTCTTGGCTTGGTACTTTTTACGCTTTTAAAGTCAGACCACCCCCAACATCATTGAACCCTGAGTAAGCGGTCTGACACGTTACCCAGACCGCTGCAGCAGGTCGCTGTCAGGAGCCCAAAGAAAAAGCCCCGCGTGTTGCGGGGCCTAAGCTTGCCTCAAGGCCTGCTGATCAGGTTTGAGGTCTTTGTACTGGCGGAATCGGAGAGATTCGAACTCTCGATAAGGCTCTACACCCTATACTCCCTTAGCAGGGGAGCACCTTCGGCCACTCGGTCACGATTCCAGCACTTAAAAAATTATATCAGGCCTGATCTAATTCAAAAGCTTTGTGCAAGGCCCGCACGGCCAATTCCATGTATTTCTCGTCAATTACAACAGAGGTTTTAATTTCAGACGTCGAAATCATTTGAATGTTGATGCCCTCTTCGCTCAAAGAGCGGAACATTTTGCTGGCAATGCCCACATGGCTGCGCATTCCAATGCCCACAATCGAAACTTTGCAAATTTTGGCATCACCACTGACATCCGTGGCGCCCAGGGCAGGAACCACTTTGTCTTTGAGCAAATCCATGGTGCGAGCAAAGTCATTGCGGTGCACCGTGAAGCTGAAGTCGGTCTTGCCTTCTTTGCTCAAGTTCTGAATGATCATGTCAACTTCAATGTTGGCATCGGCCACCGCGCCCAAAATTTGATACGCAATACCTGGTTTGTCGGGCACGCCCACCACAGAAATTTTGGCTTCATCGCGGTTAAAGGCAATGCCGGAGACTACGGCTTGTTCCATTTTTTCGTCTTCCTCAAAAGTGATCAGCGTGCCAGATTTGGCTTCTTCATGGATGTCGATGTCCCAAGGTGTGAAGCTAGACAACACACGCATGGGCACTTTGTACTTACCCGCAAACTCTACCGAGCGAATTTGCAAAACCTTGGAGCCCAAGGACGCCATTTCCAGCATCTCTTCAAAGCTCACTGTTTTTAAGCGACGGGCTTCGGGCTCAACACGAGGGTCGGTGGTGTAGACGCCATCGACGTCGGTATAGATAAGGCACTCGTCGGCCTTCATGGCAGCCGCCACCGCCACAGCAGAAGTGTCTGAGCCACCCCGACCCAATGTGGTGATGTTGCCATGCGGATCGACTCCTTGAAAGCCAGTGACAATCACCACGCGACCCGCCGCCAAATCTTGCCGAACCCGCACATCGTCAATCGATTCAATGCGCGCCTTGGTGAAGGCGCTGTTGGTTTTGATGGGCACTTGCCAACCGGCATAGCTGACCGACGGCATGCCCTCGGCTTGCAAAGCGATGGCCAACAATGCGGAAGAAGCTTGCTCTCCCGTGGCGGCCAACATGTCGAGTTCGCGGTTGTAGGCGGTATCGGTTTTGGCTGGGGCCAATTCTTTGGCCAAGCCCAATAGACGATTGGTTTCGCCGCTCATGGCGCTGGGCACCACCACCATTTGGTGGCCAGCCCGGGCCCATTTAGCAACACGTTTGGCCACATTTCGGATGCGCTCTGTTGAGCCCATCGACGTGCCGCCGTATTTGTGAACGATCAGTGCCATTTTTTGCAATGCTTTTGACAGGGTGAAAACTTGAAAAGGAAATTTCTGGAAAGCCTCAGATTCTACTCTGGCGAGCGACGGATATTGCAGATTCTCCCAGCCTTAGCGTTCTGGCGACCAGGCTAAAACAGGGCCTTGTCGGGTGATGTAACCGCGCCCAGTCTTCAAATGCAGGCGATGCCCTTGGGTGGTACAGGCCTCAATTTGTGACAAAAGTTCGGCCAATTGAACCGTGCTTGGCGTGGTTTGATGGGCCTGTTTGAGCCAATGGCGTAACACCAAGGACTGCCTGGCCATACTGAGTTTTTGCAAGGATGCAATGCTTGGCGCACCCTCGACCGTTCCAGTGTTAGACACTTTCAACCAATCGTCATGCGCCACGTCGTCCAAAATTTCTTGCGCCTGAGCGGCATGGGCAGCACTGCGTGCAAAGGTTTCTCTAAATTGAGGAAAGGCTCGCTCAAGCACTGGCAACAATTGGGAGCGAATTCGATTGCGGGTGAACTGCTCGTCTTGGTTGGTCGGGTCTTCTACCCAACCCACCTTTAAAGCACGCAAATAGTCACGCAGTTGGGCACCGGGCACATTCAACAATGGCCGGTGCCATTGCAAATCATCTCGCACCCAGTGAGCGGGCATGCAGGCCAAGCCCGGCAAGCCTGCGCCACGAGAGAGCGCCAGTAGCAGTGTCTCAACTTGGTCATCGGCGTGTTGTGCCACCGCAATGTTTTTCACACCTTGAAGACTTGGGTGCGTTTTAACCGCGTGGCTCAAGGCGCTGTAACGTGCAGTGCGCGCTGCATCTTCTGGGCTCTGACCCTGTGCATTCTGCGCATTGACTTTGCAAACGACCAATGGAACCTCCAAGCGATCACACAATTGCTGACAATGCGTTGCAAAATGGTTGGCGGCCTCTTGCAAGCCATGGTGAATGTGAATCGCACGAACTTGCCCCGGCCATTGTTGCGCGCAAGCGCAAAGCAGCGCCGTGGAATCGGCACCACCGCTGAAAGCAACGGCCACGGGCAGTTCAGGTTGAAAGCTGTTGGGCAGCAAGCTCATGGGGGCGCCACCCATACCTGAATTATTTGCTGGCTTTGGTGTCGGTGAAACGGCCATAGCTTTGCAAGCGCTCGTATCGACGGTCAAGCAATTCTTTGGGTTTCAAATCGATCACCTGGCGCCATGCATCACCCAATGCGCGCTTCAAGAAAGCAGCCATTTGGGCATGGTCTCGGTGAGCACCGCCCACGGGTTCGTTGACAATTTTGTCGATCAAATTGAGCGCCTTCAAACGATGCGCCGTGATGCCCAAAGCTTCGGCGGCCTCCTCAGCCTTGTCGGATGTTTTCCACAAGATGGACGCGCAGCCTTCGGGGCTGATCACCGAGTAAACCGAATACTGCAACATGAGTACGGCATCGGCCACCGAGATGGCCAAGGCGCCGCCCGAGCCACCCTCACCAATGATGGTGGTGATGATGGGCACTTCGAGTTGGGCCATTTCAAAAATGTTGCGGCCAATGGCCTCAGATTGGCTGCGCTCTTCGGCATCAATGCCAGGATACGCGCCGGGTGTGTCGACAAATGTAAACACAGGCAACTTGAATTTTTCGGCTGTTTTCATGAGGCGCAAAGCCTTACGATAGCCCTCGGGCTTGCTCATGCCAAAGTTGCGCTGGGTTCGCTCCTTGGTGTCGCGCCCTTTTTGTTGGCCCAAGACCATGCAAGGTGAGCCATTAAAACGGGCCAATCCCCCCACAATGGACAAGTCGTCAGAGAAGTGCCGATCACCATGCATTTCCACGAAGTCGGTGAAAATTTCACGGATGTAATCAAGAGTGTAAGGGCGCTCTGGGTGACGGGCAATTTTGGTGATTTGCCAAGGTGTGAGGTCAGAGTAGATGTCTTTGGTGAGCTGCTGGCTCTTTTTGCTGAGCTGGTCTATTTCTTCAGAAATATCGACAGCCGATTCGCTCTGCACGTAGCGAAGTTCTTCAATTTTGCCTTCAAGTTCAGCCACCGGCTGCTCAAAGTCTAGGAATGTGCGCTTGGCCAAAATGGGCCTCCTTTATCTAGCTCAATACTCAACCGGGAGGGGGTCGAGAGACCGCCAAATATACCAAGTTGCCACGGTGCTGTAGGGATGCCATGCCTGCGCCACCTCGCGGGCATCGCTTCGGCTGACAGGTTCACCCGAAAAATAGTTCTTGCTGATGCCATTGATCAAGCCCACATCGTCGAGGGGCAACACATTGGGTCGCATCAGGTGGAAGATTAAAAACATCTCGGCGGTCCAGCGGCCAATGCCCCGAATGGCCACCAACTCATCAATGATGGCCTCATCGTCCATGTCTTGCCATTGTTTGACACTCACATTTTTGCCATGAAAATTGAGGGCCAAATCGACCAAGTACTCTACTTTGCGAGCCGACAAACCCGCTGCACGCATGTCGTCAAGCTTGAGTTTGAGCACGCCAGCCGGTGTGATTTTTTTGTTAAGGGCGGCAAATTTATTCCATACAGACTGTGCTGCCTTGACTGAAATTTGTTGGCCCACAATGCTGCGCGCCAAGGTCACGAAAGCATCACCACGAGACACCAAACATGCGTCGCCAAACTGGGGGATGAGGCGCTTCATGACCCGGTCTTTTTTGGCCAGGTGAGCGCAAGCGGTAGCCCAATATTCTGGGGTGACGATGGTGTCTTGGGCGCTCATTGCTTGGCCTCCCAGGTGGTGCCGGCTGGCGAGTCTTTCAGCTCAATGCCTTGCTCGAGCAAATACTTTCGGATGCGATCAGCGTCGGCAAAATTTTTGGCCGCTTTGGCATCGGCGCGGGCTTGAATGAAGGCCTGAATGGCGGCATCGTCTAAGCCTGCGCCGGCTTGCAAAAAAGTTTGGGGATTGGCTTGAAGCAAACCCAACAAACCACCCAATGACTTCAGCAATCCGGCCAGTTCGGCAGACTGGGTTCGGTTCACTTCGCCGGCCAAATCAAACAACACAGCCACGGCTTCAGGTGTGCCAAAGTCTTCATCCATGGCTGCTTTGAAGCGCGCTGCGTAGTCGTTCGCCCAATCGATGGAAAATGGCTCGGGTGTGGCTTCTTTGAATGAGGCATGCAAGGCCGTGTAGAGACGCTTCAGCGCCCCGCGGGCATCATTTAAATGCACATCGGAGTAATTCAAAGAACTGCGATAGTGGCTGCGCACTAAGAAAAATCGAACAGTTTCAGCATCGTAGGTTTTGAGAACGTCACGAATGGTAAAAAAGTTGCCCAAGCTTTTGGACATCTTCTCGTTGTCCACATTGATGAAGCCGTTGTGCATCCAATACTTTGCAAAGCGCTGACCCGTGGCACCTTCGCTTTGCGCAATTTCATTTTCGTGATGAGGAAATTGCAAGTCTGCGCCACCACCATGAATGTCAAAGCTGTTGCCGAGCAATTGGCAAGCCATGGCCGAGCACTCGATGTGCCAGCCGGGGCGGCCCATGCCAAAAGAACTGTCCCATTTGGCTTCAGCGGGCTCAGTGGGTTTGGCACTTTTCCACAACACAAAATCCAAGGGGTCTTGTTTGCCATCCAGCACAGCCACACGTTCACCAGCGTGGAGTTCGTCAAGTGACTTGCCAGACAACTGGCCGTAGCCAGCAAACTTTCGCACCGCAAAATTAACATCGCCGTGGGGCGTACGGTAAGCCAATCCCTTGTTTTCTAAAACGCCAATCATGCTGAGCATTTGAGGCACAAATTCTGTGGCACGAGGTTCTGCCGTGGGGCGCGCAATGCCCAGGGCATCAAAGTCCTGGTGCATGGATTGCACCATGCGGTCGGTCAGTGTGCGGATATTTTCACCATTCTCAACAGCCCTCTTGATGATTTTGTCGTCAATGTCGGTGATGTTGCGGATGTGCGTCACTTGGTAGCCGCTGACCTTGAGCCAACGCTGCACCACATCAAAGGCAACATTGGACCTGGCATGGCCGACATGGCAATGGTCAAACACAGTCATGCCGCACACATACATTCGCACATGGCCTGATTCGATCGGAACAAAATCTTCAACCGCACGCGACAGCGTGTTGTAAATGCGCAGACTCATGGAAACTGTTTTTGTTGTTGGGTGCAAAAAGGGGCCTTAGCCCCATTGGTGTAGAGAAGTCGCCTGAACGCGAAGCCTCAAGTACAATTTGCGTCAGTATAAGGCCCAAATATGTCGAACACAAAGCCTCGTTTTGGCCGACATGAATGACTTTTTCTAACATTCAATCAAAATTCAAACCTTCCTATGCCATTCAAATGGTTTCCAATGCGCTTTTTGACATTGTGTTTTTGCATGTCATGCGCAATGACCCATGCTTGGGCAGATCCCAGCACCGAGATTGAAACGCTTCTCAGCAATCAACAATGGCTTTCTGCACAGCAAGCCATTGAGATTGAAATGCAAAAAAGTTCCAGCTCAGCGCAATCGCCGCAATGGCGACTGATGCTGAGCCAAGCTTTGGCCGGCATGGGCAACACAGACCTGGCCGTCGATGTGCTGCAAGCCATGATTCAAGACCATCCCGAGTTACCCGAGCCCTACAACAATTTAGGTGTTTTATTAGCGGCCAAGGGTCAATTCAACGCAGCCATCGAGGCCCTGAATGCAGCCATTCAAGCGCGTCCCAATTACAAGATTGCGTTGCAAAATTTGGGCGATTTGTACTCAGCCATGGCACAGCAAGCCCATGCCAAAGCACGCGCCATTCCAAATCCACAGGCTCTGCTGCCATTGCCACCCCCGTTGGCCGGTGCCACCACGCTGACCAACATTCAAACACTGCGCAAATAAAATGATGGCACCTTTCTTCACAATTTCGTTTTCCGCTTGCACCGTCAAATTGCGACTGGCGGTGTGTTTGGTTGTGGGTGCAAGCTTAGGCTTGTTGCTTTTGTCGCAGCAAGCCTTTGCACAAGAGACCCCCAAAGTCAAAATTGCCACCAACATGGGCGAAATTTTGGTAGAGGTATACCCTGATAAGGCGCCCAAAACAGTGGCCAACTTTCTCCAATACGTCAAAGACAAACATTACAACGGCACCATTTTTCACCGGGTCATTCCTAACTTCATGATTCAGGGTGGTGGCTACGATGCGCAATACAAAGAGCGTAAAACGCGCGCACCGGTGCAGCACGAGGGCCGCCAGGCCTTGGCGGCTGGCCTCAAAAATCAAACAGGCTACTTGGCCATGGCCCGCACCAACGACCCTCAATCTGCCACCGCTCAGTTTTTTATCAACACGGTGGACAACGCATTCTTAGACCCCACCCCCATTCCCGATGGCGACCCTGTTCCACGCTTTGAGCACCGTGGCCAAGTCTATGAAAACGTGCCGCGTGAGAATTTACTCAATGCCTTGCAACTTTTTGGTTATACGGTTTTCGGAAAAGTCATCTCAGGCATGGAAGTAGTGGATAAAATCAAAGCCACCCCAACGGGCATGGGCGGACCTTTTCGAACCGATGTTCCAAGGTTGCCTGTTGTCATTCTTTCAATTTCTATAGTGCAATAAACATGAGCCAACCTCAAGTCGAACTTCACATCGCCGGCAAAGGCGTCATCCTCATCGAACTCGACGCCGAAAAAGCGCCACTGAGCACTGAGAACTTTTTGAACTACGTGAAAAAAGGTCATTACGACAACACCATTTTTCACCGCGTCATTCCAGGCTTCATGATTCAAGGCGGCGGCTTTGAGCCCGACATGCAACAAAAGCACTCCGATGCCGCCATTCAAAACGAAGCCAACAACGGCTTGAAAAACACCAAGTACAGCTTGGCCATGGCCCGCACGCAAGCGCCCCACTCTGCCACGGCTCAGTTTTTCATCAACACCTCCGACAACGAGTTTTTGAACCACACAGCACCATCCTTGCAAGGCTGGGGTTATGCTGTTTTTGGCCATGTGATTTCTGGCACCGAATTGGTGGACGCCATTGAAGGTGTCAAAACAGGCCGCAATGGCTTCCACGACGATGTGCCCAACGAGGCGATCGTGATTGAAAAGGCAGTAGCCCTTTGATGCAAGCATTTCAGGTGCTTGAAGCGCCTGAACATTGGCGCACGATCGACTTCATTTCAGACCTGCACCTGCAGGAAAAAGAATTCGCCACGTTTCAAGCATGGCAACTTTTCATGCAGCACAGCAGCGCAGACGCTGTGTTCATTGTGGGCGACCTGTTTGAGGTTTGGGTGGGCGACGACGCCGTCCATTCCAATGCCTTTTTAAAGCAATGCGGCGCAGTGCTCAAGGCGGCAACAACCCACAAGCATGTGGCTTTCATGCGCGGCAACCGAGATTTTTTGGTGGGCTCTGATTTTTTGCAATCTTGCCAAGTTGAAGATTTGTCTGACCCAACGCTGTTGATGTTTGGCGGGCTGCGGTGGCTGCTGTCGCACGGTGATGAAGGCTGCTTGGCAGACCTTGATTACCAAGCATTCAGAAAAACGGTTCGCACGCCAGATTGGCAAAGCCAGTTTCTAGCTCTACCTTTGGAAGAGCGTCAAGACATCGCGAGAAACTTGCGCTTGCAAAGTGAAGCACTCAAAACCAATGGCGCGAAACTATATGCCGATGTCGACCCGGCTTGGGCCTTGGCTGCCTTGACTCAAGCCAGGTGCAGTTGTTTGCTGCATGGCCACACGCACAAGCCTGCCGATCATGTCTTGGGATCGCAAGCTGATTTTGTTCGCAGGGTGCTGAGCGATTGGGACCTTTCAGACGCAAAGCCTCGCGCAGAAGTACTGCGCTGGCATGTCGGTGGAAAGGTGGAAAGACTTTCCGCCCTTAATTGCGCAGCAGGTTTTTAAGCGCAGACTGCAAGCGACGCGCCAGCTTTTCATCGTGCGAGGTTGACAACACGGCGGTCACATCCAAGCCCCAAGTTTCGGCAGGGCCAGGTTGGTTTTTACGGGTTAGCAATTGCAATTGCAAAGCGCGACGCTCGTTCAGGTTCTCGGCAGGTGTGGGCACCTCGGCCGCCATTTCAAGCCTCAAGATGGCTTCAGTGGCATTGGCTGTAGGTGCTTGATGGATGGCATGGGCCCAGGCCGTGCGCGCGGCCGCATTGACGTTGCGACCCAAGGCCTGTGAGGTGGGCATCAAGTCAGGTTGACGTTTTTCCCAAGCACTGAGCAGCTGTGTGAGTGACTCGCCATGCGCTTGTGCTGCGAGTTTGCGCAGAGCCAATTCGGCATGCTCCATGGCATCGCGTTGCGCCCTGAATGCGGCATCGCCCAATCGGGGGCCACGGTCTTGTCTGTCAGATCGATCGTCTCTTTCAAAGCGGCCAGGCTTGCCACCTTGCCCTCCCCTGCCGTCTCTCCGGTCGCCAGGGCCGCCTCGGCCTGCAGGTGCTGGCACTGATTTGGCTTGACCAGGACGATCGTCGCCGCGCATGGCCACCAAGGGTCGGGCGGGTTTGGGCGTTTCAACAGGCAACTCTGATTGCGGCAACGCCGACTCAGAAAGTGTGGGCGTTTCAGCGGGCTTGTCGGTTTGCACCTCAGCACCTGACGCCAAAGCGTTGGCTTGGCCTTTGAGTGCAGCATCTAGCGCAGCCATGGCAGATTTGATTTGCTGAACATCGCCAGAAGCATTGGCTGCTTTCAAGGCGTTAGAGGCCTCCAAGACGATGCGGTCGTGAGCACTCAAGGGTGCAGAAGCTTGAGGCTCGCGAGCGCTGGTTTTGCGATTGAAAGCGTCGTCAATGGGCTTGCGAAAAGCTTCCCACATTTTTTGCTCAAAGCGGCGGTCCATGGGAACGCTTTGCGCTTCAGCTTGCCAAGCTTGTTGCAAAGCCTTCACAGCATCGACTCGCAACACTGGTGCCGCACCCAATTGCTCTGCTTGCTCAATGAGCGCTTGCCTGCGATCGGCGCTGGCTTTTTGGGCTGTCTCTAAGGGAGCAGCTGCAGTCTGCAAAGCCTGCTTCCAAAGTGGTTGTAATTCGGCAAATGCTTTTTCGCTCAAGTGCCCGGCGTTGCGCCAGCGATCACCAAACTGATGCAAGGCGCGCAAATGTGCACGCCAATCGGAATTGTTGGCATTGGCTTCGCCCCATTGCTTGACTTCCTCCATCAAGGCCAAGCGTTGAGCGCGGTGCTCGGCGGCTTCGTGTTTGATCTTGTCCAGCCAAGCCTGAACCACTTTGTAGGCATTATTGCAAGCCGCATCAAAACGCTTCCAAAGTGCATGGTTGGGCAAACCCCCTTGATCGGCTTGCTTCCAATCTTCACGCAACTGGCGAAGCGCCTCTTGCATTTTTCGGCCACCTACGGCGGGCTCCAGCACAAAGCTTTCAGCAACATGTTCTTTTGTTGCTGGTTCTTTAATTTCGGGTGGCGCCTCTTCCTTAAGTTCGATAAGAACTTCTTCTTTGGCTTCTTCTTTGGTTTCCGCTGGTGTCTCTGCAGATGCTTCTGGTGCTGGTGCTGCTGGTGCTGGTGCTGGTGCTGCTGCTTCTGCTGGAGCAGGCTCAACCAGTTTTTCCTGCTTCACAGGCACTTTCTTAAAAAGTGCCTCCGCCTTCAAGACCAAGGCCAAGCGGCTTTGATCGGCCACATGGCGCTGCCAACCGGCAGCATGACCGGCAGCGACCAAGGCTTCATGAACTTGCAAGTCCATGGCCGTGTCCATGTTTCGGCCGTGGTCCTTCAAGACTTGGATCAATGCTGCCAAATTGACATCGTTGATTTCAGCCGCCAACACCGCCATTGCGCCCTTCACCACCTCATTGGCCGCTTCGCGCAGGGCCAAACGTTGGGCTGGGTCCATTTTGGTGGCACTGGTTTTAACAGGCTTAGCCGCCTTTTCTGGATGACCCGCATCGGTTTGACCCAGGCCAGAGCCAGGCTGTTCAACTGAAACGGCAGAGACCGAAGGTGCGTGGTTTGCGGCAGCTGGGTGTGCGTCCACTTTGTCAGAGGCTGTTCGACCAGCGTCTAATTCGGGCGCAGAATGCCTGGGTGAATGGGCGACATGAACACTTCCACCTCTTGCCAATCGGATCTCTTCCGCCCAAACTGGCACTGGCGGCAAGGGTTCATTTGAATCGTTGCGAGCTGACTTGGCTTGAAACAAAGCACCTTCAAAGGCTTCCCAGACACTGAGCAATTGTTGACGTGAATTTTCAAGCTGCGGGGGGTACTTAAGGTCTACGCTTGGCCAATTGGCATTGCCTGTCAGACTTTGCGCTTGATGCTGCCAATGGGCCACATCGGCCTGGAGCGTCTCATTGGCCAGGTCGGCTTCTTTAAGGCTTTTGGTGGACAACACTTCAATGCGCTGCGCCAACAACACGGCCGTCTCTCGCTGCACCATCACTTGGTGTTGGAGGTCTTCAAGCACTTTGATTTTTTCGTTCAATTGAAGCTTGAGGCCCGCCAAAGGCTCACGAGACAAAGGGGCGCCTGCCTTGGCAGCGTCGCGTTGCCAAGCCATGGCATCGGCAATGTTGATGCGATCAGCCGACAACATGGTTTGTGCACGGGCAGCCCATTCTGCCGCCAACACATCTTGGCCGTGCGATCTTTTCAATTCGTCCAATCGCTCACGCAATACTTTGGCAGCGCCTTTGTCACGATTGGAAAGTTCTTTGAAAACCAATTGCAACATGTCTTGCGATGGATCGGTCAACAACCATTCCCGCAACTTGGCCGCACGCTCTCCCGAAGTTTGAGCAACGAATGCGCCCCCCGTCAAGGCATCAAGAGATTGAACATCGGGGGTCTTAGGAGAAGATGGGGTCACGGTCACAACACAAATGAATAAAGAGGGTATTTTCACCGAGGAAGGTGGCCTGTCAGAGGCCCACGACATCTATTTTCTATTTTTTTTATAATCTATGGCTTTCCACGCCCTTCAACACTGTGACCACCCACACCATCCAAGACACCGCAGGCCAATGGGCTCGCCGCTTTGGGCTGGGTTTGAAAACGTTTGCGGGTGACATTGCGCGTGGCTTCATCAACATTTCTCACCACAGTTTTGCATTGCTCGGACTGTTGGCCGTGCTGCTTGGTTTGCTCGCGTTGGCGAGGCCTGAAATCAGGGTTCACACTGTCCAAAATCTTCAAAGCTGGCTGTACAGCCGTCTGAACATTGCCGAGCCTGATTCCGAGATGCAGAAGGTGTTGAGTCGGGTTTTGGCCTCGCCCTCAGGCAACTTGACGCCCCAGCAGCAACTTTTGCTCCAAGCTGTTCGCAGCAAGTACCGCGTGGCCGCAGAGCCTTTAAACGCTTTGTTGCCGGAGGTATTTGATCTGGCCAACCGAGCCAACCTAGACCCCACCCTCATCCTAGCGGTCATCGGCGTCGAGTCCAATTTCAACCCATTTGCAAGAAGCCCCTCGGGAGCCAGTGGGTTGATGCAAGTTGTGGCCGATGTGCACTCCGATCAATTCACGCCCTTTGGCGGGTCTCTCGCCATTTTTGACCCCAAAACAAATTTGAGAATTGGTGTCAAAATTTTGAAGGATTGCATCGACTTCACTCCCAATCTTGAAGACGCTTTGCGACTTTACAAGGCTGGCGAAGAGTCTGTTTCGCTCGAACAAGACTACATCTCAAGGGTGTTGCTTGAGCAGGCTCGATTACAAGATGCTGTCTCCAAACTGGCCAAATCCAAGGAAATCAAATCCCTGCCCAACGCTCGATAAATATCGCCTAGGCTACACTTGGGCATCGATTGAAAGCTCTCCATGTACTCCAAAAATATTCTGATTGAACAAACCGATCCCGAAATTTTTGCCGCTATCCAGGCAGAAAATTCACGCCAAGAACACCACATTGAGCTCATTGCCAGCGAAAACTATGCCTCCCCAGCCGTCATGGCGGCTCAAGGCTCGCAACTCACCAACAAATATGCCGAGGGCTACCCAGGCAAACGCTATTACGGTGGTTGCGAATTTGTCGACATTGCCGAGCAGTTGGCCATCGATCGCGTGAAACAAATTTTTGGTGCCGATGCGGCCAACGTCCAACCCCATTGCGGCGCGTCTGCCAACGAAGCCGTCTTCTTGGCTTTCTTAAAGCCTGGCGACACCATCATGGGCATGAGCTTGGCCGAAGGCGGCCACTTAACCCACGGCATGCCCTTGAACATCAGCGGCAAATGGTTCAATGTGGTGAGCTACGGCCTGAATGCCAAGGAAGAAATTGACTACGACGCCATGGAAAAAAAGGCGCACGAGTCCAAACCCAAGCTCATCATTGCCGGTGCTTCTGCCTACAGCTTGCACATTGACTTTGCCCGTTTTGCCAAAGTGGCCAAAGATGTGGGTGCCCTTTTCTTGGTCGACATGGCGCACTATGCGGGCCTCATTGCGGCAGGCGTTTACCCCAATCCCGTGCCCCACGCCGACGTGGTCACCTCCACCACACACAAGAGTTTGCGCGGCCCCCGCGGCGGCATCATCTTGATGAAGGCCGAGCACGAAAAAGCCATCAACAGCGCCATCTTTCCAGGCCTGCAAGGTGGCCCCCTCATGCACGTCATCGCGGCCAAGGCTGTGGCCTTCAAAGAAGCTTTAGCCCCCGAGTTCAAAATTTACCAACAACAGGTCATCAAGAACGCCCAAGTTGTGGCCGAAACCCTCACCCAACGCGGTCTGCGCATTGTCAGTGGCGGCACGCAAAGCCACGTGATGTTGGTTGACCTGCGCCCCAAGGGCATTACCGGAAAAGAAGCCGAAGCCGTGTTGGGCCAAGCGCACATGACCATCAACAAAAACGCCATCCCCAACGACCCCGAAAAGCCCATGGTCACCAGCGGCGTCCGCATTGGCACGCCGGCCATGACCACGCGCGGCTTCAAAGACGAGGAAGCGCGCTTCACGGCCAATCTCATTGCCGACGTCCTCGACAACCCACGCGACCCCGCCAACATTGATGCGGTGCGCGCCAAGGTCAATGCCTTGACTGCTCGCTTTCCAGTCTACAAATGAAGTGTCCCTTTTGCAGCCACAACGACACCCCTGTGGTGGAAACACGTTTGGCTGAAGACGGCGATCTCATTCGCCGCCGCCGCCAGTGTGCGGCTTGCGACAAACGCTTCACGACGTACGAAAGACCGGAAGTCAACTTTCCAACCATCGTCAAAAAAGATGGCCGGCGCATTGAGTATGAGCGCGTCAAATTGCGCGCCAGCATGAACTTGGCACTGCGCAAACGCCCGGTCAGCACCGAGCAAGTTGACAGCGCCATCGAGCGCATTGAAGAAAAATTATTGAACCTGGCTGTGCGCGAGGTGGCCTCCAACAAACTGGGTGAGTTGGTCATGCGCGAATTGAAAAAACTCGACAAAGTGGCTTACGTTAGATTTGCCAGTGTTTACAGAAGCTTTGAAGACATCGACGATTTCAAATTGTTGGTGGACGAAGTCAGTAAATAAGCATTCAAGCCTCAGACCACCTCATTCATCCATGCCTCTGTGCGAGATGATCCGCCTCATGGGCAAGCATTCATTGATGATCTTTCTAAGCGCGGTCGGCCCACAGCGTTGATCACCAGCACCCAACCCTGGGCCTGTCTGTTTTGCGCCTCACAAAAACTGAGCGTGCCAGCTTGAAACGCCCCATTCAAAGCCAGACTTCGGCCGCTGGCACCAAAGGAAATGTAGCGATTCACAGTGGCATTTCCTTGAGCCCAAACCCTCTCATTCAAGGCTGCATGTTGCTGCAACAACAATTCGCCCGCATCCCAAAGGCCGTTATGGTTGTTGTCTTCAAACATCAACCAACCTTGTTGCCAACTGGCTTGAAAGTTGGTGGAAGTGCCTGCACTGGCAGGGGCACAAGACAGTGTGGTTTGAGAGACATTGGCCACACACAAAGTAACGCGTGACTCGCGCCGAAGGGCCTGTGTGCGGGCCGTGAGCACGGCATTTAACATGTCTTCGGCCGCCATGTGAACTTGAATGTTGGTTTGCATCCGCTGAAACGAGGTGGCGCCCATGCCGCACAAAATGGCCACAATGACCAAAACACACAGGGTTTCAATCAAGCTCTGACCTGATGACAGTGGCTGTTTTTTCATCTTGTTCAGCTTAGGCCTGTTGTCCATTGGACAGCTTGCGATTGAATGCCCTGCAAGCCAATGTGGGCGCACCAACGCACACGAACCCCCATGCTGTGAAGCATGACAACAAGGACTCACTCTTTCTGCTTCGGCTTTACATTGATCGAGGCCCTGATCAGCGCTGCCCTTTTGGGCTTGCTCATGGGCATGGCATTGCCGCAAATGGAAATTTATTGGCTGCAAAGCAGGCGTCAAGATGCGCAAAATTCACTGTTGCAGCTTCATTTAAAACAGCTTCAATGGCGGGGCCTTCACCCGCAATACAGCAGCGCCTTGGCCGAATTGGCTTGGCCTGGCACGCTCACATTGGCAGGGCATTACAGCTTGAGCCTCCAAAGCACAGGCACGCAAGGCTACGTGATGCATGCCACCGCCATTGGCCTTCAGGCTCGCGACACACCCTGCCGCGTGATGAGTTTGCGCTACACAGAAAACTCAGCCCTGCTGAAAACCAGCAATGGCGCCATGCAAACCGATCTAGGACGGTGCTGGAAATGGTAAACCTCATGATGGGTTTGGCATTGGGCTTGAGCGTGTTGAGTGCCGCGGCAGTGTGGGTTAATGCGCAGTGGCAAATCGACCGTCAAACTTTGCTTCGCAGCCACACTCAGCAAGACGTTCGCGCGCTGTTAGACACCTTGGTTCACGATATTCGAAGAGCCAATTTTCAAGGCGCCAATCTGTCTGCTTTACAGTCCAATTCAGCGGTTTGTGGTTCGCCATTTTGCGGCTTGCCCGAAGACTTTGAGCTCAGCAGACGTCAAATTTTGTTCAGCCTCGATCGCAACGACAACGGCATCAAAGACAACAACGATTGCAGCGGTTTTCGCGTCTCCGCCAAAGAACTGCAAACCAAAACTGCTTGCCGCCCGGTGGTTTGGTCCACCCTCAGCGACAACAAAAATTTACAAATTCTCGAACTCAGTTTTCGCTACCAATGCAACAACGCCACGGCCACACCTGGCGATTTGGTGTCCATCGTTTTGCGCATTCAATCTGCATCTGAAAAAGTTCCCATCAACTTTCAAAGATTTGTCCGTCTTCGAAATGGAGGCCTTGCCAACCGGCCGGCAGCTCAAGTCTGCACCGATCTTCAACCATGAACCATCAGCAAGGCATGGCCACCTTGTTGGCCGCTACATCTTTGGTGCTCATCACGGTCATGTTGGGCTGGCTCACCTGCCAATCGGTCAGCGCAGAAACCACCCGCAGCCAGCAACAACTGTTTGCGGCACAAGCACTGGCCACCAGCGAGGCCTTGCTTGAAACAGCCATGGCCAAACTGGACAGTCATTACGACACTTTAGGCTCTGAAGCAGACGCGGCATTTTGGTTGCGCGCCTCCCCCAATGCGTGCCCTGCCACCAAACCCGCACCAGTATGGCAGTGTTTGTCATGGCCTTTGGCTGAGCTCCCTTTGCCCGAATGGATCGATCCATTGACGTCCACTGTCCTCGTGTTTCGCGACACCCGTCAGTCAACCCAAGTTGTCACGCTGTGGGTCGATGCACGCCTCAACAGCTTGCACCCAGGCGCAGGCAGTCGTGCCACTCTGCAGCAAAGTTTGGTCTTGCCATTGACCCCTCTGAAAACCCCAAACGTGCCAACCAGCAACCCCACCCCACGCGTTCTGCGCTTGGCAGGCAGTTGGAAAAATGCAGGTTTCTAAAAATGAAGGTTCGTCCTTCAAACATGCAAGCGCAGGCTTTACCCTGCTGGAGGCCCTGATTGCAAGCAGCGTTTTGGCGCTGGGCTTGTGGGGGTCTGTTGAGTTAAGTCGCTACAGTTTGCGCGCCACCGAGGTTCAACGCAATCTGGAAGCAGCCAGCAGCTTGGCACAAAATTTGGCCGAGTGCTGGGGGGTTCAAACAGCCCTGTGCCTTCAAGAGTTTGCCAGCGCATCCTTGGTGGTGCCATTCAATACCGACCCCAGCCTGACATTTGAAAGAACTTGGGAATTCAAAAATATTCCCATCGCAGGCGCCCCCAGTGGGCATCTGCAAGAGTTACGCATCAAGGTGCGGTGGATGGACAACGTGCCCTCACAAGCTGAAAAATCACCCTCCGAGATCTTGTGGGTCAAGCGCCGAGCCGCAACGACTTACTGATTGATTTATCGTATCCTCAGGCTTGTTGCATTCATTCTCGAAGTTAAACACCTTGCGATTTCCTTCAATCTTTATGCCATTCACCCCATGTTGAACCCTGATCCCAGCGTAGCCAGCCCCAACATGCAAAAGGCCCTGAACTTGGCGCATCAGGCCCTGCGCCTGACGTCGCCCAACCCTCGGGTAGGTTGCGTCATTCTGAATGCACAGGGTGAGGTCATTGGCCAAGGCCATACCCAAAAAGCGGGCAGCTCCCATGCAGAAATCATGGCCCTGCAAGACGCTGTTTTACGAGGTCACAGCGTGGCAGGTGCTACGGTGTTTGTCACGCTAGAGCCCTGTGCGCATCAAGGCAAAACCGGGCCTTGCTGCCATGCGCTGGTGCAAGCCAAAGTGGGCAAGGTGGTGGTGGCCCTCACCGACCCCAATCCACTGGTGGCGGGCCAAGGCATTGCGGCCTTGCAAGCAGCCGGCATTGAGGTGGTCCTGGGTGATGGCGCTGCTGAAGCTGCCGCACAAAATCCAGGTTTTTTCAGTCGCATGACGCGCCAAACGCCTTGGGTGCGTTTGAAAATAGCCGCCTCTTTGGACGGCCAAACCGCCTTGCAAAACGGACAAAGCCAATGGATCACTGGCCCCGAAGCGCGTTCCGATGGCTATGCTTGGCGAGCCCGCGCCTGTGCCATCTTGACGGGCATTGGCACGGTGTTGCAAGACAACCCCCTTCTGGATCTGCGCCTTTGCCCAAACTTAGACACGTCTCCGCGCATGCCCCATTTGGTGATCGTCGACAGCAAGCTGCAAACGCCGCCCCATGCCAAGCTGTTTCAACACAGCGGCAAGGACGCCCTCACGCCTCGGCAGGTTTGGATTTACACCGCCGTTGAGCAGGCCGACAAGCGCGCTGCGCTCGAGGCCAGCGGCGCCACAGTCAAAGTGTTGCCCAATGCGCTGGGGAAAGTCGATTTAAAAGCCCTGATGCACGATTTGGCCCAGCATGAAGTGAACGAGTTGCATGTAGAGGCGGGCCAGAAACTCAATGGCGCTTTGCTGCGGGAGGGCTGCGTTGATGAGTTGTTGCTGTACCTCGCGCCCAAGTTCTTAGGGGCAGGTCTTGGCATGTCCGATTGGGGTCCTTTGCAAAATCTCACACAAGCTTTGTCACTCACATTCACTGAAACAGAATTAATCGGCAAAGATTTACGGGTTTTAGCCAGGGTCAAGGCCTAAACAGGCCCAATCCCTGCGAAAATACGCGCCATGTTTACCGGAATCATCACCGGCGTGGGGCGTATCGCCGCCCTCCACGACCTGGGCAGCTCTTTAAGCCATGGCAAGCGACTCACTCTCGAGGTACCCGCGGGCTACCTGGACGACGTCGGCTTGGGTGACAGCATTGCCATCAACGGCGCTTGCATGACGGTCACGTCTTTCGATGTGGCGGCGCATCAATTCACCATCGACATCTCGGCAGAGTCTCTGGACAAAACCTGCGGTCTCGACATGTTGGGCAAAGTCAACCTAGAAAAAGCCTTGCGCGCGCACGAGCGCTTGGGCGGCCACATTGTGTCGGGCCACGTTGATGGGATTGGTCATGTGACTCACTTTGCCCAAGTGGGCGAGAGTTGGGAACTGCGTGTTCAAGCGCCGACAGGCATGGGCAAGTACTTGGCCTACAAAGGCTCCATCACCGTCAACGGTGTGAGCCTCACCGTTAACAAAGTAGCCGATTTAAAAGATGGCTGCGAGTTCAGCATCAACCTCATCCCCCACACTGTGGAAAACACGGCGCTGGGCACTTTGCAAAATGGCAGCGCGGTCAATTTGGAAATCGATTTGATTGCACGTTATGTAGAGCGCATGCTCCATCACGATGCCTCTGCCCTGAACGTTTCTTCAGCCCCTCAAGCTGGCAAGCTATCCTGAAAGCAACAACATGACGTCGAATTCTGGCCGTCCCTTGACACCTGTTCAAATTTCCCCCATCGAAGACATCGTGGCCGACATGCGCGCGGGTCGCATTGTCATCATGGTGGACGACGAAGACCGAGAAAATGAAGGCGATTTGCTCATTGCCTCCGATCACATCACCGCCGATGCCATTAATTTCATGGCTCGTTTTGGTCGTGGCCTGATTTGCCTCACCCTTACCCGAGAGCGCTGCGAACACTTGAACTTGCCACCGATGGCCGCCAGCAATGGCACGGTGTACAGCACGGCATTCACGGTATCGATTGAAGCCGCCGAAGGCGTGACCACGGGTATTTCTGCAGCAGACCGAGCACTCACTGTACAGACCGCTGTGGCCGCCCAAGCCTCAGCCAAAGACTTGGTCCAACCCGGCCACATCTTCCCCTTGCAAGCCGTGGATGGCGGCGTGCTGATGCGTGCAGGCCACACAGAAGCAGGCTGCGACTTGGGCAGCATGGCCGGCTGCAGTCCTTCTTCTGTGATTTGCGAAATCATGAAAGACGACGGCACCATGGCGCGCTTGCCCGATCTGCAAATTTTTGCAGCCGAGCACAACCTCAAAATTGGCACCATTGCCGACCTCATCGAATATCGCAATCGCACCGAGTCCTTGGTTGAAAAGGTAGGTACACGCGTTCTGCAAACCGCCTACGGCGAATTTACGGCGCATGCATTCAAAGACAAACCCAGCCAGTCATTGCACTTGGCCCTGGTCAAAGGCACTTGGAGTGCCGACTCGGTCGTTCCAGTCCGTGTGCACGAACCGCTGTCTGTGTTCGATGTGTTGGAAGTGGGCCGAAGAATGCATTCCTGGAGCTTAGAAAACAGTTTGACTTACATCGAAAAACAAGGTCAAGGCGTGGCGGTGTTGCTCAACTGCGGAGAAAGCGCTGACCAATTGTTGGCACAGTTTGAAGGTCGAGCCCGTTCCGCCCAAGCGCCCAACAAAAGCAAAATGGACCTGCGCACCTATGGTGTGGGCATTCAGATCGTGCGTGAGTGCGGCGTTAAAAAAATGCAATTGATGGGCCAACCCCGGCGCATGCCCAGCATGGCGGGATATGGTGTTGAGGTCACGGGTTACATACCAAAGGAATAAACATGCAAGACGCAGACAAAGGCATTGATCACGAATTAGACGGCACAGGTCTGCACATTGGCATCGTGCAAGCACGCTTTAACGAAGGCATCACCAACGCGCTGGCGGTGGCTTGCATTCAAGAGCTTGAAGACTTGGGCGTGCACGACATTGACCATGTCTTGGTGCCGGGCGCGCTCGAAATACCCATCGCATTGCAAGCCATGGCGGAGCGTGGCGAGTACGATGCGCTGATTGCCCTGGGTTGCATCATTCGCGGCGAAACCTACCACTTTGAATTGGTGGCCAATGAGTCGGGCGCCGGCGTCAGCCGCATTGCCCTTGATTACAACGTGCCCATTGCCAATGCCATTCTCACCACTGAAAACCTAGAACAAGCCGTTTCAAGGCAAACCGAAAAAGGCCGCGATGCAGCCCGTGTGGCCGTTGAGATGGCCATGTTGATGGAAGACTTGAGCTTTGAAGATGACGACCTGGAAGACGAGGCATCGGCATGAGCGAGCAGCCTGAGAAAGCCGCAAGCATTGAAGCGTTACTGAAGCCCAGCAAACCCGTTCGCAAGCTGGGCAAATCGGCCAGCAAATCGGCTCGCAGTCGCGCACGAGAGTTTGCATTGCAAGCGCTTTATCAGGTGTTGGTCGGCAAAAATGAGGCTGCCGACATTGATGTTTTCACGCGCGATTTGTCTGGATTCCACAAAGCCGATTCGGCCCATTACGACGCATTGTTGTATGGTTGCGCCGAACAGGCAGTCTCCCTCGATCAACTGATTGTGCCCTTGCTTGATCGCAGCATGGCCGAAATTTCCCCCATTGAACGAGCCGTCATGTGGATTGGTGTATTTGAAATGAAGCACTGCCTCGATGTGCCCTGGCGAGTCAGTCTGAACGAGTGCATCGAGTTGGCCAAAGAATTTGGCGGTACCGATGGCCACAAATATGTCAATGCGGTGCTTGAGGGTTTGGCACCGCAGCTGCGCCCACATGAAGTGCAGGCAGACCGTGAGGCAGGACGCGCGCGCGCATGAAACCCGTCTTTATTTTCCCTGTTCGAATTTATTGGGAAGACACCGACGCTGGTGGCATTGTGTTCTACGCCAACTACCTCAAATTTTTTGAACGAGCTCGCACCGAGTGGTTGCGATCCTTGGGCATTGCGCAACACGAACTCAAAGAAAACAGTGGTGGCATGTTTGTGGTCAGCGAAACTCAAACAAAATACCACGCACCGGCCCGCCTGGATGACCTGTTAGAAGTTACGGCTCAAACCTTGGAGGCTGGCAGGGCCAGTTTGATCTTGACTCAACAGGCTTGGCGGGGGGTTTGCGCCGATCGCAAGCTCTTGGCCGAGGGCACGATTCGAATTGGCTGGGTTGACAGCCACAGCATGAAACCTGGCCGCATTCCGGCCGCCATTTTGGAAGCACTGCAATGAATCAAGACATGTCCATCATTCACCTTGTTCTGAACGCCAGCTTTGTGGTGCAGATTGTCATGGTCATTCTCATGGCCATTTCCATTTCAAGCTGGGCCGCCATTGTGCGCAAGCTCACCGCCATCAAACGCATTCAAACTTTGAACGAAGAGTTTGAACAACAGTTTTGGTCGGGCACCAGCTTGAATGATTTGTTTTCGGCCGCTGTTCAAAATTCAAAATTGGCAGGGCCGATGGAACGTATTTTTGCCAGTGGTATGCGCGAATATCAAAAGCTCCGCGAGCGGCGCATTTCAGATCCCGGCACCTTGTTGGACGGCGCTAGGCGTGCCATGCGCGCCAGTTTCCAGCGCGAGATGGACATGGCCGAAGCCCAGCTTTCGTTTTTAGCGTCTGTGGGTTCTGTGTCCCCTTATGTCGGTTTGTTTGGCACCGTGTGGGGCATCATGCATGCCTTCACAGGCTTGGCCAGCATGCAACAAGTGACGCTGGCCACTGTGGCGCCCGGTATTGCGGAAGCGCTGGTGGCCACAGCCATCGGTTTGTTTGCCGCCATCCCTGCCGTGGTGGCCTACAACCGTTTTTCACGCGACATTGACCGCGTGGCCATCAAGCTGGAAACCTTCATCGAAGAGTTTTCCAACATTTTGCAAAGAAGTTTGGGCGGCTCCACCGGTGCGGGCGCTTCGGGCTCGGGTTCATCGGCTTCGGGTCATTGATATTCAGGGAGAACACACATGCCAGCTGTTTCCTCTCGTGGCCGCGGACGGCGCACCATCAATGAAATCAACATGGTGCCCTTCATTGATGTGATGTTGGTGTTGCTCATCATTTTCATGGTCACGGCACCCATGATCACGCCCAGCGTGGTGGACTTGCCCAGTATGGGCAAAGCCGCCAAACAGCCCGATCAAGTGATTCAAATTGTGGTTCAAAAAGACGACAGCCTTGAAATGGTGAACGACAGCAAAACATCCAAAATTAACTTAGACAGTTTGGCCGACAAAGTTCGCGCTGCGCAAACAGGACAAGCCAATACGGCTGTGGTGATCAGCGCCGATCGGAATGTGAAATACGAAACGGTGGTCAAGGTGATGGACACCTTGCAGCGCGCCGGCATTCAACGCGTGGGCTTGTCGGTTCAGCTTGCGCCATAAGGTATCAGCCCTTCAAATGAATGCCATTGGCCACAACGAGTTTGCGCCACCCCCTTCGGGCGGAATTGGCCGATCTTTGTCTTTTGCACTGTTCATGCATTTGCTGTTGTTGGCGGCGCTCACCTGGGGGGTCCATTGGAAATCGGAGCCTAACAACATGTCTGCCTCTGCAGAACTTTGGTCTGCCGTGCCACTTGAGGCTGCACCTGCGGCCAATGAACCTGAGCCCACTCCGATAGAGCCGGTTAAACCGCCAGAGCCTGTGAAGGCCGTTGAGCCCAAGCCAGAACCAAAGCCCATAGCGCCTGCATCGCCCAAGCTCAATGCGGCTACAGAGCGAGAGGCGGCCGACATTGCCTTGAAAAAAGAAAAAGAGAAGAAGAAACTGGAAGAGAAAAAAACGGCCGAATTAGACAAGAAAAAGAAGCTTGAAAAAGAAAAACTGGAACAAGAAAAGTTAGCCAAAGAGAAAGAAAAGGAAAAGGCCAAGGAGCTTGAGAAAAAGAAAAAAGAAGAGGCATTGAAGAAAGAAGTTGCAGCAGCCAAGGCCAAAGAAGATGCCAAGAAGCTGGCCACTGAGGAAAAGCGGGCAGAGGCTTTGCGCAATGAAAATTTAAAACGCATGCAAGGCATGGCCGGTGCATCGGGAGATGAGAACGCCAAAGGCAGCGCACTCAAGTCGTCCGCACCTTCTGCAAGCTACGCTGGCCGTATTCGTGCTCGCATCAAGCCCAACATTACCTTTACCGAAGACATCGCTGGCAATCCAAAGGCCGAAGTAGAAGTGCGAACATCGCCGGATGGCACTATTTTGAGTCGCAAGCTTTTGAGCAGCAGCGGCAATAAATCGTGGGACGAAGCCGTTCTCAAAGCCATCGACAAAACAGCCATCCTGCCGCGAGACGAAGATGGCCGTGTCCCCCCCGTTTTAGAGATCAGCTTTCGCCCGAAAGATTAATTGGGGTCATTCAATAGACGATTTCAGCCTTGCCTTGATCGGCTTGGGCCATCCAGCTTGCGAGGGCTGCGTCGCTGGGGAAAAATTTGGCTTGATCACCCAGCAACAATTCGGCGCAGGCCGACACAGTGCCTGCTTTGCGTTCCAACTTCAATCGAACCGGCAAGCCTTTGAGCAACTCGCCTTGCTCAGTCATTTCGCGCTGCGGCGGAAAGTCTTTGACCAAGCGCGCCACCTCAGGGGCCCGGCCATTGATTGAGACCCGCAGAAATTTGCCAAACCGGCAGCGCGCCGAGGCCAAGTCCCACATCTGCTGAACCACCAAGCGCGTCCCGCCCGAAAAACGATCAGGCTGCATTTTGGCCATCACAATGATCAGTTCGTCGTCTTTCAGCAAGTGTCGATTGGCATTGATCATGGCCTCGTCGGCCGTGGCTTCCATCATGGCGCTCTTGTCGTCCAATTTAAAGATGGCCAGCTTGCCTCTTTGGCCATTGATGATGCGCAGATCGCTCACGATACCGGCCAACAATTGTGGCTCACGGCTGTCGATGAGATCATCAATTTTGCGATTGGCAAACTGACGAACTTCGCGCTCAACCGCATCAAACAAATGACCCGACAAGTAAAACCCAAGGGCTGTTTTTTCTTGGGTGAGTTGCTCTTTCACACCCCAAGGCAACATCTCCACCAACTCGGGCTCTTGGGTGCTAGAGCCATGGGCGTCATCGCCCATCATGTCAAACAGGCCACCCTGATTGGCATTGGCGGCTGTGGCTGTGGAGAAATCAAAGGCCCGGTCAATGGACGCAGCCAAGGCGGCGCGATTGCGTTGCAAAGAATCAAAGGCACCTGCCTTGACCAAGGCCTCCACGGTGCGTTTGTTCAAGCGACTGCGGTCCACGCGCACCAAAAAATCAAACAAGCTGGTGAAGAGGCCGCCCTCCTCGCGCGCTTTCACAATGGCCTCAATGGCTTGCTGGCCAGTGCCCTTGATGGCGCCCAAACCATAGCGAATGACTTTGTCTGACACCGGCTCAAAGCGGTGCGTGCCGCGATTGACATCGGGCGGATCAAAGCTGATGCCAAACTTCAGAGCATCGCCAAACAAGACCTTCAATTTGTCGGTGTCGTCCATTTCAATGGTCATGTTGGCACAGAAAAATTCCGCCGTGAAATGGACCTTCAGCCAACCCGTGTGGTAAGCCAACAAGGAATAAGCCGCGGCGTGTGATTTGTTAAATCCGTAACCCGCAAACTTCTCCATCAAGTCAAAAACTTCGTCGGCTTTTTCTTCGCTCAAGCCATTGACCCCAGCACCCTTGCGGAAAATGGCGCGATGCTCGGCCATCTCCTCGGCTTTTTTCTTGCCCATGGCCCGGCGCAACAAATCGGCGCCGCCCAAACTGTAGCCACCCAATACCTGAGCGGTTTGCATCACCTGCTCTTGGTAAACCATGATGCCGTAGGTTTCGGACAGCACTTTTTCGACCAAGGGATGCGGATACTCCACCACTTCACGACCGTGCTTGCGCGCCACAAAACTGGGTATCAAATCCATGGGGCCAGGACGGTACAAAGCGTTGAGCGCAATCAAATCTTCAAGTCGTGTGGGCTTGGCGTCTTTCAACATGCCCTGCATGCCGCGACTTTCAAACTGAAACACCGACTCGGTGCGACCATCCGCAAACAGCTTGTAGGTGGCCGTGTCGTCCAAGGGTATGTTTTCAAAAGCAAAGTTTTCTTGACCCTTGTGGCGCTTCACGATCATCTCGCGTGCCAACTCCAAAATGGTCAGTGTGGCCAAGCCCAAAAAGTCAAACTTCACAAGCCCAATAGCTTCCACGTCGTCTTTGTCAAACTGACTCACGGCCGACGTACTGCCGGGTTGTTGGTACAAGGGACAAAAATCGGTGAGCTTGCTAGGCGCAATGAGCACACCCCCAGCGTGCATGCCCACGTTGCGGGTCATGCCTTCGAGTTTTTGCGCCAGCGCCAGCAAGGTTTTGACTTCGTCTTCTTTGTCCAAACGCTCGGCCAAAATAGGCTCGGCTTTGATGGCCCCGTCAATGGTGATGTGCTGACCGGGTTTATTCGGAATGAGCTTGCTGATGCCGTCGCAAAACATGTAACTCATGTCGAGCACACGCCCTACGTCCCGAATGGCCGCACGCGCCGCCATGGTGCCAAAGGTCACAATTTGACTGACGGCATCGCGTCCGTATTTGTCTTTCACGTAATCAATCACGCGATCGCGATTGGCTTGGCAAAAGTCGATGTCAAAGTCGGGCATCGAGACCCGCTCTGGATTTAAAAACCGCTCAAACAGCAAGTTGTATTGCAGTGGATCGAGGTCGGTAATTTTGAGAGAGTAGGCCACCAATGAACCTGCGCCAGAACCCCTGCCAGGCCCCACTGGACAGCCATTCTTTTTAGCCCAATTGATGAAGTCGCCCACAATCAAGAAGTAACCTGGGAACCCCATCTTCAAAATGGTATTGATCTCAAATTCCAATCGCTCTGCATATCGCGGGCGCTCAGCATCACGCTGAGCCGGATCGGGGTACAAGTGCACCAAGCGCTCTTCCAAACCTTCGACCGACAACAAGCGGAAATAATCTTCGATGGGCATGGGTTTGCCATCGGTCAGGGGTGTGGGGTAATTGGGCAACTGGGGTTTGCCCAACACCAATGACAAATTGCATCGCTTGGCTATTTCAACCGAGTTGGCCAAGGCACTGGGCACATCGGCAAACAGGGTTTGCATTTCGGCAGATGACTTGAAGTATTGGTCGCGTGTGAACTTGCGAACACGGCGCTGATTGCCCAAGATTTCGCCTTCAGAAATACACACCCTTGCTTCGTGAGATTCGTAATCGTCTTGGGTTAAAAACTGAACGGGATGTGTGGCCACCACGGGCAAGCTCAAGCGTGAAGCCAGCTTGACGGTGGCAAGCACATGTGAATTGTCTTCAGGTCTTCCTGCGCGCTGCAATTCCAAATAGAACCTGTGCGTAAAAATGGAGGCCAACTGCAATGCCAATTCGGCGGCGCGAGACGCATCGCCCTGGACCAGTGCCTGACCAACGGGTCCGGCTTGGGCACCGGACAACAAAATCAAACCATCTGACAATTCTTGGAGCCATGCTAATTTCACCACTGCATTGGACTTCACCATGTTTTGCGTCCAAGCACGCGCTAGCAATTCAGACAGGTTCAAATAGCCTTGATGGCTTTGCACCAGCAACATCACCCGGGTCATGGCCAAGGGGTCGACACCCAAACCTTCCAGAAATATTTCGGCACCCAAAATAGGCTGCACTCCCTTGCTGCGCGCAGCCTTGTAGAACTTAATGGCGCCAAATAAATTGCTTAAATCGGTGATGGCCAAAGCGGGCTGCTGATCTTCTGCAGCAGCCTGCACCACGTCGTCAATGCGACAGGTGGAATCGACGATGGAAAACTCGGTGTGAAGGCGCAAATGAACAAACATGAGCCCATTGTAGAAGCTGCTTTGGATGTTTTCTACAATACAGGGGTGAACAAAATTCTGAATATTTCCAGTTACAAGTTTGTGCTGCTGCCCGATGCGCAAGAACTTCGGCCTTTGCTGCTAGAGCGGTGCTTGCAGCGGGCCCTGAAAGGCACGATCTTGCTGGCCGAGGAAGGCATTAATTTATTTTTGGCAGGGCCGGCGGTGGCTGTCAGAGAGTTTGTTGCGGAACTCCAGACAGATCCTCGGTTTTCCGACATGAGGCCCAAAGAGAGCTGGTCTGAAGAGCCACCCTTCCAAAAAATGTTGGTGAAGGTCAAAGGCGAAATCATTCGCATGAACCACCCCACCATTCGCCCTTCCGAGGGTCGGGCCCCTGCCGTCACCCCTGCCACCGCCAAACGATGGCTGGACCAAGGCTTTGACGACAACGGCCGCCCCGTGGTGATTTTGGACACCCGCAACGATTACGAAGTGGATGAAGGCACCTTCAAGGGCGCCATTGATTGGCGTTTGACCAAGTTCACGGAGTTTCCGGATGCACTTCGGGCTCACAAAGAAGAGCTGCAAGACAAAACCATCATCAGCTTTTGCACCGGTGGTATTCGCTGCGAAAAAGCGGCCATCTTCATGCAGCAAAACGGCCTGCCCCACACCTACCAGTTAGAGGGTGGCATCTTGAAATATTTTGAAGAAACCGACGGCTCTCATTACGAAGGCGGCTGCTTCGTGTTTGACGAGCGCCGCGCCGTCGATGCTTCTTTAGAAACAGTGAAGCCCCCTGAAGGGCTTCGTTAAATCAAGCACGCAACTTAGCAGCCACGGCAGCCACGCGCTCGCCGTAAGCCTTGGCTGTGTCCAAGTCGCCTTGAGGAATGTCTTCTGCGGGGCTGGTAGGACCCACTTGCGCCATCACACCAGAGTTAGAACCAATGCGGTTGATCGTGCCGTCATTCAAAGAAGGCTGACCCACCCACACCATGGCTTGTTGCATGGCCAAGGTGATGAAGTATTGAATGGTGGACAGCTTGTCACCGCTGGGGCTGGCAGAGATGGTGAAGCCACCCGCTACTTTGTCTTTCCAGGCGCTGGTGAACCAACGCTTGGAGGTAGCGTCGGCAAATTTCTTGAACTGCCAAGAGGCCATGCCCATGTAAGTGGGTGAGCCGAAGATGATGGCGTCAGCGGCGTCCAAAGTTTCCCAATCGGCATCGGTGATGTTGCCGTCGGCGTCGATGGTGATCAACGTAGCGTTGGCGCCTTGAGCCACGAATTGCGCCACGCGCTGTGTGTGACCGTAACCTGAGTGATAAATAACGACTGTTTTAGCCATGAGAGTTCTCCTAAGAAATAAAAGTAAAGCGACTTAAAAAATCAAGACGCCAAGTCAAAAACCAAAACCTCGGCCTCTTTGCCGTGGGTCAGTTCAAGATTCGATTCAGCTTGAATGAGGGCGGCGTCGCCCCCCTTCAATGCTTGCCCGTTCACGTGCAACTCACCGCGAATGACGTGCACATAAGCTTTGCGCGCAGGGTCCAACGGCAGTGAGGCTTTTTCTTCACCGTCCAGCAAACCTGCGTACAAAGAGGCATCTGCAGAAATCTTGACGGCATCCCCTTCACCTTGAGGCGAAGCTACCACTTTCAAGGCACCACGCTTGCTGGCCGCAGGCACCGTTTTTTGTTCGTAGCTGGGCGCAATGTCCTGCACGTTGGGCTCAATCCAAATTTGGAAAAAGTGGGTGGCTTGTCCTTCAGCATGATTGAACTCGCTGTGCATCACGCCCTTGCCGGCGCTCATGCGTTGAATGTCACCGGGCGGAATGCCTGTGACGTTGCCCATGCTGTCTTTGTGTGCCAAGTTACCCGACAACACATAGCTGATGATTTCCATGTCTTTGTGGCCGTGGGTACCAAAACCTGTGCCGGGGGCAATGCGGTCTTCGTTGATCACTCGCAAATTGCCCCAGCCCATGAAGGCGGGATCGTAGTAACCCGCAAATGAAAAACTGTGAAACGATTTAAGCCAACCATGGTCGGCATAGCCACGTTCAGCGGAACGTCTAATTTGAATCACTGTGTGCCTTTCGTTTTGAAACCTGGAGTGACTGAACTTTATATTGCAACCGATTCAATTTAAATAGCTAAATTTGTCGTTATCATTCAAATTATTCGAATTCAAAATGTCCTCAACTTCACGCGATCTCCTCACCCCCGACGCCCTGAGCATGCTGCTGTCCATTGAGGAAACAGGCAGTTTTGCCGCGGCAGCCAGACAACGTGGCCTGGTGCCCAGCGCACTCACTTACAGGGTGAGGCAAATTGAAGACGCCCTTGATGTGCTGCTGTTTGACCGCAGCAGCCGTCAAGCCAAGCCCACTGAGGCAGGCAAAGCCTTGCTTCGAGAAGCCCAACGCATGCTGCTAGACGTCGATGCCCTGGCCAATCGGGTCAAGCGCGTGGCCACGGGTTGGGAGTCGGTTTTAACCGTGGCCGTTGACAGCATCATTTCCCGATCGGTGATGATGGAACTCTGCGAAGGCTTCTTGGCCCTGAACCCACCTACCCGCTTGCGCATTCGATATGAAACCCTGTCTGGCACCTTGGCCGCACTCAAATCGGGTCAAGCCGATTTGGCCATTGGTGTGTTCATCACACCCTCCAGCCACGCCGAGTTACTGCACGACACATTGGGTGAAGTCCGTTTTGTGTATGCCGTGGCGCCGCATCATGCCTTGGCCCAAGCAGCCGAACCCCTCAGTGATGCCGTGCTTCAACAACACCGCGCGGTGGCGGTGGCCGATTCAGTGCCTCGTGGCGAGGGCGTCACCATTGGACTCTTGGGTGGGCAGGATGTGCTCACCGTGCCCGACATGCTGACCAAATTGGACGCACAGCTCAGGGGGCTGGGAGGTGGTTTTTTACCCGAGAGCTTGGCGAAGCCTTACCTAGACAGTGGCCGACTGGTCGCCAAAAAAGTCAGTCGTGTGCAACGAATCAGCCACCTTGAATTTGCTTGGCGCAATCCCCATGGCCAAAACCTTGGCCATGCTTTAGCTTGGTGGTTGGCTCAGTTGAATCAAAACAGAACCAAACAGGCATTGCTTCAACCCCATCATCGCGTGTAGAGTATCCCTATGACAAAAACAATCGCTCAGACAAAACGTGTTCAAAATTTTGCCGTCATTGGTGCCGGCATGGCGGGCATTGCCTGTGCACGTACTTTGATGCAAGCCGGGCACCGTGTCACGGTGTTTGAAAAAAGCAAAGGTGCCAGTGGTCGCATGGCCACTCGCAGCACCAGCTTTGGCAGTTTTGACCATGGGGCACAGTATTTCACGGTCCGAGATCAGCGCTTTTCACAAGCACTGGCCACCACCCCCTACATTTGCAAGCCTTGGAGCGCTAACGCTGTTCGTGTGCTCGACGCCATGGGCCGAGTCATTGAAGCGGCTCGCAACACGCAGGACAAACATTGGGTGGCCACGCCAGGCATGAATGCCTTGGTGAAGGCTTGGGCGCAGCCCTTGGTGCAAAACGACACCATTCACTTTGAATCCAAGGTGTTCAAAATTGAACGCGACACCTTGCACCCAGAACTTTGGCAACTGCACAGCGAAGAACCCGAAGGTGCGCAATCGGTGTTCAGTGGTTTTGACCAAGTGCTGCTGGCCATCCCTTCCAACCAAGCCATCGATTTGTTGCGAAACTCCAAAATCAAGATGGAACAGGCCAAAGCGTTGGACGAAGTGCAAGTGGCGCCCAGTTGGACCCTCATGTTAGCCTTTCCCAATGCTGTGCAACCGGGCCTGATCACGCTGGGTCCACAGTGGAACGCCGCACGAAGCGTGCACCACCGTGTGGCTTGGTTGGCGCGTGAATCCTCCAAGCCAGGCCGCCAACAGGTCGAGCGCTGGACCGTGCAAGCCAGTGCGGCATGGTCGCAAGAGCATTTGGAGGATGCGCCCGACCGCGTTCAAGCCAAATTGATCAAAGCATTTTCTGAAATTACGGGCATACGCGCCACGCCCGCCCATGCCTCAGTGCATTGCTGGCGATATGCCAAAACATTGCAACCCTTGGGCGCCACCCACATGCTGAGCAAAAAACAAGGCATCGGTTTGTGCGGCGATTGGTGCATTGGCCACCGCGTAGAAGACGCGTTCATTTCCGGTTTGGAATTAGCCCTCGACGCCCTTTAATTTGGCATGACTCGCGGACGATTTGCGCCCTCCCCGACGGGTGAGTTGCACGCAGGCTCTTTGGTGGCTGCGTTGGCCAGTTGGCTGGATGCACGTGCATTCCAAGGTGAATGGCTTGTGCGGATTGAAGACCTCGATGGTCCACGATGCATTTTGGGTGCTACAGAAAAAATCTTGCAGCAGTTGTTTGCTTGCGGACTTACCTCTGATGGCGACGTGGTGTTGCAATCGGGTCGCAACACGCTCTACCAACAAGCACTCGATGCACTGATTGCCAAAGGCTTGGTCTACCCCTGCGGCTGCACGCGCAAAGAAATTGAAGAACAACAAGCCACTTTGGGTTTGAGCTTGGAACGGCATCAAGCCGCCGTTTATCCAGGCACGTGCAGACATGGACTGAATGGCAAACACGCTCGCGCATGGCGTTTCAATGTCCAACAATGGAGCATCTTGCGCGGCTCACCTGTAGTGCAGTGGCATGATAGAAGGCTAGGCCCTAAATCACAAAACGTTTTAGAAGATGTCGGTGACTTTGTTTTAAAACGTGCCGATGGTTTGTGGGCTTATCAACTGGCCGTGGTGGTGGACGATGCCGCGCAAGGCATTACGCACGTGGTGCGCGGTGAAGACCTGACGGACAACACAGCGAGGCAGTTGATGCTGCAAGAGGCTCTTGGATTTAAACACCCCTTGTACCTGCACACCCCCTTGGTATTGAGCGCCAATGGCGAAAAGTTGTCCAAGCAAAATGGCGCCAAAGCTTTGAACTTAAGCTCACCCGCGGCCATCGCCCAAGCGCTTCAGACGGCTGCCAGCGCTTTAGGTTTGAGTCACATCAAACGACTGGACGGCAACTTAACAAGGCTCCAAGATGCCTTGGCCATGTGGACCCAAGATTGGTCGAACAAGTACTTGGGCGTCACCCCTTAAAATCGGTCCATGACTTCTGACGCATCCCCACAAGCACCCGCCACGGTGGCTTTTCCCAAAAACATCAAAAGCTTCGTGAAGCGTGCGGGTCGCACCACCACGGGTCAAGCCAAAGCCTTTGAAGTTTGGGGTCCTCAGTTTTTATGGACGTATTCGCCAGAACCACTGAACATGGCCAAAGCATTTGCTTTCAAAGGGCAAGACGCCGCACCTGCGCCTGTCATTTTGGAAATTGGTTTTGGCATGGGCGAAGCCACCGCCCAGATTGCCAAGGTGCGCCCCAATGATCACTTCTTGTGCTGCGAAGTGCACGAACCTGGTGTGGGTGCATTGCTCAAGCGCATTGGCGAACAAGACATTCAGAACATCCGCATCTTGCAACACGATGCGGTTGAGGTGATAGACCATATGCTGCCCTTGACTTCGTTGGATGGTGTGCACATTTTCTTTCCTGACCCTTGGCACAAATCTCGGCACAACAAACGTCGGCTGATTCAAAGTCCCTTGGTCGCCAAATTGGCAGCGCGCTTAAAACCTGGCGCTTACATTCATTGCGCCACCGATTGGGAACCTTATGCGGTGCAAATTCTGGAAGTACTCCTTGCAGAGCCTTTGCTTCAAAACACAGCAGATGCTTCAAAGGGTGGCTATGCCCAAAAGCCAGACTACCGCCCGCTTACCAAATTTGAAAACCGTGGCCTGAAACTCGGCCATGGTGTGTGGGATGTCGTCTTCAAGCGCATATAAACCACCCATTCAAAATGGGGTCAGCGCCAGCACAGTAGGTGTTCCCGCCAACACCAGCTTGCCAGCCATCGAATTTTTAGCCACCAAGTTCAGCGCCATACCGTTGGCCGAATGGCAACAGCGTTTTGAGGCGGGTGACATCCTGAATGCGTGTGGACGTGTCATGTTGCCGCAAGACAGTCTGGCACATGAAACTCACCTTCACTACTACCGCAGCATTCAGGACGAGCCTGAATTGCCCTTCAAAGCGCAGATCATTTTTCAAGATGATCATTTGGTGGTCGCCGACAAACCGCACTTCATGCCCGTCACGCCAGGTGGCCGTTATGTTCAACAAAGCTTGCTGGTCCAACTCAAACAACAGTTGAATTTGCCAGAGCTCTCACCCGTCCACCGCATTGACCGCGAGACCGCAGGTTTAGTGGTGCTCAGTGTGCGTGCGCAAGATCGTGACGCATATCAATCTTTGTTCAGGCTGAGGCAAGTTGAGAAAACGTATGAGGCCATTGCGGCGGCGCCTGAAACTTCTCCGCTCAATCCACAGTTTCCGTTAGTTCATCGAAGCAAGATGGTGGAGGATGACAAGTTTTTCAGAATGCGTGAGCTTACTGCTGATGAAATAACAAAAGGCGAACATTTCAACAGCGAAACTTGGATTGACTGTGTTGAACGAATGGATCGCAGCAAATTAGAAATCCAATCACACACACCACCGCCTAAAGCCTTGGCACGTTATGTCTTGAAACCCTTAACAGGCCAACGCCATCAATTGCGTGTGCACATGAACGCGCTGGGCCTGCCTTTGGTAGGCGATCAGTTTTATCCAGTCATCAAGCGCGCTGCAGATGATCTGGACGAGTTCAGTTCGCCTTTGCAACTTTTGGCCAAGTCGATAGGCTTCGACGATTCAATCACCAACACCAAGCGTTACTTTGAAAGCGCAAGGCAACTCATTGCCTTGTCTAAGTGATCACAAGCGCTCTGTCACCCAAGCCTGAACACTGGCCAAAGCAGCATCAAGGTGGGTGGCATCCGTGCCACCGGCCATGGCCAGGTCTGGCTTGCCGCCGCCTTTGCCGCCCACTTGCTGGGCCACAAAGTTGACCAACTCACCCGCTTTGACTTTGCCAGTGGTGTCAGCCGTTACGCCGGCTGCCAACTGAACTTTGTCGCCATCGACAGCGGCCAACACAATGGCGGCGGTTTTCAGTTTGTCCTTCAACTTGTCCAGGGTGTCGCGCAATGTTTTGGCATCGGCACCCGGCAACACAGCCGCCAACACTTTGACACCTTTCACATCGGCTGCTTGCGTCATGAGTTCATCACCTTGTGACGAAGCCAATTTGCCTTTGAGCGCCGCCATTTCTTTTTCCAAAGATTTGACTTGGTCCAAGACTTGGGCAATGCGACTGTTTAATTCTGAAGGTGATGCTTTCAAGCTGCCTGCCGCTTTAGACACAGTGGCTTCAAGTGACTGCAGGTAAGCCAAAGCATTGCCGCCCGTGACAGCTTCTATGCGTCGCACACCAGCAGCCACACCACTCTCGGCCACCACTTTGAACAAGCCAATGTCGCCGGTGCGGTGCACGTGAACGCCACCGCACAGTTCGCGGCTTGAGCCGATGTCTAGCACGCGCACGGTTTCGCCGTACTTTTCGCCGAACAACATCATGGCGCCCGTTTTTTGCGCCGACTCAATGTCCATCACGCGTGCTTGCGTAGCGGGGTTGGCCCAAATTTCTTGGTTCACCTTGGCTTCAATGGCCAAAATTTGTTCGTCGGTAATGGTTGCGTTGTGGGCAAAGTCAAAACGCGTGCGCTCGGCATTCACCAAAGAACCTTTTTGCTGCACGTGCTCTCCCAGCACTTCACGCAAAGCTTTGTGCATCAAGTGCGTGGCCGAGTGATTGCGAACGGTGGCCGCACGCAAGTCGGTATTGACCTGCGCCTCCACAGCGTCGCCCACTTTCAGGCTGCCTTGTGTTAACACACCATGGTGGCCAAACACATCGGCTTTGATTTTGAGTGTGTCTTCCACTTCAAATTTAGCGCCTGCTGTTTGCAACAAACCTTGGTCGCCCACTTGGCCACCAGACTCTGCGTAGAAAGGGGTTGTGTCCAGAACGACCACGCCGTTTTGACCGGCTTTGAGCTCTGTGGCTGGCGTGCCCTCAACATACAAGGCCAGCACCTTCGCGGTGGCTTGTAGTTCGTCGTAACCCACGAAGGTATTGCCCGCACCGGTATATTCCAGCGCACGGTCCATCTTGAATTTACCGGCCGCGCGGGCTTGGGATTTTTGGCGTTCCATGGCGGCGGCAAAGCCAGCTTCGTCCACGCTCAAATCGCGCTCTCGGCAAACGTCGGCCGACAAGTCCAAGGGGAAGCCATAGGTGTCGTGCAATTTGAAAGCCACTTCGCCGGGCAATACTTTGACGCCACCTTCAAGGGCTGCGTCCAAAATTTGCATGCCTACTTCGAGTGTTTCAAAGAAGCGTTCCTCTTCGGCTTTCAAAATGTCGGTGATGCGTTTTTCTTGCGATGCCAAACTTGGATAGGCCGCGCCCATCAACATCACAAGGTCGGGCACCAGCTTGTGGAAGAAAGGCGTCTTCTGGCCCAACTTGTAACCGTGGCGAATGGCACGGCGCACAATGCGTCGTTGCACATAGCCACGACCTTCGTTACTGGGCACCACACCATCACTCACCAAGAAAGCAGTGGCACGAATGTGATCGGCAATGACGCGCAGAGATTTGTTTTGCAAATCGGTACAACCCGTTTCGCGCGATGCCGCTTTGATCAGTGAATCAAAAATATCGATTTCGTAGTTGCTGTGCACATGCTGCAAGATGGCAGCCAAGCGCTCCAAGCCCATGCCCGTGTCAACGCAAGGCGCAGGCAAGTTTTTGACGTTGCCGTCAGGCTGCATGTCAAATTGCATGAACACGTTGTTCCATATTTCGATGTAACGATCGCCGTCTTCATCGGGGCTACCGGGCGGGCCGCCGGCAATTTCAGGGCCGTGGTCGTAAAAGATTTCGGAGCACGGGCCGCAGGGACCGGTGTCGGCCATCATCCAGAAATTGTCGGACATGTAGCGTCCGCCTTTGTTGTCGCCAATGCGCACCACGCGCTCAGGTGGCAAACCAATTTCTTTCGTCCAAATGTCGTAGGCTTCGTCGTCTTCGATATAGACCGTGGCCCACAGTTTGTCCGCGGGCAATTTGTAAACTTGCGTCAAGAGTTCCCACGCCCACTTCAAACTGTCGCGTTTGAAGTAATCGCCAAAGCTCCAATTGCCCAGCATTTCAAAGAAGGTGTGGTGACGCGCGGTGTAACCCACGTTTTCCAAATCATTGTGTTTGCCCCCTGCGCGCAAACAAGCTTGCACCGAGGCTGCGCGCACATAGCTGCGCTTGTCTGAGCCCAAGAACACATCTTTAAATTGCACCATGCCCGAGTTGGTGAACATCAAGGTGGGGTCGTTGCCCGGCACCAAGGGGCTAGACGCCACCACGGTGTGACCTTTGGACGCAAAAAAATCAAGGAAGGTCTTTCGAATTTCAGCGACAGAAATAACAGGTGTAATCATCAAGGGCTATCTTTAAATTCAAAAAATCAATTTCACACCCGTTTTGCTCTGCAAAACTTCGGAAGTCACGCCGGGTGCCATTTCAACCACTTTTAGACCTTCAGGCACCACATCCATCACCGCCAAATCGGTGATGATGCGATCGACCACACCCACGCCTGTTAAAGGCAAGGTGCATTGGGGCAAGATTTTCAAATCTTCGGTACCGTCTTTTTTCTTGGCCACGTGCTCCATCAAAATAATGACGCGCTTCACACCGGCCACCAAGTCCATGGCACCGCCCATGCCCTTGACCATCTTGCCTGGAATCATCCAGTTGGCCAGGTCGCCTTTTTCGCTCACTTGCATGGCGCCCAAGATGGACAAATTAATTTTGCCACCGCGAATCATGGCAAAGCTGTCGTGGCTGCCAAAGATCGAAGAACCCTTGATGGTGGTGACCGTTTGCTTGCCTGCATTGATCAGGTCAGCATCGACTTCGTCTTCTGTGGGGAAAGGGCCAATGCCCAACATGCCGTTTTCAGATTGCAGCCACACTTCGATGTTGCTGGGCACATGGTTGGCCACCAAGGTGGGAATGCCAATGCCCAAGTTCACATAGAAGCCGTCTTGCAGTTCGTGCGCGGCACGTGCCGCCATTTGGTCTTGATTCCAGCTCATGCTTAGACTCCTGCTTTCTCTGTGATGGTGCGTTTCTCGATGCGCTTCTCGGGGTGCTTGTTCAGCACCAAGCGGTGAACGTAAATGCCGGGCAAATGAATTTGATCGGGCACCATGTCGCCGGTTTCCACGATCTCTTCCACTTCCACAATGCAAATCTTGCCGGCCATGGCCACAGCGGGGTTGAAGTTGCGAGCGGTTAAGCGGAATTGCAAATTGCCAGACTTGTCGGCGCGCCATGCTTTGACCAAAGACACATCGGGCACCAAAGCGTGCTCCATGACATAGGTTTCGCCATTGAACTCACGCAACTCTTTGCCATCGGCCACGACCGTGCCTACGCCTGTTTTGGTAAAGAAGGCAGGAATGCCAGCGCCACCAGCGCGCAACTTTTCAGCCAGCGTACCTTGGGGTGTGAATTCCAATTCCAATTCGCCGGCCAAAAATTGACGCTCGAATTCTTTGTTCTCACCCACGTAGGATGAAATCATTTTTTTAATTTGACGCGTTTCAAGCAGCTTGCCCAAACCGAAGCCATCGACCCCTGCGTTGTTTGAAATGGCGGTGAGGTTTTTGGCGCCTGTGACACGCAGTGCATCGATCAGGGCTTCGGGAATACCACAGAGGCCAAAGCCACCGACGGCCAGCAATTGACCGTCTGCCACAACGCCTTTCAGCGCCTCGGCTGCAGAAGGGAAAATCTTGTTCACGGGGTTCTCCTTGGAGGGGGACGACTTAAAAACAATAGTGTAATGGCTGATCAGAATCTCCTAACTGTCTCGGATGCGATCAGTTCGCACCCTTCTTTCAAGTTTTTGAGGCATAAAATGCCTGTTTTGGCCAATCAAGGTCACTAAATTCCAATTCAATGAGAGTCTTTCCATGACACCCGAAGAGATTTTGAGCACACACGGCCCGCGCGAATCCATGGAATACGACGTGGTCGTGGTGGGCGGCGGCCCTGCTGGTTTGTCAACGGCCATTCGCCTCAAGCAATTGGCCCAAGAAAAAGGCAATGACGTCTCTGTGGTGGTGTTGGAAAAAGGCTCTGAACCTGGCGCACACATTTTGTCGGGCGCCATCATGGACCCCATTGCCCTGACCGAACTCTTTCCCAAATGGAAAGAAATGGGCGCCCCCTTGAACCAGCCGGTCACCGAAGACATCTTCTTGATGACCACCGAAAATGGTGCAACGCGCGTTCCCAACTTTGCGCTCCCACCCTGCTTCCACAACGATGGCAACTACATCATCAGCTTGGGCAACCTCACACGTTGGTTGGGCGAGCAAGCTGAAGCTTTGGGCGTTGAAATCTTTCCTGGCTTTACCGCGGCAGAAGTTTTGTACAACGACGACGGCTCGGTCAAAGGCGTGGCCACAGGCAACATGGGCATCGGCAAAGACGGCGAGCCCACCGACAGCTTCCAGTTGGGCATGGAGCTGCATGCCAAGTACACCGTGTTTGCAGAAGGCGCGCGCGGCCACTTGGGCAAGCAGGTCATAGCCAAGTTCAAATTGGACGATGGCAAAGATCCCCAAAGCTACGGCATCGGCATCAAAGAACTGTGGGAGATTGACCCTGCACGCCACAAGGCTGGCTTGGCTTTGCACAGCGCGGGCTGGCCGCTTGATGAAATGACCTACGGCGGCTCTTTCCTGTATCACATGGAAGACAACAAAGTGGTGGTTGGCTTTGTGGTGGGCTTGGATTACACCAACCCTTGGCTCAGCCCCTTCGAAGAATTCCAACGCTTCAAAACGCACCCCAACATTCGTTGGTACTTTGAAGGCGATGAGGCCAAGGGCATTGCACCTGCCAAGCGTATTTCTTATGGCGCACGTGCCATTACCGCAGGCGGTTTGTTGTCTCTGCCCAAAACCGTGTTTCCAGGCGGCGCTTTGGTGGGTTGCGATGCGGGCTACCTGAATGCCAGCCGCATCAAGGGCAGCCACGCTGCCATCAAAACAGGCATGTTGGCAGCAGAAGCTGCCTATGACGCATTGCAAGCGGGTCGCGCACATGATGAGCTCAGCGCATATCCAGCGGCCTTCGAAAACAGCTGGTTGCACACCGAGCTGAACAAGGCACGCAACTTCAAGCAGTGGTTCAAAAAGGGCCGAACCGTGGGCACGCTCATGACGGGCATTGAGCAATTTGTGCTTCGTGGCCACGTGCCATGGACCCTTCGCCGTGCCGCGGCAGACCACACTTACCTCAAACCTGCGGCCGAGTGCCAGCCCATTCAATACCCCAAGCCCGATGGCAAGCTCACCTTTGACCGTTTGTCTAGTGTGTTCATCAGCAACACCAACCACGAAGAGAACCAACCGGCTCACCTTACTTTGAAAGATGCCAGCGTGCCTGTGGGCATTAACTTGGCCAAGTATGCGGGGCCCGAGGCGCGTTATTGCCCAGCCGGTGTTTATGAATACGTCAAAAACGAAGATCAGTCCGATCGCCTCCAAATCAATGCCCAAAACTGCGTGCATTGCAAAACCTGCGACATCAAAGACCCAACTCAAAACATTGTCTGGGTGACGCCAGAGGGCGGTGGCGGCCCTAACTATTCAGGCATGTAAAAAGTGCTTGGGGGTCTGCCAGACCTGTTTATAATTTGAACCGTCAGGAGAGTGCGGCCTTTATTCAGGGCGCCACCGAAGGCGCAGGAAATGTCAAAATTTCTGAACGCTCAGGTACCCAGGACTGACAAACGCTCCTAGTTTGACGTGGAGCGCATCCTCACTGGAGAGAGAGGGCGGACCATCCGGTCGAACCCTCCACCGAAGGCGCAACCCGCAGTGGGTCTTTCAAGCGAAAGGCTCAACCGGCGAATCGCTCAGGTAAAGCGGACAGCGAGGGCAACCCATGATTTCGGTCATGGCTTTACATTGCCCTTGGAGAATTTTTTGTCTGCCGACCTGTTAAATACTCCTCTCAATGCATTGCATCTCGAACTTGGTGCGCGCATGGTGCCCTTTGCGGGTTACAGCATGCCTGTGCAATACCCCATGGGTTTGATGGCCGAACATCACCACACGCGTGCTGAAGCGGGCCTGTTTGATGTGTCCCACATGGGCCAATTGCGTTTGGTCGGCGCCGATGCAGCGGCGGCTTTTGAATCTTTGATGCCAGTCGATGTGATTGACCTGCCCGTTGGCAAACAGCGCTACGGTTTGTTGCTGACCGACCAAGGCAGCATCATTGACGACCTGATGTTTGTCAACCGTGGCACCGATATTTTTGTCATTGTGAATGGCGCATGCAAAGTCAATGACATCGCGCACATTCAAGCCCGCATTGGCAAGCGTTGCCAAGTCATTTCCATGCCAGAGCGCGCGCTCTTGGCACTGCAAGGCCCCAAGGCTGTGACTGCCCTGTCACGCATGCTGCCCGGGGTCGAAAAATTAGTTTTCATGACAGGCGCTTCGTTCAATTGGCAAGGCTCAGATTTGTTCATTACACGCTCGGGCTACACCGGTGAAGATGGTTTTGAAATTTCTGTTCACAACGATCAAGTGGACGCATTTGCACGCGCGCTGTTGGCGCAAGCCGAGGTCAAACCCATTGGCTTGGGTGCTCGCAACTCCTTGAGATTAGAAGCCGGCTTGTGCTTGTACGGCAACGACATTGACACCAGCACCACCCCCATTGAAGCGGGCCTTCATTGGGCCATTCAAAAAGTTCGTCGCACTGGCGGCGCACGAGCCGGTGGCTTTCCAGGCGCCGACATTGTGCTGGGCCAAATGGATGGCACGCGCGCCCTGCAGCGCAAGCGGGTCGGTCTCATTGCACAAGAGCGTGTGCCGGTGCGTGAGCATGTTGAATTGCAAAACCTGCAGGGTCTCAAAATAGGCGAAGTGACCAGCGGCTTGCTCGGCCCCACGGCCAACGTGCCCGTGGCCATGGGCTATGTTGACTTTGCCAATGCCAGCTTGGGTCAGGTGGTCAACGCCATGGTGCGCGGCAAGGCGGTGCCCATGACCGTGAGCGCCATGCCCTTTGTGCCCAATCGTTATTACCGCGGCTAAGGCTGCAAATTTTCAAAACAATTGTGATCTGACCCCATTTAATTTAGGAGAGAAAAATGAGCTTGAAGTACACGGAAGAGCATGAGTGGATTTTGGTGAATGGTGATGTTGCCACGGTGGGCATCACGCACCATGCGCAAGACGCCTTGGGCGATGTGGTGTTTGTCGAGTTGCCCGAAGTGGGCAGCAGCTTTGAGCAAAAGGCTGTGGCCGGTGTGGTGGAGTCTGTGAAAGCGGCTGCCGATGTTTACATGCCCATCAGTGGCCAAATTACGGAAGTCAATGAAGCCCTGCGAGCAGACCCTGCATTGGCCAATACCGACCCATTGGGTGCAGGCTGGTTCTTCAAGGTCAAATTGTCTGATGCATCGCAAGTAGATGCTTTGCTGGACGAAACTGCGTACTCAGCATTTGCAGCGTCTCACTAAAATTTTTTGAAGTTTTTCGTTGTGTCTTTTTGTGATCAAACTTTGAGTCTGAAAGTCAAACCATGTTGATGTCTTCTACCGCTCCCTTAACCCAGCTTGAAAACCAGAGCGAGTTCATTGCTCGCCACATAGGCATGAGTGAAGTGGATGAAATGCACATGTTGTCGGTCATTGGCGAGGCTTCACGCCGCTCTCTCATTGACAGCATTGTCCCCTCCTCTATTGCACGCAGTCAGGCCATGAAATTGCCTGCGCCTCTATCGGAGGCTGGTGCATTGGCCGAGCTCAAAGCCATGGCGCAACAAAACAAAATCCTCAAGAGTTTCATCGGCCAAGGCTATTACGGCACCCACACCCCTGGCGTGATCTTGCGCAATATTTTGGAAAACCCTGCTTGGTACACGGCCTACACACCCTACCAAGCAGAGATTAGCCAGGGCCGCATGGAGGCTTTGGTCAATTTCCAAACCATGATTTGCGATTTGACGGCCATGCCCATTGCCAACGCGTCCATGCTAGACGAGGCCACGGCCGCCGCAGAGGCCATGACCCTGGCCAAGCGCTCGGTCAAATCCAAAAGCAACAACATCATTGTGGCCAGCGACTGCCATCCGCAAACCATTGAAGTGATTCAAACCCGTGCTTCACCTTTGGGCTTGAAGGTGTTGGTGGGCAATGCCACCGAACTCATGGCTCAACACGATTACTTTGCTGTGGTGGCGCAGTACCCATCCACCTCGGGCATGACGCACGATTTGAAACACGCCATTGCAACAGCGCATGCCGCTCAAGCCGCATTCATTGTGGCAGCTGACTTGCTGGCCCTGACCTTGCTCACACCGCCCGGCGAAATGGGCGCCGACATTGTGGTGGGCACCACCCAACGCTTGGGCATGCCCATGGGCGCGGGTGGCCCGCATGCAGCTTATCTGGCTTGCAGAGATGACTACAAACGCTCCATGCCAGGCCGTTTGGTGGGCGTGAGTGTGGATGTCCACGGCAATCCAGCCTACCGCTTGGCTTTGCAAACGCGCGAGCAGCACATTCGCCGCGAAAAAGCCACCTCCAACATTTGCACAGCCCAAGTGTTGCCCGCGGTGGTGGCTAGCATGTATGCGGTTTATCACGGCCCCATTGGGCTGAAACGCATTGCCCAACGCGTGGCCTCCTATACCGCCACGTTGGCTGAAGGCTTGGAACAACTCGGTTGCAAGCTGGCCCACAAAGCCGCCTTTGACACTTTGCAAATCATCACAGGTTCGCGCACCGATGCCATCATGCAAAAAGCCTTGCTCAAAGGTTTGAACCTGCGCCAATTAAGTGCCGACAGCATTGCCGTGTCTTTGGACGAAACCACATCGCGCAATGACATTGAAGCCCTGTGGTCCAGCTTTGCCGAAGACGCTCAAGCATTGCCCGACTGGGCACCTTTCGAAAAAGGTCGCGACACCCTCATCCCAACAGGTTTGCGCCGCACCAGCGACTTTCTGACGCACCCGGTGTTCAATCGCTACCACTCCGAAACGGGCATGTTGCGCTACATTCGCCAATTGAGTGACAAAGATCTGGCACTCGACAGAAGCATGATTCCGCTGGGCTCTTGCACCATGAAACTCAATGCCACCAGCGAGATGATTCCCATTACGTGGCCTGAGTTTGCCAACGTGCACCCCTTTGCCCCCGCCGATCAACTCAAAGGCTATGCACTGCTCGACGAACAACTGCGCGAGTGGTTGTGTCAAGCCACAGGCTATGCAGGCATCAGCCTGCAACCCAACGCGGGCTCACAAGGCGAATACGCAGGTCTGTTGGTCATCAAGGCCTATCACGAAGCCAAGGGACAAGGCCATCGCAACATTTGCATCATTCCTTCAAGTGCACACGGCACCAACCCCGCCAGTGCGCAAATGGTGGGCATGCAAGTGGTGGTCACCGCCTGTGATGCGCAAGGCAACGTCGACATGGCTGACCTGAAGGCCAAGTGCGAACAACACAGCGACAACTTGGCCGCGGCCATGATCACCTACCCCAGCACGCATGGCGTGTTTGAAACACAAGTGAAAGCGTTGTGCGAGTTGGTTCACCAACATGGTGGCCGCGTGTATGTCGACGGCGCCAACATGAATGCCTTGGTCGGTGTGGCGGCACCGGGTGAGTTTGGCGGTGACGTCAGCCATTTGAACCTGCACAAAACCTTCTGCATTCCACACGGCGGTGGCGGGCCAGGTGTTGGCCCTGTGTGCGTCGTTGAAGACTTGGTGCCTTACTTGCCAGGTCATGCCACGGGTGGCTTGAAAGTGAATGGCGTTGGTGCGGTATCAGCCGCGCCTTTGGGCAACGCAGCCGTGCTGCCCATCAGCTGGATGTATTGCCGCATGATGGGCGCCGAAGGTTTGAAGCATGCCACCGAGGCGGCCATCTTGGCGGCCAACTACATCAGCCATCGTTTGGCCTATCACTACCCTACACTGTATGCCAGCAAAGGTGAAAATGGCAGAGAAGGTCTGGTTGCCCACGAGTGTATTTTGGATTTGCGCGGCCTGAAAGAAACCAGTGGCGTGATGGCCGAAGACGTGGCCAAGCGCTTGATGGACTATGGCTTTCACGCACCCACACTGTCATTCCCCGTGGTCAACACTCTGATGGTAGAGCCCACTGAAAGCGAAACCCTCGAGGAGATCGATCGCTTCATCGACGCCATGATTGCCATTCGCGAAGAAGTGCGCCTGATTGAAAATGGCGTTTGGCCGCAAGACAACAACCCCTTGAAGCATGCGCCGCACACTGCGGCCAGTTTGATGGCCGCCGATTGGGACAGACCGTATTCACGCGAAGTGGGTGCTGCGCAAGCAGGTCGACCTTTAAGCAGCGTGAAATACTGGCCGCAAGTGGGTCGTGTCGACAACGTGTATGGCGATCGCAATTTGTTTTGCAGCTGCGTACCCATGAGCGACTACGCTGCATGAGCGGTTTGCAAATCAGGCGCGTTGATTATTTGAACGCGCACGATGCAGAGGCCTTGGTCTTTTTGCTGGACGCCTACGCCCAAGACCCCATGGGCGGCGGCGAAGCCCTCAAGCCAGACAATGCAGCACGCTTGTGCAAAGACCTTTCTAGCATTGCCGGCGCGGCCAGCTATATTGCCTGGCTGAATGAGCAACCCATTGGCCTGATCAATTGCTTTGAAGGCTATTCCACCTTCAAAGCCAAACCGCTGCTCAATGTGCATGACATTGCGGTTTTGCATACGCACCGCGGACAAGGTATTGGCCAAGCCTTGCTAAAAGCCGCTGAAGATCACGCCCGCCAAAGGGGTTGCTGCAAACTCACCTTAGAGGTGCTCAGCGGCAACGCGCCGGCCATGGCCAGCTACAAACGCTTTGGTTTTGCCCAATACGAACTCGATCCTGCCGCCGGCCAAGCCCAATTCATGCAAAAGTGGCTGTAAAGTCACGGGTTGCATGAACCTTCAATCAAAACCTCCAGCCACCCCTGTGCGCGTGTTGAGCGTCATCCCCCCGATGACGCAACTCAACACGCCCTACCCGTCGACAGCCTACCTGACGGGCTTTTTGCGTTCACGCGGGTTGTCTGCTGTTCAAGAAGACTTTGCGCTGAAGTTGGTCTTGTGTTTGTTCACGGTCAAAGGTTTAGAAGACGTCAAAGCGCGCGCCTTGCAATTGCCAGAAGCTGAGCGCAGCGCCAGCGTCAATTTCTTTTTGGATTTTTTTGCGCGCTATGTTCACACCATCGAACCCACCATTGCTTTTTTACAAGGCAAAGACAGCACACTAAGCCACCGCATTGCAGGGCGCGGTTTTTTACCAGAAGGGCCCCGTTTTACAGCACTCGATGCTTACGACGACAGCGAATCAGGCGACCCCTTGTCGTGGGCCTTTGGTGCATTGGGTCAGCAAGACCGCGCGCGCCACTTGGCCACTTTGTACTTGAATGACTTGGCCGATGTGCTGCGCGATGCCGTCGATTCACGCTTTGAGTTTGTGCGCTACGGCGAATCATTGGCTGGCAGCCAAGCCACCTTTGAGCCATTGGCGGCCGCACTTGCAGCCCCTTTGACCTTGATGGACGAGACGCTGCAAACCCTGACGCTTGAAGCCATCGACAAGCACCAACCTACGTTGGTCTTGCTGTCTGTGCCGTTTCCAGGCGCGGTTTACGCTGCTTTCAGAATTGCGCAGTGCATCAAGCACAAACACCCTCACATTCACATTGCCTTGGGCGGCGGCTTTGTCAATACCGAGCTGCGTGAACTGACTGAGCCTCGCGTGTTTGATTACGTGGATTTTGTGACGCTTGATTCTGGCGAACGACCTTTGCTGGCTTTGTTAGAGCATTTGGAAGGCAAGCGCTCGGCTTCGCGATTGGTCAGAACCTTTATTCGAAAATCAAGTCATGAAGCAAGCGAAGACGCAAGCAAAGAAGATGCAAGCTTACAAAATCAGCGCGTCCAACTGATTACCTGGTCAGAGCCCGACGTGCCCTTTGAAGAAGTGGGCACAGCCACATGGGATGGTCTGCCCTTGCAAGACTATTTGTCTTTGCTGGACATGCTCAACCCCATGCACCGACTGTGGAGCGATGGACGTTGGAACAAACTCACGGTGGCGCATGGTTGCTACTGGAAAAAATGCAGCTTCTGCGATGTGAGTTTGGATTACATCTCGCGTTATGAGACAGCCTCAGCCACATTGTTGGTGGACCGCATTGAACAAATCGTCAAAGAAACAGGGCAAACTGGATTTCATTTTGTCGATGAAGCGGCGCCGCCCAAAGCCCTCAAAGCTTTGGCCGAAGAGTTGATCCGACGCAACGTGCACATTTCGTGGTGGGGCAACATTCGCTTTGAAAAAACCTTCACGCCCGAGCTGGCAGAGCTGTTGGCAGACAGCGGCTGCATCGCCATGTCGGGCGGACTTGAAGTCGCTTCTGACCGTTTGTTAAAGCTGATGAAAAAAGGCGTATCGGTCGAGCAAGTGGCGCAAGTGACCAAAGGCTTCTCAGAAGCTGGGATCTTGGTTCACGCCTACCTGATGTACGGCTTTCCTACGCAAACCGTGCAAGACACCGTCGATGCGCTGGAGTATGTACGTCAACTGTTTGAAAATGGTTGCATTCAAAGTGGTTTCTTCCACCGTTTTGCGTGCACCGTTCACTCGCCTGTTGGACTCAACCCAGAAGAATACGGCATTGAACTCATCCCATTGCCACCCGTGAGTTTTGGCAAGAACGACATCGGCTTCATCGACCCAACGGGTGTTGACCATGACCTATTGGGACTGGGCTTGAAGAAAGCCATCTACAACTACATGCATGGCGTTGGACTAGAAAAAGATGTGCGCACTTGGTTTCAAGATGCACTCATTGAACACGCTGGTGGCAAGAGCCCTGCCTTCAAAATTCCAAAGAGCAGCGTGCCGCGCCACAAGATTGAAAAAGCACTGCAACGTTGAATTTCTTTGACTGAGCACGATGCACACCACAACACTGAAATCAAGCGTCATTTACTGGTTTAGAAATGATTTAAGGCTGCACGATGCGGCCGCGCTGCATCACGCCATTTCATTGGCTGAACAACAGCAAACCAGCCTGCTGCCTGTCTTTGTCCACGATACAACGCTAGAGGCCATGACACCCTGGGGTTTCGTGCGAACAGGCGCACACCGCCAAGCATGGCTGCGCATGGCCATTGACGATGTGTCAGAGCATCTGGCTTCATTGGGCAGCCAACTCCTAGAGTTCTCTGGTGACCCTGCCACTGTTCTGGCATCACTCAGCAAGCTACTGGGACATGCCACAGTGATTTGCGAAGAGATTGCTGCACCCTATGAGCAAGTGCAAATCGACACCTTAAGGCAGTCTGGCGTTCAAGTTCAAACACATTGGCAGTCGACGCTCATGTCGCGCCAAGACCTGCCCGACTCGCCCGAAAATTTGCCAGATCAATTTACAAAGTTCAGGCAATTGGTAGAGAAGCCTCAGTTCAAAACCACTGCGCCAGCGCCATCCATTCAGCGGCTCCCCAAGCTCCCGGAAAAGAGCGACTTGGTTTCTGTGAAGGCCCTATGGCCCACAACACATCCCGTCAAGCCAACTGCCACTTCCGATTCACGCGCAGCATTTCCTTACAAGCAACTCAACTTCCATGGCGGAGAGCATTGCGCATTGCAACATGTTCAACGCTATTGCGAACGACTGTTGCCCCACACCTACAAAGTGACACGCAACGGTTTACAAGGCATTGACTATTCCACCAAGTGGTCGCCCTGGCTGGCCACTGGCGCCTTGTCGGCCAGAACGGCATGGCAAGCCATCCAGCGGTTTGAAGCACAACACGGCGCCAATGACAGCACATACTGGATTGGCTTTGAACTGTTGTGGCGTGACCACTTCAGATGGCTGCATTTGAAACACGGCTCACGGCTTTACAAGCAAACGGGATTGTGGCCCGCACTCAAAACCAATACGCATCACGACGCCGCAAAATTTGAAGCTTGGCGCTCAGGGCAAACAGGTCACCCCTTCATCGATGCCGGCATGCGCGAGCTCAATGCAACGGGCTACACCAGCAATCGCATGCGGCAAAACTTGGCCAGTTTTTTGATTCACGATTTGGGCTGCGACTGGCGTGCCGGAGCCGCGTGGTTTGAAACGCAATTGATTGATTACGACGTCTACAGCAATCAAGGCAATTGGTTGTACCTGAGTGGCCAGGGCACCGACCCAAGAGGCAGTCGACGCTTCAATCCAGACAAGCAAGCCCATGACTATGACCCTGATGGCGCTTATCAGCGACTTTGGTCAGCCGGAGCCAAGGCTGCATGTTAAGGGCTTGAGTAAGTTTTGGCGGACAGCAGCTGCCCTGCTGCATTGACTTTCAACAAGACCATGTCACCCGAACCCACGTTTTCTCCCATGAATTCAGCGATGTTGACATGGTGCGTGACCAAGATCAGCGCTTGATTTCCCTTTGTCTTCAGCTGTGCTGAAATGAATTTTTGAAGACTTAATTTGCTCTGCGGACCTTGGCGCATGTCATCGAAAAAAGAATTCAAAGACGGCTCATGAACCGGCGCACCAAATTCCAATCTTTCGGCGGTCTCTTTGCAACGGCACCAAGCACTTGAAAAAACCAGTGCCTCTCGAACGCCCTGCGCCTTCAGCCACTGACCGATTTTTTGCGCCTGCGCTCTTCCTGTCGCATCTAAGTTGCGCTGCGTCTTGCAGTCCTGCAAGTTGTAACCCGCAGGATCACCCACGCCTGGCGCGAGCGCATGACGCATGAGCAACACATGGTCAGACTTTTTAAGAGCATCTGACAATTCACTGGCATTGACCTGAAGCATTCCGAAGACCGATAGGCAAGCAATCATGCACTTTAAAAATCCAGTCACTAAAGTTTTCATGAGTTCAGAGCCTTCGGAGTGTCGTTAGAAATCTCAGAGGCCTGGGAATTCTGAACATTGGGCATCTCAAGTTTCGGCATGGCCATTTTTTCGCCATCCCACTGCTGACCACACCAGCACCGACCTTCTGGGTCAATGATGCAAGTGCCTGTGCCGCAACATCTTGGATCTTCAGTCATTCAAGTCTCCTCAGTTTGATCTATTCACCACGGAATTTCAGTGCCCGCGTGATCTACAAATTGCGCACGGCCCGTTGGCTTCAAGGCAGCCAATGTTTGCATCAACTTGGCCACTGAATCTTCTGGCGTCATGGCGTCTTCTGCCGCCACAAACTGTGCCGACAACTTGGACTGCACCGTGCCGGGTTGCAAGGCTGCAAACACCGCCATTGGATTTTTTCGAGCCACTTCAATGGCGGTGGATTGCAACAACATATTGCGCGCAGCCTTGGCGGCACGGTAGCCATACCACCCACCCTTGTGATTGTCCTGAATGCTGCCAACACGCGCAGACAAAGTGGCATAACAAGAAGCTTGTTGCGCACTTAACAAGGGTGTGAAGTGTTTCATCAACAAAGCGGGGCCGACGGCATTGACTTCAAACTGCCGCAGCAACTGCTTCGAATTCAAAGCACCCAATCGCTTTTCAGGCCCTTGTCCGTCGATGCTCAAAGCACCTGTTGCATCAATGATCAACTTGAACTCACACATGCCGTAAGGGCCAGCTGGGTCGCGCAAGGCCGCAGCACACTGCTGCATGCTGTCTTCATCTTCCAAATTGAATTTCAATTCACTTTGCCGAGACAAGCCAAGCACCCAATGACAGGCCGGGTCATTGTCGAAATGCTTCAAAAATGCACTGCCAATGGCACCACTCGCACCCAAGACCAAGGCTTGATAAGTGCTCATTAATGCCGCGCATCCCATTTGAGCAAATACTTTTGCACCGTGGGCCGAATGGGCAAGAACATTTTGTAACCGACGTGAATGGCCCAACTGAAAGGCCGAATTGAAAACACACGCCCCGCCCACTTCCAGCCGCGCAGTTCTAACCACAAACGCGCAAAGGCCGCACCCCCCTCAAACAACTGACCCTCAGCATCGCGCACATGAAAGTACGCCATCGCACGTTGGCAATTAAGGCCGTCGCCAAGGGTGGCATCGTCGTTGGCTTGAAAATTCACACTGACGTCATGCCATACCAATTGGGCCGCATCTGGATTGCCTCGGTAAAACGCTATCTCACGCCTGCACAAAGGACAGCTGCCGTCGTAGTAAATGGTCAAAGGCGCCATGACTCAAACTTCACCTGAAGCAATTCGTCGAAGTGCTTGTTCAAACACTTCAGCGGGTTGACCGCCCGAGATCAAATGCTTGTCATTGATGATGACCGCGGGCACTGAATGAATGCCCGCTTGGTGGTAAAAGCCTTCAATCTCACGCACCTCTTGGGCATAGGTGTCTGAGCTCAAAATTTCTTTGGCCTCTGTCACATCCAAGCCAACGGAGGCCACCACAGCCAATAAGACTTCATCTAACTCTACGGCTTCTGCACGGCCTTGATAGGACTCCAGCAATGCGCGCTTCAAAGCGTGTTGACTGCCCTCAGGTCCTTTGACACCCGCCCAATGCAACAAGCGATGGGCATTGAAGGTGTTGTAAACACGACCGCGTCCGCCTGGGTTGAACGTGAAGCCCACCTCTTCGCCACGTGCCGCAATGTTGGCGCGAATTTGTGCCTGCTGCTCTGGGGTTGAACCATATTTTTCTGTCAGGTGCTCTCCGAGGTCTTGGCCACCCGGGCCCATGTTGGGGTTCAATTCAAAGGGCTGAAAATGCATGTCTGCCGACAATTCGCCTTTCAGTTGATCCAAGGCTTGCTCTAGCGCGCCCAAACCCACTGCACACCAAGGGCAGGCAATGTCAGAGACAAAATCAATTTTCAAGGTGCGGGTCATGGCAAAAGTTTTTCAAATAAAAGTGAGATATTGCCTCAAATATTGGAAAATCGAGTCCCTGGCTTTGGATTCCATGATTTTTCAAGGGACCATTCCAAGCGCCTCAAAGGAAGATCATGAAAATTTTGTGTTTGAACGGCATTAACCTGAACATGTTTGGCAAGCGTGACCCCGCCCAATACGGCACCGTCACCTTGGCTGAAATTGATGCGCAAGTCAAAGCGCTGGGCCAAGAATTGGGCGCGGACGTGGAATGTTTTCAAACCAATTTTGAAGGCGCCATGGCAGAGAAAATTCACCAAGCACATACGGACGGCATCAGCGCCGTCATGATCAATGCTGGTGCTTGGACGCACTACAGCTATGGCATTCGCGATGCACTGGCCATTTTGCAATGCCCCATCATCGAGATTCACATGTCCAACATTCATGCCCGTGAAGCCTTCAGACACCATTCTGTCATTGCAGAAATCGCCAAAGGCCAGATCGCTGGCTTTGGGGTCGACAGCTATTTGCTCGGATTGCGCGCTGCGGTGTCAGCCGTGAAGGCCTAAGCCTTAGCTTGCTGCAGCGCTCGTTGCAAAGCACTTTCAAAAACATCAGGGGTTTCGTATTGAACCCAGTGCCCTGATCCCTGTAGCAATTGCCATGATGCCAACCGCGGGGTGATGCGCCGGTACATGGCTTCCACCTCTGGCAAATTGTCAAGGTAAAAAGCATCGTGTTCACCATAGATGGCATGCACAGGACATTGAATTTGAGGCATGACCGGCACCAACACGGGCGTCGATGAAAGACGCCTTCTTGTCATGCGATCGCGCGCCACATTGAGAATGTGCAATCGCATGGCCAGCGCATCCAACTGATCTGCATCGTACAACATCAATCCCAATAAATTGTGCCGATGCGCTTGGGCCTGCAATTCCGGCGTGGCCAAGTGGCGCCAGCCTTTGAGTGGTATGCGGCGAGGCGAAGCCAGACCAAATCCGGGCGCGCCCACCATCACCAAAGACTGTGCATCGGCGGGGTGTGCCGCTAGCCAAAGTGCAGCGGTCATACCGCCAAAAGAAAATCCCAACAGGGTGTTGTTGTTGTGACGGCGCATGTGTTGCCATGCTTCATGCAAGGGCGCAACCAACGCATCCGCATCGCCGCCATGGACTGGCAACTCTGAATCGCCAAAACCAGGCAAGTCGACGGCCAACACACGGTGGCCACTGATGACCAAGGGCGCAATGTTGCGAATCCAATGGGTCCAACTGCCGCTACCGCCATGCAGCAAAACTACGGTGGGATTTTCTTCTTCGCCCCACGCATGCCATACCATCTTGCCAGGTAATTCAAAGCGCTGACCCCATGAAAGTACCCTGACCACATCGGGTGATAACAAGGCCAGCAATTGGGCATCGATTTGAATGGGTTGCGGTGCTTTGTTCATGTTGCAAAAAGGCGGACCTTGGGTTTAGAGGGCCCCAGGAAAAACTTGCAGAGGATGTTGCAGTCGCCAAACTCTGAATGCGGCCCAAGTGGCCAACATGGCGGCACCCATAGAAGCCCAATAGACACTTTGAAGACCCCAAACATCGCTCATCCATCCCCCCACCAAACCTCCCAACACACCGGTGAAGCCATACGCAATGACGGTGTACAAAGCTTGCCCGCGGCCTCGCAACTGGCCCGGAAAATGGTGCGACAAAAGTGCCACGCATGCCGTGTGGTGGGCGGCAAAGGTGAGTGCGTGCAGCGCCTGCGCCAACAGCAGTATCCAAAGTACTGAGGCCCATTCAGCCGTGGCCAACATGCGCAAAACCATGGCCGCAGAACTCACCACCATCCAGGCTGTCATTGGCAGTTTGGGCAACCACCTCGCTTGCGTGAAAAACCAAGCAATTTCCACAATGACCGAGACCGCCCACAAAAGACCGATCCAGACTTTGCTGTACCCCAGCGAGTCCAAATACAAAGAGAAAAAGACATAAACACCCATGTGCGCCAGCACATGAAAAAATGCCGCAGAGAAAAACCAAAGGACAGCCTTTTGTTGAAGCACTGGCCACACCGCCACCTTATTCTCACGCACAGACACAGCTTCTTTCAAGTCGGGCAGCAGCCACACACTCACCGTGACAGCCAGCAAGCTCAGAATGGTCCACCCCGGAAAATCTTGCATGCCAAAATGCTCAAACCATGCACCTGCTGCAAACACAGTCAGCAGAAATCCCAATGAGCCAAACAAGCGAACGCGGCCATAGCGCTTGGCATCGAACGCACCGCCCTGGCTGACCAAATGCGCCATGGCCGCCTCGCTCATGGGCATCATCGAACTGGTGTGCGTGAACATCACCAGCAGCACCAATCCCAGATAAAGGGGACTGAGTTCAACCCACAAGATGGCAGAGCACAGCAAGGCCACAGTGGCGCCATAGCGCAACAACTTCACGCGCTCACCGGTATGGTCACTGAGCCAACCCCAAGCGTAGGGCGCAAACAATCGGGTGGCCGCTTGCACTGAAGTGAACACGCTGATGGCAAACAAACCGTAGCCCAAATCTTTCAACCACAAAGTCAGGTAGGGGTTGAAAAATCCAATGTGAGCAAAGTAGGTGGCGGACACCGCCGCAAATGGAATCAGTTGCCGGCGGTTGGCCGCAGATGCTTCGGGCATGAATGCCCCTTAAAGATAGGAAGGTGGCGTGACGTCGGCGCATTGAGCGCGGTGCATCAGAGCATGGTCCATCAAGACCAAGGCCAACATGGCCTCAGCGATGGGCGTGGCCCGAATGCCCACACAAGGATCGTGTCGACCCTTGGTGAGCACCTCCACTTCCTTGCCTTCGGTGTCGATGGAAGGCCTGGGAATCAAAATTGAACTGGTGGGCTTGACCGCAATGGACACCTCAATGTCTTGGCCCGTGCTGATACCGCCCAACACACCGCCCGAATTGTTACCCACAAATCCTTGGCGCGTGATGGGATCGCCGTGCTCACTGCCCTTTTGTGTGACGCAGCCAAAGCCCGCACCAATTTCAACGCCCTTGACCGCATTGATGCCCATCATGGCATACGCAATGTCGGCGTCGAGTTTGTCAAACAAGGGTTGGCCCAAACCCACAGGCACCCCTTGCGCCACCACACGCAAGCGCGCACCACAAGAGTCGCCCGATTTGCGCAAGGCGTTCATGTAGTCTTCAAGCGACGACACATTGGCCACAGGCGCAAAGAAAGGGTTTTGGTGCACATGCTCCCAGCTTTCAAAGCCAATGGGCCATTCGCCAATTTGGGTCATGCAGCCTTTGAAGGTGGTGCCATGCTGCTTGGCCAACCATTTTTTGGCCACTGCGCCAGCGGCGACCATGGGTGCAGTTAAACGAGCAGATGACCTGCCACCCCCGCGTGGATCGCGAAGGCCGTATTTACGCCAGTAGGTAAAGTCGGCGTGACCGGGGCGGAAGGTTTGAACAATGTCGCCGTAGTCTTTGCTACGCTGATCGGTGTTTTGAATGAGCAGTGCAATGGGGGTGCCGGTGGTGAGGCCTTGATAGACACCCGACAAGATTTGAACCGTGTCTGGTTCGTTGCGCTGCGTGACAAATTTGGAAGTGCCTGGGCGCCTGCGATCGAGGTCTGGCTGAATGTCAGCTTCCGACAAGGGCATGCCGGGTGGGCATCCGTCTATCACGCAGCCAATGGCTGGGCCGTGGGATTCACCAAAGTTGGTGACTGAAAATAGGGTGCCGAAGGTGTTGCCGCTCATAGTCCCCCATTATCTCAGAGGGAGGGTGCCTCGTCCTCGTTTTTCTCGCCGGCATCAGGCCAATCGCGAATATAAGCCTTAAGCATTTTGTTTTCAAAGTTTTGACTGTCGACCACAGCTTTGGCCACATCGTAAAAACTGATCACACCCATGAGCACACGGTTGTCAATGACCGGCATGTAGCGCGCATGGTTGTTCAGCATCATGCGGCGCACTTCGTCCATGTCGGTTTCGCTGGTGCAGGTAATGGGTGCATCGTCCATGGCTTTGCGCACGCTCACATTGCCAATGACATTGTCATTTTGGGCCAAGCTTTGCATGACTTCACGGAAAGTGAGCATGCCCACCAGATCGCCATGGGCCATGACCACCAAAGACCCCAAGTCTTTTTCGGACATGATTTGAATGGCTGTGGCCAATGTCTCGTCGGGCCTGACAGTGATGAGGCTGTGGCCTTTCACGCGAAGGATGTCACTGACTTTCATGGGCGTTCTCCTAGTGAGGGCTTAATATAGCCCACAATGTTGGCCAAGAATAGCAAAAAGTTGGAGACCTCCTATGCCAGGCTACTTAGACCCAGGATTTGACACACTGGCCTTGCACGCGGGTGCGGCGCCAGACCCCAGTACCGGCGCACGGGCGGTGCCCATTCACCTGACCACTTCGTTTGTCTTTGAATCCAGCGATCAAGCGGCATCGCTGTTTAACCTCGAGCGTGCCGGCCACGTCTACAGCCGCATTAGCAACCCCACCAATGCAGTTTTAGAGCAACGCATTGCGGCCTTAGAAGGTGGCATTGGCGCCATCGCCACCGCCAGCGGTCAAGCGGCTTTGCATTTGGCCATCACCACCCTCATGGGTGCGGGCTCGCACATCGTGGCGTCGTCTGCGCTGTATGGCGGTTCGCACAATTTATTGCACTACACCCTGTCGCGCTTTGGCATCGAAACCACCTTTGTCAAACCAGGCGATTTAGAGGCCTGGCGCCAAGCCGTCAGGCCCAACACCAAATTGTTTTTTGGTGAAACCGTTGGCAACCCTGGCATGGATGTGTTGGACCTGCCCGCTGTGAGCCAAATAGCCCACGCCGCAGGCGTGCCCCTGTTGGTGGACGCCACCCTGACCTCCCCTTGGCTCATGAAGCCCTTTGATCACGGCGCCGATTTGATCGTGCACTCGGCCACCAAATTTTTGTCGGGCCACGGCACGGTCATTGGCGGCTTGGTGGTCGATGGGGGCAGCTTCGATTGGTCTGGCCCTCACACAGAGGGTAAATTTGCAGAACTCACGCAAGCCTACGAAGGTTTTCACAACATGGTGTTCACAGAAGAAAGCACCGTGGGTGCATTTCTCTTGCGCGCCCGCAGAGAAGGCCTGCGAGACTTTGGTGCCTGCATGAGCCCGCACACCGCATGGCTCATTTTGCAAGGCATCGAAACACTTCCCTTAAGAATGGCCCGGCATGTGAGCAACACCGAAAAGGTTGTGAACTTTTTGGCGGCACACCCCATGGTCAGCCGTGTGGGGCATCCCATGCTTGAAGGTCATCCGAGTTATGCATTGGCGCAAAAATTGTTGCCTCGGGGTGCGGGTTCGGTTTTCAGTTTTGACATCAAAGGCACGCGCCAGCAGGGTCAAACTTTCATAGAAGCCTTGCAAGTTTTCAGCCATTTGGCCAATGTGGGCGATTGCCGTTCTCTTGTCATTCACCCTGCCAGCACCACCCACTTTAGAGTGGACGATGAAACTTTGAAAGCCTCAGGCATTGGCCCGGGCACGGTTCGACTCTCCATCGGCTTGGAAGACCCCGACGATTTGATCGATGATTTAAAACGCGCCCTGAAGTCTGCAGGGAGGACCGCATGATTTACAAGGTACAAGGCCAGCCTCTTTATGCCTACACGGGCGGCAAAACATTTGACCCCGCCAAGCCCACCGCTGTTTTTATTCACGGCGTCTTGAACGACCACAGCGTTTGGATATTGCAAACCCGCCACTTCGCGCACCATGGGTGGAACGTCTTGGCCATCGACTTGCCAGGCCATGGCCGCAGTGGTGGCAAGGCACCGGAATCAGTCGAAGACGCTGCAGAATGCTTGGTTCAATTGCTCGATGCTGTGGGTGTGCAAAAGGCGGTTCTCATCGGCCACAGCTTTGGCTCGCTCATTGCGTTGCATGCTGCGGCCCAACTTGCAGACCGCGTCACGCAATTGGTCTTGGTGGGCACGGCCTATCCCATGCGCGTCTCACCCGCCTTGCTTGAAAGCTCGCTCAACGACCCCCAAAATGCCATCCAGATGGTGAACATTTTTTCGCACGCTACTTTGGCCCCGCCTCCTAGCGCTTTGGGGCCGGGCACTTGGTTGTTGGGTGGCAGCAAAGCCTTGATGCGACGGGTGCTGGCCAGCAACCCTCATGAAAATATTTTTCACATCGGCTTCAAAGCCTGTGATCAATACGACCAAGCCAAAGAAGCCATGTCCAAAGTGGCCTGTCCCACGCTTTTTTTGCTAGGCCAAAAAGACCAAATGACGCATCCCAAAGGCGCCCAAAGCCTCATTCAAATTGCAAAAAATGCGCAAGTGGTGTTCGTCAATGCGGGCCATCAGTTGATGGTGGAGGCACCCGAAGAAACGCTCAAGGCACTGATTCATTTTTGTCAAAAATAAGCTTCAGGCAAGGCCGCAGAACTTTGAATCAAGTCTTCACCACATCGGCTAGCTTTAATTGGCCGATGTTCGTTTGTTGCCATAGCAAATCGGTTGTGGCAGAGTGACTGAGGCACAGCTTTTCAAACAAGGGCTCGATGGCCAGCACGTTCATGTCCACCAACAGCACCCAAGTGGCCTCGCGTTGCGGTTCAGCCTGCTCAAGGCGCCCCACCCACTGCAACGCCAACAACACATCCAACACAAATTGAGTGTGCCGGTGTTCCAAGTGCAGCGTCTGCGCAAGCTCACTCATTCGCAGGCCTTGGGGTGAGGTCAAACGCGCGGTTGACAAGCAAGCCAAGATTTCCAAGGCCAAACGAAATGACCAACCCGGGCCATCGGCATGCCGTTTGGCCTGCTTGCCAATTTCGGGCAAGCTCGAAGTGAGCACAGCGCCAAGCAACACCACCACCCACATGACATAAATCCAAACCAACAAAATAGGCACCGCAGAGAAGGCGCCATAGATGGCCGAGTAAGTGGGCATTTGCGCCAAGTAAATGGCCAGTACTTTTTTGGCCAACTCCAGACCCAAGGCCACCGAAGTGCCGCCAATCAAGGCATGCCGCCAGTCGACTCGGGTGTTGGGCAGGTAGTAATACAAACCCGTGACGCAAGCGACCAACAAGGAAAATTCAACCAAGTCCAACAAGGTCCGCACTGAGATGGGCAACCAATCGCCCAAGCCCGACAAATAACCTGTGAACAAATAAGAGGAAAGCATCAAGCTGCCACCCAGCAAAATAGGCCCCAAGGTCAGCCCCGCCCAATAAATCAAGACCCTTTGACCCCAAGGGCGTTGTCGGTTCACACGCCAAATTTGACCCAGTGTCCGGTCAATGGTGACCAACAAAGCCAGAGAGGTGCCCACCACAGCGATAAAGCCCACCAAGCCCAAACGACTGGCCTTGCGAGAAAATTGGGTCAAAGACCCCAGGACTTGCCTTGAAATGCTCTCTGGCACCAAACTGTCTATCAGCCAGCGTTGCAGTTGCTCTTGCATTTGGGCAAAAATGGGGAAAGCCGTGAAAATGGCCAAGGCCAGCGTGAGCAATGGCACCAGCGCCAAGACGGTGGTGAAGGTGAGTGAGCTGGCCGTCATGCCCAACCTCACCTCCTGAAAGCGGCTCCAAAGCGTGCGCAGCATTTGCCGCCACGGAAAATGGACAAATTGATCGAAAAAAGAACGGAGGGTGTCAATCGGCTTCATGACCGGTATGATGCCATCGCCATGAACCAATCTCATCAATACGCCTCTTTTCTAAGCCCCCAAATCATCGAATTGACCCGATGGGTGGCTGTCGCCAGCTTGTTGGCGCTCATTTTCTTGGGTTTGGCTTGGGAACTGTGGCTTGCACCCTTGCGAGAGGGTGGCTCCTGGTTGGCCATCAAAGTATTGCCCTTGTGCTGGCCCTTGGCGGGTCTGCTCAAAAACCGCATGTACACCTACCGTTGGGTCAGCCTTATGATTTGGCTTTATTTTACCGAGGGCGTGGTGCGCGCGTGGGGCGACAAAGGCTGGTCAGCGGGCTTGGCCATGGGCGAAGTTGCTTTGTGCCTCATTTTGTTTGCCGCTTGCGCACTGCATGTGCGTTGGCGCTTTCAAATGGCCAAAGACGCCAGCCCGGAAGAGGCCCCATCGGCTGAAGCAAGGGCGACATGAGCGCTTTGTTAGATTCATTGCGGCGTATTTGTGGCGATGCGCATGTGCTGACCCATGATGACCCCGCCACCGATTTAAGTGCCTGGGAACAAGACTGGCGCAAGCGTTTCAAGGGCCGCGCGCTGGCTGTGGTGAGGCCTGCCAATGTGCAAGAAGTGGCCGCCGTGGTCAAGGCCTGTGCCAACACCTTTACCAGCATCGTGCCCCAAGGTGGTAACACGGGCTTGGTGGTGGGCTCCGTGCCCGATGCTTCTGGGCAACAAGTGGTGCTCAGCTTGCAACGCATGAACCACATCAGATCGCTAGACCCAGACAACCTCACCGTGATTGCAGAAGCTGGCTGCATCTTGCAAAACGTCCAAGAACACGTTGACCAAGCCGGCTATCTTTTTCCTTTGAGCTTGGCCGCCGAGGGCAGTTGCACGTTGGGTGGCAACTTGGCCACCAATGCGGGCGGCACACAAGTTGTCCGATTTGGCAACACCCGTGAACTTTGCTTAGGCTTAGAAGTGGTCACCGCCAAAGGAGACATTTGGTATGGGCTATCGGGTCTTCGCAAAGACAACACCGGTTACGATTTGCGGAACCTCCTGATTGGCAGTGAGGGCACATTGGGCATCATCACGGCCGCTTGCATGAAGCTCTATCCCAAACCCGCAGCCCAACTCACGGCATGGGCTGCTTTGCCCAGTATGGAAGCTGCGGTGTCCTTGTTGGGCTTGGCCCACAAGCACTTGGGTGCCGGTCTGACTGGCTTTGAAGTGATGGGCCAATTTGCATTGAGCTTGGTGGCCAAGCATCACCCACAGCTTCGTGTGCCCTTGTACCAAGATTCACCTTGGTGCGTCTTGCTGGAAAACTCAGACCACGAATCGGAAGCCCATGCGCGCACTGGCTTTGAGAGCCTGATGGAAAGCGCCATGGAACAAGGCTGGATCACAGATGCAGTGGTGGCCGAGAGCTTGGCTCAAGCGCAAGGTTTGTGGCAGATCCGAGAAACAATTCCTTTGGCCCAAGCCGATGAAGGCCTGAACATCAAACACGATATCAGTGTGCCGGTGTCACTCATTCCACAATTTGTGGCCGAGACCGATGCCTTGCTGGAAGCCAAAATTCCAGGCATTCGACTGGTCAATTTTGGCCATTTGGGCGATGGCAATTTGCACTACAACGTGCAAGCACCCGCCGGCACCGATGGCCCCGCTTTTTTGCGCGAGCATGAAGAGGAAGTCAATGGCTGGGTGTTTGATCAGGTGTTGTCTTTCAAGGGCTCCATCAGCGCCGAACATGGTGTGGGCAGCCTGAAGGCCGACAAACTGGCGCATTACAAAGACCCCACGGCCATGAACATGATGCGGGCCATCAAACAAGCACTCGACCCGCAAAATATCATGAACCCCGGCAGAGTGATTAAAATTTAAAACTTCAGGCCCGGTGCTTACCCCCTTCAACTTTTCTTTGCCCCATGACCACACGCCCAATTCGCTCGCAATACGAAGATTTCATGCGCCATGTGAACGAGCACGGTGTGTTCAAAGCCGACCGCACTGGCACGGGCACCACCAGTGTCTTTGGCCATCAAATGCGCTTCGATTTGAACGAAGGCTTTCCACTGGTCACCACCAAAAAAGTCCACCTTCGCTCCATCATTCAAGAACTCTTGTGGTTTCTCACAGGCTCCAGCAACAACAATTGGTTACGCGAACGTGGTGTCACCATTTGGGACGAATGGGCCCGGGAAGATGGCGACCTTGGACCGGTCTATGGTGTTCAGTGGCGCAGCTGGCCCACGCCAGATGGTGGCCACATCGATCAAATTGCCGATGTCATTCGCACCCTTCAAACCAACCCCGATTCACGCCGCATCATTGTGAGCGCATGGAATGTGGCCGAGCTGTCCAAAATGGCGCTCATGCCTTGCCATGCCTTCTTCCAGTTTTATGTGGCGCCGCCCCAAGTGGTGGGTGGTAAAGGCAAGCTCAGCTGCCAGTTGTACCAACGCAGTGCCGACATTTTCTTGGGGGTGCCTTTCAACATCGCAAGCTATGCCTTGCTCACGCACATGGTGGCACAGCAATGTGATTTGGAGGTGGGCGATTTTATTTGGACCGGTGGCGATTGCCACATTTACAGCAACCACCATGAACAAGTGGCGCTTCAACTCAGTCGTGCGCCCATGCCCTACCCCACGCTTCACATCAAACGCAAGCCGGCTTCCATTTTTGACTATGAGTTTGAAGATTTTGAGGTGCTGGATTACCAGTGCCATGCGGCCATCAAGGCGCCCGTAGCCGTCTAATGAAAATCAAACTCATCTATGCGCGCGCCGCCAATGGCGTCATTGGTTTGAACAACCAAATGCCATGGCATTTGCCAGAAGACTTGGCGCATTTTAAAAAGACCACGCTGGGATGCCCTGTCTTGATGGGCCGCAAAACTTGGGAGTCCATTCCTGCCAAATTAAGACCGTTGCAAGGCCGCGTCAATTTGGTCATTACTCGTCAACCCCATTGGCGCTCTGAAGGTGCCATGGTGGCGCACTCTTTGGAAGAAGCCCTCAGCATGGCACTGGCCCATTGCCCCGAGGGCAAAGACCTTTGGGTAATGGGAGGCGCCGATATTTATGCACAGGCCCAACCGATCGCCGAAGAAGCTGTGGTGACGGAAATCGATGCCAATTTTGATGGCGATGCCTACGCCCCATTGCTGCATGATGGTTGGCAAGAAACATCTCGAGAGTCTCACACTGCTGCGTCGGGTTTGCGTTTCAGTTTTGTCACGTACCAATGCGCCCATTAAGAAAAGACTGACATGAAACTGGCCACCTGGAACGTCAATTCACTCACCGTCAGATTACCTCAGGTGATCGATTGGTTAAAGGCACAAGAGGCATTGGGTGAAGCCCACGCCATCGATGTCTTGGCCTTGCAAGAATTGAAAATGACGGACGATAAGTTTCCGCACGCGGCATTTCAAGAGGCGGGTTACCACGCCCAATGGTTTGGCCAAAAAACCTACAACGGCGTGGCACTCATTTCACGCACAGAATCCACTCAGGTCCTCAAAAACATTCCTGGCTTTGAAGACGACATGGCGCGCGTCATCACGGCCACCTATGCAGATGTGCGCGTCATTGGCGCCTATTTTCCCAACGGCCAAGCCCCCGATAGCGACAAGTTTGTGTACAAAATGCGCTGGCTAGAAGCGCTGCATGCATGGGTTGCGCAAGAAATGAAAATCCATCCCAAGTTGGTCCTCATGGGCGACTACAACATTACATTTGATCAACTTGATGTCTGGGACCCCGTGGGCTTGGAGGGCACCATCCATTGCACCTCCGAAGAACGCGCGCACCTTCATGCGCTGATCAACTTGGGTTTGCATGACAGCTTCCGATTGTTTGATCAGCCCGAGAAAAGTTTCAGCTGGTGGGACTACCGTGACTTTGGTTTCAAGCGAAATCGGGGCATGCGCATTGATCACATTCTCATCAGCGACACCCTCAAGCAGCAAGCCCTGGCGTGTGTGATTGACAAACTGCCACGTCAAAACGAGCGTCCCAGCGATCACACGCCGGTCGTCTTGCATCTTGGCGCCAACATTTGATTCTTAACGGACAAGCATGACCGCCCACAGCATCGACATCAGATCAGACATCGTAGACACACCACCGCGCGATGCAGCCACGGTGTTGATTTTGCGAGAGGCAGATGCTGGTATCGAAGTTTTAATGCTGAAGCGGCACATAGACTCCAAAGATCTGGGTGGGGCTTTTGTGTTTCCAGGGGGCAAGCGGGATGAAGCAGACGCCGCACCAGAGGCGCTGCAAGGTTTAGGTCAAGACCTTCACCAATTGCACGCACAACTGGGAGAACCCGAGCTTGAGCCTGCGCATGCGGCCAGTCTGTTTGTTGCTGTCTTGCGTGAAGCCCAAGAAGAGTGCGGCTTGCAACTCGCCTGCGCTGACCTGCGGCCATGGTCTCGCTGGATTTCTCCGCGCATGCCTTCCCTGATGAGCAAGCGATTTGATACACGCTTCTTTTTGGCGCGCGCACCGTCTGCACAAATTGCGGTGCACGACAACCATGAGACCACCGAAAGTTTGTGGACCACCCCACGCAATGCCTTGTTGCGATATTGGGCGGGCGAAATTTTGTTGGCACCGCCTCAAATCATGAGCTTGTCGCATTTAAGTTTGTATGCGAACGTCGCACACGCTCTGGACGATGCGGCCTCTAGGCGCCCCCCAGTGATTCAACCGGAGCCCTTTGACCAAGACGGCATGCGGGTGATTTGCTACCCAGGCGATCCTCGTCACAGCATTTCTAAAAAAGCCTTGCCCTGCCCTTCCCGATTGCATTTTAGAAACAAACGCTTTGAACCCGAAGGCGGGCTGGCAGCCCTGCTTCACGAGCAGCCATGATGGCGCCATCTTATTTGTCCATGGACAAAGCGGTGGACTATTTGGGCAACATCCAAAGCGTGCATCAACTGTTGGCCACGCTTCAAGACACGCTCGCAGCGGACATTCTTCAAATTGATCGGGCTATTCAAGCCCAAGACTTTGTGCTGCTTCAAACCAAATGGCATCAGCTCAAAGGGTTTGCACCTGTGTTTTGCCAAGAGGCGCTGCTGGTAGACATTTCGCGCACAGAAAAGCTATGCCACCAAACCACCACAGCAGAACTTGCTTCACATGCGCTGCAAATGAGCATGCAACTTTTGACTAAGCTGCAAACACTTCAAGCTGAGGTTGCGTTGCAGTTGAAGGCTGCAAGCTAGGCACACCGGGCACCATGTTTTGGGGCAAGGCTTGCTGCAACCACTGCGCCAACACCAGCGGATCATGAACCCTGCGCAAGGCATCAAAAGCTTGCTGTGCTTCTGGGTAATGACGGCGCAAATAATTCAGCCATTGTTTGAGACGCCCTGCACGATGGCGCGGTGCCACATGCAAACTCATGCGTTGCCAAAAAACACTGAGCAAGGGCCACAATTGTGACCAAGAAAATTTCTGTGGCATGCCTGCCAGCGACAGGCCTTGTGCCTGCGCGTCATGAAATTTAATTTCAAGCGCCAAGCCAGGGTTGTTCACCATGCCACGGCCAATCATGATGTCATCACATCCTGTGACTTCGCGACAACGGATCGCATCGGCCACCGTCCAAATTTCACCGTTGGCCACCATGGGCAGCTTCACACATTGGCGCAGATCGGCAATTCGGTCCCAGTAGGCGGGCGGCCTGTAACCGTGCGCTTTGGTGCGGGCATGCACCACCAACTGATCGGCACCAGCAGCTTCAATGGCCTGCGCGCAATCCTCGGCGCGCAGGTCATCGTTAAAACCCAAACGCATTTTGGCCGATACAGGCACATAGGCCGGTACCGCACGACGAACAGCCGACACAATTTTGCCAATCAATTCTGGTTCATCCAGCAACACGGCACCACCACGATGGCGGTTTACTGTTTTGGCGGGACAACCAAAATTCAAATCAATTCCGGCCGGGTTCAATTTGGCCAAGCGCGCCGCATTTTCGGCCAACACATGCGGGTCTGAGCCCAACAGCTGGGTTCGAACTGGCACCCCGGCAAATGTTTGACTGTGATTGAGCAGTTCAGGAACCACCCGATAAAAGGCCCGCTTGGGCAGTGCGGCATCGGTCACTCGAATAAATTCGGACACGCACAAATCAATACCGCCCACACGGGTGAGCGTGTCGCGCAGGCTGTGGTCCAACAGCCCTTCCATAGGGGCCAGCAATATTTTCATGCAACTTTCAGTTAAGCCAAGGCGCGTTTCATGCGAACCTCTTCCACTTTGACTTCGCCAATGGGCACGGTGCGCGCCGTGTTCATTTCGCGCTTAAAGCCAGCCAACTCATGAAAGCGCACTGTGCGTTCATTCAGCAAGGGCACCCAAATGCTCACGTCGGTGCAGCCTTCTTCTAGCAAGCCTTCCCGAGCTGCGTCCCACAAAGCCAAACCCACGCCTTCGCCCAGCCGGTCTGGATCTGCAAAGATCGTCCAAATTTCGCCCATGGTGTTTTTTGACTTGGGATCTCTCGAGCGATCGAAGCCCACAAAGCCCACAATTCGGCCAGCCTCTAGGGCCACCATTACTTGAGGCTCACCATATTCGATGGCTTCTTTCCAATACGACACGCGCTTGGACATGGGCGTGGCATCCCAATGCGCTTCCGGGACCTGGCCTGCGTAAGCTGCGCGGCTGGCAATCAGGTGCAATTGCGCCACATCAGCGGCTTCTTTCTTGGTGGCAAATCGAACTTCAAAATCGGACATAGGGGTCAATGGTAGAGTCACAAAACCCTAGATTGTCGCCTGAACTGAGAAACAAGGGAATTTCTGATCCACTCGGATCCTGATTGAAGCTTTTCTGATTAAATTTCCGCATGTTTTTTGAACGCCATCGGCCACTCCCCCGAACTCTTGTCTTCATTCTCATGACAGCATGGAAGGTATTGCTTGGCATGGGCTTGTTGGCCACGCCCGCGGTTCAGGCGCAAGGCCAAGCATTCAAAGACGACATGGCAGAAAGAACAAGGGCTTGTTCGGCCTGCCACGGCCAACAAGGCCGAGCTGGGCCCGATGGCTACTACCCCCGACTGGCCGGTAAGCCCGCAGGCTATTTGTTCAACCAGCTTAAAAATTTTCAAGAAGGTCGGCGCCACTACAACCTCATGACGCGCTTGGTCGACCCATTGTCCGACGTCTATTTGCAAGAAATCGCGGAGCACTTTTCGCAGCTCAAATTACCCTATCCAGCCGCAGCTCAGCCTTTGCAGCGTGTCTCCGATGGCATCTTGAAGCTCGGCAAACAATGGGCCCAAGAAGGCAACAGCAAGCTGGGCATTCCTGCCTGCAATACCTGCCATGGACAGCAACTGACAGGTATTCAACCGCATGTGCCTGGGCTATTGGGTTTACCGCTTGACTACCTGAATGCCCAACTGGGCGCTTGGCAAACGCAGCAACGCAAGGCCACAGCGCCAGACTGCATGCGTCACATCGTTCAACAATTGACGTCGGAAGATCTGGTGGCCGTGGCAACTTGGTTGTCAACGCAAAACATGCCTCTGAATTCATCACCAGCGCCCAAAATTTCAGAGCCGCTCAAAGCACCTTGGCGTTGTGGCAGCGCCCCCGAACTGTACAAGGCCCAGCCATGATGTTTCCTGCCTATTTTTGGCGTTCGATTCTCGTCCTCTGGCTTGCCTTAGCGGGCTTGCTGGGCACGGCGGTATGGGTAGACAACCACCAAGATGCCTTTGCGTCATTCCCTCAAGCACAAAGCCCAATGCCGCATGACACAGCCATGGTCGCAAAAGGTCAGCAACTGTTGCAACTGGGCAATTGCATGGCGTGTCACACCCAACGGGGTGGTCCAGCGGGTGCGGGTGGGCGAGCATTTGAAACACCTTTTGGCAAGGTTTACAGCAGCAACATCACACCCCAGATTCAAGACGGTTTGGGCTTGTGGAACGCCAATGATTTTTGGCGCGCGCTTCACTATGGCAAATCCAAAGATGGCCGCCTGCTCACACCCGTGTTTCCCTATCAGCACACCACCTTGATCACGCGCGACGACAGCGACGCCCTCTTTGCTGATTTGAAAACACTCCCCCCGGCTGCCAACTCACAAGCCATTCCCAAACCCTCTGACACACTGGATTGGCCCTACGGCACTCCGGTGGCCATTGCGGTATGGCGCAGTTTATTTTTCACACCCGGTACCTTTGCGTCAGAGCCCCATCAAAGCGCAGAATGGAATCGCGGCGCTTACCTGGCGCAAGGCTTGGGCCATTGCGCTGCATGCCATGGCCCTCGAAATACGTGGGGCGCATTGGCGGCGGTGAATGATTTTTCAGGCGGCCTCATGCCGGTACTCAACTGGTATGCGCCCTCGCTCACCAGCCTTTCACAAACAGGCTTGGCCACACAAAGTCCCCATGAGATTGCACGCTTTTTAAAATCTGGTCAAAACGAGCAAGCTGTGGCCAGTGGTCCCATGGCCGAAGTGGTGCAAAACAGCACCCAGCATTGGCCCGATGCCGACCGCCTGGCCGTCGCCGTCTATCTCAAAGACTTGAGCATGCAGAGGCAACAAGCAGAGCCTAAGGCGTCGGCAGCCTCTGCGCTATCGCCTCTGGCCAAACCATCTCCCAAAATGATCAGCTTGGGCGCCAAACTGTACGAACAACATTGCGAGCAGTGCCATCAACAGCAGGGTGAAGGCATCGCTGGCGCCTATCCGTCACTTGCACAAAATCGGGCTGTGCTTTTGAAAGACCCCACCAATTTGGTTCAGCTTGTTTTGTATGGTGGCTACCCGGCAGCCACCGCCAGCCATCCGCGTCCTTTTGGCATGCCACCCTTTATTCTGACGCTGGATGACAAAGACATTGCCGCGGTCCTGACACACATTCGAACGCAGTGGGGTCACCAAGCTTCTGAGGTCACGCCCTTGCAAGTCAATCGCATTCGCGCGCTGCAGAACCAGTAAGCCATGTCAGAACTGGAAGCGGTCTTTGTCGATGCGCATGTGATTGTTCTGAACAAGCCTTCGGGCTTGTTGAGTGTGCCGGGCCGGGGCGAGAACAAACAAGATTGCCTCATTGCCAGAGCACAACATCAATGGCCCGATGCGCTCACCGTTCACCGGCTGGACATGGCCACCTCCGGCTTGATGGTGGTGGCCAGGGGGCCGGATGTCCAGCGACTCTTAAGTCAGGCCTTTGCAGACAGGCAAGTTCACAAAATGTATGAGGCGCTTGTGGCGGGTGTTGTGAAAGCCCCAGACGCCGATGAATGGCAGCGCATTGAAATACCTTTGCTGATTGATTGGCCAAATCGGCCCAAGAGCAAAATAGACTGGGAACACGGCAAGCAAAGCCACACCCAATGGCGCCTCAAAAAAGGCGTCCTGCAAGCCAACGCGGCGCGAGTGGAACTGGTTCCCATCACGGGCCGCACGCACCAGCTGCGTCTCCACATGATGGCCATGGGTCACCCGATTTTGGGCGACACTTTGTATGCCACGCCAGAAGTTCAAGCCCAATCTGCGCGCTTGTGTTTGCATGCCCGCAACTTGCAATTCAAGCATCCTGTCACGGCAGAATGGATGGCTTTTGAAAGTCATGTTCCTTTTTAATGGAAAGAAAATCACGCATGTCACAGCATCTCTACATCCTCACGGGCGGCTCACGCGGCATGGGCCTGGCCCTTGCAGAGCAGCTCTTGCAAAAGGGTCACACTCTCATTTGCATTTCACGCAAGACTCAGGCTGCACTGACGGCAAAGGCGCAACAAACTGGCGCTCAGCTTGAACAGTGGTCGTACGATTTGGCTGAGGGCACCATTGCCAGCGCCGCGCTCAAGGCATGGCTTGCGTTGCAGGGTCCAGAACATTTTGTGAGTGCCACCCTCATCAACAACGCGGGCGTCATTCCCACCATTGCACCTTTGAGTCAGGCCGACCCCCACAACTTGGCCATGGCTTTGCGTGTGGGCTTGGAAGCCCCATTGCTGCTGTGTGCAGCTTTTTTAGGGGCCACTGAGCATTGGCCCATGCCACGCAAAGTGGTCAACATTTCATCGGGCCTGGGCCGCCGCGCCATGGCCTCCCAAGCAGGCTATTGCGCCGCCAAAGCAGGCATGGACCATTTCACCCGTTGCCTGGCCTTGGACGAAGCCCTCAAGCCCTATGGCGCAAAGGTCACCTCTTTGGCCCCGGGTGTGATTGACACCGACATGCAAGTGCAATTGCGCGGTGCGCCTGCAGAAAACTTTCCCGATCAAAATGGCTTTCAACAACTCAAAGCCACCGGCCAACTGACCTCGCCTGCCGATGCCGCCCAACGTATCCTTCACTATTTGGCGCGCCCCGACTTTGGCAACAACCCCGTGAGTGACGTTCGGGATGTCTAGTACACGACAGTTGACGCTTGGATCGGGTGCACTCGAGGGTTAAACTGGTTCAGTTCACCTGTTTTTAATTCAAGGAGTTTGCAATGAGTCGTGAAGTCGTGGTTGTCAGCGGTGTGCGCACCGCCATTGGTACATTTGGTGGAAGCCTGAAAGACATCCCACCCACAGAGTTGGGGGCTCAAGTGGTGCGAGAAGCACTCAAGCGCGCCCAAACCGATGGCAAGGATGTGGGTCATGTGGTGTTTGGCCATGTGGTCAACACCGAGCCCAAAGACATGTATTTGTCGCGTGTGGCGGCCATCAACGGCGGCTGTGCAGAGGGAACGCCTGCATTCAACGTGAACCGTTTGTGCGGCTCAGGCCTGCAAGCCATTTTGTCGGCCAGCCAATCGATTTTGCTGGGCGATACCGACATCGCCATTGGCGGCGGCGCAGAAAACATGAGCCGTGCGCCTTATGCCAGCCTCAGCACACGCTTTGGTGCGCGCATGGGCGACACCAAAATGGTCGACATGATGGTGGGCGTTTTGCACGATCCCTTCCACACCATTCACATGGGCGTGACTGCCGAAAACATTGCCGCCAAGTGGGGCATTTCCCGCGAACAGCAAGACCAACTGGCCCTTGAAAGCCACAACCGTGCAGAGCGGGCCACCCAAGCCGGTTATTTCAAAGACCAAATCGTGCCCGTCATGCTCAAATCAAGAAAAGGCGATGTGGCCTACGACACAGACGAGCATTTCCGCCCAGGCTGCAGCGCAGAAGAATTGGCCAAACTCAAGCCTGTGTTCTTAAAAGAAAATGGCACCGTGACTGCTGGCAATGCCTCCGGCATTAACGATGCCGCAGCCGCCGTGGTGCTCATGGAAGCGGGTGCGGCCAAAGCGCGCGGCCTCCAACCCATGGCCCGCTTGGTGGCTTATGCCCACGCCGGCGTCGACCCCAAATACATGGGCATTGGTCCTGTTCCAGCCTCCCAATTGGCCCTCAAAAAAGCCGGCCTCACGGTCAACGATCTGGATGTGATTGAGGCCAATGAAGCCTTTGCAGCGCAAGCATGTGCCGTGACACGCGACCTGGGCCTCGATCCTGCCAAGGTCAACCCCAACGGGTCGGGCATTTCATTGGGCCACCCCATTGGCGCCACGGGCGCATTGATCACTGTCAAAGCTTTGTACGAACTGCAACGCATTCAAGGCCGCTACGCGTTGGTCACCATGTGCATTGGCGGGGGTCAAGGCATTGCGGCTATTTTCGAGCGCATGTAAATTCAAAGCGATGAACCCAAAAAAAGGCCATCTCAAGATGGCCTTTTTTTCTACAAGAAACATCTGATTCAGCGATAACGCTCACGCGCAATGCGTGCGCCTTCTGCCAAGGCCTGTAATTTCTTTTCCGCCACTTCTCGGCTCATGGGTGCCAGACCGCAATTGGTACAAGGAATGATGCGTGCCTTGGGCACAAACTGAAGCGCACGGCCAATGGTGTCTGCCACTTCTTCCGGGGTTTCAATGACCTCGCTGGCCACATCAATCACACCCACCATCACGTCTTTGCCTTCCAGCAAAGCCATCAGGTCCATGGGCACATGCGAGTGAAAGCACTCTAAGCTCACTTGCTGAATGCTGCTCTTGGCCAAGGCTGGAAACACCTTTTCGTATTGGCGCCACTCGTGGCCCAAGGAGTTTTTCCAATCGATGTTGGCTTGAATGCCATAGCCATAGCAAATGTGTACGGCGGTGGTGCAGGTAAGGCCCTGCGCTGCGCGCTCCAAGGCTTTCACGCCCCAATCGGCGGCCTCCTCCATGTACACATTGAAGGCGGGTTCGTCAAACTGAACAATGTCCACGCCATCGGCTTGCAAGGCCAAAGCTTCTTGGTTCAAGAGCTCGGCAAAGGCCATGGCCATTTTGACTTTGTCGCCATAAAAACGATCGGCCACGGTGTCGACAATGGTCATGGGGCCAGGCAAAGTGAACTTCAGTTTCTTCTTGGTGTGGGCGCGCGCCAGTTGCGCTTCAAACGCATGCACACGGCCTTTTAAACGCAGGGGTGCAACGACTTGCGGTACTTGCGCGTCGTAGCGATTGTTGCGAATGCCCATGGTCACTTTGTTTTCAAAGTCGATGCCTTCCACTTGCTCCAAGAAGCCATGCACAAAGTGTTGGCGTGACTGCTCGCCATCGCCCACCACATCAAGGCCAGCATCTTCTTGTGTTTTGATCCAAAGCAGCGTGGCATCGGCCTTGGCTTGCTTCAGGCTGTCGCCCTCGGCCATCCATTTGGGCCAGAGTTTGTTGGTCTCAGCCAACCATGCGGGTTTGGGCAGGCTGCCTGCAATTGCGGTTTCAAACATTCATGTGCTCCAAAAAAATATCAGGGGTTTCAATTAAATTCTTTGGCCAGCAATTCATAAGAATGCGACTGTGCCTTGGGGTCATGTGTCCAGGTAATGATGACCAATTCGTCTAACTCAAACTGGGCCGCCAAATTTCTGAGCTTTTGAGCCACTGTTTTGGCACTGCCAACCAAGGCATTGTCTTTCATGCTTTGGAGTGCCAATTGCTCGGCGTCTGAATAGTCTCGATCTGCCAGCTCGGGGGGCAGCATGGGGCCAATGCGGCCGATGTTTCGGTCCATGCGCCAGCGGGCTCGGCTTTTGAACAAATGCAAAGCTTCTTCGTCGGTGTCAGCAGCCAAGGCCCACACACACAAAGTGGCGTGTGGCTTGCTTAAACTGGCACTGGGTTTGAAAGATTGACGGTAAATTTGAAGCGCTTGGGGCGCGCCTTGACCATCGGTAATGAACCAAGCAAATGCATAAGGCAAACCCAAATGTGCGGCCAATTGGGCGCCATAGTCTGAACTGCCAAGCATCCAAACATCGGGCGATGTGGCCGATTGCGGATAAGCAAACACGCCATGACCAGGGTGCCCCACAGGCAAAGGCTGACCCTTGACCCAAGCCTGAAGTTCCATCACTTGCTGTGGAAAATTTTCACTGGCGTAGCGGTCTGGGTTGAGCAACTGCGCTGTTTTGCCATCGCTGCCGGGGGCGCGGCCCACACCCAAATCAATGCGGCCCGGTGCCAAGGCATCGAGCACCCTGAACTGCTCGGCCACTTTCAAGGGGGCATAGTGGGGCAGCATGACGCCTGCACTGCCAATTCGGATGGTCTTGGTTTGGGTGGCGATGGCCGCCATCAGTATTTCGGGGGCGGTGCCCACAATGCTGGGATGTGCATGGTGTTCGCTCACCCAAAATCGGGCATAACCATATTCTTCAGCCAACTGGGCCAAGGCCACGGTTTGGCGAATAGATTCGTCTTGCGCTCGGCCCGCCATGGCCACAGTTTGATCGAGAACAGACAATCGCAATTTCATAGGCCCAGAGCTTAACAAAAAAAGGAACGTCCCCCCTTCAGGTCTTGGCCACCTCTGCTTCTTGCAAGGCCCGCCACATCACCTTACCGCTGCCGCTTTTGGGAAGAGCGTCTGCGAATGCCACCACCCTAGGCACTTTGTAGACCGCCATGGTCTGCCTGCACCAATCGATGATGTCTTGTTCGCTCACTTGGCCCTTGAAGGTATCTCGCAACACCACCACGGCCTTGACCGACTCGCCCCGATATTCGTCCTTGGTGGCAATGATGCAGGCCTCCTGTATGGCCGGATGCTTGAACATCAAGGCCTCCACCTCGGCAGGCCAGACCTTGAAGCCACTGGCATTGATCATGCGCTTGAGGCGGTCGGTCATGAAAAAGTAGCCCTCCTCGTCGATTCGACCCATGTCGCCCGAGCGAAAAAACAGTTTCCCATCACGTTCAAAAAAGGCGCTGGCCGTGGCTTCAGGCCGCTTCCAATAACCTTTGAAAACCTGCGGCCCTGAAATCACAATCTCGCCAGACTCGCCTTGTGGCAATTCGGCCAAAGTTTCGGGATCAACCACCCGCGAATCTACACTCATGAAGGGAATGCCCAAGCATTGTTTTTTAGGCGCATCGGGCGGGTTTGTATGCGAAGGTGCAGCTGTTTCTGTCAGCCCATAACCTTCGATGTATTTCAAATTAAATTGGTCCAGTAAACGCTGCGCCACGGCCTCGGGCATGGCAGCACCGCCACCGCCAATGTTTTGCAAACTGCTCAAATCAAATTGCGCCAAATGAGGGCTGCCCAACAAATCAATCACCATGGTGGGAATGTTGGTCCAATGGGTGATTCTCCATTTGGAAATAAGGCGGCCCGCCAGCTCACGATCCCAGCGCGGCATGAGCACCAAGGTTGCGCCCAACATCAATGAAGCATGCATCACACTGACCATGCCAGTGATGTGAAACATGGGCACCACACACAGGCAGATGTTGTCGGCTGTGCCGTTGGACCACAAGCCACTGGCCAACGCGTTGTGCATCACGGAGCCATGCGTGTGCATGCATCCTTTGGGCAAACCGGTGGTGCCACTGGTGTAAGGCAACACAGCCAAATCGTCGGGGGCGGCTGAGACTTGGGGCAGTGCATGGCTGGCCAGCTTCACCTCAGACCACGCATGAACCTGCCCGCCTTTGAGGGCTGGTAATTCGGGGCGGGCCAACATCCAAGCGCGCCAGGATTCTGGCATTTCTTGCGGCCCTGTGCCATCGGCATCAAACACATCCGTGAAATGGGTGACCAGCAAATGCTTCAAACGCTGCTCTGGTGCCAAGGCGTTGCTGGCTGCCGCCAACTCAGCGGCCAAGTCTGATGTGGTGATGGCCAACTGAGTGTCAGGGTCCAGAATGTAATGCTTTAACTCCTCTGTGCGGTTCATGGGGTTAACGGGCACCACCACGGCATCCAGCCGCAAAATGGCAAAGTGCGTGATCACCAGTTGAGGACAGTTTTGCATGTTCAGGACCACGCGATCGCCTTTTTGCACGCCCAGGTGCTGAAGCGAGGAGGCGATGCGCTCAGCCGACTTGAGAAGCTGGGCATAGGTCCACGTTTGGCCCATGAACACCAGGGCCAGCTTGTCTGGAAAGCGCAGCGCACTGATTTCCAAATTGGTCCACAGCGAGGTCTGCGGTACGCTCAATGCGTGCGGCAATCTCTTGGGCCAAACAGCGTGATGAACTGGCATGAGGAGGGTCTCCAAGCAAATCAAACAAAGGCTTGGAAGCTGACTCAATGAAGCATTTTCTTTGAGCATCAACTTCAAACACCCTGAATCCTAGAGGGGAACGCGCTAGCGGAACATCCCGATAGTCCCTAGGTGGTAGACCCGCATTGCAAGCATTTGCAACTGCCACCTTAGCGCTTTAAAGGTAAATTGATACTTTCTCCCTACCCTCTCACAAGGCAATCATGACCCCACTGCCTACCCCCGCCTGCTGCGGCACCAGCAAAGCCGCTGAACTTTTAAAGCTGTCTGTGGGCACCGTCCAAAATTTGGTCGACCACAACATCCTTCACGCATGGCTCACCCAAGGCGGCCATCGCCGCATCTCTCTAGAGTCCATTTACCAATATCAAGCCCAACAACAAAAGCTACCCGCCGTGCAACGCCTCATGGCCGATCGCCTCAAAGTCATGGTGGTCGACGACGACCCCGTGTTCAGGCACCTCCTTCAAGACGCTTGCCTGCAAGCCCACCACCGGGTAGATTGTTGCGCCATGGCTTCAGGCATTCAAGCCCTGCTCACTATGCCCACCTTCAAGCCCCACGTCATCATCCTCGACCTGCTCATGCCCGAGGTCGATGGATGGCAGTTGGTGCAACAATTGCAACAAAAAGAAGGCTATGAGCAGCTGCAGTTCATCACGGTGTCTGCGCTGTCCAATGAAGACCTCCAGCTGCGTGGCGGCGCCCCAGAGGGCTCACAATTCATGGCCAAGCCCGTCGATTTGGGCTGGCTTCAGGGCTATTTATTGGGCCTCATGCGGCCACAGGCATGGGTTTAAGGTGCCCAGCCCTGTTTATTTGTCAAACCGATACTTCAACTGAAAACTCACAGCGCCATACAGCCGATCTTTAAGGGGTGGCACCAGCATCACATTCATGCCCCAGTGCTCGGCTTCCATGCTCACCACAGGCAGTACCGCAGGAAACCAGCCGCCCTCAAAGGCCTTGGGGTAGCCATTGAACATGCCGCCCACCACACCCCATTTGATGTTGCCCACGCGCCATGGCTGGTAATAAGACCCCACATAATTTGAATGCGCGTTGTCACTGTTGATAAAGCGGCCCGCAGTCAAACTCCAGGTGTCGTTCAAAGGGGCTTCAAATCCCACACCGGGGTTGGCATTGCGCAAACCCTTGTTGTCATCAAAGTGCGCCGAGTAAAAACCCCCGTTGACCCACACCTTGCTGAAGTCAATTTCCGCATGGGCCAGATTGCAAAGCAAAAGGCTCCAGATCAGGCCACCTGTCAATCGAATCAGCTTGTGTGTGCGGTGTGTCATTTCATGAAGTCATTTTGGGGGTTGTCGCTAAGTCGAGTGCTTGCTCGTCTTAACAGTTGGCTCTGCGATGGTCTGCAATCTGAATGTCGTCAAACTTCATGTCAGGATTTCTCAAAGCACGATGCTTGGTCACCCGGCCCTTCATTCTTTTGCGCCACATCTTAAAAGAACTGGGCGTGAGTTCATGGCGCATTAACCTGATGACATCGGCTTCAGACAGACCGGTTCGCTCTTGAATGGTTTCAAAAGTTGTTCTGTCTTCCCATGCCATCTGAACAACGGCCGATTTGTCGCCTTCAGACAAGCTTGAAAGAAGTTGGGTAAATTTGAGGGACATCACGCAATATCAATTTGTGACTATTATCTATGCATTCGCGCGCAGTCCGCTGCCACCCACTCTCCAACATGCTGCATAGATAGGCGCACCTTGTCTCAAATTAAATCATTCAAGGGCAACAAACAAAGCCTCCCCAGCAAGCCCTGCAAAGCTTGTGGTCGCGACATGACTTGGCGTAAATCTTGGGCCAAAAATTGGGAACAAGTGCT
>Ga0214921_10000114_pt1 | contig 153991 bp, 124 predicted proteins | sample LL1505_MetaG_FD_177992 | JGI IMG/M metagenome (GOLD analysis project Ga0214921, IMG submission 177992) | Freshwater microbial communities from Lake Lanier, Atlanta, Georgia, United States - LL-1505 | ecosystem: Environmental > Aquatic > Freshwater > Lake | place: USA: Georgia | collected... | reverse complement strand
CGTACATGGGCACTCTGAACATCGGCAAGCTGAACTTAAGCGCCGCCTCAAGCGTTATTACCGACGCCGATGTGGCCTCTGAGAGCGCAACGCTCGTTGCGGCTAATACACGCCGGCAGGTGGCCTCTTCGCTCCTGGCGCAGGCGAACCTCGTGCCGGAGGTAGCGCTGGCGCTTTTACGGAATCTCTAGACTTACTCGCTTATAATTGAACAAAGAGAGCGGAGAGGGAAAAGAGGGGGGGCGCCTTCCTTCCCCTCGTCGTTCTCGCGGAACTCTCCGTGAAAATTAAAAATATATTCGCACGTAGAGCACGGCGAAGGGTTGCGTCATCCCTCCTAGCTCAGGCGAATCTGGTCCCGGAGATCGCTCTAAATCTTTAAAGAAATCTCTAGGGGGATTCTCGAACGTCGATAGAGGATGTGAGTGCCTTAAAGCCCGCAAAGTGGGAGAGCTGCGGGTAAGAGGTTTCGGGCTCAACTAACACGGTGGCGAAGAGTGATTTCCCGTTGCGCATTTCGATAGTTTGACCGCAATTTCGTTGGAGTCGCCGAAAAAATCCTCAGCGTATCTGAGTGGATACGCCTCTGGTTTTGTCGTCGTCTCCGCCTCGTCTCGTCAAAACTCCGAAAATACTCGCGACGGAACGATTTTTCACCACCCTGCTAAAGTAGTCGGAGAGATCAGATACCTACGGAAGTGGGGCTTTTAGAATGCCTCTATCTGTGCGAGAACCGTCCCGAAGTAGAGGGAACCGATATGTTAGAGCTCTTCTCAATCGAAAACGGCATAGCCTTAATTACCCTAACCTCACTCGAGATAGTCCTCGGGATCGATAACATCGTATTCATCGCGATTATCGCAGGAAGGCTTGATCAGGCGCAGCGTAGGTCCGCGCGACTGATCGGGCTTACCCTCGCGATAGTTAGCCGCCTCCTGCTGCTCTTTACGCTATCCTTTCTCGCCTCACTTACGACGCCGATCCTCTCCCTTCCGTGGGTGCCGCACGCCCTCAGCGGTCGAGATATCATCCTCCTCGCGGGAGGGCTCTTTCTCATCTACAAGGCCACCAAGGAGATTCGAGAGAAGACGACGGGGGAGGAGAGTGAGCTGCGGCAAGGGGATGGTGACGGGCGCGTTACGATGAGGTCAGTGGTGACTCAGATCATTTTAATTGACATTATCTTCTCGCTCGATTCGGTTATCACCGCTGTTGGTATGACCAGTAACTTGCCGGTGATGGCCGCGGCTGTAGTTTTAGCTGTCATGGTGATGCTCGTCTTCTCTGGGTGGATAGTTGAGTTTATTGAGGCGAACCCAACCATCAAGATGTTGGCGCTCTCGTTCCTTCTCATGATCGGTCTGGTCCTCGTAGCCGATGGTCTGGGGCACCATATAGAGAAGGGGTACATCTACTTCGCGATGGCCTTCTCTTTGGGGGTAGAGGTCTTAAATTTGCGGGCCGCCAAGCTCAGAAAAGCTGGACGTTAGAGCTACCCAGCCTTCAGGCAGTTAACGAGGCCCTCGCATACCTTCTTCGCGTCACCGAATATGAGCGAGCAGTTATCAAGATAGAAGAGGTCATTGTCCACGCCGGAGTAGCCCGGATTCATCGATCTCTTGATCACGTACACCATCTTTGATTTGTAGGCCTCAAGGATCGGCATCCCGTACAGCGGGCTTGATTTGTTGGTTCTGGCAGCCGGGTTTACGACATCGTTGGCTCCAATGACGAGCACAGCGTCCGCGCGGGCGAAGTCGGCATTGACCTCCTCAAGCTCTAAGACTGACTCATAAGGGATCTCTGACTCAGCGAGGAGTACGTTCATGTGGCCGGGCATGCGACCGGCGACTGGATGTATCGCGAACTTTACCTCTACCCCCCTCGTGTGGAGCTGCTCAAAGAGCTCTTTAACGGCGTGTTGAGCCTGAGCTACAGCCATTCCATAACCGGGTACAATGATCAGGCTTGAGGCGTTCTCAAACACGAACGCGGCATCATCGGTGCTGGCGGATCGGATCGCTTTTTGATTACTGGCCGCCGCCGCTGCCTCAGCGGTCGTGCCGAAGCCGCCCAGGATCACGCTCAGGAGTGACCGGTTCATCGCTTTACACATGATATATGACAAGATAGCTCCGCTAGAGCCTACGAGCGCGCCGGTAGCTATGAGGAGCTGATTGTTGAGTGTAAACCCTGTCGCTGAGGCGGCCCAACCGGAGTAAGAGTTGAGCATCGAAACCACCACCGGCATGTCCGATCCTCCGATTGGAAGAACGAGGAGGAAGCCGAGCACTAGCGAAAGAATAGTTAGCGCCAAGAATATGGCGACTGAGTGGTCATTAACAAAGAGAGCGGTCAAGAGGATGATAGCCCCTATTATAGCGCCATTAAGGAGGTGCTGACCCCTGAAGAGGAGGGGCGCGGATCCCAAAATCGCTTGCAGTTTGCCGAAGGCAACGAGCGATCCGGTGAAGGTAATCGCTCCGATTGCGCTGCCTACACCCAACTCAACAAGGATAACGCCACTCAGGTTACCCTCGTGCGCGTGCATTAAGTATGTTCCCGCGGCTACGAGAACCGCGGCGAGACCGACAAAGCTATGAAGGGCGGCGACCAGCTGCGGCATCGCTGTCATCTTAATCCTAACCGCGAGTGGGATTCCAATCACAGCGCCGGCGGCGAGCCCTAATCCGATCACCCCATAATTTTTAACATCGGGGTGAAAAAGCGTGACGGCGACCGCCAGCCCCATGCCGATCATCGACAGCCGGTTTCCCCTCAGCGCGGTCTTAGGGTGGCTCAATCCCTTCAATCCAAAGATGAAGAGGATAGTTGCGACGAGGTAGGCGAACGCGAAAAAGTCTGGACTCATATTCATTTCGAAGATTTCCTCTTACGATTTCTTTTTGAACATCGCTAAAATGCGATTGGTGACCACAAATCCACCAAAAATGTTGATCGAAGCCAACATAACCGCCAGAAAGCCTATCACCTGGGTCCAGACGGACTCAGCGGAGTAAGCCGATCCAGCGACGAGAATGGCGCCGATGACCAGAATGGCGCTGATCGCGTTAGTCACGGCCATGAGGGGAGTGTGTAACGCCGGCGTTACGCCCCAAATAACGTGGTACCCCACAAAGCAGGCGAGAGTAAAAACATAAATCGCTATCATCGTTCCTGACATGGCGCGCTAGCTCCTCTTAGTTCTTAGAGTTCCGTTGTGTACGAGAAGAGATGAGTCGATAATATCATCCTCGAGATTCACCACGAAGGTCTTCGCCCCCGGCTCATGCTCTTTCACGAAGAGGTCCAGGAGGGAAACTATATTTCGGGCGAAGAAGCTGCTGGAGTCAGTGGGCATCATGGCTGGATAGTTCGTGTGCCCGATGATCTTAACGCCATTCACATCGACGATCTCATCCGCTTTACTAAGAGGGCAATTACCTCCGCTGGGGGTTGCCATATCCACGATAACAGAGCCACACCTCATCCGTGAGACCACTGACTCAGAGATAAGTGTGGGAGCTTTCCGCCCCGGGACGTTAGCTGTGCTGATGATAATGTCACTCTTGGTCAGTCGGTCGTCGAGGGATTCTTGAAGCCTCTTCTTCGACTCCTCTGAGAGCTCCTTCGCGTAGCCACCTTGGCCCGCGCCGGATTCCTCAAGCTGGATATCAATGAATTTCGCCCCGAGAGATTGAATCTGTTCGCGCACCTCCGGGCGAACGTCGTACGCTTCTACAGTGGCTCCCAGTTTGCGGGCGGTGGCTATCGCCTGAAGTCCAGCAACCCCCGCTCCGAGAACAGTTACCTTGGTCGCTTTGGCGGACCCAGCCGAGGTCATCATCATCGGAAAGAATCGACCGTAGTGCTGCGTCGCCTCTAGAACGGCGCGATATCCCGCTATGCCTGCCTGGGATGAGAGCACATCCATCGATTGAGCTCGAGAAGTGCGCGGAATGGACTCAAGGGCGACCGCGTCGATCTTTTGCTTCGCGAACCACTCAAGGATGTGGCCATTTCGAAATGGCTCAAGAAGGGAAACAAGCATCGACCCAGACTTTAGCGATGAAACTTCGCTGTCAGTGGGTGGAGCCACCTTGGTCACTAGTTGTGTCGACCAAGCATCCTTGGATGGAACAATTTTGGCACCAACCGCCTCGTAATCTCGGTCCTGAAATCCCGCTGCGTATCCCGCGCCTTCTTCAATGTGGAGGTCGAAACCGTGCTTGACGAGTCGTTTCACCGAATCAGGAGTCGCCGCTACACGAGTTTCTCCGCGGCCCGTCTCCTTGGGAACGCCTACAGTAATTCCGATCTTCATAGTATTTTTAGAAAAAGGTTCTCACGACGAGTTATACGTCCAAGAGGGAGTGTCCTCCAGTCCCATTGACTGAAGATTCAACAGGGAGCTCGTCCTGTTTTCTCGTAAACTTAAGCCTGATCGCTGGTGACGATAGGGCTCATCAGAGGCGCATAGTTCAGGTTCGAGCGCGAGTGGCTGGCGTGGAGGTCCACGATTGTCCGTAACTCTCTGATATAATGGAATCTCTAACGAGGTAGGTTTCGACACTGCCCGAACCTAACACGCCGTTTCATACTGCTGAGAAGTTCTTCGCGAATGGAGATGTCGGTAGAACGGCGAACTACGCGCGCGACGTCTTTTTCGGCAGGGGTTTGTTTTATTCAACAGGGATTCACGGGAGAAAAACTCGCCTCGCGGTCTTATCGCCACACTCTACAGAGTCGCGGCTATCGCCGCCGCTCCGTAGAGGGAAGCGGCGTCATCTTTAATGACAAAAACAGAGGTGGCCTCAACCCGCTCTCTCTGCTTGCCTTTTTTAAGATACCCTTCAAGGAAGGAGCCGTCCCTCAAGAAGTCGATAATCTTTGGAGGAATCCCTCCGCCTAGAAAAACACCACCAGTGGCGAGGTAGGTGAGCACGATGTTACTGCAGTGAGCCCCAAGCATCGAGCAGAACATCCGCATCGTTTGGACGCAGATATCTGACGTACCATTTTGAGCGAGGCTGGCTATCAACGAAGCGGGATGAGCCTCTCCCTCCGGTGTTTTCATCTCAGCGGGCTCTTCGCCACGTCCGGTGTCCCGCAGAAAGTTGTAGATGTTTTTTATCCCAGGTCCACACAAAACTGATTCCACACTGACGTGAATGAGTTTGTGTTGGAGGTACTGGAGTAGCTCAATTTCGATCTCGTTTGTGGGAGCGAAGTTAGCGTGACCTCCCTCTGAGGCTAACAATACGCTCCATCCCCCTTCCCGGTGAATAAGCGAGTGGCCAAGCCCAGTGCCTGGCGCCACGACGACACACGATCCTGTTCGATTTGAGCCCGGCGCCTCGTAGATGGAATCGAGGCTTTCGGAGTCGAGGGTCGGTATAGCGGCGGCGGTACTAACAAGGTCGTTTACGAGTTTAATTTTAGGGAGTCGCAACGCCTGGGCCACGTCCAGCATAGAAACTTCCCACGGTAGGTTCGTGACTCTGACACGCCCATCAACAACGGGGCCGGGGAGTCCGAAGCATCCCGAGTCGAGTTTCCCTGAGATTATCGCGCCGTGCTTACCGATGAAGACTTCGAGAATCGCTTCTAGGCTTGCAAACTCTTTGCTCGCGTATTGCTCCGACACGAGAAGTTCGACCTTCTCCGCGCGTCTCTCAAAGAGCCCTATGCGAGCCTTAGTTCCCCCGATATCTCCAGCGATTATCATAGACATCTCCGGTCAGGCGCTCCGTCCTCTGACGTCGCGCGTGACAAGCCACGCGGTTAAACTCCGTACTCCCCGCCCTTGGGCCGATAGTGCGTTTCCGGCAGTCGGGCTTTGAGTGAGGCGATTCTCCAATAGGCAATAAATAAAACCACAAATCAGTCGGCTCTTGGAAGAGAACGCCGCACCGGTGGAACTCCCCCATACGGCGGAGACTTTCCTATATATTTCTGTCACTTGCTATAACAAACACTGGGTTATTTAGCCAACCAGTGTCAGCTCTATTCGTTGGAGCTCGGATGGCTGTTTCGTTGGCTTGGCCCGCGATTCTTTACGGCAACTACCACCACTCGGGCGGTTTGACAGGGAACCCAGGTGAGCGTCCGCATATACGAGCTCATCCAAAGAGGTATCTTTCAAAATCGCTGGTCAGCGGGCGCGTCATGCCGGAGCGACCTCCGTTTTTTCAGATTGATTAGTCGAGACATGGACTTCCCAAAATACGCTGCATATAATCCGAACACCCGGGGGCCAGCCCCGTATATTCGCGCGCCTATGAAGATCTTGATGCTTGGATGGGAATACCCTCCTCATATCGCGGGAGGGCTTGGGACAGCCTGTCACGGTCTTACGCGGGCTTTATCCGCTCAGGGTATCGATATCCACTTTGTTGTGCCGCAGCTATTTGGGAACGAAGAAGCGCACCATATGGTGCTCTCCGATCCGGAAAGACGGATCGCGCCAACCAGCAAAACATCAGAAATTCCCACCTTCCTCCCGCCTTCGATCGAAACGACACGAATCCCCGCGTTTCTGGCGCCGTATTGGAGTCCTCAGCAATTCAAAGCCGCGATCGCCGCTGTCTCGACACAAGAGAGGACCTCCCTCTCACCGAGCTTGCGGCGGGATCCGGTCGCGCGAGCGCTCATTGATGGAGAGGTGTATGGTATTGACCTTATGTCTGCTCTTGAGGGGGAAAATCGCGAGGAGGAGGCGCTGTCTGAGGGCGGACAGAGGTACGGGAGCGATATATTCATTGAGGTGGAACGTTTTACCCGACAAGTGATCTCGCGATTCTCAAGACAGGATTTTGACGCTATCCACGCGCATGATTGGATGACTTTTCCCGCGGCCGTCGCGTTGGCCGAGGTGAGCGGCAAACCCCTGGTGGCGCACATCCACAGCCTTGAGCACGACCGCGGCGGACTCAATAGAAATAAAGAGATAGAGTCGATTGAGCGGATGGGATTGCTGCGCGCTGATAAAGTCATAGCGGTCAGTTATTTCACCAAGCGCTCAATTGAGAAACACCATCGCGTCGACCCTCACAAAGTTTCGGTTGTGCACAATGGGGTATATCCCCGCGAGATTATAACTAACTACAGAGCCAAGAGAACGTGGCCAAGGCATGTGGTGCTCTTTCTCGGACGCGTGACCTTTCAGAAGGGGCCCGATTATTTTGTGGAGGTGGCGGCGAAAGTTCTGCCGCATGTGCCAGATGTTCTTTTTGTTTTAGCGGGGGCGGGCGACATGCTCGCTGGTCTCATCGAGCGAGTAAAAGAATTAAAGTTGACCAGCAATTTCATGTTTCCAGGATTTACGCAGGGAGAAGAGTTGGAGGAGCTCTTCTCCGTCGCGGACCTCTACGTTATGCCATCTGTATCTGAGCCGTTCGGTATAACGGCGCTTGAAGCGATCAGCTTTGACACTCCAGTAATTATATCTAAGCAGTCAGGGGTATCCGAAGTTATTGAGCATGCTCTTAAAGTAGATTTTTGGGACGTCAACCGAATGGCGGATCTTATTATCAATTCACTCGTTCATCCTGAGCTGCGACTTGACCTCGTTAGCATGGCTCGTGAAGAGCTCAAGCAGTTGCGCTGGGACGCCGCCGCTTGTAGGACGATCGAGGTTTATCAAGATATTTGTTCGGGCGCGGTCTAGTAACGAGCGGATGATGAGATGCCAGGAGTTTGCCTCTATTTTCAAGTTCATCAACCCTACCGTATAAAGAGGTATACGTATTTTGATATAGGTTCCGGGGAAACCTATTTCGACGAGCACCGTAATCGTTCAATTATGGAGAGGGTGGCCGCCGAGTGCTACCTTCCAGCCAACAGATGCCTCTTAGATCTGATTCAGCGTCACGAGGGGAGATTTAAAGTCGCTTTTTCTATTAGCGGAACAGCGCTGGAGCAGATGAAGCTATACGCCCCGAAGGCTTTAGAGAGCTTCCGGGAATTGGCGGCGACAGGCGCGGTGGAGTTCCTTGGTGAAACGTACTACCACTCCCTAGCGATGCTTTACGATGATCGAGAGTACCGCGAGCAGGTGCGAAAGCACTCACAAGTAATCCAGAGCGAATTTGGAAAGAAACCGAGAGTCTTGCGAAACACTGAATTGATCTATAGCGATGACTTGGGCGCTCGGGTCACTGACCTTGGTTTCGACGGTGTCTTAGCCGAAGGAGTAGATGATGTCTTGGGATGGAGATCTCCCAACTTCGTCTACGTCGTTCCTGGACAATCCACTCGAATAGTGCTTAAAAATCACAGACTGTCAGATGACATAGCCTTCCGTTTTTCGCGGATAATCAGCGGGGATTCTGTGTCGCTGAAAGCGAGTGATTTCGCGAATTCGCTCCACGCTCTGACGGGGAACTCGTCCCTTGTTGGGCTCTTTCTGGACTACGAGACCTTCGGAGAGCACCATAAGCGCGGTACCGGTATCTTTGAATTCCTCTCAAGTTTGCCGGGGTGCGTGCTCGCGCATCCGGAGTGGGAGTTCCTCACTCCGTCTGAGAGTGTGGCGCGGGAGAATCCGGCGGGAGATCTCTCATTTCCGCGCGTTACCTCCTGGGCCGATACCGCTCGAGACGCTAGCGCATGGTGTGGGAACAGGATGCAGGCGTCCGCCCTAGAGCGCGTATTTAATTGGAGAGAATTCTGTGGTGCCCGCGAGATCTACTCAGACTCTATGGCTAGTGTGAGAGAGGTGTGGCGACGCCTGCAGGCCTCGGACCACTTCTATTACATGAGCACAAAAGGCGCTAACGACGGGGAGGTGCACTCCTACTTTAGCCCCTTTGAGAGCCCGTATGAGGCTTTCATCGCCTACATGAACGTTCTCAAGGATTTTACCCTTGCATGTGAAAACCGAGACTCCCCAGATGGAAGGCGTCCTCCGTCGAGTCAGGTGACGCGTTAACCTCGAGACTTGTTCTGACCTTTGATGATCCTCTCCATGCAGAGGGAAACGAGCGAAGTCCACCCTGTTTGATGACTAGCGCCGATTCCGCGACCGTTGTCACCGTGAAAGTGCTCGTAAAACAGTACGAGATCTCGCCAGTGAGGGTCATCGATATACTTCGTTACCTCCCCGTGACAGGGGCGTCGTCCGGTCTCATCCCTCGTGAAGAGAGTAGTAAGCCTTCGTGAGATCTCGTTCGCTACCTCGCGCAGGTTCATAAATTTCCCCGAGCCTGTTGGGCACTCAATTCGAAAGCTGTCTCCGTAGAACTTGTGATAGCGATCAAGCGCTTCAATGAGAAGATAGTTGATGGGGAACCACACCGGACCTCTCCAGTTCGAGTTCCCTCCAAAGAAGTCAGTGTTCGAATCGCCTGGGCAGTAATCGATCCCATAATCCCTGTTTTCAAGATTGAGGCGGTATGGGAACTCGGCATGAATCTTCGAGAGAGAGCGCATCCCGTAGGGAGAGAGAAATTCACTCTCATCTAAAATATATCGCAGAGTCTGCCTGAGCCTATCGGCAGAGGGTATCGCGAGAAGCTTCAGTCCATGCGATGTCTCGCCTATTTTCTCCAAAGTCTGCTGAGGCGTGGAGGTTGTGTCAGCGATTTGCTTCGCTAAGGCGCGCTGGTTAGCGACAAACCACTCAAATCGTTTTTTAAAGCCAGGTAGTTTATTGATGGTGGAGCTTTCTAAAATCTCAACAGCTAGCAGAGGAATGACTCCAACTAGTGACCGCACTCGCAGAGGAATGGTCGCTCCGTCGATTGAAAGCTCGTCGTAGTAAAAACCATCCACCTCATCCCAAAGCCCATTCCCGCCAAACGTGTTAATGGCGGTGGCGATAGATATAAAATGCTCGAAGAACTTTGAGGCGAGGTCCTCGTACTCCTCATCGTGGGCGGCGAGCTCCAGCGCTATCGCTAGCATGGTGCCGCAGTAGAAGGCCATCCACGCGGTGGCGTCCGCCTGCTGGAGAGTGCCTCCCTTTGGGAGTGGGGCGCTTCGATCAAATACACCTATATTATCTAATCCTAGGAAGCCTCCCGAGAAGAGGTTCTTACCTTGAGAGTCCTTTCGATTAACCCACCATGTGAAGTTGATTAGAAGTTTGGCGAAGGAGCGTTTGAGAAAATTACGATCTGGAGCGCCCTGCTCGACGCCCATCTGATACACCCTCCAACAGGCCCAGGCGTGCACAGGGGGGTTTACGTTCGAAAATTCAAATTCATAAGCTGGTATTTGGCCATTTGGGTGCATGTACCATTCGCGCAGCATCAAAATCAGTTGGTGCTTGGCGAACGCCGGATCAATGCGCGCGAATGAAACCATGTGGAAGGCAAGATCCCATGCCGCATACCAGGGATATTCCCACTTGTCAGGAACCGAGATGATATCTCGATTATAGAGGTGCTCCCACTCGTTATTTCGCTGTCGCCGGCGAGAGTCAGATGGCGTTGGTTGAGTAGGATCTCCCTCAAGCCACTCTCGAACAGAATAGTAGTAGAACTGCTTGGTCCATAAGAGGCCCGCGTAGGACTGGGTTATAATTGCATGCTCGTCCGCGGAGGCTTCCGCAGGCACAATTGAAGTGTAGAAGTCCGCGCATTCCGCTTTCCTTTGAGCAAAGATGTCCTCAAAGTCACTCCCGAAACGCTCTTGCTGCGGAGCGAAAGACGATACCAGGCGAAGCCGTAGCTCAAATGACTGATGCGCGGGTATCGTCGTATTGCACACAAAAGCGGCTTTCGTTCCAACCCTCTCTGGGTTCACGGCGGTTGATTCTCCCTCAACTATGTAGCGATGGAAGGCGTCTTTTACATACGGCGTAGGATTTGGTCGTCCATAGAGGCGCTCAAGATTGCTCTCATTTTCAGTAAAGACGGAGTCAAATTGGACAGTGGTGTGACTGGGATCAAGAAGAAGAACAAATGGATCAAGATGCGGATGAACAAGCAGGAGTCGATCTGGGCTGAGAGCCGAGATGGAGGGTTTTATCGAGTATCCCTCTCCAGATCGACCCCACGACCAGGTGTTTCGAAACCAGATATTCGGTATGAGATAAAGGGGCGCGGGTCGGTCGCTCCGATTGTGCGCGGTTATCCGTATCAAAATGTCATTCGGTCCGGCTTTCGCGTATTCTACAAACACATCAAAGTATTTGTTAGAGTCAAATATTCCGGTATCAGTGATCTCAAACTCCGGTTCTAATCTTCCACTTCTCCGATTCCTCTCCACAAGCTCCGCGTAGGGGAACTCGTTCTGTGGATATTTATAGAGAGCGCGCATGTAGGAGTGAGTTGGCGTCGAGTCGAGGTAGTAGTAGCATTCCTTGACATCCTCTCCGTGATTTCCCTCAGCGCCACTCAGGCCGAAGAGTCGCTCCTTTAAAATCGAATCTCGGGTGTTCCACAACGCGATTGAGAAGCAGAGTCGGCACTGTCTGTCGGTAATTCCCAGGAGACCGTCCTCGCCCCAACGATAGGTTCGACTACGAGCTTGATCGTGAGTAAAGTAAGACCATACCGAACCGTCACTTGAGTAATCCTCGCGGACGGTGCCCCACTGTCGCTCAGGGAGGTAGGGTCCCCAGCGCTTCCAGTTTTTGGCGCGGTTCTCATCTTCAGCGAGACGGACGCTCTCGGCGTTAGTGGTGATATGTGGAGTGTGCTTTCGTGGGGCCATCGGGATGATTTTATTACCCTTTGTTAGATGAGGTTAGGCCGCGGAACAATCCGGAGTAGCTCTGAAATGTTCTGGCGATACTGGTTGTTGGACAGAGTGCTAAGATCAATAATTTCCAGGGCGTAGTGTAAGCAGCTGATATTAATGGCTAAAAATGGCGGTTCGATAAGGCACGTGGCCACTGGATGGCTCCATACCACCGTAAGAGTTTTAAAAAGGCCGGTTTAGTTATGAAGAGATCCCTCCTTTCCGCCCTCTTTTGTACTGCTGTTCTATCGTCTGGGTGTTCATTGCATACCACCCCTATGGCTGTTGGAGGTCTAGGTGGCGCCGCCGTAGGCGCCGGGACCGGCGCTATCATAGGAAGCGTGATAGCCAATGGTGACATCGCTGCTAGTGCTTTATTGGGAGGAGCTATTGGATTGCCCGTTGGATTGGCGGCCGCCGCGATTTATGATTACAACAGCGAGCAGACGTTACAAGAGATAAAGATCGAGGATATCAAACGTAATCAGAGAGAGATCCTCGCCCGGCAACGAGAGATAGATAGTCTACGCGAAGAAGTTCGAGGAGATTCCCCAACTGGAAATCCTCTTGAGTCACGGCGAGAGTATCGTTACCTTGGGGCATCGCTCGGTAATCCCTATAGGTAGGCGGCCCACGTTCGCTGATTAATCGCTCTATAGACTAAAATAGGCCCCATGATTTGGTGGGCAAATTTACTTTGCGGCGGAACGAGAGAAAATGGCTTCAATTTTCTTCTGAAGCATGTCAGCTGAGAAAGGCTTGATCATGTAGTGAGAGACTCCCGCTTGCGCGGCCTCTATGACACTAACGCGCTCCGTTTTCGCGGTTATCATCAGAAAGGGGACTTTGGACAAGCGTTCATCTCCTTTGAGAGCTGACAGAAATTCTAGACCTGACATCTGTGGCATCGTCCAGTCCGAGATTATAAGTTCACAGTCAATATCTTTGAGCTTTTGCAGAGCATCCTGCCCACTACGAGCCTCGAGGACCTGGTCATAGCCAAGTAGGTGCAGCGTTTGTTTGAGGATGCTGCGCATCCCAGAGAAGTCATCTACGACCATGATCCGTATTTTTGGCTTCCCGTGAGAACCTTCCATCGTCGAGTCTCCATCACGTCCCGTTATTTGTAGCAGAGGCGAAGTCCATGCTTTTTTCTGCCACGCATAGATAGCAATCGGGTACTTTCCTCAATTCCTTAACACCAGATTCGGGGCGTAGGCGCTTCCCATCGGCAAGGCTATTACTAAAAAATAAACAACAAAAGCAATTGGTTAAATACCCAAAACGTATGTCGAGCAGTCTTATCGCAACCAGGTTGCGTCTTGAGGCGCAAATCGCTAGCCTCCAAGCCGTAGACAAACCCCAGAGAGGAGCCGTGAAATAGTATGAAGTCAGGTTTGCAAATAATCGCGCGCCTATCGCTCTGTGCCGCGTTTTTTCTCTTAGGAGCGACACCTGCTCTTGCGCAGGCGCCCGACCGACGGGAGGGATTTGGTCAGCACGTCATCGATGAGATCGTTGTTGAGTCCACGGGGCTGAATCAAACCCTCTCAGATCAGGCGCAGCCAGTCACCATACTGACTGGGCATGAGCTAGATATGAAGGTGCAATCATCCCTTGGGGATACTCTCGCGGCCGAGCCCGGAATTTCGTCGAGCTCGTTTGGGCCTGGCGCGGGTCGACCTGTGATTCGGGGACTCGGTGGCGACCGAATCAGGGTGCTGGAAAACGGCGTGGGCACCCAGGATATCTCCGCGACGAGTCCTGATCATGCGGTTACAATAGACTCCGCGCTTGTTGACAAAATTGAAGTAGTTCGAGGACCCGCTTCGCTGTTGTATGGCACAAGCGCGGTAGGGGGAATAGTAAATGTCTTTGATGAAAGAATTCCTGAGTTCCTTCCGAAGGGACCGATACAGGGCAGCGCGGAGGTTCGTGGTGAGAGCTCAAATCGATTGAGAAGCTCGCTCATGAGCATAACCGCGCCGATTGATGCTATAGCCATACACATCGACGGCTCCACCAGTAAGTCTGACGACGTAGATATCCCTGGGTTTGCCCGCACCGCGCAAGCAAGAGATTCAGGAGCTCTTGAATATTCAGAGCCTCAGGGAAAGCTGCCCTTTAGTGCCACCCAGACTGACACAATTACCGCCGGGGGCTCGTATGTGTTTGATCGGGGATTCGCTGGCGTCGCCATAAACGATTATAAGACTATCTACGGCGTCCCAAATGGGGAAGAGGATGTGAGCGTTAACGCGCACAGGCGACGGCTTGACATGAGAGCCGGGGCTCGAAACCTGGAGGGATTTATCGAGTCGGCCACCATGCGAGGGGGAGTTGTCGACTACGATCATACTGAGTTCGAGGGGGAAGACGCGGGCACCAAGTTTAAAAGCAATGGGTTTGACTCTCGACTCGATATAAAGCACGCGGAGATAAACTACCTGCGAGGGACATGGGGGGCCCAGGCTCAGGGGAATCGGCTAGAGGCGATTGGCGAGGAAGCTTTTCAGCCGCCATCCACAACTAACTCCTACTCCCTGTTTGCTCTTGAGGAGTTTAGAGCCGCTGAATCGCTCTCCCTTCAGGGAGGTCTTCGATACGATCTAAGCAGCGTTGAAACCACAGGATTCAATAGTGATTCGGATGTTGACGATATCGATAAGAACTTCGGCCTTTTCAGTCAGTCGGTTGGAGCGGTTTGGGATGTCATGAGTGATTATTCCATTTCGCTTTCGAGTGCTCACACTGAGCGAGCGCCGACCGCCCAGGAGCTCTTCGCTGATGGACGACACGTGGCGACTGGGGTTTATGAGATCGGTGACGCGCAGCTGGGAGTCGAGCGCTCGCTTGGCACTGATCTGGCTTTTCGGAGAAACGAGGGGAGCGTGAGAGGTTTTGTGGGGGGATTCTATAGCAGGTTTTGGAACTATATAAGCGCAAATCCCACAGGAGAGATCCAAGATGACCTCCCAGTCTACCTCTTCCAAAATGTTCCAGCGGATTTTTGGGGATTTGAGTCTCAGGTCTCATGGTTTATGGAGGAGTGTCTGCACCGAGAGATCTCGTTTGATTTCCAGCCAGACTATGTGTGGGCTCGAGATAGAGATACGAAAGAATACATTCCGAGGGTGCCGCCGCTCCGCATAAAGATAGGGGCAAATTTTTTTGACGAACGTTTGGCCCGGTTTCGGCTTGAATTGCAGCATGTTTTTGAGCAAGACAGGACAGCTGAATATGAAACATCGACAGACGCCTACACGATGCTCAATGCTTATGTAAGTCGTGAATTCAGTTATAGAGGCAATACCCTTGAGTTATTTGTTCGAGGCACCAACCTGCTCGGAGAGAAAGCCAGGAATCACGTGTCTTATATCAAAGATGTCGCTCCCTTGCCTGGTGCCTCTGCTATGGCAGGAATTCGTATGCGATTTTGATGAGCCGTATCTGATTGCTTGGAGGGCTCACGCCATTTTACTTGCCATGAGAGAGCAAGGCTCCCAACGAGTGATGCCAGTCGGTTAAACCCGCCTAGGTTTGCGTCCTAGGAGTTGGGTGTGAGGAGAGGCGAAATCCTAGTGAGGATGGTCTCACCGGTACGGCCTGAAATTCTCGTCATCGGCGTTAGGCGCGTGTTTGATAGCACCTCGCGCTCGCTTCACCAGTATGTTAGCGGACTCGCGCAAAAAGTTGCTGTCAAGTGTGGAGGCGCTTTGGTCCAATTCAATAACCTGGGTCTGTCCGGTAATGGCGCCCCCATTCGTGCCCGCTGAGCTAGCCGCGAGTTGTAGCTCCTCCTGCGGGTTTGCGCTCGCAAGTTTTAGCAGACCCTGCATGATACCGGTGAGCCGCTTGCTTTGTTCAGATAGATCGGCGGCACTTCGGAGGGTTTCGCTAGCGAGCTGTGAGCTCCTCTGAGCAGCCTGATCCATCTCATTCATGGCGGTGGATGTTTGCTGAACTCCTACCTGCTGCTCGCGTGAGGCGTCTGAAATGCGCTGTATCTGCCGAGTAATGTTGTTGGTCTCTCGGGATATCTCATTAAAAATTGATAAGGCTTCTTTACTGACGGTTTGACCGTCACTAACTCTTTGGTGGGTCATCCCCACTAGATCAGTAACTTGCTTTTTACTTGTCTCAAGGAGAGCTTGGATATCCTTGGCGGCTTGACCGCTCATTTCCGCGAGGTTACCGAACTCCTCGGCTACTACAGCGAAGCCGCGACCGTGTTGACCAGCGCGCGCGGCCTCAATCGAGGCGTTAAAAGACAAGAGCTGAGTTTTGAAGACGATGTCATTGATCACCGACGTTTTAGCTGAGATCTCATCAATGATATCGACCATTTCCCCCAACTGAGAGTTAGCTTGATTAATCGCCTCGGTGGATGATGCCAATCTCTCCATGATGCGATTACCATCCTCTGTTCTCTCTGCCATCCGCCGAATGTGGGTAAGAGATTCAGATGAGGAGTCGGTGGTTTGAGCTATCATGCTCGACATCTCTGTCATTGAGGCAACACTTTGTTGTACTGCGGCCGCTTGCTCTGTTGCGCTTTGGGCGAGCTCAGCCGAGCGAGCTGTCATGTGCTGAGCGGCGCCGTTCACTTCTTCAGAGCTGAGGCCAAGAGCGTTGATCACTCCTCGTATCGGCTTGATAATCGAGCGGGATGTCAGGAAGCCTACAGCGATCAAGCTGATAATGCCGACAGCCAGTGTCATTACAACGAGAAATTGCAGATGGTGAGCGAGAGAGATATTGGAGAGATGCTCATCGTTGGCAATAGAGGTTATTCGTGTTGTTGCGCCCTTTGTGGTCGACTTCAGCTGTTGGAATTGCGCGGAAAATGCCTCCCAGGAGGGCGCTACGTAAGAGTTGCCCCTGTTTAAAGTGTCAAAAATCGAGTTGATGACCGTAGCAAAGGTAGCTGATTGAGAGATAGTCTGAGAGATTATATCACGCCCCGTCGCGTCGAGAGGGATGAGGGAGAGGTTGGCTCGCGCGTTTGCTAGTACAATCTGTCGTTCAGCTGCGCGTTGCTGCAGCTGACCAATTGCCGCATCGGGAGAGCCTTTCGCTTTCGACTGCCCGACCGCAACAAGGGCCTCCTCATAGAGTTCGTCATGCACGGCGTCGATTGTGAAGAGGGTTTGAGCTGTCTGTACGTAGGCTGAAAGTCTACTGCGTTCTGGGTGAAGACGCTCGATGCCGATGTATCCAACCACTCCGATTCCAAAACTGATCACGATGTTTAATGCTGTCAGGCAGTGAAGTCTTGTTCTTATATCCATCTCGTCCATCCCGCCCCCCGTGGGGACATATAGATATTTTGAGCCGCTCCTGTTTAAAGCTTCCGTTGTGGGCTCTGACTGAGAGTATCGGGAGGAGGGCGCGATATCTTGAGTGAATCTCGTAGGGAAGTAATAAAATCAAGAGTTTGCTGGGTTTGGGTGCCCACTTTTGTCTCCGTTGAATCTTGTCCAGTTGGAGACAAAGATCCACCGGCTCCCTTCCTGAGCGAGTAACTAAAGGCTCAAGGAAAGCTGAGATCGGTTCGATCTAAAGGATAGGAAGATTGAAAGGATGCGGCAAACGATCGAAATAGACCAGGAGCTTCTGGCCAGCTTTGTTGATGACGCACTCGATTCCCTCACAGGTTTCGAGCGGGCCGCGCTTGCCCTTGGATCGGCTGAATTTGAGGATGCTCTGCAAGAGCTTTTCCGCTCCGCGCATAATCTCAAGGGCGCATCCATGTGCATCGGACTCCAAGCGTTCGGTGACTTCGTGCATCGGGTCGAGGATGTGATTCAGCATGTCATCAATGGGCGTATCGACCGATCAGACAAGCTCATAGCGCTCTTGCTATCAGCGCACCTGTGTATGAGCCAGTGGGTTAAGACTTTGGCGACTAACCCAGCCTGTCCCCCGGATGTTATTCCCGTCATGAGTGAGCTCACCTCAATAATAAACCAATCTCAAAAAAATCGTGGCGCCGAAGGTGGAGGGGGGGGCAGGAGCTCAACAGATACAATCGAGAACGAAGAGGAACTTGAACTCTTGTTCGAGTTTTATCGTAAGCGGTATGAGGCAGAGCACCCGATTACTCAGCAATCTCGTAGTGAAAAAGAGGATACTGCTGCGGTGCCGACCGCTCTAACCCGTGTGGAAGATGTAGTCTCGGATAAGAGACCGCGTTTCAAGGCTCGGCGCAGTGAGAAGCAGGATCGCGCCATTGAAACTATTCGAATTTCGGCGCAGAAGCTCGATGAGCTGATTCAATTGGTCGGAGAGCTGTCGATTCATCAGTCGATAGTCCAGGAGTCTCGAAAAAAAGAGACCGGCATCTCGAGGGCCTCTGAGCACGCCTTCCAGCTAAGTCAAAAAATAACCCGAGAAGTTCACGCAAAAGCTCTGGAGCTGCGTATGCAGCCTCTTGCGGGCTTGATGCAGAAACTTGAGCGAACGGCGGTCGATTTAGCAAACACCCAAGGAAAGTCCATTCGAGTGGCAATCGACGCCGCTGACGTTCAACTCGATAAGAGTGTTATAGAGAAGATATCTGATGCTCTGGTTCATATGATAAGAAACTCCTTAGATCACGGAGTAGAAGAGCCCTCAAAGAGGATCGCGGTCGGCAAGTCGTCTGAGGGATTGCTTGCGATAACGGCTAGCCAGGAAGCCAATGAGGTCCGCATCACTATTTCCGATGATGGCCAAGGCATGGATGATCAGGTCATTTTCACGGCCGCAGTTCGCAAGGGCATCGTCCGACCTGACGAAAAGCTTGCCCCAGATGAAATTAAAAACCTTATCTTTGTTCAGGGGCTTTCCACTGCCCCCAAGATCACCGAGATCTCCGGACGGGGTGTGGGTATGGACGTGGTAATGGCCACGGTCAAGTCGCTGCGCGGGCGCATCGATATTCAAAGCACGGTTGGAGTAGGCACTACTTTTGTGGTGACCCTGCCTACCAGCTTGAGCATCATCGACGCTTTAGTTGTGAATGTGGGTGAGTCCCGCTACGCCGTTCCAATGCAGGAGCTCACGGAGATAATTGACCTCAGTAGGTACCCGATTGAGAGCGTGGGGCGTGGTGGCACAATGATCTCCTTGCGTGGGCAGGTAGTTCCCGTGGAGCCGCTAGCTGACTACATGTCAACCTCTGAGGCAGGCTGGATGGTGCCTCGTATGTTGGAGTCGAACCTGAGCAAGGGAACAACAGCGCTCCTCGTCAGAGATGGTAATAACGTCGTGGCCTTTGCCATTGATGAGATAGTGTCGCAACAGCAGATTGTTGTGCGTCCCTTAAGTGAGCAGCTTGAAGGACTCCAAGGTCTTCGTGGGTGTACTATCCTTGGTGATGGGTCGCCTGGGGTAATCCTCAGTTTGCCAGATATCGCCCGGTCATATTTCTCGTCATTAAGTCAAGGTGAGGGAGGTGTCGTATGACAGAGGTAACGGCTCTACAAGAGGAGGATGCCCGATATCTTATCTTTCGAGTCAACCAAGAGCTCTACGGAGCCCCACTTCTCGGCATTCGAGAGGTGATTGAGCCCCAGGCCACAAAGCCGATACCCAACACGGTGTCGTTCTTTAATGGTGTGATTAATCTTCGGGGGCAGGTGGTTGGCGTGATCGACCTACGCAAGAAGTTTGGATACCCTCCCGTTGAACATCCCCGTAACGTCGTCGTGGTTTTCGATACGGAGGCTGGCCCGCTGGGGGCTCTGGTTGATGAGATCGATGGCGTTGCGCGCATCCCTTCTGTTGATGTCGAGACAGGTGCGGTGGTGAGAAGTTTCGTTCCGCCGGAATTTCTTATAGGGATTGGCAAGCAGGAAGGTAGACTTGTTTCCCTCATCCAGTTTCATGCTTTGCTCGGGAGCGAGGAGTTGCGCGGAATAGCCGGTCTTGCGCGGGATTAATAAACATGACGAACAAGCCTCCAAGTGTTACATTAACAGAGCAAGAGAAGGATTTTGTATTCTCGTTAGTCGAAAAAGTAACCGGTACGTGTCAGCGGGGCTCTTTTCGGAGAGACGTGCTCGCCTCAAATGTTGAGCGACGTGTCCGAAATGTCGGAGCCCAGTCACTGAAAGCTTATCTTGAGTTTGCCCTGCATGATCCGGTGGAGGGTGATTTGTTCATCTCAGCGTTAACTATACACACAACAAGTTGGTTTCGAGAGTTGATCCACTTCGAAAAGCTTGAGGAGGATCTCCGCGAGAAGCTTACGGCCGCCCCAGGTATATCGATATCAATTCTTTGTGCTGGATGCTCAAGCGGGGAGGAAGTCTACTCCCTTGCCTTTGTACTTGAGAAGCTTCGGGGTGAGTTTCCTGGCTTCGAGTATCATGTGCACGGATTTGACATCGATCCAGTATCTATTCAACACGCGAATCGGGGTGTGTATGGAACGGTCGCTTTCTCTCATATTCCCGACTCATACAGGCGGTTCTGTCTGGTAGGATACGATAGTATGGAGGGGTTCTTCGCCCCCAATTCAGAGATCCGAAGCCGTTGCTCCTTCGAGATTTTAGATATTAGGTGCATCGAGCTTGAGGGGAAGGGTGGCTACGATCACATCTTTTGCCGAAACCTCCTCATTTATTTTGGTCCCGAGGATGTCGCGAATGTGGTGCGGAGTTTGCTGGCCACTCTGAAGCCTTATGGGCTCCTCTTTCTTGGTCACAGTGAGTCATTTGAAGCGAGTAATTTTGGGGTGCAGTTCGTTGGCGAATCAACGTACATCAAAACGAAGGGTCGCTCGGACGGAGCCGTTACACATGGGCCAGTGTGTAGGGTGCTCATCGTCGACGATTCAACGGTCGCTCGCAAGGCGATTGAAAAGTCCCTCGCCAAGAGGGGACTTGTGTCACATTCCGTCTCATCAGCTCAAGAGGCCTCGGACTTCTTGGAGAAGCAGAGTGTCGACATTATTACCTTGGATGTGACGATGCCAGGTTTAGATGGCCCCACCTGGCTGAATTCGCGGCGGCTCGCGGGTCTTGGCGTTCCAGTGGTTATTGTCAGCGAGAGCGGGCCCAGCCGGGCTCTCTCTATTTTGGGTGCGCTTGAGAACGGCGCGCAGGACTACATTGAAAAGTCCTCCATCTCCAGTGACGATTTTCCGGCTAAATTGTTGGCTATTCACAAGTCGTATAGACCTCGCCTCTCTCCGCAGCAAGTGGTGCGGAGATGCGCTCTCCAGCGCACGTCGGTTCCTCGTGAGCGTCCGGACCTGATCCTAATCGGGGCTAGTACAGGAGGCACCGAGGCTGTTATGCGGCTTTTACAGGCGATGCCTCCAGACTCTCCTCCTATCTTGATCGTTCAGCACATCTCCGCGCACTTCGCACATCCCTTTGCCGCGAGAGTCGCTCAAAACGCGGGCTTGAAGTTGGGAATATGCACAGACGGATCGCTCCTTGAGCCAGGGCACGTCTACGTGGCGGATGATGATCGACACCTCGGTGTATGTGGAAAACGGGGACGGCTCTCGATATTACGTTCTGAGGGACCTCCCATGAACAGGCATCGTCCCAGTGTTGACTTTCTATTCCAATCCGCGGCGGTTCTTTCAAATGTTCGGATATCCGCCGTGTTGTTAACCGGAATGGGGGCGGACGGCGCGCTGGGGATGAAACAACTCCATGAAAAGGGTCATGTAACCTTCGCTCAAGATGAGCAGTCTTGCGTTGTTTTTGGCATGCCGAGAGAAGCGGTTGCTCTGGGTGCGGTTGATATTATCGCGAGCCCTCTTGAAATTCGACAACACCTCGACTGGCAGATCAGCGGTGCCCCGCGGGAGCCGGGCCCGGGCCTATCGAGGATCTCCAAGGGCAAGTCGGTAAAAAGCGAAGCTTCAACTCGCTTGTCGAGCTAACCTCAAATCCGGCACTCCGAGCGGTCGATTACAAAATCTTTTTAAGATCGTCTACCTTGTCGGCGCGTTCCCACGAAAAGCTTCCATCTGACCCGCTCTCCCGGCCAAAGTGTCCATACGTGGCCGTCGCGCGATAGATCGGTTTGAGTAGGCTCAGCGTTGTTATGATTCCCCGAGGTGTTAAGTCGAAGATCTCCTGGACGGCGGCCGAAATCCTTTCCTCTGGCACTACTCCGGTTTCAAAGGTGTTGACGTAGACCGATACAGGTTTGGCGACTCCGATCGCGTAGGCGACCTGCACCTCGCACTTTTTCGCGAGTCCCGCCGCTACAACGTTCTTCGCGATATAGCGAGCGGCATAGGCGGCGGAGCGATCAACTTTCGAGGGATCTTTCCCCGAAAACGCCCCACCTCCATGACGGCTATATCCACCGTAGGTATCCACAATAATCTTGCGGCCCGTTAATCCGCAGTCCCCGACCGGCCCGCCGATGACAAACCTTCCGGTCGGATTGATGAGGTAGCGAGTCTTTGGGGTCAGATATTGAGTCGGAATGACTTTCTTTACGACCTTTTCAATCACGTACTCTTCAACCTCCTTCAGGGAGGCGGCCTCGGCGTGTTGAGTGGATACTACCACTGTATCAACGGCGTGCGGGCGCCCATTCCGGTACTCAACAGTTACCTGACTCTTGGCGTCTGGCTTGAGAAAGCTCTGCTTGTCGGAGTGACGAGCTTTGGCGAGGGTCCGGACGATTTGATGTGAAAGCGATATCGGGAGGGGCATGAGCTCTGGCGTTTCGTCACAGGCGAAACCGAACATCAAGCCCTGATCTCCCGCTCCCTGCTCTTTGTACAAACCCTCTGACTCGTTTACGCCCATACTAATGTCCGGCGATTGTTGGCTGATGAAGGTCATGACGGAGCAGCTGTTGGCGTCAAAGCCGAGAGCTGGGTCGTCGTATCCGATATCCTTGATAACCGAACGAGCAAGCTTTTCGTAGTTGACCACCTCCTTCGAGGTTATCTCGCCCGCGATGATGACTACATCGTTTTTGACGAGCGTTTCGCACGCGACGCGAGCGGCTGGATCTTGACGAAGGAAAGAGTCAAGGACGGCATCGCTCAGCTGGTCAGCCACTTTGTCTGGATGCCCTTCGGAAACGGACTCGGATGTAAAGAGATATTGTTGTGTTGTCACGCGATTAACTCCTTCAAGTGAAAAACAGAAGATGCTCTTAGAGGCGTTCCTAAACGCAAAAAGGATAGACCGACCTCTTGGGGCGGGCAAGTCAGAAGTCGGTTAGTGGAGTTTAAATCAAGCGCCTTCGGGAAGGGGTCCCGATTGATCAACGGACGCGCTAGGCCCCGGTTTTGCGCAGTTTGAGGGATGATTGAGGTGGGGATGGCTGGAAGGAGCCATGCCCCTTAGATGTCTCGATGTTTTACACTAATAAGAGACTCTGGCGACTTCATCCTCTCCGAAAGCGCCTCAGCAATAGCGACGGAGCGATGTTTCCCACCGGTGCATCCGATGCCGATGTTTAGGTAGGCCTTTCCTTCTGCTTGATATTTGGGGAGCAGGAACTGCAAAAGGTCGGCGTACCTAGCGACAAAATCCTCCGCTTCGGGAGTTGAAAATACATAGTCACGGACCGGAGCGTCTCTGCCGTCTTGATTGCGAAGGTCCTCAACAAAGTGCGGGTTTTTAAGAAACCTCACATCCACAATAAGGTCGCAGTCAAGAGGGATGCCGTGTTTAAAACCAAAGGAGAGGAAGTTCACCCGCATGCCATGTCGCGAGGTATGTCCAAGAGACGCGAGGAAGTCTCGAAGCTCGCGTCGTAGCGCGTGTATGTTGAAGGATGATGTGTCAACGAGAAAGTCGGCCGCTTCCTTGATCGGTTGTAATCGGGAGCGCTCTCGAGAGATCGTGTCAGTAAGCGTTTTATCTTGAGACGCGTCGAAGCCGGGGTGCGGACGCCGCGTCTCGCTATACCGACGAAGTATCGCGGGATTGTCGGCGTCGAGGAATACAAGTTTCACGTTCCCGGGGCGATCTTCCTTGGTTTTAATGACCGATAGAAGTTCCGTTCTGCTCTCACGCGACTCAATGTCGATGAGGAGCGCGGTGTTTCGATAGCGAGCCGCTGATCCCTTAGAGAACTCAAAAAACTGCCCAATTAAAGGAACTGGCAGGTTGTCAACGACGTAGTATCCGCTGTCGCCGAGCAATGCCATAGCCGTCGACTTGCCCGCGCCAGAGAGTCCCGTCACTATGACGAGCGAGGAGATGTGATCGAAGGAGTTCGGGGTGTTCAATGGTGGCTGGTCACTTTCTCTTTGTGTTTGCGTAGCTGTTGTGACAGCGAGTCAGTCAATTTGTCGATTGAGGCGTACAGACTATCGCTCTCCTCTTTTACGATGAAATCAGCGCCGGACAGGTGCATGGAAAGCTCCGCTATCTGTCTTGTCTTCTCCACTTTTAGGACCATGTGAGCCTCGGTGTCTTGATGAGCGAACTTCCTCACGCAGTGTTTCACCTTGTCGGTTGCGTATTGTTTGATCGCGTCGGTCGCGTCGATGTTCAGAAAGGCGATGCTGACGTTCACTACCCTCGATGATTCAGTCATGTTTTCTCCTTTACGGTTTTAGACGTTGATAGACTTCCCTTGCCGATTCCAAACTGTTGGGTGGCGAACGTCGCCAATGTGTCCGTTGATTCTATCCACAGGCACTTTGGACCTCTTTGACAATGTTCGGCGGGGCAAGGTTTCGATTCTCAGCGCACGACCATCCCCTGAGCTTATAGAGAGGTAGGCCGATAAGTAAAGAAGAAACTTGATTCATTAGCCAGTGCCGCGGATAGGCGGGATAGGACGATAGCCCCGGACCGTTATCCGGGGCTGATAGGGCAGTCGGCAAAAAAATAGGATGCCATGACTGTTGGAGTCTAAGAAGTCTCACGAGCCATTATTTTGCTCGCTAAAACAGTCGGTAGCATGCCCGAGCCCGCCTACGAAAACTTCGTATTGATGGCTTGGCGCGATATTAAAGGATTTTCTTTCGTTGAGATGATGAAGCGATTCCCAGGCTTTCTCGGTATTTTGCGACAGTTCGGCGAGCGATGTCGATTTTCTCAGCCTTAAGGACCTCAACAATTTGCTGGTCGCTAATCGGGTTCGCGGGCGCCTCTGCCGCCACGATAGCTTTAATTCTCTCTTTTACTGAAGAGGAAGAGATGTCCCCGCTTGATGTCTTAATGCCAGACGTGAAAAAGAATTTCAGCTCGAAGATTCCTTGAGGAGTGTGCACATACTTCTCGGTGGTGATTCGGCTTACCGTTGACTCGTGCATCTCAATGTCTTCCGCCACGTCTTTTAGAACGAGGGGCTTAAGGCGCTCGATTCCATGCTCCAAGAATGGTCTCTGGAACTTCATGATGCTCTCTGTCACCCTGTAAATGGTTTGTTGGCGTTGCTGGATGCTTTTAATCAACCACGACGCCGCGCGCATTCGCTCCGTCAGATAGGTTTTGTTGGCGGCATCCGGTTCCCTCAGAAGTTCTGAATAGTAAGGGCTGATTCGGAGTCGAGGAATGCCCTCCTCATTCAGGGTTATTACCCAATCGTTGCCAACTTTCTGAACGTAGACATCCGGCACTACGTATCTGGTCGCTTCATCCGAATACGCTCTTCCAGGTTTCGGATCGAGAGTACGAATTGATTTGATAGCGCGAGCGACCTCATCAAGTGGGACTCCCTCAGCCTTCGCGATCTGGTCATATTTCCGCTTCTCAAGCTTCTCAGTGTGATTGCGAATAATCCGCGACTCTAGACTATCCCCAAGTCCCCTAAACTCAAGTTGAGTGAGGAGGCACTCCTGCAGGGAGCGAGTGCACGCCCCGACGGGCTCAAAGAATCGGAGGGTGTCAGCCACCATGGTGACGTCCTCTATGTCGCTTGATGTGGCGGCGGCTATCTCCTCAAGCGAGCATTCCAAGTAGCCGTCTCGGTCCAGGTTGCCGGCGATGTGTTGGGCGATATAACGATCCTGGGGAGAGAAATCGTGCAACCGTACTTGATTGAGTAAGTGCTGTTCAAGGCTCTCGGTCGCGGAGGAAACTAACTCCGAATGATTGCGGTCCTCGTATTCACCTTGACCTTTTACTCCAGCTGAACCCGAATAATCGGTAAATGTGTCAACGAAGCTATCCCAGTCAGCCTTGGGCTCGACATCGCCACTGTCCCCAGGTCTCTCGTCCGAGTCTATGTTCGGACTTGAGGAGAGAAGAATGGTTGGCTCAGTCGGTTGCGGTTCAGGAGTCGGCAGTCCACTCGCCTGAGCCTCATCTCGAACCTCCTCAAGGGCCGGATTCTCAAGAAGCTCCCGTTCGATCGCCTCCTTGTACTCAAGACGGCCAAGTTGAAGCAGCTTAATCGCTTGCTGCAACTGAGGGGTCATCAACAACGACTGCCCCATTTTCTGAAGGAGTTTGGTCTCTAATCCCATGGCCGGCTGTTTACCTCACCGGGACGCTATTCTAGAGCAGTCCCTCGTCTAATAGATGACTAAAGTAGGGGTGATCGGCTGCAGAAAAGTGTCTACCCCATGCAAAAATCGATCACACAAGGGGGGTGGTTTCCTATCGGATTGAAAAACCCTTGGAGTATCAGCCTGTTATGGTCAGTAGGGCGGTGTGCGGCCAGTCGTTGAAGGGTGAAGGTCCGGTCAAGGGGAATAGAGAGGCTATAGTCGGAAGTCTCCGCCCAGATAGTACCGCTTAGCCTTTTCGGAGGTGGCAATCTGAGAAGGACTGCCCTCTTCCAGAACCTTGCCATCAACAAGGATGTACGCCCGGCCGCAGATTCCGAGAGTCTCGCGAACATTATGGTCAGTTATGAGAACCCCGATTCCTTTTTCCTGAAGCCGGGAGATAATCTCCTGAATATCCTTGATGGCGAGGGGATCGATCCCCGCGAAGGGTTCGTCGAGCAGGATAAATTGAGGATTGCGCGCAAGACATCGAGCGATCTCCACTCGGCGACGTTCTCCGCCTGAGAGCGCGCTGGCCATGCTATACCTCAGGTTGTACAGCCCGAGCTCCTCAAGAAGCTCTTTCAACCGCTCTTCCCGGGCGGCACTCGACGGGAATGACATCGTTTCGAGGATCGCCAGCACATTATCTTGCACCGAGAGTTTGCGAAAAACCGAGGCCTCCTGAGGGAGGTATCCGATGCCGAGGAGAGCTCGAGCGTACATCGGTTGTCGCGTGATGTCCGATTCATTCAGTGTCACTTGACCCGTATCCGGGGCCGCCAGCCCGACGCACATGTAGAACGTTGTGGTCTTGCCCGCGCCGTTTGGACCAAGAAGCCCCACCACCTCCCCCGCTTGAACTGAGATAGAAACGCCGTCGACGACCTTCCTCCCGCCATATTTTTTGGTTACGTCTCTGGTTTGAAGGGTGCTCGACATAAGATTTTATGAGCTACGATCGATTGTTAGGTCGGGGGCGTTGTCTGTCGCGTTGGTGGTGGCGCGAATCGTGACCGATATCCCTCTGCTCCTGAAGGAGGGGTTTTAAAAGTTGAATACGGCGCGCGTCCTCTTTGTTGAGGCACGTTATCTCAAGGAGGGAGATCAGGTCTGGGAGGAGAGATGAGCGCTTGAGGGAATTTGGTTTTAGCGCTGCTACGGGGATCGAACGCACCTTCGACCACAAAGCGAGAAGGAGTTGGATCCTCTCCCGCTCTTTTTTAGGAACAACCAGTCTTGTGAAGCATGAGGCTAGTCGCTCGTTGAGATCGGGGGTTTCCGGAAGAGTCGCGGCGATGTCAGATAGCCAGATCGAATCTCCAGCGATGAACATCGCCACGATCGTGAGGGTCACAGTTGTGGATGGAGCGTTGTCATCCAGGGACTGCTCGTCTATTCGTTCCAGACACTGACTGAGGTCACTTTCAGCGCTCATCAAGCGCCCGCTGTTCTCGAGGAGCTCCGGTAGGATGTACTCAAGGAGGCCTGTCTCGCCCATAAGGTGAAGGATGGTAAGCAAGCAACCGGAGGATAAGTCTTTCTTAAGCTCATCAAAAACCCGAACTTGGGAGCTTTGCGTGATGAGACTGGCATTCGCCAGGATGGAATCCCAGCAGCCCGTGTTTATCTTAAATCCATTTCTCGCCGAGTGTCGCACGACTCGAAGCATCCGCACCGGATCCTCCCGAAAGCGGTTAGTCGGCTCGCCGATTACTCGAACGATACCATCCCTAAGATCCTGCATACCTCCTACGTAATCGAGGATCTCCATCGTCGAGACATCCAGAAAGAGTCCATTGATGGTTAGATCGCGGCGAAACGCGTCGGTAGCCTCGGTCCCGTAAATGTTGTCGTTGGTGACCGGTGTAACGTGAGGTTGATCTCCCTCGGTTACTTCGGGAGGTTCTTGAGTGTCTCGAAACGTTGAGACCTCAATGTTTTTCCCATGGGCAAAATAGAGATGAGCGAGCTTAAAGCGACGGCCTATTATTCGGCAGTTGCGAAAGAGCGATTTTATCTCGCGAGGAGTGGCGTCCGTTGAGATGTCAAAATCTTTAGGCCGCTTTCCAAGTAGGAGATCTCGAACTCCGCCTCCTACAACGTACGCTTTGAAACCAGCGCGCTGCAGTCGGTATACGATCTTGCGGGCATCGTCATCGATCTCTTGCTTTTCGATTGGATGATTCGACGGGCCATAAACCGCTGCTGTCGGCGTATCGGAGGGGCTCGGGATGGTGGAATCCACTTGGGACATTACTCTCTAACTTGAACCGCTAAACTGACGCCTCGGTAGGGGACGATCTACCCCCCACAGCAAAAAGCTAGAGGCTGTTTGGTATAAATGTGCCAACTTCGCCTGCGCACCTTGCTCCTCTCCCTGAACTTTCAGATAAAAAAGATCGTGGATGAAACAATAAAATCAACAAGTTGACCAGCTCAAGCTTACGGATAGTGTACGGGGCTAGAGGGGATTTCTCAAGGGACTTGGGCTCTCTGAGACCCGGTTTGCCATAATTGGGCTTATTTTACCCATTTTAAAAGCTATTAGTTCTAACCGCCCGCAAGCGGCATGTGCCGTTTTGATCAATTGAAACAATAGCCTAGCGTGGTTAGCTGTTTTTCGTGGCGCAAATAAGGGGCTCAAGTAAAAAGCTCGGCTAACCGAATCAATCTGTAGAGGCGAAGAGCTCATATGGCAGGCCACGAAGTTACTACTGTAAGGCCTAGCGTTTGGTGTTGTGAGCAGGCGGCCTTACTTGCGACGAATTACGGCTCCCTAGGAGTCTTTGTTTCATGTAGCCGGAGTATTTTTTATTCAGCAGTTCTTACTCATGGAGGAGTCATATATGGCTAGAGGAATTTATCCCCACGAACTCTCCGACCCGGATTTCCAGTGGCTCATAAAAAATTATTGCGAGATGAGCGCCCCAGTCGCCGTTGTTGACGCCGGGTGCCTTCCGCTCGTTATGGTGCTTTTGGACGAGAGCGCTCGAGCGCTTGTGAACCAGGATATTCTCTCCCACAGTATTTTTAGCGCGATGTCAGGACCGAATGGAGACGCGCCGGTGTTCGAAGAACCAAAAGAGTGATCTTTTACCGTTCTATCTCCAGTTCTCGATAGGATTCGGGCAGAACCTCACACGACACCTCTCGGCTGAGAGGTGCCCAGAGCTTTTTCTCGCAGGTAGCGTAGAATTCGCCCGGGTCCAATCGCGGGACAAAAGGAGCTTGCTGGTTGCGCGCATTCAAAGCGATGACGTGTCGGTCCACTCTCGCGTGCTTAGTCTGCCTGACCCAACCTAGCAGCCATAGACTCCCGGAGATGAGACCACAAATGAGGAGGGCGGTTAGAAAGAGAAGAACCTCGGCTTCTCCCTTTTCACGACTTTTTGAGTGATACGACCTTTTTATCATCTGCCTTACTCGCAATCATTCGGGGGCTTCAGAGTGGGCCCACAAAGGGTGTACTGGTACTGTTATGGTTCGAAATAGTCACGAGGTGACCTAATAACAGGTCGCTCAAACCCCTGTTTTTCTTACTTTTCTATCCGGAGATGAGAAGCCATCCGACTCGCTCCGAGAGCGATGGCAGGGTAAAGATGCGGCGTAGCCCAACGATCTGCTCTCGAGACAACCCAGTGAAGGGCTCTTCAAGCATCACTAGCCTGGGGCGCGCCTTGCTCGCGTTTAGTATGGAGCCAACGATCATAAGTAGTCTCTGCTCCGGGGGTGTTAGGAGCGAAAGGGGCATTCCACAAATAATATCGCTGAGAGCTAATTCATCAATCAGCTCAATCAGGACCGCCATCTTTGGAAGCGCCCGAAGAGTATCTTTTATAGATCCCAACGGAGAGTTAAGGACCTGCCAAAACGTTTTCCCTCCGAATGTTACCTCGCTCAAGGGAGCTCGAAAGCGGATTCCCCAACACGAGGAGCAGGGGGCTGTGACAGAAAGATCTACTCCCTCGCTTTCAAAGGTCACGCCACTACCTCCACACGATGAACATATCCCATGCGACCGTCGAAGTTCTCCAAGCGCGAGATCCTTCGCTTCAATGCCGAGGGCCTTCGCTTGGCGCGAACTCGCGAAAAGTTTCGCGATCGGTTGGACGATACTTAGCTGATGAGCGACAAGTCGGGTATTCGGGACTTTGGTGGGGAAGAGCGGAATAAAGTCAGTGGAGACGGGGCTAAGAAAATCCCACCGAGCATGAGGATCGGCTCGCTCGGACTGCGCGGCGACTATATGACGGCTAAGCCTTGTGGCTCCGTCGCTGGTTTTAGCTGGCGCGTGAGAGCAGCCTCCCACAGAAACAGGAATGCGGTGTTGGTCGGGAATCGACAGAGAAAGAGTCGCCACCGCGGTTGACCCGCCACAAACCACTGGCTCAAGGAGAGCGTCATTGTCTGGCGTGTGATCGTCAGAGAGCCATACGACTCCCCGCGTCTCTCCAAGGAAGCTCGCCAATTCTGAGAGGCGCGCTCGGCTGGCGGATGATAGATGTGATGTCGGCGCGTTGAAAACGAGTGGGGCAGTTGAATCGCAATACTTGTTGAGGGATGAGAGAAGGGTGATCGCGGTCAGAGCTTGGATGGGTAGAGATCTAGCGATGTGAGCGAGGGTTACGTCCCCCAGGTGAAGCGTAGGGATGTAGTCTCGCTGCTGAGCTGAGAGAAGATCGGCGAAAAAAGGCGAGATCGTCAGTTGTGATAGTGGTCGGTATAAGGCCTCTCTGAGAGAAACATCCGCTATCGTCAGATCAAGCTCGTGAATCGATTCGTCGAGCCCGCCCGACTCAAGCGCTCGGCGAAGAGCGCTTCGTTGCGGTGGAGGGGAGGTCACCCCGCACGATGAGCACCGACCACTCCACGCGTATTCTCGGGAATTCGATTCGCTTGATACCACGATCCACGAACCCTCGACGTGTCGGGTTGAGTGAAGGAGTCCGACAAGTCTCTCGCATCCCTTGCGAGTACAGGAGAGGGTATCGATTCGGGCGCGCGAGATAAGGGGAGCGGCTTCGCGATAAGAGAATCCACTTGTCTCAGACCATAACCTGATAGTGGCTGAGGGCGCTGAGAGCTCCAACTGGATCTCTTCCCCCTCCCAATCATCCGCTATGGCATGAGCGAGCTCGAGGGGGGAGTGAAAGAGTCTCACCTCTCCCTTGCAGACGGGGCAACGCCCGGAGCGGCTTTTACAAGCCGCCTCCACTAATGGCTCTATGAGCCCTAAGATCGAGGCGACCGAACGAGTCGCGTTAAAAAGCTGAGGCACTGAAATGTACCGCACGTTTGATGGAGCTACGCCTGAAAAGCTCGGCTGATATGGGCGGGGGATCTCGCCCTGCCGAATCTCCTGGATGAAATGAGATCGCTGACGGCTAGGCGCCACACATCCGCGCAGCCATACATCGTGGTTATCACCATTCGGCGAAGCGCGCACAACGGTGAGTCCGCGATCCGGAAAGATGTCAGGGATTGTGATGGTAGCTTGCAATGGATCGAACGGGGCTCCAGTCACGGCCTCGTAGAACTTTCTCGGTGAAAAGGCGCTTAGTGCCATGAAGTACTCGGAGGAGCTTCCTTGAGCGTACGGTGGGCGCGCTTCGACGACGCTTGGTAAGCGTCAGCCGCTACGCGGCCTTTGAAAGTCTCGCTTTGATGCCCTCGATTCGCTCAAGAACGGTGCTCTTATAGCTCTCTAGCAGCGCCGGGGTCGTAGCTTCGAATCTCATAACGAGCACCGGCTGAGTATTTGAAGCTCTTACAAGGCCCCATCCGTGGTCAAAGGTTACCCGTACCCCGTCGATTGTTTCTACTTTGAACTCTTTGAAGGCGGCCTGAGCCTCTTGCGCGATCCTGAACTTAATCTCCTCTGGGCAATCAACCCGCATCTCAGGTGTCGATACCATGGGGGTAAGATCATTGAGAAGTGACGACAGGGTTCCCGAATGAGAGCTCATAATCTCAACGAGTCGAGCCGAGGCGTACAGCGCGTCATCGAAGCCAAAGAATCGGTGCTTAAAGAAGATGTGGCCGCTCATTTCTCCAGCAAGCTCGCCGTGAGTCTCAAGGAGTTTGCCCTTGATCAGGGAATGCCCCGTCTTCCACATTATCGCGTTAGCTCCTCTCTTTGTAAGGTCATCAAAGAGGGAGCTTGAGCACTTCACATCCCCGATAATAGTGGCTCCGGGCTTCTCCTTAAGTATCGCGCGCCCGTAAATAAGGAGGAGCATGTCGCCGAAGACAGGATCGCCCTTCTCGTCCACAACTCCGATGCGGTCGGCGTCTCCATCCCATCCGATACCAAAATCAGCCTTGTGATTCTTCACGGCTTGGATGAGGTCCTGAACATTTTTGAGGACGGTGGGATCCGGATGGTGGTTTGGGAATCTTCCATCTGGCTCGCAAAAGAGCTCAATTACTTCCACCCCCAGCCCACGGAGAACTTCTGGGCCGATCATGCCACCAACTCCGTTCCCGCCATCCACTACAACCTTAAGCTTGCGCGACCCCATGTGAGATTTCGAGTTAGCGATGAGGTACTGGACATATGGAGCGGCGACCTCGATGGACGTGATCGTTCCCCTCTTTGAGCAGATCGGTTTGCTTATCACCTTTTCGCAGCGGGTCTTTAGATCCTGGATTTGGGAACCGGACAAGGTCTTCTTCCCGAGTAAGATTTTGAATCCGTTCATGTCGGGAGGGTTGTGGCTTCCGGTCACCTGGATGCCGCCACCCAAGTCATTTGAGAAGACTGAAAAGTAGAGTTGGGGAGTTGGGCCCATTCCTGACATCACAACATCGAGCCCCTCATCCGCGATTCCCTCCGCGAGCGCCTGCGCGTAGGATGGTGAGGTAAGTCGGCAGTCATGACCGACGCCAATCTTGTTCAGATTGTTCTCAATCGCGAGCGTTGCATAGGCTCGACCGAGGACTCGGGCGAACTCAGGGGTGAGCTCAGTATCTACAGTTCCTCGGATGTCGTATTCACGAAAGATGACGGGGTTTATCTTCATAGTGCCCCGTTTATACTACTCCGGCGCTAATAGTTAAAGCCTCTTATCAACAGCATGGTTCTTATAAAGATCCTCAATAAAATAGGAGGATAGACGCTCTTTGGTCTTCTGCTTCTGGAGGATCTGCCTGACCTCGGCGCGCAGAGCTTCCTCTTTCTCGTCGGAGTCGTCCTCCTCCTCAAAACGCTCCTCCACGAAGAAGATCTGAACTTCGTTCTCAGATTCGAGCGGTTTACTGTGCTCGCCGATCGCCAGAGGCGCGACGGCTTGGGCGATATCGGCGCTCAAGTCCTGTTGGGCGACGACTCCAAGGAGGCTCCCATCGGGGGACCCCGCGGAGTCCGAGAGTCTCTGAGCGACGGCGGTGAATGATTCGCCCCCATCAAGCGCTGATGTAGCCTCAGTGACTTTTGCCGCCACCGCCTCTTGGGTTCGGCCGCCTTTCGAGATGGATATGTGGTGAAGCTTCAGGGTCGCTCCAGACCGCCTAAGTTCAGGATGGTTGGTGATGTATTCGTCAAGTTCATTGTCGGTCGTGCTCACGCCGCCTCGTGTGATTGAAGACGCTAGCTTCGCCTTGAGGATATCGAACTTAACCTGATTTCTATACGAGCTTCGTGTGTGCCCTTCCTTCGAGAGAGCCGCGTTAAATTGCTCTTGAGAAAGACCGTTCCTCTGTTCCACTTCGCGGATATAGTCATCGACCTCTGAATCCGCCACTGACAGCCGCTTCGCCTTCGCCTCCTCTTCAAGCAGTTTCTCAACGATCAGCTGATCGAGCGTTTTGAGCGCCTCAGGGTCCTTGGAGGCCTCGTCCATGGAGAGTTTGCGGCGCGGTGTTATGCGAGCGGAGAGATCGCTTAGGGTGATCGGCTTGTCGTCGACCGACGCCACTATTCCATCAATCACGAATTCTGTTCTTACTCCTACTGTTTGGCTGGGAGAAGCCATCCCCAGCGGGGCGGTTGTCACGATAAAGATGGAGATGAGAGCGACGGGAATGAATGACTTCATAGGTAGAATACTAGGCGGTCGGGCTGGTGGTGGCAAGAGTCGCGGGCCTAAGGTAAGGGCGCGTATTATTGGTGAGAGATTAGTCGTAACGCATCCTGAGTTCTGCGGAACACCTCCGGCAGGGTCAGCTCGCTCTCCCTCTCAAACATAATCGAGAAGGTGTTGCTTCGTCCGAAGCGAAAAAGATGCGGTTGCTTCTGGACGAGAGCCAGGGCCTTTAAGCCATCCACGCGAGTGTTTGAGTTCGCCTTATGCCCATCACGGAGAAGCGCGAGAGAGCTGAAGGTTAATGAGGCCTTGAGTGGGGTCACTTCGGCTTTTACGACACCGTAGGAGCGCAACATTCCCCGATATCTCATCAAAAGCATCAAATTATCGACTTCAATCGAACAAGGGCCGAACCGATCCTCAATCTCTCGTTGTAGGTCAAAAGCTTCGTCGTCGTTGCGGATGTTTGACAGTCGTTGGTAGAGCACGAGGCGCTCCCCGATATCAGGGACGTAGGTATCGGGAATAAAGGCGTCGACCCCCACGATTCGAACATCAGGATCGACGATATCCTCGAGGATCGGCTCGTCGCCTTTTAGATCGTTAACCGCCTCTTGAAGAATCCGGCAGTACATATCGAAGCCGACAGAGAGAACATTCCCCGACTGCTCTTTTCCGAGAAGGTTGCCGGCGCCGCGGATCTCAAGATCTCTGATGGCGAGATTGAAGCCAACGCCGAGCGCGTCTAGGGATTGGAGGACCTTGAGGCGCTCATGGGCGTCACCGCTGAGAGATCTCATGTGGGGTACCAAAAAGTAAGCGTACGCTTGACGTTTGCTGCGTCCCACCCGTCCTCGCAACTGGTAGAGCTGGGCGAGGCCAAAGTGGTCGGCTCGATCGATAATGATAGTGTTCGCGTTCGGAACATCGAGCCCTGACTCAATGATTGTGGTCGATACCAGCACATCAATCTCACGGTCAACGAAGCGCTTCATGATCTTCTCAAGAGTCGTTTCGGTCATCTGTCCGTGAGCGAATTCAAAGCGCGCCTCGGGAACTAGTTCGGCGAGCTTAGCGGTGGCCAGAGCGATGTTCTGAACCCGGTTATGCAGAAAAAAGGCCTGTCCGCCACGACGCAACTCTCGGAGGATGGCGTCGCGTATTAAAGCGTCATCGTGTTCCGCGATGTAGGTGTGGACCACTTTTCGATCAATGGGGGCGGTGTGAATGAGGCTAATATCCCGAATTCCAAGGAGGGACATGTGGAGCGAGCGGGGGATCGGTGTCGCCGTGAGGGTAAGAACGTCCACATTTGAGCGGTAGGCCCGCAACTTCTCCTTCTGCTTCACCCCGAAGCGGTGTTCCTCGTCGATGATGAGCAGACCTAGATCGTTAAACTGCACATCCGGTTGGAGGAGTCGGTGGGTGCCGATGATTATGTCAATCTCCCCGCGAGCTAGGGCCTCAAGGGTTTTGTAGTTATCCTCAGCGGCGTAGAAGCGGCTGACGGCCCCCACCGTAACGGGGTAGCCCGCGAAGCGCTCCGCGAAGTTTCGCTTGTGCTGCTCCACAAGGATTGTTGTTGGAACGAGGATCGCTACCTGCCGGGCATGCTGAGCGCACTTAAAAGCCGCGCGTATGGCCACCTCGGTTTTGCCGAAGCCGACATCTCCGCATACCATTCGGTCCATGGGCTTTTCGTTGGCGAGATCGGCGAGGGTTTCCTGAATAGCCTTTCGCTGGTCCGGAGTTTCATCGAATGGGAATGTGTCGGCGAAGCGCTCATCCTCAGCGCCTTCTGGCTCAAAACGCCAACCCTTTGCCGAGGTTCGAGAGGCGTACAGCCGGATTAAATCCCCCGCAAGCGTAACGATAGAGTCTCGTATCTTTTGCTTCGTCTTTGTCCAGCGTGTTGAGCTTAGCTTGTCGATCCGAGGTTGCTGCCCTTCGGCCGCGACGAACTTCTGAATTTTTCCGATCTGGTGGGCCGGTAGATAGAGACGACTATCAGAGTAATCGATGTGGAGGAAATCACCGAGCACGCCCTCCACGGTGAGATGCTTCAAGCCCTGATACAAGCCAACTCCATAATCGAAATGGACGATATGGTCACCCTCTTTAAGGAGGGAGAGTGAGCTTAACAGTCTTTTGGCGCTTATACGGGGCGCGGAGCCAGATCGATAGGATCGCTCCCCGAATATTTCGTTCTCCGAGACGAAAACAAGTTTCTCCTCGCGAAGTCTAAATCCAGCGTGGAGGTGACCTACGAGGATCGTAACCGGAGGGCGCCGGGAGGCGAGCCACGACAGGGCGGTTGAGGTGGTTATCGGCGCGTCAGTTCCGATGTCAAGGAGAAGAGATTGAAGCCGTTTGGCGCGAGATGTCGATCCGACACTAAAAGCTACCGCGAAATTCTTTTTGCGCCAAAGGTCCAAAAACTCTTTGAGGGGATTAAAAGCGTGGCCACTGCCGACACTTGTGCGCATTTGAGTAGCTAGATCGAGGAGGCTCTCAGAGTGAATGGTCACGGATTCCGTTCCGCCTGGGGAGTCGTCGATGCCGCCCACATCACAGGTAATCGCTCCCGAGAGCTCACCCCAAGCACTCTCAAAATCGAAAAAGACCTCAGCCGCGTGAGGGACTAGGTGCTGCTCATCCATCAAACGATCGGCTCTGTCTTGCGCGAGTTCTATCAGCTCACCCATGGAACGTTGAATCTTGAGAGCGTCCAACGTGAAAAAGTGCGTGTCGGGGGGAGCGAGACGAACGAGGCTGGTATGTTCCGGAGCGACGATGTACTGAAGGAGCTCAAGGCTCGGATAGTTGGCCCGTTGGTCAAGGGCAGATATAACCTTCTCAACTTCGCGGAGCGGGGTTCCTATGCTCATCGCCCGTTCCCGAAGAGTGGCGGCGATTGAGCTTTTTGAAGCGTGGTACCACGTGGGAAGAGGAAGCTCCTTTACCGGCAAGATACTTACACGTGAGATCTCCTGAAGGGAGAGTTGGGACTCCGGGTCAAACGTGGCGAGCCGCGCGACTGAGTTATGTCTGAGCTCGATCCGGACCGGATAGGTTGAATTGCCTGGGAATAGATCAATGATCGCGCCCTTTATTGATAGATCGCCGACTCTCGTAACGGTCTTGGCTATCTGAAAACCCCCGTTCAGGATGATCGTTACGAACGATTCGCGATCGATTGAGTCTCCCACGTGGACTTTTTGGGCGAGCTCGCTCACGTAGGAGGGCGGGATGATCTTCTGAACGAGAGCTTCCGCGGATGTGACAACCAGAAACGAGGGAGCCGTTAGTATTTCATGCATGGCGTGGACGCGCTGAGAGGATATTTCAACGCCGGGGGATACTGGCTCAAGGGGTAGTGTTTCCCACGAGGGGAAAACGGTACACGAGGCGCTCCCCAGAAAGAACCTAAGGTCCTCCACGGTGTCCTCTACCTCGCGCCTATCACTGCAGACGATGATCGACTTTGGGCAATCTTTTAGTCGAGCCGCGAGATACCACCCCACGGCTGAGCCGTGGAGGCCGAGCACCTTCTTGGCCTGAGGTCGATTGAGTGATGCCATAATTCAGCGCGGGTAGCGTAGGGACTAGGCCGTCGTGGGGAGGGAAACAATAAACGCTCCCTTTGATGAGAGCTCTTACATCATACGACCGGCTTCGGAGGGCGTAAAGGCGCGGGCCGCTCAAAAGTCTTCCGGTGTCACATGTATGCGGCAACATACGAAACTTTCACGGGGAGTCACCGATCTGATCGAATGAATTATTGTTTAAGGGGAGCTTAGGGGCACGGGGTGTGGGCGCGTGATATACTTCATAAAGCTGAGGCTCTATCGGCGTCAGACATTCATCTTTCGACCGGAAGTGGCGCCCTATTTCGAGTTGATGGTGAGCTTGTGTTCAACGGAGGAGAGGTTGTGAGTGAGGCCGTGTGCCTCTCTTTTCTAGAGCAGATTGCGCCGAGAGTAGTTCCTCAAGTAAAAGCGGGCGCCGCCGAGAGTGATTTCGCCTTTGATGGCGAGGCGGGGGTGCGTTATCGAGGTCACGTTTATCGACAGGCTCACGGAGTCTCAATATCTCTTCGCAGACTGCCGTCACGCGATTCATCCCTGTCCGATCTTGGCATACCCGCAATCTTGTCGAGTCTTGTCAGCGCCGATAGAGGACTGCTCCTTGTAACGGGCGCGACTGGTTCAGGAAAGTCGACGACCGCTGCCGCGCTTATCCATCTCATAAATCAAAACTACGCCCGACATATCGTAACCATAGAGGACCCGATTGAGTTCGCGCATCGGTCCGATCGCTCGCTTGTATCGCAGCGAGAGGTAGGCGCTCACACTGATTCATTCTCAAAAGCGTTGCGAGCCGCTCTCAGAGAGGATCCGGATGTGATTTTTGTTGGTGAGATGCGTGACACTGAAACTATTCATATGGCGCTCACAGCGGCGGAGACAGGGCACCTCGTTATTTCAACCCTTCATACAGCGGGCGCTGCGAGGACTATCGATCGAATCGTTGATGCCTTTCCCTCCTCGCAGCAAAATCAAGCGCGAGCGATGGTAGCGGAAAGTCTGCTAGCGGTGATTTCACAGGACCTCGTTCCTCGCGTCGGAGGAGGGCGAATAGTGGTGCCTGAGGTGCTTATTGGCGCGCCGGCGGTTCGGGCGCTTATCCGAGAAGGGAAGATTCACCAACTGGAGCACGTGATGCAGACTTCGGGCGGAATGGGGATGCAGACGAGGACGGCAGCGCTCCGCCAGCTTCGCGAAAGAGGACTGGTTCCAAAGGAAGAGGAGTGAAATGTTTCCCTGTCATTGACCAAAGGTCGTTTGTGCGCTGACTCGTTGGGGTGTGCTCTCAGAAAGGGCCCAGCGCCCGATCTTGTGATAGCTGTGGCGCCGCTTGTGACGTGTGAGTTTATGCCATGGGCGTTGCTCCACACTGGATCCCCTAAAAAAGGCTAATGAAAGGGTTTTTAGAGTTCGGCGCGGTCGAGCCGAGTGGATCTTGAGAAGAGGGAGGCGTATCCGACCAGAGATATTGAGGTTTTTAGTTTCTCACCCGGGCGGGTTGGTGCAACTTTCGAAGCGTCGACCGCTAGACAGCCTCCGTTCTCCTCTGGGTTTTCCTGAGGTGCTTTGACACGACTACTTCTGCCAAGTGACTTCGTTGAGATATGCTACCATTAGGTACCATATGGACGATACCACCAAGCGGATAATTGAGCGCATATCAGTTTCCTATCCAACCCCAACTCGGATTCCGACGGGGCAGGTATGTTCCGTCTTCTATGACTGTTTTCAGCTCACGCCAAGCGAGCTTGCGCGGCTGGCCGCGGACGCGGTAGGGCACCTCGATCACGATACCTTCGAGATGGTCGTTGGTCTCGCTTATAGTGGAATTCTCTACGCTTCCGCCGTCGCGGGGGGAAAGAGGGTGGGTATTCTGCAAAAAGACGGCCAGATCTTCGGCCCCGATATGCGAGGGCTACGCGTCATCGTCGCGGACGATGTGGTCTACCGTGGCGGGCGATTACGAGAAGCGACAGCAAAAATTGAGGCGCTCGGGGCAACAGTTGTTGGATACGCGTGTATCGTTGATCGTTCAGGCGGAACGGCCGGTCAGCAGATCTCGCTCGGCCCAGGGAGGAACCCACTACCTTTGTGGAGCGCCTTCCAGACTGATATGGAATAAGCCGGCGGGTCTGGCGCGCGAATCTTTTCGCCATGCCATCCCTGGAGCGGCTTTGGCGGCGGGTCTCGTTGGATTTCTCGCTTGATCAGCTCTCGGTCTGGTAGTGTATCGTGACCAGTAAGTAAGTCGAAGTTTATACGGAGCGGTGATGTCGCTTGAAAATCCCTGGCGATGCCTTGGCAGTAAGGAGATCTACTCAAACCCTTGGATAAAGGTGCGGGAGGATCAGGTCGTATCGCCGGGAGGCAAGCCCGGTATTTATGGCGTGGTCGAATCTCGCATAGCCACTGGTGTGGTGGCTCTTACTTCAGCACGCGAGATCTATCTCGTTGGTCAATACCGTTATCCGGTAGAGGAGTACTCATGGGAAATCCCAGAGGGCGGAGCTGAAGAGCGCGAAGATCCGATGGAGGCCGCTAAGCGTGAGTTGCGTGAAGAGACTGGTGTGGTGGCGAAAGAGTGGTCGCGGTTGGGAGGGGAGGTCCATTTGAGCAACTGTTTTTCGGCGGAACGTGGATACCTCTATCTCGCTCAAGGTCTTGAGCGTGGTCCGGCGCAACCGGAGCACACGGAAGAGCTGCGGGTTAAAGTCGTCCCGTTCGCGGAGTGTCTTGCGATGGTTGAGAAGGGGGAGATTAAAGACAGTTTGACTATTATCGCTGTTTTGCGAGTGGCGCGAATGATTGACGCGCTGGCCTTGTGAATTCTTCGCTATCGCGTTCCGCCAAGCAGCTCGTTCGTGAGGGACTATTGGACGCCGCGAAGATGGGCGCGGGCGAAACCTACCTGGGCGCGCTAGGCGTATTTCTGGAGGGCGCCCCACTTCAGATCGGAGCTTTGGCGACGGTGCCGCCTTTAGTAGGAGCTATGGCGCAGTCGATCGGCATGCGTTTGAGCGAGACGGCGCGGAGCCGCCGGAACCTTGTGGCGCTGCTCATGAGAGTTCAGGGCCTCCTTTTAATTCCCGTCGGCATACTACCATTTTTTTTCTCATCTGGATCGCACGCTGTTACGTGGCTCATCGGATTGGTGATGGTCTACCACATAACGATTGGCCTGATAGCGCCGATGTGGAACAGCCTAGTCGGAGATATCCTGCCTCCTCTTACGCGAGGCGAGTTTTTTGGCTTCCGAAACAAGTGGATGGCGATCACCACGTTCGCTTCGGTGCTTTGCGCTGGGCAGATTATTCACTGGTTTTCCAAGCTCAACCTGGCCGCGTGGGGTTTTTCTCTCGTTTTTCTCGCCTCAGCGGGCGCTCGTGTGGCGTCATCTCGCGCGTTTAGGGGAGTTGAAGATGTTGGGCTTCACGTCCCTCATGAGTCAAAGTTTACTTTCTGGCAGTTTGTGTCCCGGGCGAGACGCTCAAACTTTGTCAAGTTCGTGTTTTTTGTATCATGCATGAACTTCGCGGCGTCCATATCGGGACCCTATTTCGCGATGTATATGCTGAAAGACCTACGCCTCTCGTATGCTGAGTATACGATCGTAGTCGCGTCCGCCGTGCTCGCTCAGTTTGTTGTGATACGATCGTGGGGGAAGATGAGCGATCAGTTCGGCAATCGAACGATCCTAAAGGTTTGTGGTGCGTTGGTGACATTGAACCCGTGGCTTTGGCTCGTCTCCGCCAACTTTTGGTACGTCGTGGTCATCCAGCTTTATAGTGGTATTTTCTGGGCGGGGTTCACCCTTGCCGCCGCGAATTTTGTGTTCGACGCCGTGACGCCGCAAAAGCGGGCGCGATGCGTCGCGTACCAGTCTATTATTAATGGGACGTTGGTGTGCGCTGGGTCATGCCTCGGAGGCGTAGTGGTTCATTATGTGCCGATCGATCTCGTGGCGAACCTGGGTCTTTGGGTTCCTGGATCGAAATTTCTCGCGCTCTTTGTTCTCTCGGGAGCCCTTCGAGCGGTGGTGATGCTGACGCTCTTTCCCGCGTTCAAGGAAGTAAGGCAAGTTGAGAGTATTCGCAGTCATCAGGTGCTCATTCGAATTACCTCACTACGACCCTTGTGGGGCGGGACTTTCGCTTTCATTACCCAGCGCAAGGGTAGTGCGGGGGACGCGGGCAAAGAAGAGTAGCTAGCGTGAACTGGCGAAGAAATTGTTTATGAGAGAGAGCGGACGATTGAATGGGTCGTAAATTGCCCCTTCTCTGATCGCGATATTCGGGCCGCCACCGTATCTGCGTCGTGCTGGAAGCACACAAGGGCGTTCTCGACCATAGCCCTCTCTAGAAATGATTGCTTCTCGGTCAGAAGAGTTTCGGCGCAGATATCATAGCCCATATGGTACGCGAGAGGGACGTGGTGGGCGGTAGGGATGAGGTCTGTCGCGAAGAAAAGCTTCTCAGTTCCGGCGGAGACCTCTATCCATTGTTGCCCCTTGGTGTGCCCATCGACTCTATGGATAATAAGCCCTGGAAGGATCTCCGTTGTTCCACTGTGCAGCGTCAACCTACCTTGCGCGAGGGGCAATACGTTGTCAGGCAGGTAGCTAGCGCGGTCTTTAAGAGAGGGATTCTGAGCGTGTTCCCAGTTGGCGAGTTGGAGGTGAATCGTCGCCTGAGGGAAGGCGAGTCGAGCGACGCCATCATCTCCGTACAAGGAGATGCCGCCCGCGTGATCAAAGTGAAGGTGAGTGAGAACTATGTCCGTTATCGAGTTAGGATCGAAGCCCCACGCATTCCTCGGGGTATTCCGGATAGCGTAGATCTCCCTCTGCTTCTCGTTCCACTTCTCGCCCATGCCCACGTCCACGAGAAACCGTCGTCCCGGCGTGTCGATCAGAAGTGACCGGCAGACGAGGTGGATGCAGTTCTCCTGATCGCCGGCGATGCTTCGCGACCAAAGGTTCTTGGGCACCGAGCCAAACATGCACCCACCGTCGAGGCGAAAGTGCCCGAAAATAATCTCTGAGATGTTAAAGCTACCTATTCTCATCGCGCGCTCCCCGGCTGATCCCCTTTTTTAGTTCTTTTGCCAGGAGGGAGGTCTCTTCTCCGTAAAAGCAGCGAGGCCCTCCGTGGCTTCCGACCCAAGACTGAGCAGGGCGCTGCGATCCGCGAGCTCGTACAGGAGCTCGCGGTATTTCCCGTCGGTGACATCCAGAAGCGCCGCTTTAGAGGCCTTGAGCGCGTTCGGCCCCTGCTTCATAAGCCTCTCGCACATGCTCCTGGCTTCCACAGCGAGGGATCCGCTCGGGTAGATAGCTGATATAAGACCGATCTGAAGGGCTCGCGGAGCGGTAATCCTCTCTCCCGTCATAACCAAGTGAGCCAAAGCCTCTCTGCCAATCGTGCGACTGAGAGGCGCCATAACGACCATCGCCGCAAGACCTATACCAACTTCCGGGAGCCCGAAGATCGCGTCATCTGAAGCTAGTGTGAGGTCGCAAGCCGCCGCTAGTCCGCACCCTCCCGCGAGGGCAAAGCCGCGCACGCTAGCGATAACTGGGACAGGGCAATCGTGGATCGTCTCGATGAGGGTGGCAATCGAAACAAAGAAGGCTCGGCGTTCAGTTGGAGAAGGCTTGGTGACAAGCTCTGAGATATCCGCCCCGGCGCAGAAGGCATCGCTGCCCGCGCCACTAAAAAGCACGCAACGCGCCTTGTTGTTTTTGGCGACACTACGGAATGCCTCGGTTAACAGAGCGATCGTCTCACGGTTGAGGCTGTTGCGAGCTTCCGGGCGGTTGATTGTTATCGACACCAACCCGGCTGATTCATGAGTGAGGACCGGAGAGGAGGTCATGTAATTACCTCATAGAAGAGAAGAGTCGTAGCGCGTTAGCTGTAGTTATCGCCGCTACCTCCTCGATCGACAACCCTTTTATTGCGGCGAGGCGCCTCGTTGTCTCTACCGTGAATGCGGGTTCGCACCGCTTGCCTCTGTATGGCTCCGGCGCCAGAAACGGAGCGTCGGTCTCAACCAGAATCTGGTCGAGCGGGATGGCGCGACACACGTCGCGGACTTCGTCAGCTTTTTTGAAGGTTATCACTCCTGGAAATGAAACGTAGAAACCGATCTCCTTTAGGCGCTTCGCGAACGCGGCGTCTTCGGCAAAGCAGTGGAATACTCCACCCACGTCACGTCCGTTCTTATCTTTGAGCACCCGTAGGCACTCCTCGCCCGCTTGCCGGGAATGAATAATCAGGGGCTTTTTTGCCCTCTTCGCCACCTCGATCTGCATCTCAAAGCGCGCGTATTGCAGTGAAGTGGGGGCCCAGTCGCGATAAAAGTCGAGGCCCGTTTCCCCAATCGCTACAACCTTGGGGTGGGACGCCAATTTTTCGAGAAGCTCGCTATCGATATCGTGAGCGGCATCGTGCGGGTGGATGCCCGCGCTTGCCCAGATGAAATCATGCTGCTCGGCTAACGCGATCGCTCGCCGCGCCCCGGCCAAGCCGTCACCCGTGCCGATCGACACCATGCGCGTGACGCCCGCTGCCCGGGCCCTTTCGATGCACGCCGCGCGGTCCCCGTCAAACTCTTCCCGATCGAGATGTGTGTGGGAATCGATGATGTCCATCGCTCCAGCGCCTAGCGAACCCGAGCTCCCGGGGGGATCGACTTGTCCGGAGTTAGGAGCGCTAGGGTTCCTCCCTCATCGGTGGATGCCGCCAGGAGCATCCCTTGACTCTCAACGCCCATGAGCTTGGCGGGCTTCAGATTCGCCACGATAACGATCTGTCGCCCGATGAGTTGATCCGGTGTGTAGTGTTGAGCGATCCCTGAGACGATCTGTCGCTTGCCAAGCTCTCCAACGTCAAGTTGAAGTTGGTAAAGCTTCTTCGACTTTGGCACTGGCTCGACACTTAAAATCGTGGCGGTGCGTAGCTTCACACGCGCGAAGAGATCAATGTCTACCTCCTCGTCCATGATAGGAATGGATGGTGTCGTGGTCGACGACGAGATCGGCTCCGCGGGTTTCTCAGGTGTGGTCTCCATAATCTTCTCCGGATTTCTATCAACGGCTTTGGCTCGCCTCTTTTCAGTGTCGGACAGCTAGGCTTAAAAGTCTAGCGCCCATCGAGCAGTTGTTCGCCAAGAGATGGCAGTGAGTTGGGCGCGACCTGGAGGCGGTCAGAGAGGGCTTTGTCGCAGCTCTGAAGAGTTTTAAGGATCGCCAAGGTCGGATTCACGTGGCGATCGAAGATGAGGTACTCAAGGTCTAGAACGTTTTGTAACCCGCTCGCCCACACGGCGGAGGTCGCCGCGTTATCGCTGTGGTTGAGCAGCTTTTGCCGAATTGCGGTGCGAAGAAGCGTGATCCTCTCCCGCAGCCTTCCCTTGTCGCCCCCCCAGTCTTGCGCGGCTTTGGCGATCGTCGCGGCGTCCCCAAGCCAGGCCTTTTCAATGACATCTTGCGCCTCTTGCCACATCTCTCCGTGAACTTGGAGGGAGTCGAGTGAGGCGGCGGATCCGTCCGCCAGGAGTAGGAGAGTTTCGCTAGACTCCGGGAGTCCACGCGCGCCCATGATGGCTGTAATTTCCGAAGTCGATAGACTATCGAAGAAGAACTTTTGACATCGGGATAGGATCGTTGATGGGAGGCGGGATGGGTTCGCGAGAACGAGGATGAAATAGTTGCCCGGCCTCGGCTCCTCAAGAGACTTGAGTATTACGTTAGCCCCCACAGTGGAGATCTCATCGGCGTCAACGAGGATAGCGACCTTATTGCCGCCCATAAATGCGTTTAGGCTCATCTTCTCCAGAAGGAGTCGGATGTCATCTACGGTGGCCCCATCCTCCTTACCGCATCGTAGAGTATGGATATCAGGGTGTGTGCCCGCGTCGAAAAGTGCGCAGGCGCGACACTGCCCACAACCTCCTCGGGGGGCCTCACTCGCGAGCCCGCACAGCATTTGCCGAGCTAGCTCGTGCGCGACCAAGGTCTTCCCGATGCCTCGAATCCCAGATAGGAGGATTGCGGATGGGAGTTTCTTTTGTCTGGCGAGGTGTGAGAGCTCTTCCCTCTGCTGACTGTGCCCGATAATGGATGTCATGCGGCAAATGTAAGCCTAAAAGCCGACCCACGGAAGGGATTAGAGAGATTTTTGTGGGGTCTGTAAGCTACGTGGCAGCAGCTTTTTAGATCCCGCAAGCGCGCGCCGCTAGAGCGCAAAGGTCCTGTGGGCTTTTGGTCGCGTCGAGCAACAAGAAGGGCACGTCCGAGGCCTCGGCGATGTGGAGGAAGCCGTCACGAATTCGCGTGTGAAAAGCTATCTCCTCGTCCTCAAAGGCGTCTCGAGTTTTCGAGTTTCTCTCTTCGATTCGTTTGAAAGCCTCTCGTGGGGGTAGATCAAGGAGTATGACCAGGTCGGGGAGGGTGCCTTGAACGGCCAACGCGTTCGCCTGCTCAATTAACGAGCGGTCAAGGCCACGCCCGTACCCCTGAAAGGCAAGGGTCGAGTACATAAACCGGTCGCACAGTACCCACGCGCCCCGGTTTAGCGCGGGTCGGATTAGGGTGTCGATATGCTCGGCGCGGTCCGAGGCAAAAAGGAGTAGTTCAGTTCGGGGGGACTTCTTTTCGCCGCGCCAATCGAGGAGTATTTTGCGTAGCTCCTGGCCGAGGGGAGTACCGCCAGGCTCCCTAGTGTCAACAACTTCGTGTCCCCCCTCTCGCAGCTTAGCGGAGAGGAGTCTGTGCAGGGTGCTCTTGCCACACCCGTTAATGCCCTCAAAAACGATGAAGGCTGGCCTCTTGGTTACTTGAAAATCCGGGGGTGCGAGCATATGCGCCTAAAGAGGTACTGCATGTGTGACCGTGTGTACAGAGCCGCGTGATCTTTTCCGGATTCGATCTCTATCGCAAAAAACTCTGTAAGCATATGAATACTTTGGGGAACGGTTGGCTTATCAATCGGTCCGATCAACGCGTAGTGAAGGACGCATACAAAGGGCTCTACTATGTTATCGTTTGAGTAAGCTACATTCGAGCCCCCATTTTTACCGTTGCCACCCGGGCGCCTTCCTGGAATAGTGCGCCCAGGACGCGAGTCCGTTTCAATTGAAATTGTGGAGACTAGTATGAAAAAAATGATTATTGCTGCGCTCTTAGTAGTGAGCGGAGCCACCACTGCTTCAGCAGACCCGTTGATGAAGTACACCTACGCTGATGTCGCTTATCAATGGACTCACATCGATATCTCTGGAATCAACGATTCGAATGGACTTGATTCGAAATTGTCCTACGCTGTGATGGACAATGTCGCTCTTGAGGGCGGATATAACTACGTAAACTCCGGCATCACCGGGGCTAACGTAAATATTAACCAATCAACCTATCGTTACGGCGTTGCTGGATGGCATACCTTCTGTAATGACATGGACCTCGTTGGTCGAGTGGGCGGAACGCACGTTTCCGTTGACTCCTCAGGGGGCGATTCGAGTGATAATGGCGTATACGCAGGTGCTACCCTTCGTACGCTCCTCGCAGGTGATATCGAGGGAAATGCTGATATCCTCTACGATAGCGCTAACAGCCTCACGAATCCATCGGGTGCGGGCTGGACGTACGGTGTTTCAGCTCTTAAGGCTGTAGCAGAGAACGTTGCAATCAAGGTTGGTGCATCGATTGACCTTGAGACAGACGTGGCGCTCACCGCTGGTGTTCGCTTGACCATGTAAGTTTGGCTTCACGGCTAGACGAAAAAGCGCCCCTCTTCGGGGCGCTTTTTTTTTGCGCGGAGGCGCGGCGGTGTCTCCTGGGGGATCTCCGCTGAGGGTTGTTCGTGAAAAGGATTCCCTCCCTGCTATTAAGGTGCTAATAAATCAATGTTTTTCAGTTTTGCGGCGGTGTTGCCCGTCCCAGGGCAAAAAACCGCGAGGCGCCGCTATTCTAAACCCCTGCATGGGGAGCGCTTAGGGAAGGAGTTCTATGGCTACCATCAAAGCTAGTCTTCAACATGAATCACGGGACAGATATCTAACGTATGCTCTCAGCGTTGTTTCGGGTCGCGCGCTTCCTGATGTTCGCGACGGATTAAAACCGGTGCAGCGACGGATCCTTTACGCGATGCTGCAAAATCTCAATCTCAAGCCATCCTCTAGCCATCGAAAATCCGCGGCGGTTGTCGGAGAGGTGCTCGCGCGCTTTCATCCGCACGGTGATGTGGCTTGCTATGAGGCGATGGTCCGTATGGCGCAGGACTTTTCGCTGCGATATCCACTTGTGGATGGGCAGGGAAACTTTGGATCGCTCGATGGCGATAACGCGGCGGCCTACCGTTATACGGAGGCGAAGCTTCGTGAGCTCGCCCTTGAGGTGATCGGTGAAATTAATGAGGAGACGGTTCACTTCAGAGATAATTTTGACGCCACCGTTGTTGAGCCCGTTGTGCTTCCGAGCCGGGTGCCGAATCTACTGATCAATGGGGCTACCGGGATCGCGGTTGGAATGGCCACTAGTATTCCGCCACATAACTTGAAGGATACGATCAAAGCTATCGTTGAGCTCGCCAACGATTCCGACATCTCAACGTCGCGTTTGACGGCGATAATTAAAGCCCCTGATTTTCCCACCGGCTGCAATATTCTCAACTCCCAACGAGAACTCGTTGAGATGTATGAGACGGGCCGCGGCTCAGTGCGGATGCGAGGGGAGTGGTCAGTAGAGGAGCAAGCTCGTGGCAAGCAGGTCATTGTGGTCTCCTCAATCCCCTATGCGGTCAACAAGGCCTCGGTCGTTGAGCGCATCGCTGGGCTGATAGTCGATCGCAAGGTTCCTCAATTGGTAGACGTGCGGGATGAGTCGACTAATGAAGTTCGCGTTGTGCTTGAGCTCGCCTCCGGGGCAGATCCTGAGGTGGCCATGGCGTACCTGTTCAAGAATACCCCTCTTGAATCTAACTTCGCCGTGAATCTCACGGCGCTCGTTCCGACTGAGGGGGGCGCCACTCGACCTGAGCTGCTCTCTCTTAAATCTTGTTTGCGGCACTTCCTGGATTTCCGTATCGAAGTCACCGGCAAGCGCTTGACGTTTGAGCGTAAACAGCTCCTTGAGCGTATTCATATCCTTGAGGGGCTCGTCATAATTTATGACGCGCTCGATGAGGCGCTCAAGATCGTGAGAAAGAGCGATGGTCGCTCCGACGCCGCTGAGAAGCTTCGCGCGCGCTTTAAGCTGTCAGAGGTCCAGTCATACGCCGTTGTTGACATGCGTATCTATCAACTCTCGCGCACCAACATCGATGAAATTACCCAGGAGTTGTCTGAGAAGGAGAAGCGAGTCAAGGAGATCGAGAAGCTTCTCAAGAGCAAGAGCGCGCTCCAGCAACTTGTGTGCGGGGAGTTGGAGGCTCTCTCGGAGAAGTTTGGGGATAGGCGCAAATCCAAGTTGATTAAAGATAATGTTGATATCGAGTTTGACGAGACCGCGTACGTGGTGCAAGAGGACGTTCATGCGATCATCACCGCTGACGGGTGGGTCAAACGCATTCGCCGAACGAACGATCTTAGTTCGACTCGTCTGCGAGAGGGGGACTCCCTTCTCTCCGCGCACGCTTTGACAACGCTTGACTCCGTTTCGCTGCTCACTAACTTTGGCACCCTGTTCGTGCTTAAGGTTTCCGATTTCCCCGCTTCCAGCGGTTATGGGACCCCGATTCAAAGGCTCCTCAAGTTTAAAGACGGGGAGCGGATAGTGTGCTCGTTTGGAATACCGGTAGGTGGTGCCTCAACAGGTGTTACGACCGGAGGTCAGGCTGAGTTGCCACTAGGAGGAGCCGTTGCCTCTGGGGCCTCTCCAGACAGGGGCCTGAAGGATGGGGATACGCTTGTTCTCGTGGGCACTCGAGGTACCGGATACGCGCTGACCTTAAATGAGTTGGGTCAGACCAAACGAGTTGGCCGACGAATCATGAAGCTCCGGGAAGGGGAGCTTCTGGCGGCTGTGGCGCCACTCTCTCCCATGATGGTTTTTGTGACGCAAGATGGATCGGCTTTGGCTGTCGCGCGAGGGGAGGTTCCTGTGCGGGATAGCGCCGCTGTTGGAGTGGCTCTCATGGGTGTCAGAGACGATGATACTCTTGTGGCGTGCTGCGGGGTGGCCTCGGCGAAGATGAAGGGCACGCTCCTGCTCACGCTTAAGTCCGGAAAAACGAAAGACGTGCCGTTGTCGGAGGTAACGAAAGGCCATAGAGCTCTCAAAGGCACTAAGGTGTATTCGCGGGATGAGATCGTTTCCGCGTCAGTGGTTGAGTAACGCGATCTTAAGTAGGGAGAGGAAGCCGCATGGCTAAGGCAAGTTATAGCGCAGTTGATATAGAGGTTCTTGAGGGCCTAGAGCCGGTCCGAAAAAGGCCGGGCATGTATATCGGCGGAACGGATGGTCCCGCCGGACTGCACCACCTCGTAAAAGAGATTCTCGATAACGCGGTTGATGAGGCGATGAACGGTCACGCCGATTCGATTACGGTTATCCTTCACAAGGACGGCGAGAGTATCACCATAGAAGACAATGGTAGAGGTATCCCGGTCGATATCCATCCCAAGTTTAAGAAGCCAGCGCTCGAGATTATCCTTACCACGCTGCACGCGGGAGGAAAGTTTAGCGACCACAATTACGTCACGGCGGGTGGACTCCACGGCGTGGGCGCCTCGGTCGTTAACGCGCTCTCGGAGACTCTTGAGGCGGTTGTGTTTCGTGACGGATATGAATGGAAGCAGACCTTCTCCAGAGGAAAGACGAACGGTCCGATCAAGAAGATCGGCAGTACCCGCAAGAAGGGAACTCGAATATTCTTTAGACCTGACACCGAGATTTTTAAATCGATTGAGTTTTCAGCGCAGCGTGTCGAGAAGATTATCGAGGAGAAGGCCTTCCTCTATAAGGGCCTTGAGATCGTCTTCAAAAATCAGAAAGACGGGGAGGACAAAACCTTCTACTATCCGGAGGGGATCAAATCATTCTTAAAGGCGATGCTTGAGTCGGAGTCGCAGGCCCCCGTCGGTGGGGAGTGTTTTGACCTCGATCGCGCCAACGGAATTAAGATAGAGGTGGCTTTCTGCTGGACCGAGGCGACTCAGGAGAGGGTTTTCTCGTATGTGAACGGAATCCACACGAAGGGTGGGGGTACGCACGAGGATGGGTTCAAGAGTGGACTCTCGAAGGCCCTGAGAAATTACATCTCAGTGCACAACCTTCTCCCCAAGGGCGTAAAAATAACGGGAGAGGATATCCGTGAGGGGCTCGTGGCGGTTCTCTCTGTCAGCGTCCCGGGGGCGGTGAGTCAGCTTCAGTTCCAAGGACAAACCAAAGACCGATTAAACAATCCCGAGATCGAGGCGCCGTGCGACGCGGTGACTCGGACATTTGAGAATGTGCTCAATTCGAAGCCGAGCGTGGCGAACGCTATCGTCGAGCGTATAACGCTCGCCGCCAAGGCGCGCGCCGCCGCTCGATCAGCCTCCGCTAGTGTGAGCCGCAAGGTTGGCGTCAGCCATCGGCTCAATCTTCCCGGCAAGCTCGCTGATTGTTCGTCAACGAAGCCGGATAACTCTGAGCTCTTCATAGTAGAGGGAGATTCAGCGGGCGGAAGCGCCAAGCAAGGAAGGGATCGGGGCACTCAGGCCGTTTTGCCCTTGCGGGGTAAGATCCTCAACTCCGTCGCGACGAGTCACCAGAAGATTCAAGAGAATAAAGAGCTTGTTGATCTCGTCTCTGCCCTTGGATGTGGCCAGGGCAAAGATATCCGTCTTGATAAACTAAGATATGCCAAGGTTATCATCCTTACCGATGCCGACGCCGACGGAATGCACATCTCCGCGCTTCTGATGGCTTTCTTCTTTAGGTTTATGCGTCCACTGGTTGAGGCTGGGCACCTTTACATCGGCATCTCTCCCCTCTATCGACTTAAGTTTGGGAGTGGGGCTAAAGAGGATGTCGTGTGGGTGTACTCAGATGAGGAGAAGGAGAAGGTTCTCAAAGAGAGGGGCTCCCGGGCGAAACTTCACATTACTCGCTTTAAGGGTCTTGGAGAGATGAATCCAGATACGCTCTGGGAAACGACCCTTAACCCCCGCAGCCGGAAGTTGCTCCAGGTTACCATCGATGAGGTCTCGGAGGTTGAGGCGATGCTGGAAAGTTTGTTAGGAAAGGATTCGTCCGACCGGTATCGAATGATTCAGGAGAATGCTCATCGCCTTGATGTGGATATCTAAGCGCTCCAAAAATATCATAACTTACAGGGTGTTAGCGGCATCAAGGGTGGGGCTCAGCGGTATAGCAACAGGCCATGCGCGGCGCGATCGATAGCTGCTCGTTAAGACTTCCTAAGCTATTAGACTCTCACCGTATTTACACGCTTATGGGCGATATACTATTAATCAGGTGGTTTTTACGGATAGAATGCAAAAAGCTCCACTCTGTAAGAGATTTCAAAAGCATCGGGCATCAGCAGCTAGTCCGAGAGAGTTGAATTGTTTGAGGATGTCTGCTTTCGGTTAGTTAGGTAGTTAGGCCCAGATGGCGAAAGGTATTTTTCAGTACATAAAGAAGTCGCTCCCCAAGCTGGGTAGCAACGAGCCCCTTTGGGTCACAAACGAGCAGGAGCCGAACTTTAAGACCGTAGAGATGGGAACGGTCGGACCTGAGCTCGTGCTCTTGCACGGTCTCTTTGGAGCTCTCTCTAATTGGGATACCGTGCAGCCCCTCATGGCTCAGTACTCAAAGGCTATCGCTTTGAGTTTGCCCCTTCTGACCGCGCACCGCTCTGAGGTAAAGGTCAAAGCTCTCTCGATGTACGCGGAATACTTCGTCAGAAGTCGGGCCATCACTCCCGTGAGCTTGTGTGGCAACTCTCTTGGAGGCCACGTCGCGCTCCGCTTATACCTTGCCGCTCCAGAAGCTGTTGATTGCCTAATCCTCACCGCCACAAGTGGTCTCTATGAGCACTCGGTCGACAGCCTTCCTGTTCGTCCAGGAAGAGAGTTTGTTGAAGAGCACATGAGAAAGGTTTTCGTTAATGAGCAGTTTATAACAGAGGACGCTATTCAAGAGATCGTGAAGATACTTGAGGACAGGGCGCATGTTCTTAACTTGATTCATGCCGCGCGAAGCGCCAAGAAGGATAATCTGAAGGACCTTCTGGGTGAGATAAAGGCTCCCACCTTGCTTCTTTGGGGAGAGGACGATCAGGTAACGACGATGGAAGTCGCTGAGATGTTCCACAAGCTGATACCAAACTCCCAGTTGGTTTCGATCAAGAAGTGTGGACACGCTCCTATGATCGAGCACCCGGAGTGGTTCGCTGAAGAGGTTAAGAAGTTCCTCAAGAAGCATTCGCGTCACGCGTCAGTAATGCCGTCGTAGGGAGATGCCAGCATAGGGATCGCCGCGGTAAGAGGGAGTGAGAGTCGCTGTCGGGCGCTAATGCGTAAACGCTCTCGCCGATAGGTCGAGAGTCTTTGCCACGGATTGGGTTAAGGTATGCAAAGAGAAACAACAAGCGTCAAACTCTCCCTTGGTTCAAAGCTTCCCGCTTTTGAGCTTCTCAATGTGGATGAAAGCCACGTAGGATCCGAATACCTCAGAGGAGCAAAGGCGGCGCTCGTCGCCTTCCTCTGTAATCATTGCCCGTATGTGAAGGGTAGTGAGGATATGTTGATATCGCTGGTTAAGAAATATCGGGGCGAGGGCCTCAAAACTGTCGTCATCAGCAGTAACGACGCGAGTCAGTATCCAGAGGACAGCTTCGAGAAGATGAAGGAAAAATCCGCCGCGCTCTCACTTCCTTACCCGTATCTCTATGATGAAACGCAAGAGGTGGCGCGCTCTTTTGACGCGGCGTGCACTCCGGAGTTCTACCTCTTTGATCAATCAATGACTCTTGTGTACCACGGCACGATTAACGACAGTCCACGCGATCCTTCTAAGGTAACGAAGGATTACCTCTCAAAAGCTGTGGAGGCGGTGGTTCATGGCGCCTTACCTGATCCTCAGTTTGTTCATCCACTGGGATGCTCGATTAAGTGGAAGCAGTCTCGCTAAGGCTCAACCAAGAAGATATTTTTAAGGAGAATGACCGCAATGACCCTCGATGTCGCAAATATTCAAAAGCTGGCAAATACCGTCCGGACCCTGTCGATTGATTCGATTCAGAAAGCTAATAGTGGCCACCCTGGACTCCCACTCGGGGCCGCTGATTTCACCTCGGTGCTTTGGGCGAATTACCTGCGATTTAATCCGAAGGATCCAAACTGGGTAAATCGAGACCGCTTCGTCCTCTCCGCGGGGCACGGCTGTATGATACTCTACTCAATGTTGCACCTTTTTGGTTACGAGCTCCCCATGAGCCAGCTTCAAAGCTTTCGTCAGTGGGAGAGCATAACCCCTGGACATCCCGAGTTTGGAGTCACCCCGGGTGTTGAGTGCACAACGGGTCCCCTGGGTCAGGGAGCCGCTAATAGCGTCGGGCTGGCGTTGTCGGGCAAGATGCTCGCCGCTCGTTACGGGGAAGACCTCTTTAACTACCGTGTCTTCTCACTTGTCAGCGATGGTGACCTGATGGAGGGCGTAGCCTCGGAGGCGGCTTCAATCGCTGGGCACCTCAAGCTCGACAATCTCGTTTATCTTTACGATGACAACAAGATCTCTCTAGCTGGAGAGACCGAGGTTTGTTTTACGGAGTCTGTGGCAAAGCGCTTTGAGGCCTACGGGTGGTTCGTACAAACATGTGATGGTCACAGTATAAAGGAGGTGGCGGCCTGTCTCGATAAAGCGCTCGCGCAAAAAGGGCGGCCAAGTCTTATATGCTGCAAGACCGTTCTCGGGTTCGGCAGCCCTAACAAGAAGAATACGCACGACGTGCACGGCGCGCCACTTGGTCCTGATGAAGTCAGAGCCACCAAGCGGGAGCTGGGATGGCCAGAAGACGCGCAGTTTCTCGTTCCCGATGACGTCAAAACGTTCTGCGCCGCGAGTATCGAGAAGAAGGTTGTGGAACAAGCCGTCTGGAGCAAGGGCTACGCGGCGTGGCGCTCGACCAACTCAGACGCGGCCGCTAAGCTCGACGCGCAGCTTACTCGTTCGATTGACGCAAAGCTCAGAGATGAGCTCTTGGCGGCTTTCAAAGATCCAAAAAAGGACGCGACTCGAAATCTCTCAGGTAAAGCGATTCAGATCATCTCGAAGTATGTGCCCGCGTTCATCGGCGGATCTGCTGACCTCGATCCATCCACCAAGACAGCTGTATCTGGTGGAGGAGACGTTGAGCATGAGAACTTCAAAGGTCTCAACATCCGCTGGGGAGTACGTGAGGCGGCGATGGGATCCGCCGCTAACGGGCTCGCCTACACGCAAGCATGGATACCATACACCGCGACGTTCTTGGTTTTCTCCGACTATATGCGGCCAGCGATGCGGGTAGGAGCCATCTCCCACCTCCAGGCCTTGTACATCTTTACTCATGATAGCTTCTGGGTGGGAGAGGACGGGCCGACACATGAGCCGATAGAGCACACCATGAGCCTGCGAATTATCCCGAACATGTATGTTTTCCGGCCCGCGGATGGAGTTGAGGTGGCGATGAGTTATGTCGCGGCGCTCGGTCGCAAAAACGGCCCGAGTTCGCTCCTCTTTAGTCGCCAAAACCTCCCAGCGCTGACCCGATCAAGCTCCTTTAGCCCAGATGATGTTCTTAAGGGCGCCTACGCGCTAAACGATGTGGCTCAGCCAAAGCTCGTGATCGTGGCGACTGGCTCGGAGGTCGGCGCCGCTGTCGAGGCCGCCCAGGCTTTGAACGCGGAAGGCACTCCGACGAGGGTGGTCTCGATGCCGTGTGTCGAACTGTACAAAGCTCAGTCTGAATCATTTAAGGCCGCGCTTTTACCTCACGGGGTGCCGACCGTAGCAGTTGAGGCTGGCACCACAACGGGTTGGAGCAACCTTCTCGGCCGTGATCTTCTCGCGATAGGGATAGATCACTATGGAGCTTCCGCTCCCGGCGAGGTGCTATGTGAAAAATTCGGATTCACTGGTGGCGCCATCAAGCGAAAGATTGAGGCATGGCTTAAAAGGTAAGCGCCTTAGCCCCTAAGAATTAGATCCTTGAGACGTAGCCGCGCGATAACGCGGCTCATATCTGAACAGCACGCTCTCCGGTACGGTACCGCCTGCTAAGGTACCTCCTGATAGTGGTTTAGATATGAGCGCACACCGCACCGTTCTTCTGCCTGATGGCGAAAGCGAATTGGCTTTGCGAGTTTTGCGGTGCTTATCTCAAGAGCCGGGAATCTCTGTGTACGCGCTCTCGCGGGACCGATGGTCGCCGATCCGTTTCTCACGGCATCTCGCGGGCTTTGAATCCCACTCCGCCGATGGCTTTGATCGAGAGCGTCTCGCGCGGATAAAAAGCGCCGCGCGGAAATTCAAGGTAGATATAATTCTTCCGGTTGAGATCCCCTCGATAAAGCTCTTGGTCGATAACAGGGATGAGGTAGAGCGAATAGCGGCGATACCGCCACTCTCTCCCAGCGAACTTTTTGATGTTGTCTCCGATAAATGGAGATTCGCTCAATTCCTTGAGCAAGAGGGGATCCCCCACCCAAAAACCATTTATATCGACCGGGACGAGTTGGCGGAGGCTCGGCTGCCCGAGTTGCGGTTTCCGATCCTAGCGAAGCCACGGCGAGCGTCGGGTGGGCACGGAATTCGTCGTTTTGATAGATATCATGACGCGCTTCGATGGATTTCGGAGGGGAGGGGAATCAGCGATATCATCTTTCAGGAGTTCGTGGATGGGGGACTTATTGATTGTAATATACTCAGTCAGCGGGGGGAGATTTTAGCCCACACCATTCAGAAGGCTCTCATTCCTTCCGGCTCCCCGTATAAGCCACCCGCGGGGCTCGAGTTCGTGGATAACGATCACGCTCTCGCTATCACCGCCAAGTTGCTGCGAGCTCTTGAGTGGTCAGGAGTAGCTAACTTCGATCTTATCTACGACCAGGAGCGGGGCGAAACGAGAGTTCTTGAGATGAATCCGAGATACTGGAGGAGTTTGCTGGGCTCTTTGGTCGCCGGCGTGAACTTTCCAGCCCTCTCATGTCTCGCAAGTGAGGGGAGGACTTTTGGTCCCCCAAAGTATCGCCATGTTCGCTACGTTAAGCCTGAGACCTCGCTCGGGCTGCTGATGGGCAAGTTCTTCGGTAGAGCCTCCCCCATATCGTCTTTAGGAGAGACCGGACTCCCCTTCATTCTTAGAGACCCGATCCCTGAGGTCGCTATCATGTTGTCGCGATCGACTCAGACCGGTTCCTCTCCATAGGCGCGAAGGGATGGGAGGCACAAATAAAAACGCGCGAGATGGTTCTACCACCCCGCGCGTTTCCGCCTCGACAGAGATACGCTTAGTACTCTTTGTCGATCTCGTCGTCAGATACCTTCTCGCCGTTAATGGCGCGTCGGAGAAGTTGACTCGGTTTGAACTTAACAACTCGTCGAGCCCGCAGAATAATGGTCTCTCGAGTTTGTGGATTGCGTCCACGACGAGCTGGCTTCGATTTAACTTCGTAGCAGCCAAAGCCCGAAAGCATGACCTTCGACTCTTTATCGAGGGCCTCTTTGATCAGCTCGACATAATCCTCAACGATATCGGAAGCTTTCTGCTTGTCGATGTCGATAGCCGCGTAAATCGCGTCAGCGAGGTCAGCCTTGGTTAAACAGTAACGTGTATTGCCCATAACAGGAGCTCTCCCCTTTAAGGTAACGATCCACCATCAATTAACGTATTACCCGAGCGATGACAAGCGGTTACATGCTGCCAGTAGGGTCTCTTTCGTTCTTTCTCGGAGCTCTCTACCCCTGGTTCTAGCCTAACCCTTTGATCTAACAGCGCCTTTGTCTTTTTAAAGGCAAAAGACAAAACCAAACAACGCTATGAAATCGATGGGTTGAGCTGCCTTATGGGTAGTTTTATTAAGCCGCTCCTTGATCGGTTCCCCATAGTAAGACGCCGCGCGGGGATAGAACCGATTCAATAAGTTAGAAAATTTTTGGAGGTGGGGTTGCCACCACTCCACCGGATTGTTGCTGAGCTATTCGAGCTCTGGGAGAGGGCTGAAGAGGCTTTCCAGATCCGCCTTAGCGAGCTTAAGGGTGGAGAGCCCATTCTCATTGATGAGGGCGTCGACCAGCTTCGACTTCTTCTCCTTAAGCGCCATGATCTTCTGCTCAACCGAGTCCTCAGTAACGAGTCGATACACAGAGACGGTTTTGCTCTGTCCGATCCGGTGCGCTCTATCAACCGCCTGGCTCTCCACAGCGGGATTCCACCACGGGTCGTAGATGATAACAGTGTCAGCGGCCATGAGGTTTAGTCCGGAACCTCCCGCTTTGAGGCTAATCAAGAAGAGGCGGACGGATTCATCCTGCGAGAACTGATCGATCAGCTCCTGTCGGTTTCGTGTCGCGCCATCAAGGTAGAGGTGTTTTACCTGCGCCTCTTCCAGCCAGGTTCTTATGATACCGAGCATTCCTCTAAACTGGCTGAAGAGAAGGATTTTTCGTCCCGATTCGAGCGCTTCAGTGGTCAAGTCCTTCAGAAGGTTGAACTTGCCGGAGTCGTATCCCTCAAGCTCCTCAAAGGCCTCGATGGAGTTAGGATGGTTACAAACCTGCCTGAGTCGCAGGAGCGCGGCCAAGATCGAGACACTCGCTCCCTGGATACCCTTCTTTTTAATCGCGTCGAAAACTTTTGGGCGAACTTCGTTCAGGATCTGTGAGTAGATCTGGCGTTGACTTGGAGTCATCTCAACGTGCAGAACTGACTCAATCTTCGGCGGGAGTTCCTTCTCAACGTCGGCTTTAAGCCGTCGTAAGATAAATGGGCGGGTTTTGCTATTGAGCATCTGAGCCGCCTGGATAGCTGTGCCCCCCTCAAGGATCGGCCTCTCAATATTTGCCCTAAAAAACTCGTAGGTGCCGAGATATCCCGGCATTAGGAAATCCATGATGGACCACAATTCCATTGGGCGGTTCTCAGTCGGAGTTCCCGTGAGGGCGAGGCGTTGTCGAGCCCGTATAGCTTTCGCCGCTTTCGTGGTCGCCGCTTGCGGGTTCTTTATGTTTTGGGCCTCGTCGAGAACGATGTAGGAGAATTCGTATCGCTCTAGCTCGTACCTGTCGACGCGGAGCAAAGCATACGAGGTGAGTACGATGTCAGCGTCCGGCACTTGCGCGAAGAGCGCTTTTCGTCCAGCCCCGTGGAGCATCACCACTGACATCTCCGGGGTAAACTTCTTTATCTCGTAGTGCCAGTTGGTAATCACTGAAGTGGGCGCGACGATCAAGATCGGGCGCTTGGCCCTCTTTTTATTTCGTTTTTCTTTGAGAGTTTGAAAGAACGCGAGAGTCTGAACGGTTTTTCCAAGACCCATCTCATCCGCTAAGATACCACCGAGCTCAAATTCATGCAGGAAGTTAAGCCAGCTGATCCCCTCTTCCTGGTAGTTGCGAAGCTTTCCAATGAATCCCTTTGAAGGTTTTATCTTGTTAATTTCGGAGAAGGTGGAGAGCTTGGCGTTAAGCGCCGCTAGTTTTCTGTCGAGAGATATTGAGAAGCCAGCGTCTGTGATTCGTCCCAGACTGATCGCCTGGGCGAGGGAGAGCTTCGTCTTTATGGTGTTGCTGACACGGGCGTTTGAGTCGACCATGCCGAGGATCGTACGCAGGTGGGCCATGCTGCCCCCCGGTATCCGAGCGTAGGCGCCACTGTCCAAGCGAGTCCACCGGTCGTTATCACCACGCGCGTTTTTGAATACAGCGGACAGAGGGAGATTGGCGTTGTTCTGAACAACCGAGACGTGACAATCAAACCAATCGATGCTGCCCCCCACGTTCGAAGGGGTAGTGGCGTTCTCAAGCTCATCGAGGTCCCTCTTCGCGGAGGCGCCGGACAAGGCCACAGCGATTTTTAGCTCAGCGAAGCGAATGCCCTTCTTTACCGCTTCAAGGCCTATAAGCTTCCAGTTTTCACCAAGACTAGTGTGAGACTCATGCACGAAGTCCAGCGCCGCGTCCCCTTGAATCGAGTAGCGACGATTCTCGCTCGTGGTAGAAAATCCCAACGACGCGAGTTGCGCGATAGCCTCGCTCTCGAGGCGTTTGTTTCGCAGGAAAACCGTGTTCGAGTTCGGCGCCGGGAGAGGGTACTCGAACTCTACCGTCGCGGAGATCTCAATGCTCCGGTGAGAGGTAAAGTGGTCCGAGGCCACATCGCGGCGCTCAAGGTGCGCTACTGGAAGTGGATCCTTAACCTCGACCGAGGGTTGTAGGTCTCCATTCAAGATCTGAATAGATGAGTACTCAGCTGGGTCCAATTCCATGAGAGCCTCGAGGATCGGACCTACCTGAGCTCTCCCGAGAGTGAACGACTGACCTGAGCCAAATATTGAGGCGATGCGCGCGGCTTGAGGGGAAAGTCTGTAGATTCGGTCGTTAACAAGTGTCCAGAAGGGGCCCGTTCCGAATACGTCTTTGGAGCGAGGCGCTTCACGGCGCCCCATCGGCCCCGGTATGACCCAGTTCATCGATATGTCGAGACCGGTTTGTCGCCACGCTAATTGAAGTGTGGCCTCGAGGGATTCGTGACTGAGCGAGATCGGTTGAAGACCGTTTATTTCAAGAACGTTGTCGTATTCCTGTATCAATCCGAGAACGATTTCGATCCCTTTGCTTGAATTGATGAACCACAGGCGACCGCTCTCATCCCACGAGCCTTCGTCTTCGAGTATTTGAAGGAGGATGTTGTCGAGAGCCCGTGTTGAGGTCGGTCTGAATCCCTCAAAGATGGCGGGTTCCTGTTCCTGCTCGTCAAAAAGCACCTTCATTCCGAGGCGATCGCTATTGATATCAAGCACTATCGTTACGTTGGGAGTAACGGGTTTATTTGAGTTTGGTGTAATTCCCGAATCAGATGAGCCAGCTTTGGAGTCAAAGGTCTGCACCTCTCGAATGGCCTGCGCTATCTCGGCGGGGGAACTTGAGTTTACGCGAAATGTTGACTCCCGTTCGTTGAAGCCCCCGCGGGGCTCAAAGAACTCTAGCTCCGCGGCTCGCCATAGGAGCGCTACCGCATGAGGACACCACTGCTCTTGAAGATCCTCTTTGGAGCAACACGAGCACGTCGCGTCGACCTCGTGGGAGGATATCACAATCAGTGATACTGAGTGTGTAATCGACTCATCCTCCCGAACAATCCCCGAGATAGTGTGATTGATGGAGCTAAACTCGCCCACCATGTCCTGCGAGGCCCAGTTGATGCCGCGTTCAACAACAGAAAATGGAGCGAGTTTTTTAAGGTGGCTGAGGATCTTTGATTTGGTGGAGGCTTGAGACCCAATCATCCAGGCAGGATAGCACAGGAGGGGAACTTTAGGCAGGGGCAGAGGAAAATTTGCATGGGGCGACATGGGTCACTCCTGGATTCGCGCATGGGGGGTGTCAGGGGCGCTGGCCGTCTGAGCGGGTGTTTGTTAACGCGAAAAGGTGATGAGGTATCCTCCGCTAGATACTAGAGATTTTTAGGGGTAGCGGGACAAGCTGGTCTCGCGCCCTTGTGTAGAGGCCTCGAGTTTTTACCTTGGCGAACGAGTTACTTTCGTTTATCCGGCCATCGCTATAGCATGCCGGGCATGCACAAACGCTACTCATTCCCAAAGGAAAAGATGAAGATCCTCCTCCTTGAGGGGGTTCACCAAGCTGGTATCGATAGATTGACAGAGGCGGGCTACAACCCTGAGCTTCTAAAGGTCGCCTTGGGTGAAGAAGAGCTCCTCAAACGCGTCCCGGGCGTTCACGTTCTCGGCATCCGGTCAAAGACACGGGTATCAAAAAGGGTGCTTGAGGCGGCTGAAAGCCTCCTCGCTATTGGGTGCTTCTGCATCGGAACCGACCAGGTAGATCTCCCCGCCGCCGGGCTTCAGGGAGTGCCAGTTTTTAACGCTCCTTTTAGTAACACACGCAGCGTCGCTGAGCTCACCCTCGCTGAGATGGTGATGCTCGCGCGCCGAGCGGCGCACAAGAGCCAACTCTTGCACCGTGGCGTGTGGGAGAAGTCCGCTGAGGGATGCGTTGAAGTACGGAACAAGAGTGTTGGTATAGTCGGATACGGACACATCGGGCCACAGGTCGGATTGCTGGCGGAGTCGTTCGGCATGAAGGTGTACTACTACGATATCCTGGGAAAGCTTCCGTTCGGAAACGCCACCGCCGTGACCTCACTTGATGAGCTCCTTAAGGTCTCCGATTTTGTCTCACTACACGTACCTGAAACCCCGGAAACTAGGGACATGATAGGTAAGCGTGAGATTGGGCTCATGAGGCAGGGTGCGTTCCTTCTGAATCTTAGTCGGGGTCGGGTTGTCGATCTGCAAGCTGTCAGGTCGGCTCTCATGTCGGGGCACCTAGGTGGGGCGGCGATCGATGTGTTTCCTGCGGAGCCGGCTTCTAACGATGAGCCGTTCTCGTGTCCTCTGCTCGGTCTGGATAACGTGATTATCACCCCGCACATCGGGGGTAGTACGATTGAGGCCCAGAAAAACATCGGACTTGAGGTCGCGAACACTCTGCTTAAATTCGTTGAGGTCGGAAGCACGACTGGCTCGGTAAACTTCCCGCAAGTTGAGCTACCGCTGGTTCGTGATAGCCATCGTATTCTCAATATTCACCGAAACGTTCCCGGCGTATTGAGCTCAATCAACACCATCATCGCTGACATGGGTGGGAATATTCAGGCTCAGTACCTCAACACGATGGGGGAGGTTGGATATCTGATCGTGGACGTAGACCAGAAAGTATCGCAAGCCGTTAAGGCCAAGATCGATGAGTTACCCACGAGCATCAAGACCCGCTTGCTCTTCTAAAGATCGTCGCATTTATGAAAATCGCTGTCATTGGTGGTGGGATTGCCGGACTCGTCGCGGCCTATGAGTTAGTCAAGGGTGGCTACCGCCCCATACTCATTGAGCCCGATCGGGCCGGCGGAATGATTCGTTCGCGCTCTCACGAAGGCTTTACTCTAGAGCTCGGACCGAACGTGCTCGTTGAGCGACCAGATATGGTGAGCCTCCTCAGCGAATTAGGGTTAACGCCTGAGATCCGTTATCCGACCGTGAAGAGATACGGACAGTATGTTTGGTGGCGGGGAGCCGCGCGAAAAGTTCCGGCGGGTTTAGGGGAGTTGTGTCGGACTCCGCTCTTCCCGCTCAGAGTAAAAGCGGCGATTCCTTGGAGGTTAATGAGGCCTGGCCTTCTCAGGCCGAGCGCCCAAGATCTCTCTGTGCTGGATTTTTTTTCGCCGCTGATCGGTGAGGATGCGACCCGGGCGGTTCTTGACCCTGTTTTGAAGGGTATCTACGGGGGCGATGTGGATCAGCTCAGCGCCAGAACGATCTTTCCGGGGCTATGGAGCGCGGCGGTGGAGGGATTGTCGATCGCTGGCTATATGCGACGGCGACCTCGCGGCCCAAAGCCCTCGATTATGGTACTTAATGGCGGGATTCAGAGGCTTGTCGACGCTCTCATAGAGAGGCTTAACGGGCGGATAGAATACGTTCATTCACGCGTTCAGAGAGTGAGCGAGAGTTCCCCCCGTCAGTGGACGTTGTCGCTCGCTGATGGCGGGGAAGTTCGCGTCAACGCGTGCGTCGCGACGATCGCTGGGGGCGGGTTGTCCTCTATCGTTGACGGTGTGGATGAGGCTCTTTCGCGAAGAATCAGTGGTGTGCGCTACGCTTCGCTCACGGTGGTCCACCTTGCGGTGCCACGCGACGAGCGATTGATGAGAGACGCCTTCGGGGTGCTCTTCCCGGGTGGTATGCGGGACGATCTTTTGGGTGTGATGTTTAACTCTCTCATATTCCCGCATGTAGCTCCTCCTGATAAGCACATCCTGACGGTGATGTTGGGTGGAGCGCAGGCGCGGGGAAAGAGCGTCGATCAGGCCGGCCTTCAGGAGCGTTTGCCAACATTAGTGTCGGATCTCCTCGGAATATCGGTCCCCGAATGGATCTCCCTCACTGAGTGGAAGGAAGCGATCCCGCAACTACAGGTTGGACACCACGCATTGGTGGCCTCCCTCGATGAATGCGAGATCGCTCATCCGGGTCTGGTCTTCGCTGGAGTTGATAGGGGGGGGATCGGGGTTTCTGATCGAGTGCGGATAGCGCGCGAGGCCGTTCAAAGAGTGTACAAGAGCGTCGCGTAACGGTTTAGGTAGGAACAATATGGACAAAAAATCGTGTGAGTTCGGGTGTCGCGGTTCCAAGGATAAGATCGGCGTTTTAATAGCTCAACTGGGAACCCCCGACGCTCCAACCCCAAAAGCGGTTCGCCCTTACCTCAAGCAGTTTCTCTCTGATCGTCGAGTGATTGAGGTTAATCGCGTCTTGTGGTGGCTGCTTCTCAACCTCGTGGTACTGGTTACTCGACCGAGACGCTCGGCCCGACTCTACGCCCGCATTTGGGGAAAGGATGGCTCCCCCCTTCTGACAATTACCAAGAAGCAAACCGAAGGTGTGGCGGAGCGTCTGCGGGCCAAATTCCCAAATATTGAAGTTGATTTCGGAATGCGGTACGGCCGACCGAGCCTTGAGAGCGCCGTTGATCGGTTGATCGAGAAGGGGTGCTCGAAGATTCTCCTCTTCCCCATGTACCCGCAGTACTCAGCGGCTACGACCGCGTCGACATACGACGCGGTGCTGCCGCACCTCTTACGACGTCGCTGGGTCCCAACGGTTCGGGTCGCGGAACCTTACTTCGCGCATCCAAAATATATTGATGCGCTCGCCACTACCATCAATGAGCACATCGCCGGGATGTCTTTTGTGCCAGAGCGGTTGGTGCTCTCCTATCACGGGATTCCCGCCAAGTACGTCAAGAAAGGGGACCCGTACTGTTGTCAATGCTTGGAGACAACGGCGGCTCTCCTTCCGAAACTTAACATGACCCAGGATACGGTTATTCATACCTTCCAATCTCGGTTTGGTCGCGATCCGTGGTTGACTCCTTATACTGATGAGACGCTTGAAGAGCTGGGCCATACGGGTGTGAAAAAGATAGCTGTCTGCGCGCCGGGCTTCACAGCAGATTGCCTAGAGACTCTGGACGAGTTGGGTAACGAGGGCCACGAGCAGTTCACGGAATCTGGGGGAGAGGAGATCTCTGTTGTGCCGTGCCTCAACGATCACCCTGTCTGGCTCGATGGGATGACCGCGATTATTCGCGAGGAACTCGGAAGTTGGATTGACGGCGAAGCCCGAAGCGCCGCCGATTGCGCCATAAGGTGCCCGGTACAATGGGTCGCCTAGAGTGTCACCTACCTTTAGGTAGTTTCTAAAATAGCGTCCCTTGGATAGGTTAATGGGATGAAAAAGATCATTCAGCTCGCCGTGGGATGTAGCATCAGCGCCATCATGATGTACTTGGCGTTTAAAGATCTTGATGTCGAGCGTCTCAAGGAGAGCTTCTCGGCGATGAAGCTATGGCCCGTCATCCCCTTCATCGCGCTCTTCGGCCTTCACTTCTACGCGCGCTCCCTTCGGTGGAGGCTCCTCCTGCCGAGCTTAGAGGGTAACCGTATTCCTATTCGCAAGCTCTTCGATTCCATAATGCTGGGGAATCTCGCCAGTTTTATCCTGCCGCTTCGGCTCGGTGAATTCATCCGCCCGCTCCTCCTCTCTAGATGGTCTGAATACTCCTTCGCCTCATCATTTATCTCGGTGGTCATAGAGCGGTTCTTTGATCTCTCCGGTGTCTTGATAGCTTTCGCTATCGTGGTGCCTCTTCTCCCAGAGTTACCCTCGTGGGCGACGGTTGGTGCCTACTCCTTGGGGATCGTCGCGTTGTGCCTCCTCCTTTTTCTTATATTCGGGTGTTTGTTCCCAAAGTTCATTCGGGCAGCCGTCGCTTTGGTGGTGGCGCCGCTTCCGAAGGTTCTTGGGCGTTTCATAAACAACTTCGCAAGCGATCTCCTGACGGGAGCGGCGGTTATAAAAACACCTTCCAGGCTACTCGGCATCATTGGGCTGACGGGGGCGGTCTGGCTTACCACCTTCCTTCAATTCTATGTGCTTCTATTTATCTTTCCGTTGGAGCAGCAATCGGCCCTCCTCGGCGTCACATTGGGAGTCTTTGTAGCGTTGGCCGTGGCGCTCCCGTCAGCTCCCGGTTTCGTAGGGGTGTTCCAGATGGGGTGTGTGGCCGCGATGACGCTCTTCGCCTATCCCACCGCGGCGGCGCAGGTGTACTCGATTGTCGTTCACTTGATTACCTTTATCCTGATTATCGCGATCGGATTCTGGCTCCTCTCAGTCCACGATCTTAATCTCTTTGAGCTGAAGCGCGCGGCTGAGAGGGATTAATCTTTTAGCGGCGGTAAGAGGAATACCTCTGACGCGCTTTACCTCACTCCCGTCGGGGCTTGAGTTCGCGCTGCTTGTCGTGTGACCGCCTTCCCTCTCTCTTCTCCGAGAGAGTGCCCACAGGTGTCGCTCGTGGCGGAGGCGTATTCTGCGCACGAGGAGGTGATGGTTTTAAGGTGGCGAGAAGCGAAGCCTCAAGCGCTTTAAGAATATTAGCGAAAAAAGTTAGTAATCGACCAAGCGGTCCACCGTGATAGCGGTAGTGGGGGTTCCTGAACACTCCGGGTCGTTGAGGTGAGGTGTTTTTCGACCTCGGAGCGGCTTCACACTCTCGCTCCGTCGGTGGGCGTATGTTTGAGGCGGTATATAGTGGCGTTAGCCGCGCTCTTTTTTCAGGTTTTGCGGATAGTCGAGCGATACTAGTTGGCGGGATGGTGGCCTGAGTAAGGTCCGTCGTTGTGCTCGGGCGAGCCTCCTCCCTCAAGGCGCTTTGCGTATTTGAGGCGCGCAGCTCCGTCAGGTCGATCGCCTCCTTTGACGGGTTGTTGTGATGTGGGCTCCTCGTTCTATCGCTCATCGGTCGAGTCGAAGGTTATCCTATCTGGTTATGGGCGAAGTCATGAGAAATGTGCCCTAAAAGATCTAATCTGTTCAAGCCGCGTTGTAGGGCCTCGCTCCCTGCCATGCCCCTAACTATTTGGTTCCCATAGCTTTGCAACCGAACGGGGAGTCGCTATTCCAAGCCCGTCGCTAATAGTAGCCAGCGGTGTTCAACAGGACCTCCGGATCGAGCGCTCACGCCAACAGAGGCCCAACTACGGGCTTTAAATATGAAGTGAATATTGCCGTCCTCGGCGCGAGCGCCAGCGGGAGGATTCGGATCGCGCGCGCCCGCCCTGACCGATAGTTGCACAACTGAATCGAAGGAGGAGCTGCCAGAGCCTCCCAGTAAGTTGAGAGAGATGAATTTTCCCTGCGGGGAGAGGATCGCTTCGATCGAAGTAAAGTCACCGATCTGTCGCACCTCTCCCATGGTGAGTTGCTCCCACCCCTGGGAGCGTAATTCAGCGAAGACCTGCACAGCGACGCGCCTGACGAATCCCGCGTAGGTATTCGCCTTGGCGTTTAGAAGAGTGATGTCACCATCGGGGAGGCTGGGAAGGTGGTCACTAACTCCCCCTGAGCCAACGAATGTGGCGCCACTTCCAGGGGGTCTCGAAAATGCGGCGTATTTGGAGAGGTCGGTCGGGGAGGAGTCCGCGATCTTGGTCTGCTCTGATGATTTGGAAGGCGAGCCAAACTTCATCGCGAGAGTGGCGTCGTCAAGTTTTAAGTCTTTAAGATTAATATCGCCGCTTCGTTTGTGAGGGGAGGGGGATCTCTCAGGGGGTTCCTTCGACCGTTCTTTTTGGGGTGGGCCCTCAGCTCTCTGCGAGGATTTTCTTTGCGGTTGAGCCTCGGCTTTTTGTGCTGTCGGTCCCACCACTCCACCCTCCGTCCCCCGCTTGATCTGCTCTTTTATGGCGGTGGCGTCGACGTCAGAGAGTCTGTCTGTGTGCTCGGGGGGCTTGTCCGCTCGTTGCTGCGGTGGCGAAACTATCTGTTGCCTCGGAGTGGATGGTGGTGAGCGCGTCTCAAAAGTCACATCAATTACGTTTGAGTCAGGGAATCGAGGCGCGGGGGAGAGGAGAACAAACCCCAAAAAAAGCATGTGTAGTGCGATTGAAATCGCCAAACCAACCCTCTCTTCAAGGGGATATCCCGTAGACTTGCTCATGCCCATCTGATGGCGTAACGTTAGCAGAGGGAGCGGGGCAGTAACAGATGAGGCCCGTCTCCCTGGAATACCTCGATATCCTTTGGAAGGAGTACGTAGTTATGTTGAGCGCCTCTCATATCGGAGTTGTCGCGGCGGTGGTAGTGCTGCTGTTCGGTACAAAGCGCCTCCCGGAGCTTGGCTCGGGGCTCGGTAAGGCCATCACTAATTTTAAGAACGCCTTCAAAGAATCGTCTGACGAGCTACCTGCCGCGGACTCCCAGAAGAAGGATGAAGTTTCGAATGGCGGAGAGGTAAAGTAGCCGATCGTTAAAATGTCTCGGTAGTCAGGGGCCCGATGAGGCCCCTTTTTGCTGCTCCCTTCTCAGTTCAGTTTTGCGAATAGCCCCAAGGGCCTCTGAGCGCTCTACTTACCCTGGGTTATCGAGAAGATTCGGGCCGAGAAGTATCGGATCTTGGATGGGTCGACCTCCTCAGCTGGCTCGCCTTCCTGACCTTCGTGTTGCTTGGCGTTCAGGAGCGCTACCGAGAATGGCACCGCTTCTCGGGGTACGATAGAGTCCCCTTGAGCGGTCCCCTCCTCTTGGATGTTCGCGATAGCGCCGATCGAAAGCTGAGAGATCTTCTGGTTCGCTAAGGCAGAGCGAAGGGGCGCTCTCGATGAGAGTATCACCTCTCCCCGTTCGTTGAATCCGAGCGCTTCAATCTCCACACCATCGAAGCTCTGTCCCGCGTCGTTTAGAACCGCACCGCTTACTACCGCGACGGTCTCTCGGTTCCGAGTTTTCTGAAATGACAGTGCGAGTCCCCGCACTGATAGGTTCGGCGGCGGAAGCTCCCGCACGCTCCCCTTCGCGAATGATGGAATGGCGATATTCGCGATTGCGTCGATGGATTGTGGGCTCAGCCTGGCGCTGTAGGAGAGCGCGAGTGTGAATAGGAGGGATCCCAATATCGGAGTGCTCATGGATAGGAGGCTCTGGGTTCGAGCCGAGAGCCTTCCAGAGTGGACGGTAGCCTCCAGGTGCCTACTATCTGGCCTTTGGCGCGGAGTCACCCGGGCTTGTTCCGTTCGGATCGATCTTGCGCCCGGCTGGTTGGCTTTCTCGGTAGCTGACGCGTTTGTGGTCGGGGAGTCTGAGAGAACAAAACGCCTTGGGGGCGGGGTCTCTTGACTGCTCGGTGATGGGGTTGCTTCCACCACTGCGGCGGGTTCTGAGATCATAAACCGATTTGAGGAGAGGGTGTCCGAGCTATTTTGCGGTTCCCGCGCCTCATCTTCCGCGGCTGCCCACCCTTCGCTGGAGGTTGACGCGTCTGTTACTACTGATCGGACTCCATCTGATCGGTCGTCATCGAGTCGTGACGATACCCCTGGAATTGATGAGCCGAGCGAGAAATCAGATGATTTTAGAAGCGGGTCGCTCGCAGGTGCTCTTTTCGCGTCAGTGTGCCACGGGGTACGGTAGCTCGACTCAGAGGAGCGTCCCGAGAGGGACTGCAATTGAAATCCGGTAGCTCGCGGGGCGTCCCGCATAATGAAAACATCATCGCATCGGGAACAGTGAAAGCGCGGAGTCTTAAGAGCCGCGACGGCCGCTGTTTCAATCGCGAAGCTCGTTGCGCACGAAGGGCAGGTAATGACTACGTGAGGAGCCGGCACTTCGAACGCCTGCCGGGATTTCTCGTTTACTCCAGACTCCATCTGGGTCGCCTTTGGAAGCATGCGCGCGTACTTCTAAACCTTAGACTTTGAGCCCCTAACCCTCTAGATTAGCTCCAGATAGGACGGTTGCTCCCCTACCGAATAGGATGCTGAAAGTAGGGCTCCTATCCTTGATGACGATTGTTTTTTCCTGAGGAGCAAAGTTCCTCAAGGATTACGCCGCAGTATAGGGTTAGAGGGGAAAGTGCACTAGGTGTAATTTTAATGTGTTAGCAAATTTTGGCAAAAATTCTGGGCGAGCCTTCCTCGTTCATTCCAAAACAAGTAGCTTTCAAGAACTCATGTCACGCCGTCGTCCTCATCACACCCCTCACGCTCGTCAAGCCGCTAGGCGAGAATCGTTACCAAGCGGAGATTTCATCATGGGGCGCAACTGTATCGAGGAGGTGCTTAAGCGCGACCCGAGTCGCCTCCTTGAGGTATATCTCGCCGAGTCTCGTGATGAGGGCTCAGGTAATCATGGGGGTCGTCGGCGCTCAGCGATCCATGAGGAATTGGCTCAACACGACATTCCGGTGCGTGAGGTCTCTCGGAGAGAGATGGATTCGATCGTTAATTCCGATTCCCATCAAGGGGTTATTGCTCGCGCGGCCCCCCGCGCGTTTCTGCGGCTCGAGGATTTAGCGCAGTTGGTTCGTGAGTCTCCTGAGGTCTCAATCTTGGCGCTTGATGGAATAGTTGATCCGCATAACTTCGGAGCAATATTGCGGGCCGCCGAGTGCTTCGGAGTCGATGCCGTCGTGTGGTCCAAAAATCGCGGTGCTCCACTTGGTCCAGTGGTGTCCAAGGTGAGCGTAGGGGCGAGTGAGATCGTGCCGCTATGCCCGGTCTCCAACCTGCACCGCGCTCTTGAGTCCCTCAAGGAGGCCGGGGCCTGGCTTGCGGGGGCGACGGTAGCACCTGACGCCATGCCAATGGATAGCTTTGAGTTCCCCTCCAAGAGCGTCGTTGTGCTTGGGGCGGAGGGGGAGGGGATCCACCAATTGCTGGAAAAAAGTCTCGACTTTAGGGTCTACATCCCGATGAGCGGAAGCATCGATTCTCTTAACGTGTCTCAAGCCTCGGCGGTTATACTTCAGGAGCTCTCAAAGCAGCGTAGACAAAAGAGCTCGCTTAAAGTAACTTGAAGTAACAGAGGTCGTAACTGCATGACAGCAGGGGAAAATTACAGTCGTTTTTTTGAGGTCAAGCTGGAGCTTTTTGACGGGCCCCTCGACCTTTTGCTGCACTTGGTGAAGAAGCGAGAGCTCCCGATCGAGAAGGTGTCGCTGGCTGAAGTCACTGGGCAGTACTTGGAGTGCATCAAGGCTCTCCGCTACTACGATGTCGAGGTGGCTGCTGAGTATCTCGTGATAGCCGCGACCATGCTCTCCGTTAAGGCGAGCGTGCTTCTGAACGATCCTGTGGAGCTTGTGCCCGATGAGAACGGAGATCTCGTTGATCCACACGAGGTTCTCCTCAAGCGTCTAAAAGAGCTTGAGGCGTTTCGGGCCGCGGCGGCGAATTTAGGTGAGCGCCCCGCTCTAGGTCAGGACGTATTCGCCGCTCCCGTAAAATCAAAAAAGATCGATCCAGCTCTCATCCCCCTGGCGGATCATCAGTCTGAGCTGCTGGTTCAGGCGTTCCATGCCGTTCTCTCTCGCCTAGGGGAGAAGTCAGCCGTGATGTCGATAACGATAGATACGGTGTCCGTAGTTGATCGCATGCGCACCGTGGTTGATAACCTGAAGAGAGCGGGGGGTGTAATCTCCTTTATAGATCTGATCGGTTCAGCGAGGGATCGCTCGACAGCAATCGGGGTTTTTGTGGCGCTACTTGAGTTGTGTCGTCGCCGAATGGTGTCGGTCGCTCAGGAGAGCGTTTGTGGTGATATTCGGGTATCTCTCTCCGAAATCAACAACGATCAGATCTCTCAGCAAGAGGTTGTAGAGGTCGCGGCGTAGGGGCCCCGTTAGTTAGCTTGTAAGACGGTAGAGGTAATCTGTATGACCACCGATGACGTAGTAGATTCGAGCGCCGGAGAATTGGACAGTGAGGCCGTTGAGGGTCAGGGTGAGCAGGTCTCCCACGTCGCGCTATCGGCTGAACAGCGAGTTGGGCTCCTCGAGGCGCTCCTCCTCGCGAGTGGCGATCCCCTACCGATTAATCGGATTGAGGAGATTCTCGGGTGCGGTAAAAGCGAGGTCCTTGAACTGGCTGACGTGCTTAAACAGCAATATCAAGATCCGCAACGTGGGCTTGAGCTCGTGAATGTTTCGCAGAGGCTTCAGCTTCGCACAAAGGCGATCTACGCTGGGCATGTGCGCCAACTTATCGCGGTGAAGCCTCGAAGGTTATCTCAGGCAGCGCTTGAGACCCTCGCCGTGATCGCGTATCAACAGCCCGTAGTGAAGAGTGAGATCGATAAGATTCGCGGGGTAGATGTTGCTCCAACGATTAAGACCCTCCTCGAGAGGAAGCTCGTAAAGATCCTCGGCTACCAGGCAAGTGTCGGTCAGCCAGCGCTCTACGGCACTACGGAGGATTTCCTCAGTATATTTGGACTCTCCTCGCTCGCTGAGCTTCCAACTCTCCGCGATCTCAAGGCCCTTGTCAGGGAGCCGGGTGAGGCTCAGGGTGATACAGAGGTCCTCCCCGAGGGGGATGAGATTGGCTCTTCCGAGCGATCAACCCAGCATAACGATGAGCTTCAAAGCTCTGTTCAATAATCAGAGCGTTGTATGGCACAGGTTCGGCTTCAGAAGTTCTTAGCTGAATGCGGTGTGGGCTCCCGTCGAAAGATGGAGCAGTTTATGCGCGAGGGCCGCGTGCAAGTGAACGGCCTCGTGGTCACCGAACTTGGAAGGAAGATAGACCCGGCGGTAGATAAGGTCGAGGTTAATCGGCGCCCTGTGCAGGCGGCTCCAAAGGGCGTCATGTTGCTCAACAAACCAAGGGGTGTGGTCTCAACCTTGAGTGATCCCGAGGGGCGCCGGACGGTTTCTGACTTCTTAACCAAGCACTACGCGTCATACTTCCCTGTTGGACGTCTCGATTGGGATTCGACGGGGCTTATGATCCTTACAAACGATGGGGAGATGGCTGAGCGTCTGATGCACCCGCGATTTGGATTCGAGCGCGTGTATGAGGCCCGTGTTGAGGGCAGTGTGAGTGAGGTTATTCTTGATAAGTTACGGGCGGGTGTTCGACTCTCAGACGGTGTAGTCAACGCTGATGGGGAGATTATCCGGTCCGAGGCGAATTCCACGTGGGTCATGGTCTCGATTAAAGAGGGGAGAAATCGAGTAGTTCGAAGGGTCTTTGAGAAGCTTGGACACCCCGTCATGAAGCTAAAGAGGACCGTGTATGGACCCTTTAAGTTGGGACGGCTCCAAGTCGGACAGGTTCGAGTTCTTACGTTGAAGGAATACTATCAGGTTAGGCGCAAGGTTATGCTCTCTGAGAGTGGCGATGCTTCATCTGAGGAGAGAGCTCCCAGAAAATTCGAGCCCCGTGATGATACTCAATCAAAGAATGTTCGCGCCACAGGCCGCGGTTCAAGAGGTCGGGCTGGAAAGGGCTTTGATGATAAGGATCTGGGTGAGAAAGGCCGAGGTGGAAAAGGCCAAGGCGGGAAAGACCGAGGCGAGAAAGGCTTTAGAGGAAAAGGTCGCGGCGATAAGCCGCGGTGGGAGAGGGACTCACGAAAAGATAGTCGGGACACGGGTCGTTTCAAGAGTTCTCGCTCAGAGGAGCGCAGGCGGCCCTCTAAAAAAGGTCGTCCCGATCGTCGGCGACGGAGAGATTAGCCTAGAAGCGATTACTATCTCCCGCTTGGAGTGACTCACAAAGCGGTGGCAACAACGAGCTTCGCTTCCCACTCTCGTCGAAGGGAGTTGCACAACACGATCCTCTCAGACTTAAGAAGCTCGTCAACGGTGATGACCCGCTCTTGGATCCTTCCCTGCCTCAGTAAGTGCTGGCGGTAGCATCCAGGAAGCAAGCCGCACTCAACGGGTGGGGTGTACAGAATTCCATCTAGTGAGACGCAAACGTTCGCGATCTTTGTCTCCGTGACCTCGCCCCTCTCGTTCCACAGGATCGTGTCATCGCTCCCCAAGACGCGCGGCTCAGCTCGATCGTATACGCGACGGTTAGTTGTTTTGTGGTAGAGGGTAATATCTGATGAGTTGATTGGGTCTTTCGCGAGGGAAACTCGATACTCCGAGGAAAGTGAAGTTAGGGGTGTCTCCTCACAGCGCATCGTTCCATCCGACGAGACAAAGAGTTTAACTCGATGGGGAGCGGACTCCGAACTTATTTTTTTCGCTACTTGAGAGAGCATATCTTTGGCGTCTACTCTCAAAAATCGCCATCCGAAATAGAGGGCGCTACTCTCGATGCGATCGAGGTGATGATCGGCTAGAAGGAGTCCTGAGCGCGGTTCCCACAAGATAGTCTCAAAGAGTTCGTGGGGAGGCGTCGAGATCGTCACGGCGGCGGCTTTAGCGAGACACTCTTGATACTCGTGTTCGGGCACGGAGTCCCAGACGATCCCACTCCCTATCCCATATTCCACGGTTTTGTTTGAATGATCTATCAGAGCGGTTCTGATCGCCACATTGAACCACGAGCGATCTTCAGGAGAGATGACCCCGATGCTCCCTGTATAGATGTTTCGAGGCGTGCTCTCAAGTTCGGAGATGATACGCATCGTTTCATGCTTGGGCGCCCCAGTGATTGAGGCGGCTGGAAAGAGCCCCTGAAGGATTTCGTATGTTGAGGCCTTAGTTTTCGCCTCAACGGTGCTCGTCATTTGCAGCACGTGCGGATAGCGCTCGACAGAGCAGAGGTCCGTGACACTCACGCTACCGCGCTCGGCTATTTTGCTAAGATCGTTTCGAGTCATGTCGACAATCATGATATTTTCAGCTCGATTTTTCTGACATGCTTGGAGGCTCGCTGATAACTCTCGGTCCTCCAGTGAGTTTCTCCCCCGTCTTGAGGTCCCTTTCATCGGCTTGCATACGAGTGACGGCCCACGCTTGAAAAATAGCAGCTCAGGGGAGGCGCTCGCGATCGTAAAGTCGTCCGTTTCGATGAGTGAGCTGTATGCGCCAGCCTGAGCCTGGATCATAGAAGAGAAGAGGGCGGCCGAGGATACCTCAGCATTCGCTTGAAGCCTGAGGGAATAGTTTACTTGATAGGTGTCTCCTGCCCGTATGTATTTTTTGAGCCTCGAAATGATCTCTTTGTATTCATGCTCAGTAACAGAGGGATGCCACGAGAGGTTGGTTGGTTCATAGCTCTGTTGAAGAGTAGGGCGCGCGGCGGGCTCCACGAAGGTAGCGAACCAGACCTTGGGGAATGTTGATTCAGCGTGAACGGGGAGGCTAGGATCAAACGCCGGAGCGGCCTCGTAAGAGATCCAACCGACCGCCCACACACCCTCTTCAACGCAGAGCTTCTCAACTTCCTCGATGATGGATCGAACTTGCTTGAGATCATGGGTACATAGGACCGTGGTGGGTTGGTCAAAGGAGAGCCACTTCTTGTGCTCGGGGTCGAAAACGATGGCGGAGGCTCGCAAGCTCATGAGGCGCGGTTATGCCGAGTTATAGTGGCTCAGAAATAGGCCTAACGGGCTAAAAATGGCACCAATCTCGTAGAAAGTAAAAAGAGAGCCGGTCACCAGGAAGCGATTCGTATACCAGTCTCGTGCCCCACAGGACGGGATCTAACCGAGCTAAGGTATGAAATTCTTTGGTTTGCTTGCGCTCGGGTACCGCTCCATGTATAGTCCCCTCTCAGTCGGTCAACATCTGTGTGGACCGGTCTTTCCATGGTGCGGGGTAGAGCAGCCCGGTTAGCTCGTCAGGCTCATAACCTGGAGGTCGTGGGTTCAAATCCCACCCCCGCTTCCAGTATCTTCCTATCCAAACCTGGCTGCATATCTTCCTATCCAAACCTGGCTACGCCAGGATTTGGATGACGGGTTAGGGAAGTTTCCCTAACGACCCTCGCGAACGGTTAATCCTATCCAAACCTGGCTACGCCAGTATCTGGATGACGGGTTAGGGAGGTCTCCCTAACGACCCTCGCGAACGGTTAATCCTATCCAAACTTGGCTAGGCCAAGATTTGGATGACGGGTTAGGGAGGTTTCCCTAACGACCCTCGCTTCCAGTATCTTCCTATCCAAACTTGGCTAGGCCAAGATTGGGATGACGGGTTAGGGAGGTTTCCCTAACGACCCTCGTTTGCATTGTTGTCCTATCTAAATGTGGCTGCATATCCTCCTATCCAAACCTGGCTACGCCAGGATTTGGATGACGGGTTAGGGAGGTTTCCCTAACGACCCTCGTTTGCATTGTTGTCCTATCTAAATGTGGCTGCATATCCTCCTATCCAAACTTGGCTAGGCCAGGATTTGGATGACGGGTTAGGGAAGTTTCCCTAACGACCCTCGGTTGCGGTGTTCTCCTCTCCACAATTCGCGGCGCCTAGATTTGAATAATGGCGTAAGTTGCTTCCTAGCTACCCTGTCCGCTCATTTCTTATTCCTGGCTAGCCTGAACGGCCCATTTTTCTTGCTTAGTTCGCTACTATGAGTACTCTCTCGAGTTGCTAGCGGATTTCTCCTAGGAGTTATTCTTCGGAGCTCATGTATGTTCGCCCCTAAACCAGGCCCCAGTTTTTCTCATAGTCCTGCCCATAGGGCCTCCCATGATGAACTTGTAGCTCCTCTCATTAAGGTGGGAAGAGAGCTGGGTGAAGTTACATCCATCGGTGAGGTTCACACTGCTTCCAGGTCTTATGATATCACGGGGCTGATCCTACGCGACCGAACCAATCCATCACCTCACCACGTCTTCCTGGCGGGGGGAGTTCATGGAGAGGAGCCGGCTGGGGCCCTCGCGGTGGCGAGATTCTGTGAACTCCTGGCGAGGGATTACCTGAGGGATTTCACATTTCACATCGTTCCCTGTGTCAACCCAGAGGGGTTCGATCTCGGTCGTAGGTTCGGCGCCGGCGGGAGGGATTTAAATAGAAGTTTCTTGCCACAAAGTAGTGAGCCTGAGTGTCGAGCGGTCATGGACTGGGTTTCCTCACTCCGACCCCGCTCGCGAGATTCCTATCAGCTATCACTTGATCTCCACGAGATCGACCCGAATTGGAGCGCGGAGGGATTCGCCGCTCAAGATAATCCACAAAACTTTTATCTCTACGAGGTTTGTGAGGAGCGTCACCGACGCATCGGGAAGAGAGTTCTGGAAGCAGGGGCCAGGTTTGGGGCACCCTGCTTGTGGGACACGATTTACGAGGACAAAAACTGCGGCGGCGTGGTGAGTTATCCTGAGGCGAATGGCAACAAGGTATATGCCGAGCCAGTGACCTTAGAGGGATGGATGGCTCAGGAGTTTACACGACAATCGTTCACCTTTGAGACTCCGTGCGGATGGCCCCTTGAGCAGCGGGTGAATGTGCATCTCGCTATGCTTGAAGAGGCTCTTAAAGCTACAAGGGAGCGCTTGTCCCGATAGTCTCTTTAAGGTGAAAGAGGAGAGGGTCCGTCATGTCCCAAGTGATTCGGGAGGCGGCCGCTCTTAAGCCTTAAGTCCTACTAAAAAGTTTTTCTTTATCCTTTCTGGAAGAATTTTGCCTGTTTCCGGGCCTCGTCGCGTGACTCACCTAGCTCCGAACTTCATCATAGTCGTCTGGCTGTATGTTTCCCCTCGCCGTAGGATAGTGTTTGGAAAGGCGGGTTGATTCACTGAGTCCGGAAAGTGTTGCGCCTCAAGACAGAAGCCAGCGTGTTTGCCATATCTGACCCCCCCCTTTCCGATCTGAGACCCATCGAGATAGTTGCCGGTGTAGAGCTGAACCCCTGGCTCGGTTGTGTAGAGTTCGAGATACCGTCCTGAGTCTGGGTCCGTCGCAGTAGCCGCGAGACGGAGCGCCCCCGGCTTGCCTGACAAAACGTAAGTGTGGTCGTAACCTATTCCTACCTTCGAAATCCTCTCCCCGATCGGATGAGGAGTTAAGAAATCAAAGGGGGTGCCTCGCACGTTTGCTAGCTCTCCAGTAGGAATCGATGTCTTATCAACTACCACAACTCGTTCCCCATCTATCTCGAGCGTTTGTCGCAGCACATCTGCAGAGTCGTGTCCCCTGAGGTTAAAATATCCGTGGCTCGTGAGGTTGATCGGCGTTGATTTAGTGGTGGTCGCGGAGTAGTCGATCTTGAGCGAGTTGTCCTCGCTCAACGTGTACGTGACCGTGGCCGACACCTCACCGGGGTACCCCTCATCTCCGTCTGGGCTGACGTGGGAGAGAGCCACGCTCACAGATGTCGCCGCTGTCTCTGTAGACGCGCTCCAGATCGCTCGATCGAAGCCGCGTATGCCGCCGTGAAGGTGATTCGGTCCATTGTTGGTCGCCAGGTTGTAGGTTCTACCCTCCAATGTAAAACGGCCCCGCGCGATCCGATTAGCGAATCTCCCAGTGATAGTTCCAAAGTAAGGGTGTCTCTCCTCGTACGGGGCGAGGGTATCGAACCCGAGGGTTATGTCCTTTACGTGCCCGTCGCGGTCTGGATAGGTGATCGTTCTGATGATCCCTCCCCAGGTTATAATTGAGACAGTCAGGTCTCTTGAATTTGACAGGGTAAATTCAGCTACGCGCTCTCCGTTTTTTGTGAAACCAAAGGCGCGTTCAGTGACTGATGGTTTTTTCGAAGTGGCGGAAAAAGAGTCGTGGTTAGTGATCACGCATCCTCCAAGAGTCGCGCATGTAGTTAGAAGAGTGATGTAACCCTTTAGCTTTTTCACAGCCGGACGCTGCACTAGTGCCTCGACGTTGTAAAGGATAATTGTAAAGGTTACCTGGCGCGTTGTAAGGGGTGGATCTCTCGCTTACCCGCGTGTGAAGAGATCTTGAGAGGGTAGGGCTCGTAGCTTAGATATCGACACTCCTCCGTCCTCAGAGGAATCTTTTATAATCCCTCCTTTTATGAGCGCCGAGCAGAGATCGTTGTGTATCGCTGAGGTCGGCACGCCCGGCTCCTTCGGAAGAGCGACAAAGAGCTCCCAGTGTTCGACTCCGCATACGTGCGCTGGAGTAATCTCGCCGCTTCGGTCGCGGTGGCGCACATTATATCTCTTCGGCGCCATGTGTGCTGTTCCGATGACCCCTCCGATTCGCTCAAGGAAGCCTGAGCCGCCCGCGGTTGATAGGTGAGACCGCACAAAGTGCTCAAGCCCACTCATTCCTGCCCGTGGCGTCCGGCAAGCGGGTGTGGTGAGCGAGACCTCCACGGGCTCTCCAAGAGCGAGGGCGCGACCTTTCTCTGAGAGCATATCGAGCGTTATCCTGACCGCCGGCACAAAGTCGAGATCCACTGGCCTCGCGTTCGAGGGGTCTTTTTGTGGGCTGAGGAGTCGAGGTTGATCCTTCGGGTGGAACAATAAACGAGCCTCGGGGGTTGAGAGCTCCGATATTCGCTTAGCGAAATCGGTTGGGGTTGTGTTGTTCCACTCAACCGCGCGGTGGTACGCCTCAACGAGGAATCCCTTGAAGAGGGTTGAGGCGGCTCCTTCAGCAACTCGCTGGTACAACATGTCGCGAGCGAGGCTGACTTTCCTCACAGCCGAGAGGTTGTTAAACCCAATCGTTCCATCCGGAAGCCTCTCAAGGCTCCTGATAAACTCGCCCCGAACATTGGATGCCTCGATCAGTTCAACGATGCCGAGGTGAATTGAGTCGGCGAGAAGGTACGCAAGTCGGTCCGACCAGTCGACGATAGCGCTGAGGGGGTTTTGAGAGTCGTAAAGGATCGATGTAATCCTTCCGACACGGGTTGCCCCGAAGTAGTCGACAAATTCGGGAGAGCTAAAGAGCTCTTTGGTTCTCTCCTCATGGCAAAATTTCGGGCGACCTGGTCCTCCATCGAATTCGGGGAACGAGTTTATCGCTGTCTCTGACTGGTGGGACGCGAAGATGTGACCTTGATCGTGACCAGCTACCGCCGCGACGACATCACGGGTATCTCGTGGGGATAGCTTCAGTCTGGCCGCCATCTCCAGGGCTATCTCAGCCGCAAAGAGGATATGAGGGGAAACTCGGGTGTGGTCGGCTGTTTTGAAAGTATCGGTATAACCGGCTCCCATGCAGAGGTGAGTCTTGAGGTTCTCCCCTGATGGATGGTTGATGAGGAACGCTATGTCGCTTCGTTGAGGCTCTGGGAATCGTTTTGACCACTCACGGTCATCGCGGACCATTGAGGCCAGGGCTCGATCCAATTGCGGGATATCCGTGGCATAGGAGGGGGGCCTTTTGAGGAGAATTTCGCGAGAGGAGGAGAGAGAGGGAGGAAGAGATGACGAGGCGAGTGGGGCGCCAGAGGGGGGAGGTGACGGGTTGGCGACGGCCGTCCTAATCAATCGACCTCCTTGCCGGCATGCCTCGGTATTTAGTGGCTCGTGAGTGCTTCATCTAGGTCGCTTAAACCGAATGCTACACCGTTAATACAGCTTTAAATACTACTCCGCGAGCGGCGCGGCCCTTGCCGAGCTCAACCGCACCCCGGCTTCGAGGGAGAGTAAACTACAAGATTGGGTTTACGTAAATCCGTAGTTTAAGTTTTTTAAACAAAAATCTGGGGGCAGGAGCTCAATTATGGGTGGACGACGGAGGGATTTCGGGGGTGAGGGGGTGTGGGTCGCTCCCATCCTTAATACCATCATCATCGGTGTCCGCATCCGTCGGATCGGTGCCAAACCGCTCCTCCTCGAAGAGATCATAAAGCCCATCATTGTCGCCGTCCTCTCTCAGGGCGCGGGCATGCAGAGGGTAATTACTTTTTAGATATTTTATCAGCACCGCGGCGATCGCTCCGTACCCTTTTGATGTTGGGTGGAGCCGGTCGGTCCCGAGTAGGCGCTTACTGACGGTGTCGAATCGGAGATCGGCGGGGAAGTGACTGGAGTTAGTTTTTTCAATCAGGAGATTGAGCTCCTTAACCCAGGGGCCCTGATCGCCCCTATTTGGGAGCATCAAAACGGCGGTAACAACAAGGGGTGAAGTTCCTCCTCGCTCGATGAGGTTGCTCTCGATCGAAGTTTTTATGCGGCTGAGATTACGGGTGCTTGCGCTGAGAGGCTTGAAGTTCCAGAAATCGTTGCGTCCCACATCTATTACAACGAGATCCGCGAGAGAGAGTTCGTCGGCTATCAGTGAACTTTCTCTTCCGCTGAAAGAGTGCTTTATATTCGCGACAAGATCTTGAGTCTCCAGCCCCGGCACACCGAGGTTCACAACGACCGCTCCCTCGAACGCGTTCTGCGCGCGCAGCACGTAGCCGCCACGCCCCCGGTTACTCTTGTCTCCTGTACCGTATACGAGGCTATCACCTAAAACTACCACTCGTGCACTTCCATCGCAGTTGAAGTCGGGGAGGCCGGAAACTTTTGGGCATCCGTGCGCGGCGGTTGAGAAGAGCCAAGAGGCGATGGCTAGCGGCAGGATAGTTGGGGTAGTTCTCATCACAGAGCGACCAAAAAAGGCCCCCTCTTTCTACCAAATGTGACCGTATCGGGGCAAATAACCCACCGAACTCGTTGGCCCTTCAGAGATACAGGGGGTTAAGGGTTAAAAAAGAGGGGCGACGAGCCGCAACGTTTAGCCGAGACCTCCGAACACACTTCTCAGATGAAGAGACCGCTGTGACCCTTGAGCTCTCCAAAAGAAGGAACCGCTCGCGGGGAAGTCCGGTTGAGTTTTCAAATGAGGATTGTGTATGTCGACCATCGCGAGCGCGAGTGTTTCCCCAAGTGTGTATGACGGCTCTGTTTTGACAGCTGAGGAGTCTAGTCCTGATTTATCGCCGCAGGGATCGGCCCTTGGGGCTCCACCCTTATCTGGTTCCGCTATTGATCCAGCCGTGGTCGAGACTAGCTCAGAGAAAGGTTTAGTCGCTGATAGGGAAGGTGACAGGGCTCTGTCAAAAATTACCTCCGCGCTGAGTGCTGTGATTGTCGCCCTTATAGAGTTAGTCACCAATTTACTTTCGCCGGCAAAGGAGAAGGGCGTGGGGGAGGGCAAGAAAGGCGACTCGAAGGATTCAACACCAATTGGAAGCAAACCTCCAGTGAGCGCTCCGCCAATACAAAACACCGCGCCCTCCACCGTTGTCGTGACCAGATTGCAGGCTGTTCAAGACGATAAGGGTGTCGTCACCGTCAGATCTCCCGATGGTTACCTTGTAAGAGCTGAGGGGCATCACCAGGCTTGGACGATAACGGCACCTGATGGAAAAAGCACAAAGATCTTCGGAGACCCCCACGTGCGGGAGAGCGATGGCACAACGTGGGACTTCAAGGAGCGGAGCACCTTTGTATTTGGCAGGAGCAAAGCCACGGTGGAAACGGTTCCAGCTCGCAACGGGACGACCTTTTCCAAACGGGTGACGATCTACCATGGCGCTGATCGAGTGACGATCGGCGGGATTGATACGAATCGTCCAACGATCGTCGCTCTTTCGGGTGATGGACGGCAGCACGATGATGGACTGAGTGATGGAGTCCACTACGTGCGTCGCGCGACAAAGAATGGGGAGTCGTGGGTAAGTGTTGTTGATGGCAAGAAGAAAACGATGGGGGTGAAGTAGTTCGTATGGCGGATAAGGGGGCCTCCTTGCGTCAGACGTGGTGAAGCGAGAGTCCGTATGGGCGCAGTCATGCGTAGTCGGAGCGGTTCGTGGTGTTATCGTAACGAATCTTATGTAGGAGCTATTCATGGGCGCTTCGCCAGATGGTCAGGTGTTTGGGGGTGATGAGGGGAATGTTTCTGGTCGTGAGCAGTGGTATTTGCTGCGGGAGGATCTTGAGGTGAACGGGGTGCTCTACCGAGCTGGCACTCCGGTTCTCAAGGTGGATGGTGGATGGTGCGTGAACGGCGTCCACCCGCCTCAGGACCTTCAACTGGAGGATAACGTGTGTAAGACAGAGTACGCGGGTTTGAGTTTGCATCTGATCGCTCGAGACGAGGATGGATGGCTAACACATAGGCGGCTGGGTTCCCGAGATGTACCTGAGCGGATCGCTCTAAGCCGAGTGTTATCACCCCCGAACTCAGATAGAGGGAAGTTATACCTCTCGTTTGGCGATCAGTTTTATCCCCTTGAATTCTTTGGTTGGTAGTTGATCGAATTCGTCCTCCCACTGGAAGCCGCGTGAGCGAACCGCGCGTGTATGGCCACTGTAAGGCTTTTTTTCGTAGCGAAGGGATCGATTAAGCTGACTCGGATCGAATTCACGAGTGGGGTGATTCGTCGATGTTCAAACGGTCGCTCGCGCGAGAGCTCCGAAAGGGGTGAGTTCTCCTTCCGTTGGACGAGAGGAGTAATCGCCCTTAGCGTCCTTCTCCTTCGCACTGCCCTCTCCCACCGTGATAACTCGTGTGAGGCGACGATACATGGAGAGGCGGGGAGCTTGGCGGCCGCGCTCGATCGGGCTCTCTGCGCGGAGCCAGTATGGATAAGAGAGGTGTTCGGAGCTAACACACGCGGGGACCCTCTCAGTCGAAAGATCTTCCGTAGGTCAAATCCGGGGCGCCGTTGCGGTGGACCGGTAACGATCTCACTTAACGGTTGGTTTGGGGCGAGGGATGTGCGGATCCTCCTCGATGGCGCAGAAGTCTCTTGCGCCGGTCTTCTTAAAGATATGATTGGGGAGCTTGAGACGTGTGATGCCTAGTCTCTCTCTCTCTCTCTCTCTCGTTACTCCTTCACACGGAAAGTCAAGATGTTTGGGGAGATTTCTGAATCCTGTACTGGGATCTCCGTCCCCCTCTAGTGTCGGTATTTGGATAGATAGCGGATGTGTCAAACGGAACCCTTATGAGATACTTTATGAGTCCATGATCCCATGATCGGCTGCGGCTAAAATTACAACCGAACGGATATGTATAGCTTAAAGCTCTTCTTTGTTGGCTCTAAAGACCCTGCGCTCTTTCAAACCGATTTTGCATTCGGTCAAAGTAAAGCGAGTGCTGTACGAGGCAAAACCAGTGGCGCTTTTGCTGGTCGCGGCTCGTTTCATTGGAGTAGCGCGGTCCGGGCGGTGTGCGTTCTCGCGGTCAAGACGAGCATGGCGTCACGTGGATTCGGCCAGGAGCCCGTGCTTTATGGAGAGCAGGGGAGCTTAGCAGCCTCTTTGGACTACGCCGTGTCAAAGGAGACCGAGTGGTTGCTCGATGTCTTTGGGGTTAGCGAGGGACAGATTCCTAATTGTCGGCGGTTGTTCAAGAGGACTAATTCCGGGCGAAAGAGGTCCGGCCCAGTAGCGGTGTCGTTCTGTAAGGCACTTCATGAGGTGGGAGCTATCGAGATCAAGTTAAATGGGGATCTCCTTTCAACTCAGCTTGCTCTTGAAGACTTGTTGAACAACCTATCACAGCATGCCGATAATCTAGTTATCGGAAGTGCGTCCTGAATTCTTCGCAGGATCTTTAGGTCCCTTGAGGGCTTCCATTGATCGGCGTCTCGTGACATATCGGGAGCAGTAGTTGGTGCGTAGTTATGATCACAGAGAGCCTAGTGTCTGGTGCCTCCGAATATAAGCAGAAGCTGTATGGGCCCTCATCCTATGTGTTACGGCAAGGGTTCGATGCTGGGGGTAGGTACATCCGAGCCGGGACATCGGTACAGGTTCGGAGAGGGAGATTTTACCTTCCCGTCGACCTCGTGGGTGAATTTGAGATAGAGCCAAAATCGGTCTGCCGTATCTTGACGAGCGGCCCACCCCTCTTTGATATCTCATGTAGTGAAAATAATCTCTTGATAGCTCGCCCGGTGAATTGGCGGGGAGATTCTTTTCATGTGGCGGACACTCTCGTTGAGAGTCGACCGAGTCGTGGGGAGAGTCGTCTCTTTATGAGGTTTGGACGGATCTTCTTTCCCGTGGAGTCTCTAGTCCAAGAGGCTTCATAAGAGGTCGTGTTATTTCTGATTGAACTTTATCTCGATACGTCGATTGCGAGAGAGCGCCGCCTCGTCATTGCCAGGATCGATCTGTTGGTACTCTCCATACCCCGTGGCTGATAACCTTTGAGGAGGGATCCCTTGCTCTACCAGGAATTTTACCACCGAGATTGCGCGCGCCGCGGAGAGCTCCCAATTCGATCTGAACTGGGGTGAGTTGATCGGAAGTTTATCGGTGTGTCCGACAACGCTCAGGATCCAGTTTATATCCTTGGGGATCGTGGCGGCGATCTCCTTAAGGGTCTCAGCGAGCTTTTTTAGTTGCTCTTTTCCGCTCTCCTGCAGATCCGATGAAGCTGACGAGAAGAATACCTCTGATTGGAAAACAAAGCGGTCACCCACAACCTTGATGTCTGAGCGATTCCCGAGAGCCTTTTTGAGTCGACCAAAGAATTCCGAGCGATACTCAGAGAGCTCCTCAACCTTCTCAAGCATCTTTTTCTTGAGCTTGGCGTCGAGATCCTTGATCTTGATCTCTTTGTCCGCGATAGATGACTTGGCGCTCGCTAGGTCAGCGGTGAGAAGGGCAAGCTTTTTGTTCAGGTCCTCAACCTGTTTGACGAAATCGGCTAATTGGAGCTTCACGGCGGAGGTCTCGCGTGTGGCCGCATCGAGGTTTCGCCGAGCCTCATCACGCTCGCCAAGCAGTCCGTTCAACTTGCTCTGGCTCTCAGCGGAACGCGCCTCCGCGGCGGCCACGTCCTCTCTCGCTTTCTTCATTTGGGACTCAAGCTCAGCTTTTATCCCTGAGAGTTGCGCCGTGTGGGATTTCTCTTGAAGGAGAGCCTCGTTCAGCTTCTGCATCTGCTGAGCGAGCTCAGTCATTTGCACCTCTCTCGTTACAAGAGCGTTGGAGAGGGCGAATTGCGCCGCCATCATAATTACAAGCACGAGCGCTACCATCATGAGCATAGTAGAGAGGGCGTCAACGTAGCCCGGCCAAATGTCGAGCGGTCGGTGGCGTGCCTTTCGCGATGAGTAGCTCATAGGATAATCTTATAACTCGTTGGGCGCCGCTTCGTTTGAAGCTAGTATCTTGGCGATTATTTTGAGCTCTTCCCTAAGTTCAGACGCAAGGGTATCGGCCGATTGAGATACTCGCTCTCCAATCTCCTTGAGGTTTAGATCTATTCTCCGTGTGTGGTCCTCGATCGTCTCTTGACTTGAGTCGCCTAATCTCTGACTAAGCTGCGTGAGGATCGGGGCAACCTGTTGCTGAAGCTCCGCCAGCTTGACGAGGGTGTTGTGCTGCGCTTTCAGATGATCATCGAGCGCGGAGACGCCCTCCGATAATGAACGGACTGAAGATCTCTCGGCCTCGCGTGATTGCTCCTGCTGGCGGAAAACCCTTTGAAGGCGATCGAGTTGGTCAGCGAGATTTTGGATGAAAGCCTCCTGGTATCTCACCGGCGTGGCCGCGGCGGAGGAGGTTCGTTGGTCGGAGAGAGAAACCTGCTTGGAGGAGGAGAGCCAATCCTCAAGGTCATCACAAAAACGACTCTGCATGCGACCAGTAGTCAGATCGAAGAATCCGAGGATCAGAGAGCTGGCGAGGCCGAAGAGAGAGGCGCTAAATGAGATTCCCATGCCAACGAGTGGCGTTTGAAGTCCCTGCTTGAACTTATCAAAAACCTGCGCGAGATCTCCACTGCCGACGTTTAAGTCTCCGATTACCGACCCGATGCCAGCGACCGTCTGAAGGAGCCCCCAGAAAGTCCCAAGAAGCCCGAGCAGGATGAGGGTATTCATGAGGTATCGAGAGATCTCTCGAGATTCGTCGAATCGTGTGTACACTCCTTCAAGCATGGAACGGAGCGAGTTGGGCGCCACGTCAACGAGACCCCCGGACGCGTCAAGGAGGGGCGTAATCGGAGAGAGCACAGCGGGGGCTTTCCCAAGATCGGCGGTTTTGGCTCTGAAAGAGTTAAGCCACGAGATAGCTCTTCGGACCTGAAGAACCTGAAGGAAAGCCATTACGACGCCAAAGATGAGAATAGCGACGATGATGGCGTTTAATTCGGGATTGGCCGAGAAAGCTTTTCCAATTCCGGAGCCAAGAGATATCGCTACGCCAGTCATCACGGTTGTAAACGCCACCAACAGAGCAAGAGCAAATCGAGGTTGTGTCATATAGAGGCAGTCTCCAGATTCGAGAGGCGCGAGAGCTCCTCCCCTGTAAGGCGGGAAGGGCGGCTGTATGCTTGTACTTTTGATGCTTCCGAAGCGCTGATAGTAGAGGGATTTCCAGCAAAACGCGGGGATCGGTCGATACGACGGTTTATTCCGATCAAGTCGCAAACATCGTTACTGAGGAGGACCCTATACGAAGAGAGATATCGCCAAGAAACCTACCATTGAGAGGGCGATCGCTACCTTGAAGACCGTGCCTAAGAGCAGCCCAACCCAGGTTCCCACTCCCACCTTGGTCGCTTGTCGGAGAGAGGTTCCCGCGAATAGCTCTCCGAGATAACCCCCAAGAAACGGACCGATGATAATGCCTGGTATGGAGAAGAAGAGACCGAGAAATGAACCGAGCGTCGCTCCGAGAAGCGCCCACGAGCTTGCGCCGACCCGTTTTGCGCCGAGGCTCGATGCTATGAAATCAACCAGCACACCGAGTGCCGCCAGGATCCCTAGGAGAGTAAGCGCGCCGACTCCGATTGTGGAGTAGTTGTACCACCATCCGATTAGGAGAGCCCCAGCGAAGATGAGGGGAGTTCCGGGTACGGCGGGAATCACCGTCCCTAAAACTCCGAGAAGTATCGCCATCCCCGCTAAGATCCAAACTAAGTATTCCATGTGTCGTGGTCCTCGCTTGAACGCTATCGCTAACCGTCAAGAAGCACAAACTTCCCCATGCGCGTGGCAGGGGCAAATTTTTCACTCACCTCCTCCTGTTGGGGAGCTCTAAGTTGTTGGATGGAGGCTGCTTTGAGTTGGTCGCCTAATTGCTTTGAAGGCCCCTACAACGGGTGAGTTGCTGCAGGATGCGTCTCTCGGCTTAAGAAAAAGCCGCTCCCTCTTCAAGGATAAACATGATCCGACGCCTGCACATAGAGCCTCCGAAGCTCGCCCTGCCGACAGATAAGTCTCAGACGTGCGAGAACCCAGCAACTGATGAAAGTTTGGCGGCTGAGTTCAAGAAGCTATTAGAAAAGGCTCGGAGCGGAATCTCCGGGGCGCGAGATGAAGTTGTCGCGCTTGGTATGGCGCTTTCTCAAGCGGTTTCGACAGTACGAACCCAACAAGTCGAGTTGAAAAAAACGGAGAGCTCGGAGGGAGATAACTCCGCCAATGAGGTCTCGGACGACGGGGAAAGCGGAATTAGTGAGGATGGAAACGGGGGCTGGAGTGATGTGGGGGTGACAACGAGTCGCTCCAGCACAGAGGTCTCCAAAGCTGTCGAAGGTGAAGATGACAACGATCAAAAACTCTCCACCCAGGTTGAGCTGGCGAGTGAGGAGCACATCGATGTAGGTGAAGGTGAGGGCGAGATCTCTCTTGACGATGAGGTCGTGTACTCGGATATCTCGAACTTCGTCGACGGAACCAACATCGTTGATGAGGGCGCGAATCTCTCTGAAAAGCTTGTGGGAGTGGCGCAAAACGCGAATACAACCTCAGCCGATAGCCGAGCTGTTGAAGGGGAAGTAGCCGACAAGTCCAGTGGGCTGACTCGTGTCACCCTCATAGAAGATTCTGATGATGAGGGGGGAGATGTTGATGAAGGCACCCTTGAGGTCGCCCTGGATCAGACCCAGGCGAATCAATCCATCAATTCACTCTCCTCGCGCCGTCCATCCAAGCTAGGGGTCGCTCAAAGTGAAGCGAGTGAGGATTCCTCAAGCAGAGATATTGAAATGGAGCGCTTTCTTGCTCAAGCCGAATTAACGAGCGAAGACTCTTGGGGGGAGATAAAAAGCGATTCATTCTCGCGTCCCTTCACGGTTGGCGGCGATGATCGAGGGGGAAGTGAATTCTCTCGAATCAGCGCCCCCGTCAAAGGAGAGTCATCATCGTGGTTAGCCGCCTCAGGACTAGAGGGGTTATCACAGAATAGGGACCAGAACAGGGACCTGTCATTACAACTCACCATGCTCAGACAGGCTTATGAGGGCCTCAAGGCTCAGACACTTGGGCAGCCGGAGTCGCGAGCTAAAGTTACTACCGGCGCGCTAACAGGGGTAGGGGCGTCGTCTGAGACTAAACATGCCCAGAATGACGCGGCTCCGCGGGGAGTTCGGTACCTCAATAAGGCCACCGCGCAGCGCATGATGGAGCGGATAGAGTCAGCGCTTAAAGAGGCGGCCAGGAGTCGAGACGGTAAGACCATCAGCCTTAAGTTAGATCCGGTCCAGCTCGGGCGAGTTAAATGTGATGTATCTCTCCGAGATGGGGTGCTTCATGCCCGAATCGTTCCCCAAAATAGAGAGGTTTTGCACACCGTCAGAGAGCATTCGCACGAACTGCAGGTAGCTCTCAGGCGCTTAGGATTAAACGTTGAGCGCGTAACGGTTCAGGTTCATGGCGACAAAGAGGGTGTTCCATTCGGAGGGCAGTCCGGCCTGGCGGACGGCAAGAGTTTCCAAGGGGATGGGAACAACATGCCCGGTTGGGAGGCGCAACACCCTGAAAAGACAATTGGCAACGATCTTGCTGATGTATCGAGAGCTACCCCTTCGGACGCAGGAATTACCCCCGCTGACCACTGGATAGCGTAGTTTTTTTAGGTAGGGACAATGGCTGACTTAACCGCAAGCACCATATCAGGACTCTCGACGCCCACGACGTCAGCGAGTACCAGCGCGAAGAAGAATGACCAAATGGGGCAGGTGGAGTTTATGAAGCTCCTCATCGCGCAACTCAAGAACCAAGACCCAGAGGCTCCGGTCGATAGTAAAGAGTTCGCTGTGCAGCTCGCTCAGTTCACCCAGGTAGAGAAGTTAACTTCGATCGAGCAGAAGCTCGCTAGTCAAAATCAGAACAACATCGCGTCGATGGCTGGCTACCTCGGCCAGCAAGTGCGATTGAATAGCACCGAGGTAACAGTAACCGGCGGAGATGGCGGTCAACTGGAGGTTGACCTAAACGGCGCGTCATCATCGCTTACAGTTCAGTTAAAAGACAAAGATGGTAAGGCGGTTGGTGAGAAGGTCTTCTCCAATCTGCCGAGCGGCAAGAATATCTTAACCCTTGAGGGGCTCGGCGTTAAGGACGGAGCCTATGGCTTCTCCGTGTCCGCGACTCGAGCGAGTGGGGTAGGGTTCTACCAGCCAAGCGCGGCGGTGACTGGGCTCGTTACGGGATTCATCCCCGGACCGGATCCGAAGCTCGTAGTAGGTAATAGGGAGTATTCGATAGGTGCAGTGAAGGCAGTAACCGTTCCCTCAAAGATATAGACGGGGTGTACGGATACCGAGGCGATACACGGAGGTCGTCTCGTAGGTAGTTATTCAAGGACGGGCAGATCAGTTTACGTTCAACCGTTAGCTAGGCTCCTTGCTATGAAGCGGAGGGGGAGCGGCTCATTTTTGGATAGGGGAATACGTGGCAAGTATAATCAACGGACTCTTCGCGGGACGCTCAGGTGTAGCTAGTCACGGTATCGCTATCTCCGTAGCGGGTGACAATATCTCAAACGCTAACACGGTGGGATTCAAGGCGAGTCGAGCTGCATTCGAGGATATCATAGCTGGCCAGGGAGTTCTCGGCCGTCAGGTGGGTAGCGGATCCCAAATCGGCAACGTTCAGACTATCTTTGAGCAAGGAACCCTTGAGTTCACTGGACGCCCCCTTGACCTTGGAATTTCTGGCAATGGATTCTTCGTGCTTGCTGATGGGCTGGATCGGTCCTACACACGCGCCGGAGATTTTAAGATCGACGCCGCGGGTTTTATCACTAACCAGAACGGTCTCGCGGTGCTCGGATTTCCCTCCAACGGTAGCGGAGCCCTTGAGCCGATTAATACTAACAATATCGAGCAGAGCAGTATCGCCACAAACGAGCTAAATCTCGCTGGTAACCTGAACGCGTCTTCCGCCTTAGTGGCAACGGCTTCTATCCCAGTCACGGGAGTCGAGGTTCCCCCTGACCCGAACAACACGTACGCGGCTCTCAGTAAGTTTGCGGAGTATTCGACGGTTGTTGACGTATACGACTCATTGGGAGAGCCCCACTCAGTAAGCCTTATGTTCTTCCACACCAATAACGGAGAGTATACCGTTCGCGCCTACGTCAATAATGAAGACGTGGACAACATAAACACCATCACCAAGACCGGATTCCCCCGTTTTGTTGGAGAGAAGGTGCTCTCCTTCGGAGGAAATGGTCAGCGTAGCCCTCTTCCGGTGGCCGGCACTCCCGATCTGACTATGAACATCGCTTGGAACAACGGCGCTGACGCGAGCGGAACAGATCTCAATTTTAACCCGATGACTCAGTACTCGGCCGTTTCAAACATCCTCTCGGTCACTCAGGATGGAAAGGGAATCGGTTCCGTGACAAGTATCGCCGTTGGACAAGATGGACGGGTGTCAGCGCTCCTATCCAATGGTCAGACGAGCATTATTGGGACGATAGCCTTGGCGACCTTCTCCAACCCTGAGGGGTTGGTTCGAGTGGGTAAAAATCAACTCTCTACGTCGATAGCGTCGGGTGACGCTATCTTTGGGAAACCCAACGTTGGAACGTTTGGATCTCTTAAGGCGGGTACGATCGAGCTATCAACGGTGGATATCGCGTCCGAATTTGTGCGGATCATCACCCTACAGCGCGGATTCCAGGCGAGCACCCGTATTATTACGACGATTAACCAGCTCTTGAACGACGTTATCCAGTTGGCTTAATGACCTCTTGAGCAGTACCATGAGGATATGAAGTTCAGTTACGACGAGCTGATGGCCCGAACCCTTGAAAGGGACTACCGGGCCATCGCTCGTTTTATCACAAAAATCGAGAATGGTGACCGTGAAGCGGCTGAGCTCGCGGCGTCAATGCGTCGTGTCAAAGGGCGAGCTCACGTCGTTGGGATCACTGGCTCGCCCGGTGCTGGCAAATCAACGCTCGTTGACGCTATAGCTCGAACGTATAGGACGAACGGGGCCTCAGTAGCGGTGCTTGCGGTGGATCCATCAAGTCCCTTCAGTGGCGGGGCGATCTTGGGGGACCGTATCAGGATGAACCTCGCGGCCGAGGACCCCTCGATCTTCATCAGGAGCATGGCTACTCGGGGCTCGTTAGGTGGATTGGCCCAAGCGACCCTTGAATCTGTTCACATCCTTGACTGCGCGGGGTTTGATGTAGTGCTGGTAGAGACGGTAGGAGTTGGACAGGCAGAGGTAGACATCGTTCGCACCGCTGATACGTGTGTGGTCGTTTTGGTCCCCGGCATGGGAGATAGCGTGCAAATTATCAAAGCTGGCCTGATGGAGATAGCCGACCTGTTCGTGGTTAATAAAGCCGACCGCGAGGGCGCTCTGCTCCTTGAGAAGGACCTCTATTCATTACTCTCTCTCGAGGAGCACGCTCACGACCAGTGGAAGCCTCTAATTATAAAGAGTGTAGGAACAACCGGGGAGGGGATATCGGAGATAGTCGCGGGCATCACGGGCCATCTAGCATGGCTTGAGGGATCCCCTCGGGGCCTCAATCGAAGGCTAAAGATCGTGTATCAAACACTTGTCACCCTCATTGGCGAGCGTGTGGCTCGCGACGCGCTGGCTGGGCAAGAGTCTCGGGTCGAGAAGTTTGCGGAGGAGTGTGTAGCTCGTAGGCTGACTCCTCTGGAAGCGGTTGATCGCTTCTTGCGGCGCTCTGTGGGGGGGCAGCCCGAATAGAGAGGTTGAGTCTTATCAATAACGGTTAAGTATGGAAGATATTTTCGGCGCGAATTCGAATGTGGTGACGGTTAGCCTGATCGTATGCGCGGTGCTGGCGGCGGTAGGAACCGCGGTTTTGTCAAAGAGTATCGCCACTTCGATAGGGATATTCCTGCGTAGAGCCTACGAGCTCCGGTACCGAGCGGCCGCCCTGAGAGCCGCTCGGCAATTCGAGTTAGGGCTTGAGCAGTGTCAGGAGAGGGCGGCGATGGTTAGTAACTTCAGCGCTGATTATGCGTCGGTTTTTAACGATGCAAACTGGTCCAAAAGCGTGATGTACTTGGACGATCTACGAGGTGCATACGATGAAGTGGGAGCTCTCATTGAGAGTGGTGACTACAAGGAGGCGATGTGCCTAGCTGAGTTTTTCTGCTCCGACGGGGTAGCGATGGATGATTGGAAGTATGCGTATGTCGATGAGGCTTGGGATCACCTTTACAACTGGCGCGCCGAGCAGGATCAGATCATGAGAGAGATCGCGGTACAGATCTCGAAAGTGGCCTTAGATGAGAGGAAGCTCGGTGTGGTGAAGAGCGCCGCTCGCCGCCCCAGCGGAGTTGCTCTAGAGAAGTTGCGAAAGGAGCTATGCATAGACTAGGAGGTTGGGCGGTTGGGCGCCCACCGGGTCTTTTGGGAATGGCTTTTTACCGAACTCGCCGGAGCTCCTTTCTGATAATTCCTGTCATAATCTCGCTTGTACCGCCGCCTATCGGCATGAGTCGCAGGTCTCGCCACCACCGTTCAGGTAGAAACTCGGTCGTATAACCATAACCACCATGTATCTGAATAGCTTTATCGGCTACCCATACGGCGTCGTCGCACACCATCCTCTTCGCCGCCGCGACCAAGAGTCGACAGTCATGAGATTTGATTAGTTCATTGAGAGCCCGGTGCGTGAGGGCGGTGCCGTTAAGAATTCTTCGCTCCATCTCTTTCAGATAGCCTATAATATCCGGGAATTCGCAAATTTTCTTCCCAAAGGCCGACCGATCCCCCGAGTATTTTGTGGCGGCTTGTAGACACATTCGAGCTCCCGCGAGGGAGGTCAGGGTGAGCATCAAACGCTCCCAGTTGAGATTGGCGGCTGCCTGCCCCCACCCATCACCGCACGCCCCGAGCACGCATGAGTCGTCAACTTCCACGTCCTCAAAAGATAGCTCCGCCGTATCAGACGCGTGCCATCCAAGCTTGTGAAGGGTTTTAGAGACCCTGAAACCCTTTGATGTGGTGTCCACCACGAAAGTGGTGAACCCCTGATATCCAGCGTTGGGGTCGGTTTTAGTAAGAACAAGGATAAAGTCAGCGCGAGCTCCATTAGTGATGAAGGTCTTTGATCCGTTAATTTTCCACGTTGATCCCTGTTTGGTCGCGGTTGTCCTAATTCGAGCGAGGTCGCTCCCGGCCCCCGGCTCCGTGAAGGCGTACGCTCCGAGGGCTTCGCCCTTTACCGCTTTCGGCAGCCAGTATCCCTTTGCCGTCTCTGTTCCGAATTTCTCAAGGGCGTGGCTGATGACGAGCGAGTGCATGTTCACTCCAACCGTGAGCCCCACCGAGGCGAGCTCTCCAAAAGTTTCGCACCACGCGCCAGCTAGTTTATAGTCGCCGCCTACACCGCCGTACTTTTCTGAGATGAGTAGTCCCAGGTATCCCTGGTCGCCGAGAAGTTTAAACACCTCGTTTGGAAAGAACCCATCACGCTCCCATCCCGTGACCTTTGGTATAAGCTCCTGTCGTACGAGCTTGGAGACGGAGTCGATGAAGGCTTCGTATTCGTGATAGTAAGGGAGTGCCTTCATTGTAGTCTCTCGGCGATAACCTCAGCGATATCTCTCACATCGAGATTCGCCTCGTTATTAGTGAGTTTAACCCCGTCCTCCATCATCTGCATACAAAAAGGACACGCTGTGGCGACTGTCGAGGCGCCCGTTTGAGCTGCCTCAGCCGCTCGAACCGAGTTAACACGCTCTCCCAACTTCAGATCCATCCAGAAGTGGCCGCCGCCGGCCCCGCAGCACAAACCTTTTTCTTTGCTACGCTCCATCTCAATTATATTGAGACCTTTGATCGACCGGAGCGTTTTGCGCGGAGCTTCGTATTCATTGTTGACTCGACCGAGGTAGCACGGATCATGGAAGGTAACATCAGTGAGCCCCCCTGCGGTTAGGGGAAGCTTGTCCTCTTCAACGAGCCGCCTCAAAAGAACCGAGTGGTGAATTATCTCAGGTTGGCGCCCCTCTCCGAGGTTGCCGAATTGCGGGTACTCATTCTTTATTGTGTTGAAGCAGTGCGGACAGTTCGCGACCAGGGTCTTGAATTGAAGGGATCGGAGAAGCTCAATATTGCGCTTGGCCAGCGATTGAAAGAGGTTCTCTTCCCCAAGGCGCCGCGCGGGATCCCCAGAGCACCCCTCCATCGATCCAAGAACCCCAAACGATAGCCCGGCTTTCTGCATGATAGTGACCAAGGACTTGGCGATCTTCTGTTTTCGTGGGTCGAAGGCGGATACGCAACCTACCCAATAGAGGAAGTCAACGGAATCTCCGGGTTGAAGTTGTCGCACGTTCAATCCATCCAGCCACTTCACTCTCTCTTCGGGTGGCCCGTATGGATTAGCCCGGCTCTCAAGGGATCGTAGCGTGGCTTGAGCCTCATGGGGGAGGTGCCCCTCCATCATCGTCATGTGGCGACGATTACCGACGATCTGGTCAACGTGATTGATCCCGACCGGGCACGCCTCTACACACGCGAGACACGTGTTGCAGCTCCAAAATACGGAGGGATCAATCACATCTCCCGCGATCTTGGCGTCGGAGCTACCCCCGATCGATTTGACTGCCGTTTGCACGGCAGGATTTTGAGCTCGGTAGGCTCCCGCGGCCGTCCATGCCCCCTCCTCACCTCTCTGGAGGGCGTTGAATGGCAGGGTCACGTTGGTCAGGAGGGCCTGATCAAGCGCGGTCGATGGGCTGAGTTCGGATGATGCCCCGGTCGCTCCTTGAGCTTGTAAGGCGAGCGCGTGATTGCGCGTGTCGAGGATGAGCCACTTAGGTGAGAGCGGTTTCCCAGTGAGGTAGGCCGGGCACACATCTTGGCACCTACCGCATTGTGTGCAGGCGTCGAGGTCGAGCAAGTTCTTCCATGAGTAGTCCTTGATAGTGCCCAGCCCAAGAGAGAGGTCCTCTCCAGATTCCATCATTTTCTCTATATCACCGATGAAAGGGAGGGCTCCCTTTGGGCGTAGTGTCCTCGCAAAAAAGAGGTTCGCTGGAGAGGTAATGATGTGGAAGAACTTGGTGTACGGGAGCAGCGCCACGAAGGAATACACCGTTAACGTGTGAAACCACCACATGAGGTAGTGCGTTGTCTGCGCCTGTTTTACGGGGAGGAACCATACCGCTTTAGCGCACAGCCAGCCCACGGGGGAATAGAGCGCCCACGGGTCGTTTGTGGCATGGATGCGGAGCCCCTCAAGGGCGAAGCCCTGTACAACCAAGAGGGCCAGCATGACAAGAATAAAGCCATCGTTGGGAGTCTTATGGACTAAGTCGGCGTTGGCCATGTAGCGTCGATGAGCGAAATACATCACTCCACCGAGGAGGAGTAATCCGAAGATATCGCTGAACATCGTCACGTAGAGATAGAATTGACCCTGATAGATCTTTATCCCTAGGTCGTGATGGATGAACACCATCGTTGTCGTGAAGAGAAGCACTAGGAATCCAAGGTACACAAGAAGGTGCGCGAACGCGGAACCTGAAGGACCGCGACTCACCTTTCTCTGAAAGAACCCGTGTTGAATGAGATCATCGAGGCGTAGGGGCCAATCTCCAACGTTCTCGGGTGACCTCTTGCCAGAACGCCACCATGTCGCTCGTTGAAAGATACCGTTGAGGCCGATAGCGATAGCCACCAACAAGAGCCCATAAAGAGCTATCACGTTGGGCAGCGTGTTGAGATTCCACATTATTTCACGAGTAGGTGTCATAGCTCAGTAAGGTAGTCTTAAAGGTTGGGTTCGCACCAGAAGGATTGATAGCCGTCGGAGGATTGATGCCGGGGGCTGCCGCAGCCGCGCCTCTCTCCGAGTTTCGCTTAAAATTCTAATAGTAGTTCCTTACATTCGGCGCCCTGCTGTGCGTTGGTTTTGGTAACCTATTGAAAAGAAGGAGGATTAGCTGGTCGGTCCTTCAAGTTGACAACGTTAAGGAGCAAAACGGACAATAAGAGGGTGCCTATGCACCTCCCCAATAGACCCTCCCAAGCATCTCTCCTCCGATCTCCTCAATCTTCAGCCGGGGCGTCAGGTGCTCCGACTTCCCGATAGGATCGGGGACTTCCGCATATGACCAACGAGCTAAGCTATTACATTGATATCATTCCCGCGGTGGTTAGCCTCATCGCGGCGGCCACGTTCCACATCTTTTTCATCACGGCTTCGATTGCCATAGCCCGGAGTCGGTTGGGTAAGTTGTCAGAATTGATCGATCTTGAGGCGGTCGGTGCGGCCAGAGCGCGGACGGTTATTGAGGCATCTGAGAGGTTCCTATTGTGTACTCAACTCGGCCGGCTATGCGCCTCGCTTGCGGCGGGTTTTAGTTTGGCTTGTCTCACGGGCCGTTTGGCTCGCCTCGGCTCACTTCAGGAAGCGCCGCACATCTCGTGGTATGGATTGTTCCTTGGAGGCGCGAGCGCGGTCGTGTTCATGCTCGCGACACTTGTATGCGTTCAAATAGCCAAAGCGATTTCGCTCCAGTTCCCAGAGAAAGTGTTGTGCGTCGTCGCGCTACCCCTACAGATGATCTACCTCCTCGTGGGGCCAATTGTCGTCTTTATTCACTCTACCGTCGCGAAGGTGTTGGAGAGGTTCCAGATTCATCCGTCATCAGAGCGAGATCTATCTATATCGGCGGATGACTTGAGTCAGATCGCAAAGGTCAGTTCGGAAACAGGGTCAATGGAGGAGAGTGAGCAGCAATTGATCGAGGGAATCGTCGATTTTTCAGAGGGTGTCGCGAGGGAGGTAATGACTCCTCGTAAGGATATCGTTTGGGCCAAGGATGTCGTCACTACCGATGAGTTGATTGCGCTCTGTAACCGAGAGCGCGTCTCTCGAGTGCTGATCTGCGGAAATGATCTCGATGATGTTCGGGGAATGATTCTAGCGAAAGATCTCCTCCGTTTTATCAATCAGCGGGTGAGCGGTGACGCCTGGAGGACGCTCCTTCGCTCCACCTACATCGTCCCTAATACGAAGCCTCTCGACGATCTCCTCTCAGAGATGCGTTCAAAGGGCACACACCTCGCCGTTGTTCTTGACGAGCACGGAGGGGTTGGTGGAATCGTGACAATAGAGGATCTTGTAGAGCAGATTGTGGGAGAGATCTTCGATGAGACCGATCGCGCCTCTGAGCGTGAGTCCGTGGTTATGGAGGGTGAGGGGATTTGGCGAGTTGATGGAGGAGTCTCGATCGATCAGTTGCCAGAGGCCTTCGGGATTGAGCCCTCAGAGGGCCACTATGACACGATCGCTGGATACCTCCTCTTCCACGCCGGGCGGTTGCCCGAACAAGGAGAGACATTTTTCATACATGGGCGTGAGCTAACGATACTGGAGATCCACGGACATCGAATAACTCGATTAAGAGTTAAAATTCCGCCTTGTGAGGAGAGCGGGATCGCCGAGGGTGAGGGACCGAGGGTCGCCAATTCTGACAATCGAAACGCCAGGAAGTAATCGATATCACGATTGGTAAGGGGTTTCGTAGGTGCCATTTCCTGAGGGGATCCCTCAACAAAACTACTGTTTGTTTGAATCCTTTTAGCCCGTAGCCACATCTTCACTGTGTGGCGCCGGAGTCCACTTTTAGCGGAGTACGGCCCCTGTGTTGTGGGGTGAAAAACACATAAGAGTCGACGTCTTACGCTCGTTACTGTCAAGCGATGATCGAGACCAATTACGCCTCAAGCCGTTTAGCGTCGAGAAATAGCACCTCGAGCTAAAATCAACATCGAGCTTTTTCGGAGTCTTGCGCATGGTTAGCAACACGCCAGAGTCAACGCCAATTGGCAAAGAGGGTGGCGCTGAGGGCCCGGAATCCCCTGTTGTCTCTGAGCAGGTAGCTCAACCTGTTGGTAGTCAAGGCGAGGTCCGCGTGACGAGTGTTGACGCCATTGAGAAGGGGAGTCCCGCTGGGGTGGGATTTCAACTTCCTGAGACGCCGCGGGTTGACGTGAGCGCGGCTACCGTAGCGCGTATGATGGGTATCGCCTCAACAAACGACCTCAGAGTCCTCGAGGGTCGAATCGATCTCCTTACGTCAAAGGTCGCCGCTATCCTGACAAAGATGGATCGATGTCTCTCTATGTTTAGCTCTGTGCCCTCCGCCAGTGATATTGGGCGCATTGAGGTTCAGCTAGCGGCGATGAAGTCTATGATAAGGGAGCTCACGGATGCCGTGGGGTCGCCAATCAGCCCTTCGAAGGAACAAGCCGATCGAGAGCTGGCGCAGGAGCAGAGTCGAAAGCTACGAGAGGGGATTAAATCGAATTCTGAGTCATAAATAATCTGAATAAGGACTGGTTGCCATGACAAGTAAGAAGAGAGACGGGATAGCGGGTGAGGGTCCATCACTTTCGCAGCAGGTTGAGAAATCAAAAACTCGCTCGAAAAGCTACACCATGGATCTGCGAGTGCAGAGTCCGGCGTCAGTTGGGTATCTAGGAGTCGAGGGGCTCGACTCGGCTCCCGCGATTGTGCGCTTAGCTAAGGTCAAGGGGCTTGATGTCATCGCGATAACCGATTTCTACAGTGGCGAGTTCATTGACCGGATGGTTGGGGCCGCCAAGAGCTCTCCGCTTACGGTCATCCCTGGAGTGAGTGTCCGGTGTAAAGTTAAGACATGCTCTGAGGTGATCCTCTCGTGCCTCTTTCCGGAGGCGATCACATCCGAGCGGATTGCGATGTTCCTTCGCGCCCTCAATGTGCCGGAGGATGCTCGCGGGATGCCCGACTACGTCCTAACAGCCTCGCTTGACCAGGTCTTGCACTCACTGTCTGAGCTCAATGGGATCGCGATCCCGAGTCGGCTCGACAAGACGCCGCACCGGATGTCAGTGATACCCGAGCTTGTTGAGAATTATGGATTTCGGGCTTTCGATCTCGCCTACGCTGACTCCGCTGATTTCTTTAAAAAGCGGTGGCCAAAGATTAAGTTTCAGTTGTTTACCTTCTCTGACGCCAACGCTCTGGCGCAAATCGGAAGTAGGATCGCCAAGGTTAAGCTACCCACTCCTGGTTTTGAGGGGATTCGCGATCTAGCCAGCCGAGAGCAGGCGTAGTTCGTACCATCGGACTTGGGGTTGCCTCAAAGCTGGGCCCGTTCGACAATGCGGGCCATGGCGGCATGGCTCGTAAAAACCGAACCCGATGTCTACTCAATCGACGATCTCGCGAGAGATAAAGTCACTGACTGGACCTGCGTTCGCAATTATCAAGCGCGGAACTTCCTGGTCAAGATGGCCGTCGGCGATGATGTGTTGATCTATCATTCGAACGCGGAGCCATCGGGCATCGTGGGTTTGGCCCGAGTCTACAAGGAGGCGAAGCCCGATCGTACCCAGTTCGATCCCAAGGGGGAGTATTTCGATCCGAAAGCTACCGTAGAGGCTCCCCGCTGGTTTTGCCCAGACCTAAAGTTTGTGCGAAAGTTACCACGACAACTCACCCTCGAGGAGTTGCGCGGGAGCAAGGCCCTTAATGGCTTGGCCCTGCTGCAGCGTGGAACGCGACTAAGCGTTATACCGGTCTCCGGGAGGCATTTCGAGGTGATTATGGCGATGGCCTCCACGAGGTCTCGATAGGAGTTTGATTGGGAGAGAGAGCAACTATTAAGACCGAGGACGATATCGCTCTCATGCGAGAGGCGTGTCACGTAACGGCCACGATCCTTGATGAGATCACCGCCATTCTTCGACCGGGGATGAGCACGGAAGAGATAAACTCGTACGTTCACCGGCGAACCCTTGAGCTTGGCGCCATTCCCTCTCCCCTTAATTATAAGGGTTTTCCGAAGTCGGTATGCGTTTCGCCAAATGACGTGGTGTGTCACGGCATTCCGGCGCCGTACGTGATCTTGCAGGCGGGGGACATCGTTAATGTTGATGTTACGTCGTACAAGAACGGGTTTCACGGGGACTCAAGTCGCATGTACTTTGTCGGCGGCGAGGACGCGTGCGCTCCGGCGGCCCGTGAACTCGTTAAAATTACCCGTGAGGCCCTCTTCGCTGGAATCAAGCAGGTAAAGCCTGGTAATCACATCGGCGATATCGGCGCCGCTATTCAGGATTTCATCAGGGGAACGGGGGGCGGTTACGGGATCGTGCGGGAGTATACGGGGCACGGGCTGGGTCGAGAATTCCACGAGGCGCCCTTGGTTGTTCACGTTGGTCGACGCGGTACGGGTGACCTGATGAGGCCGGGTATGACCTTTACGATTGAACCGATGATCAATATCGGTACCCACAAAACAACGCTCTCTAAAGTCGATGGGTGGACCGTGCGCACAGCCGACGGATCGCTCTCCGCTCAGTGGGAGCACACCGTTTTGGTCACTGAGGACGGCGTTGACATTATGACGAAGAGCCCCACCGGGCTCTTTTAGGGCTAGTCGCTCGTCTCTTCCTCCTCCGGCGAGCCTTGCTGCCGTAGGAAGGCGAATCGCTCCATCCCCTGAGATTCAATGACGAGTCGAATGCCCTTTCCAAGATTCCCCTTGGCGATCGAATCCTTGAATTCAGTGATGGTTGTAACCTCCTTGCCGTTCACACTTACGATTATATCTCCAGGTCTGATCTCCGCCCGAGCGGCTAGCCCCTGAGGAGAAACCTCAGTGACAACGAGCCCTGTTGTTCGCGAGGTGTGTGACCGACGAGCGCTTCCTTCGTTAAGGGGCTCTACGGTGAGACCGAGATCCTCGTTCTCCCCCTCTGCGGCCGATTGCGGACCCTGCTCAGGTTGAGCCGGGAGCTCGCCGATATCCACGCTAAAACTTTTCTTGCCCCCGTCTCGAACGACCGAGATCTCAAGTCCGCTACCTGGTTTGAGGGACGCGATATAATTCCGAAGTTGGTTTACATTCTTGATCCGCTCTTTACCAACCTGAACGATTATGTCGCCCTGCTTGATGCCGGCCTTTTTGGCTGGTCCTTTAGGATCAACGTGACCAACGAGGGCTCCCTCGGTGCCATCGTAGTTGAAGGATGAAGCCAAATCCTCAGAGAGGTTCTGGATGCCAACACCGAGCCATCCCCGGGTTACCTTCCCCTTTGAGATAAGGCTCTCCATCACCTGGCGAACCATATTTATGGGGATAGCGAATCCAATTCCCATGTATCCACCCGACTTGGATACGATGGCGGTGTTGATTCCAACAACCTCCCCGCGGAGATTGACGAGCGGACCACCACTGTTGCCTGGGTTTATAGCGGCGTCAGTTTGGATGAAGTCCTCATATTGCGCGCCTCCGGAGATAGCTCTCCCCTTGGCCGATACGATTCCGGCCGTGATGGTGTTGTCGAGCCCGAAGCTCGCGCCAGCCGCGACCACCCACTCTCCGATCTTGAGCTTGTCAGAGTCTCCGAGTCGGGCAGGTTTTGGCAGGCCCTCTTTAACTTTAATTTTAATGACCGCTAGATCGGTCCGTGGATCAACGCCGACAACCTTGGCTTTCGCCGTTTTCTCAGTGCTTAAGCGCACGGTGACTTCGTCAGCTTCTCCGATCACATGATTGTTGGTCAGTATGTGCCCCTGGTCATCTACGATAACTCCCGTTCCGAGTCCGCGTTGAGGTGAGGGAACCATCCGGTCAAAGAAATCGTCGCCGAGGAAGTCCCTCAGAGGCTCGTTCCCCTTAGCGGCGCTCTTCTTCGGTTTCGTTTCCGTTGAGATCGTCACAACCGATGGGGTAATAGACTCCGCCACCTGCTCGAAAGCTGACGAGAGCTCATCCGCCATCTTTATCCCCGCCGGTGACTGGGCAGGCTCTCCCCAGACCGATGTGGGTGAGACGACCATCAGAGAGAGGATGGCCGAAAACTGTAGTAACGATTTTCTAAGGGGAACGAGTTGGCAGTGGCTAGCTTTGATCGAAGCGGAGGGGCCAGAGGCGGAGGTGGAGTTCATAGTTAAAAAAGACTTTAATTACGATTATTTGCGATTCGTATCGTGTAGCACGAAAGACGTTCGGTCGAAAGAAAAATTCAGATACTTTCACGGAAGGCTATAGAGAGTGGGCCCAGAGAGCCGCATCACGCGGCTCCTGACCCCGCAGTGTATAAGAGCGATCATGTCCGCGGCTCCTCCGAGGAGGCTTGGTTCCTCCTTTTGGTTTGAGTGATTGAGTTGGCTCCCGCGCCGGTTTTCTCCTTTCGGTTCCCAAGAAGTCGCGATACTTCATAGTAGGGGAGCTATGAGTAATTTTGAGCAGATACGGGTGAGACTTTTGACCGCGGTGGCGGTGATTCTCGCTCTCGCGCTCGGCGTGCACTTCATCGGTGGAGGCAATAGCTCGCCAACGTCCTCACTGTGGCGTTTCGTGTCTCGAAGCGCTGATGAGCCGGTCCCAACTAGTCGGGGCGGAGATCTCCCCGCCGCGTCGGGATCAAGTTCCATCCTGCCTCCGCCAAAATCTGAGATCCCCAACGCCGTCGACCAATCGATTTACTTCAACGGGGGCGATGTGCCTGATTCTGAGCTAGCTCCGACCCCTACAAACACTCAGACTCCTACCCCTTCCAGCTCTGAGGAGGGAGAGGTGCGTGAAGTTGCAAAGGAAGAGGAGAAGCAGGCTCGAATCGTCCCGAGCGCATCACCGACGATCCAAGCCACGTTAGCGCCCGAGGAGCAGATGTTGGGTGGGGTCGCGGTGGTGCGAGGCGCTCCAGTTTCGGCGACACCCCAAGGGATTGTGGGCAGCGCGCTCCCGTGGGTTTCGGGTCAAGCTCGCGGCTACACTATGCTCTACGCCTTACAGCCCGAGGCGCAAGCAGTGACGGAGTCAAATATCTCCGCGTTGCTCTCGGCGCGGTTGAGAGAGCCGCATATCGGGATCCTGATCGATGGCACCTTCGGGAGGGACTATGAGTATTTGAAGGATATCATTCGTCGGCTCAACGGTGATGGTAGGCGGCTTACCCTCGCGCTCTATCTATCTAACGGCGCTACCCAAAGAAAATGGAGGACAACGCCTATTAACGCCCCATTTGTGAGAATCAACCCGGAAGACTTTAGACAAGACATTCGGAGAAATGTTGAGATTCGAGCTCAGTATTCCGAGATCGCCGCTAACGCTCGGAGGATATTCGATTACAATCTGAGCCTTAACTCAGGGGCGAAAAATTTCGCCGTTGTCATGCTTGAAGACAATCTTGATAGGGAATCATTTCGAGCTATGGCGCAGCTGGCGAATGAGCAGCTGAATGGAGTGGCCACAATCGTGAGGAATCCGTGCGAATCGTGCGGTGTTTCAGGCACTGATGGGGACACACTGGGCTATGCTCGCGAGGAACACAGCGTGAGTGGTTTTCTAAAGTTACAGCGGGGGGACGGGTTTACATTGGATGGAACGGGCTTCTCTTATCCGACTGAGGCCCAATCGACCGCCGTTAATCCCCAGCAGCTGACATCTTTGATCGTTGACGGGTACCAGAAAGGCCTTAGTTATTTTGGTTTGTGGCGGGCAGGTTGGCAGGGAGTTAGCTCCGATGGTCAAAACCTAGCGCCGAACGCCCGAAGCTATAGCGTCCCCACCGCTGACGAGATGGAGTTTGAGGTTACAGCGCTACGAGAGGGACTCCCTCTTGAAGATGTAAGCGATCAGGATTTGTCAGAAAGTGAAGGACAGTCGGATGGCATGTAGATGTTTTTGCGGGTACCCTGCTTTTGTGGGCGATCAGGAGGCGGTATGAGCGAGTTAGTTTTCGATGCTTTGCTAGAGAATCTAAAGGATGCGTGCAAGAGCGTAGCGCTCAAGCCGTTTCCGCTTGAGGAGGTATTCAACGCGGCAGCGGCGGGGAGGGAAGCGCGCGAGGGGGCCCTTAAGGATCTCAAGGTCGAGGGGGGAGCGTTACCGTATGACCTGTTGACGGCCATCGATGTCGTTACGGTGGCAACCGCCCTTGACGCCGCTCGCCACGATCCGAACCAAGGAGGTGAGCCGGTCGCCGCCGAGATCGTAGATTTATGGATTAGGGCAACGGCGGCGCGAGCCCTCTGGTACGAGCGCTTTGTTCTCTGGCCGTCAGAAAATTCGACTAAAAAATTGGAGCACCTCGTCGAAACTGCCAAAATCTTAGGTGTCGACTCGATCGCTCGCGGGCTCCTTTTGGGAGGGCAACCAGTTCAATTTACTAGCTTTGTGGGGCGTCTTTCGAGCGCGAAAGTGAACTAAATCGAGGAAAAGTTAGAGATGGCGCAGACTTGACCGAGATCGTGATTATGATACCCTCTGCCACTCGTTTTGGGTTGATACCAAAGGGGCGTACTCGTTGTTTCCGTTAGCCTTTTTAGGCTGCTGGTGTTGCGAGGTGAGAAGGGTGGCGATCTCCACCAACGTTTCCCTTAATCAAGTAAATCTTGAGCACGTAGTTATGAGCACTGAATTTCTTTCGGCAGAGGTTGCACGGCAGGGTGCAAAGTGGTGGGTGATAGATGCTGCGGAGGTGCCAGTAGGGCGCTTGGCGACAGAGGCGGCGAACATCCTTCGAGGCAAGAATAAGCCAACATACACACCCAATGTGGATAGTGGTGATTTCGTCGTTGTTGTGAACGCCGACAAGATCCGTCTGACGGGCAACAAGCGGGATACTAAGATGTACCGTCACCACACTGGTTTCATTGGGCACCTCAAAGAGGTTCCTGGTGGCGAGATGCTCGACAACAATCCGGAGCGAGCCATACAACGAGCCGTTCGGGGAATGCTTCCCGAGGGGATCCTTGGGCACCAGATGTTAGGCAAGTTGAAGGTCTACACGGGGAGCGAGCATCCCCACACAGCTCAGATGCCTGAGTCACGTAAAATCGAATATAAGACTTCAAAGAAGTAGGTAAGGAGTACGTAGAATGGTTAAGGGTGGTGGATTTCACGCTATCGGTCGCCGCAAAGAAGCAACGGCTCGGGTATATCTCAGACCTGGTTCCGGAAAGTTTCTAGTTAACGGTCACGAGACAAAGGAGTACTTTGGTCGCGTGAGCTTGGAGATATTAATAAAAGAGCCACTGGTATCGACTGGTATGGCCGAGAAGTACGACGTCGTCGCGAACGTGACTGGCGGAGGGAAGAGTGGACAGGCTGGAGCCGTTCGTATGGCTCTCGGGCGAGTCCTGGTAGCTGTCGACGCCTCATTACGGAAGACCCTCAAGGCTGGTCGCATGCTGACTCGGGACGCTCGTGAAGTTGAGAGAAAGAAGTACGGACGCCACAAAGCTCGTCGTCGTCCGCAGTTCTCGAAGCGTTAATACCGCTCAAGAGTTCTTCTCGAAATGCCCGGTGGAAACCCCACTGGGCATTTTTTTTGGTGCTGCTCGGATTGCCAGGCTCCGTCGCAAGCTTGCGCCGCGTTGGTTACTTCGTGATGGTTGAATAGAAGCCTAAGACCCGCACTTGAGAGGCTGCTGTAGCGGCCCTCTCGCTCGCTAAGCGCAGCCCACCCTTTGAGAGGGGGGTATCCTCAAGGTCAATATGAAAGGAGTATTCGAACGGCTTCCCAGGTATTGGCCGTGATTCGATCTTGGTGACATTTACCCCCACGCTCGCGAACTCTCCTAGGAGCTTGTGGAGGCTTGCGGGTTGATGGAGTAGCGTAGCAAGGAGGGAGCACTTTGTTGGCTCGCTGTTATGTTCCGGGTTGGCGGCAACCGCGAAGAATCGGGTCATATTTGAGGTGTGGTTTTGAATCGAAGGCGCCACAATCTCCAATCCGTATTCTTGGGCGGCTTCTACACTCGCGATAGCCGCGGCGCTTCCTGTTCCCAAAGAGCTCACATGGAGCGCCGCGCCGGCGGTGTCTGAGTACACTATCGGAGAGATGTGAGGGTGTTGCTCAAGGAATACAGAGCACTGTTCCAGCGCTTTAGGGTGAGAGAAAACTTGGGAGATCAACCCTAGCGAGGTCTCGGCCCCTTTGGCGACCATAAGGTGCAGCTGAACGGGGCAGTAGTACTCGGCTATGATGGAGCAGTTGTACTCGGAGAGTAGGTCGTAGCTCTCATGAATAGAGCCAGCCAGCGCGTTTTCGATGGCGACTACACCCACATCCGCGCGACCGCTCGTAACGTGTTCGAATATCTCTCGAAAGCGGGTCGTTTGGAGGGGGATAATATCAGCGCCACAGATCGCTTGTGCCGCGATGCTACTGAAAGACCCCGTGATACCTTGATAGGCTACCCTCTTTTTCATGGATGAGCGATGATATCCTAGATCTTTTATGGAGACCATTATTGTTATACCGGCTCGTTACGGGTCGTCGCGGTTCCCGGGGAAACCTCTCGCGGCCATCATGGGGCACACCCTCTTGGAGCGCGTGTGGCGTATAGGTAAAGGTGTTCCTGGGGTCTCTGAGGTTGTGGTCGCGACCGATGATAGCCGTATCCGCTCCCATGTGGAATCTTTTGGGGGCCGCGCAGTTATGACTTCGCAGGGGTGTCGTAACGGTTCGGAGCGGGTCTACGAAGCCGTGAGTAACCTTGGAGCCTCCGCAAAAGTGATTATCAACCTTCAGGGCGATGCTGTGCTGATGCCGCCGTGGGTTATCGGAGCGCTCATCGAGGAGATGCGCGGGGATTCTGCCGTCAAGATCGCCACCCCAGCGGTTCGACTCAATCGAGAGCAGTATAAAAGTATGACAGCTATGAAAGGGGCGGGGATTGTATCGGGCACCACGGTCACCTTCGCGAAGAGTGGCGACGCGCTTTATTTTTCAAAGGGAATTATACCGTTTGTTCGTTCCCTGCCCGAGGGCGGCGAGCCCCCAATCTTTCAGCATATCGGGGTGTACGCATACACAGCCGAGGCTCTCAAGGCGTACATATCACTCCCAGCGGGGATGTTTGAGGAGGTCGAGCAGCTTGAGCAGCTGCGAGCGATCGAAAATGGTATCCCGATCCGAGTAGTTCAGGTGTCTCTGAGGAATCGAACGATGTGGTCGGTTGACAACCCGCAGGACGTGGCGCGAGTGGAGGAGATTATTCGCGCTGAGGGCGAGCTCGTATGAATTCCCTCGTGATACTGTGTCGTCACGGGAATACATTCGAGAAGGGGGAGCGAGTTTACATGGTTGGTGCCCGGGAGGACCTACCCCTTACTTCGGTTGGGATCGATCAAGGGAGGGCTATTGGCGATGCTATCAACGCTTCCGGGCTCGTTCCCCGCGCCATCGTGAGCGGGCCACTCAAGCGGACGCGCATGTTCGCTGAGGAGGTAAGAATGGCAACCGGAGTGGTTGGCGATGTGCTCCTTGATTCCCGTCTGACTGAGTTTGACTATGGCGCCTGGAGTGGTCTCTCAAACGAGGAGATTGTCGCGCGCTCCGGAGCGGAGGCTCTTCGTCGGTGGCAAGAGGAGAGTGTTAGACCTCAAATGATTGAGTTCTCGCCAAGTGAGGCAGTCGCTCACGCTGAGGCGCTTGACGTGTTGAGGGAGTTAGAGGCTCGCGAGGGCTGCGCGGTTATCGTAACCAGTAACGGGCGGCTACGAGCCTTTGGTCGAGCCCTTACGGGGATCTCCGGAGCGTTCAAAGTTAGGACCGGCCATGCCTGTGTCATTATTCGTGATACATCAGAGTGGCGAACTATCGGATGGGATCTCTCACCTGAGGAGCTACGTAAAGAGTTGCGCGCGGCTCGCTGAAGCGCGCTCGCCACAGGATAGGTCGCGGAGGAATCTCCCCAAATAAATGACTTCTCATTGTAGAGGTTCTTCACTTGGTAAAGCTGCCTCACCTGCGCCCACCCTCGTGGCCTAGCGCGGCCAAACGGTTATCTGGTGGTTCTCTTGCTGGTATCGTTTATTTTCACGTGTCGCAAAGAGCCATCCTCAAGCTTGATGAGAACTATGGATCTATCAGGAAAAGCGCCCCCCGCTTTGGTAAAGCGGTAGTGTTCGCGGGAGCCGTTACCGATCCCTGAAAAGCGACCTTTTTGGAGCACTTTTTTGCCATCAGGTGAAAGCACGCTTACGCTCTTTATCCGTCCAGTCAAGGTAGAGGGAAGGAGAACAGCGAGCTTTCCGTCTTTATCGGAGTCAGGCTTCCAGAGAAATTGACCGGATTTTGAAAGGAGTGATCCGATGGGGCTCGGTGTTTGCCCTGTAGTCTCCGTTTCTGTCGAAGGGGGAAGCTCGGGCTCCGTTTCAGCGACCTCATCGAGCGATGTTTGGTTAGGCTCCTCCACGGTGTCTGGTGGTGTAGCGGTGGGATCTGAGGTTGTCGCGTCAGGTCCCTCCGTGTCGGTAGGAAGCGGCGAGTTCTCGCTTGGGGGTGTCCCATCAAGAGAGCTTTGAGTGGAGGCGCGGTATTCAGAGCGAAGCTTCGTAAATGCCTCAATCAGGCGCGCTAAAGAGGAGAGGAGCTTTTCTATCTGATCAAAAAGCACTCGTTCCCTTTTGGGGGCTTTTATTGAGGATCGAGCTAAATCGGAGAGTGATTTTTCGACCTGTGAGAGACCGGTATCAGTTCTCTCCAGGGCGCTCTGTGTTGTGGTTGTTGGCTCAGTTGAAGAGTTTGTTGGGTATACGGTCGCTTGAATGAGGGAAACTGATGAAGTCATACATATTCTCCTGAAAGAGCGCGCCAGGGTTACTCCGGCGTCGTTTCGCGCCGGTGCGTAGCTTTGTGGCGCCTAGTGTGTATCGTTTGAGTCAGGAGCAAGTTGCGAAGATTCTATCTCTTGCGGGGGAATTGGATCATCCGGCGGCATTTGGTTTTGACGAATCTTATGATAGGCCGCCGCTACAGGTGAAGTGCTGCAGGTAAACGCGTGAGGTAAGTATTCCGGCGTGCGGGCTCGTTCAAGGCGCTTGTGTGAGGGGAGGGGAACGGTGTGCCCAAGGCCGGAATCGAACCAGCGACACGCGGATTTTCAGTCCGCTGCTCTACCAACTGAGCTACCTGGGCGTTTTAACTGCGGGGGAATGGGTATCACGGAGGGGGAGTAATGACAAGAGTTCGAGGCTAATCAGGGGGATAAAGGGCTTGGTGAGGGTAAAAATGCCCCCTAAGTACCCCTATCCTGGCGGTGGGAGAATGATTGATCGCCGCAGTTTCTGCCGCAAGGTCTGTCTTCTCTGACTCAGCGGATCGCCATCAACTTTGGGGATATCGGTATCAACGCGAGGGGTGCCCTCGCCCGAGGTGAGGAGAGCGCTAGGCTCTTCCCCCTCAGGGGTTTGGGGTTGTTCAGCTGGGATATTGTTCGGTAGGGGTGCTTCATTCGTAAAGGGCGAAAGCTCCGCGCTTGAACGCTCGATCATGGGCATAAGAGATGCGTTCACGATCTTAAGTAGCTCAGCGGCGAGCGCGCTCGTGAAGTCGAATTTGGCCGCGTCTTCGCCAGGAACGTGCGCCGATATAACGCCAAAAAATCGATCGCCGATAAAGAAAGCGAAGGTCGCTGTGCGGTTTACCACTCTAGAGGAGATGACGTGTCCCCCTGGTCCATACGTCTCAAATCGATGGTCGCCTGTCCCAGTCTTTCCCCCGATCGTGTAAAACTTCCCATCCGATCGAGTATAGGTATGGAAAACTCTTCGAGCTGTTCCCGCCTCCACAACGTTTGTCATCGCCCGCTTCAGGGCTCGCGCGACTTCCGGTTTTAGCGCCTGCTCGGCTCCAGAGCTCTCAACTCGGCTGAGCTTTGTTTCGTACGGTGTTCCCGCCGCGAGGTGTAGTTCGTTCAGTCGAACGAGAGGAAGCTTCTTGCCATCGTTTAAGATAATACCCACGAGTTCCGCCAGCGCCACCGGGCGATCCCCTGAGCTCCCGATCGCCGACGCCAGAGAAGGCACCATAGACGAGAAGGGGTATCCTACCTTCCGCCACTGTTTATGAATCTCCTCAAACGACTCCATCTCCATGAGGGTGCGGATGCGAATATCCTGGGCCCGACTCGATGGAGTTTTAAAAAGCCACTCATATACTATCTGACGCTCGTTTTTACTGTTATCGAGAGCCACCGAGAGGGTGGCGTTGGGGTGGGCGCTTAAGAAGCCCACCAACCATAACTCAAGCGGATGGACTCGGGCGAGAAATCCCTGATCCTGGATATTGAATCTCCCCGGTTGAAACTCCATGTACCACTTCTCAATCAAGTTCGGAGAAACGGATTTATTCGGTAGGTTTTCTCTGAGGAAAGCCGACATCTGCTCAAGAGAGTCGCCTGGTCGTACATATCGGAACATCACGGCCGCTTGACGCGGAGAGCCTCGGGAGGATTTAACGAGGGCGGAGAGGAGCTCCGCGGCGGGGAGATCTTTGTATCGCTCATAAAACTTGCGCAGGAAATAGCTCCCCTCTTGGTCGGCGAACTTACTAAGGAAGTGCGCTCGAATCGGGTCGTGCCTAAGCTTATCACTTCGACCACCGCTCTCGCTCGTTCGCTCCTCTTGGCTCGATGAATCTACGTTCGCGGTGGTCTTCAGCAGGGGGCTCGAGGCCTTGGTTGAGCTATTGAGCTTTATCCCCATGCGATGCACATAGTACCGCGAAAGGTCTCGCATCAGCCGGACAAATGGGAGGTTAATCGAGTGAGTTAGGGCCTCTCTGATTGTTGGATTGCGGCCATTGTCCTCCTTCTTAAAATTCACGAAGGTGTGGATGCCACCGCCGGTGAAAAATGACTCCGCGGGCGAGGCCGAATAACGTCGATCAAGAGCCGCCTCAAGGAGCGCCGGGAGCGTAAGTTTAGGGTTGTGAATGAACTCTTGTAGGACGAAGTTTGAGATTGGATCGAGATTGCGTGTGCTGGTCGCTCTCCGTTGCGTGTTCGGCATCTGAGCGTACTGATCGTACAGGTCCCCAACGATATCGAGATAGGTAGTGAGCGTGCGTAATTTAGCGGTCGACCCCAGGTCGAGACGAGTCCCTTCGTTAATGCTGAAGGGATTGTCAAAGTTGTCGGTTTGAACTCGCAAGGCGTTGGCGTTCCCGACTCGCTCGTACAGAGTGAGGCTGTAGATGACCTTGGAGGGATCTCCACGATCAAGATTACGAGCGCCGCTCAGACCAAATCTTTTAACGCTCTCTTGATCCTTTATCTGACGAAGGATCGATGTGACGCCCTCGTTCGCCTCGTTGTCCATGGTGCTGCGTACCGTTAGATCGGCTTGATCAAGATCGTACAGCTGCGGATAGTGCATCAGCTGGAGGAGCCTTGTTCGAATGGCGTTGGCCGCTTTGCGTTGAACAAACGAGACCGGGCTCGTTTGGGGGGCCGCTCGACGTAGTGTGAGCTTGATTGCCTTCGCCGCGTCACGCAATTTGGCGGGAATGACTCCCTCTTTAGCGAGTAGATCGAGATAGGTGTTGGTGAGAGAATTAAGTTCAGAGAGACCGGCTATCAGGTAGAAGCTGGGGCGCCGGTGAGCGATGAAGAGACTCAGCATCTGCTTGTACGCTTCCGCGTACTGGGTCAGCTTGCTTCCCTCGCTTTTTGAGCTCAAAGCGCTCAGCCTTGAGTTCGTCGCTTGAAAATCAGCTCCGTACCAGGCCCATAATCCATCGCCTAATCCGTTCACCTCTCCATAGCCACGCAGAGCGGCCAGTGGAATTGAGTTGATATAGTTCATCGTGATCGTTTTGCGCGTTTCGATCGTCTCACGTCCGTACATATAGGCCCTCAGGCTGGCTGAGCCCATCTGTCGGAACTTATCTTTGATGCCCCGTGTTCGGCCTTCTCGAGAGTGACGATACTTCTCAAGTTGGGTGGCGATCGTGCTTCCCCCGGGCGCGTTTATGTCAGGCTTTATGATCTGCTTCATCTTTTCGGCTATCGCCAGCCCCAGTCTATCCCACTCAACCGCGGGGTTTTTCATTGGGTACGTTTGATCGAGAATCTCTTTGTTCTCGATGAAGAGTAGGGATCGAACCACAATCTCGGGTATGGCGTCGAACGACTCATAAACACGCTCAGGTCTGTAGGCTGAGTAGATTGTGGTGCTGTTCCGATCTAGTATCGTAAGACCCGCGCGCGTCTTCTCTGGATATGGCGGAAAAATGCCCAGCTTCGCTAGTTGCTTGAAGCGCGCTGATTGCCGCGCTTGTTGTCGGACCTCAAAACCGTTCGCGAGAAGGTTCTCCGTCACGGATTTAATGCGGGTGTATCCAAGCCTCTGGTCGTACGGCCCATACTCCGGGAAGAACGAGTTGGGGACCGGGCCAGACTCCATCCGATAGGTCGCCTGCGAGGCGATCTTCGTTAAGTAGAGTGACTGCCAGTACGATGTTCGAAGCTCAAAAACCAAAAGGAGTCCGAGGACTACCCACAAGGGAGACGTAATGAGGATTAGTTTTACTAGAATCCGGAGTACTGGCTTCGCGGCCAACAACATACTCCGCGTTGTAGGGGCACCCTTCTCGGAGGAGCTTTGAGGCAAAGTGGACTCGGCCTCTAATGAATCACCCTTTCTTAAAGGGACCACCTTAGAGTTGGACGGTGTATGCTGATCTGATTCGTTGTTAGAGTTTTTTTTCGTCACGGCATTAGCGATTCGGGAGTAACATCTTATAGATGCCTCCTAATTTCCCCTAGGTCCGCGCTTCATGAAAGAACTACTTTAGATTCGATAAAAAAATGTCGGGGTGCTTGTGGAGGTCCAGCGGGGGGCGCTAAGTTGAAGGCCTAATGGACGTCTAAACAAGGACTCCAATCAGCGCAAAGGGCTCGCGCAGGGCGAGCACGCATTATGGTACCAAAGGAATTACAGTCTCCTAATACCTTTGACCGACGACCGACCTTCGCGGAGATAGACCTCCGTGCCTTGAGGGAAAACTTCAAAGCTATCAAAGGGTTCGTCGGCTCCGCTCAGGTGATGGCGGCGGTTAAAGCGAATGGGTATGGCCACGGCATGGAGGCTACGGCTCGGTGTCTACAGGACGCTGGGATCGACTCGTTTGGCGTGGCTTACGTCGAGGAAGCTATAGCCCTCCGTCAGGCTGGAATAACGATTCCGATCCTTGTCTTTGGGGGACTCCCCAAGGACCAGGTCGAGCTGTACATCAAACACGATGTTGATGTTACGGCCTCATCCGTGAGCAAGCTCGAGCAGGTCGACCGGGTCGCTCAGAAACTGGGGAAGCGCGCTCGGGTCCATCTTAAGGTAGATACAGGCTTTGAGAGGATCGGAGTGCACTACTACTCATCCTCCGCGCTCTTCGACGCCGCGCTTCGTGCTCAATTCTGTGATGTCGTGGGGGTCTACTCCCACCTCGCCGATGTCGCTCTTGATGACCTGACGCTCACGCGCCTGCAACTTGAGCGATTCCTTACGTCGCTTCGTTACTATGAGGAGAGAGCGAAAGCCCCGTTTCTAAGGCATATAGCCTCATCGGCTGGCCTGATGGCGATGAGAGAGACTCACTTAGACATGGTAAGGCCCGGGCTCTCTATGTATGGCGTGTACCCCGATGAGGGTTACGAAAAGATCCTCGCGCTTAGACCGGTGCTCTCCCTAAAAACGCAGGTCGTGTATTTCAAGGTTGTAAAGAAGGGGGCCGGAGTTAGCTACGGCCATACGTGGCATGCTCCAGAAGATACGAGAGTGGTCACCATTCCGATCGGATACGGAGATGGATATCCGCGAGCTCTCTCGAACAAGAGCGAGGTTCTCATCCACGGGAAGAGGCATCCGGTTGTGGGGCGAATATGCATGGATCAATTGATGATTAACATCGGGAATTCGGACGCGTATAACGGAGACCAGGTTGTTTTGATCGGCGACTCTGGCGCGGAGAGGATCACGGTAGAGGATCTCGCGCGACTCGTTGATACCACTCCCCATGAAATCTTAGTCATGCTCAATCAACGAATTCCAAGGGTCTACGTCGGCCACTAACAGCGCGACATAACGGCAGGGCATAGCTCGTGCGCGTGGTCGTAGTACACCTGCGGATAGCTGCATACCGCTCCGTATACCTAAGGTCTTTTTCAAATCCTCCATGCAGCCCCGGCCCGCGGGCAGTGTCGAGTATTTCTAGGTTCGATCCCAGCTACGGGGTAACGTGAGAAGAGAAAACCTTGAGTGGAGGGGATGATGCGGCAGGCGGGGACGGTAGGTCAGGATCCAAGGATTACTGGATTGGAAGAAACACTGACCTCTCTCGAAAGCCAACTGGATCGAAAGATCGCGATCGCTTTGCGGGGCGAATTCATGCCACTCGGCGCGTCGCCGCTAGCTGAGGAGGCGCTCTGTTCGCGGGGGCTCGGCTTTATAGCTTCAGCGGCGCGCGCGCTCGCGGATGCCGTTGAGGATAATGGGTTTGCGGCCGAGTATCGATACTGCAGATCAGAGCTGTTTAAAAATCCGATCCCAGTTTTAACGATGTGCGCGAGAAATGGATCGTACATAGTGCCCAGCGCTGATGTCTTGGCTTCGATAGCCGCTCCTAATCAAGACCCTCAACTTCGCTCCGACCCCGACCATCACCGCGAGCCCCCAGTGGCTAACATCGCCGTAGAGGAATTCCCCTCCGAATCACCCGTAAAATGCCTCGTCGTGCCGGACATTCTAGGCCAAGGTAGACTAAGGTTTCTCGCGGTCTTTAGTGATAGTGCCAGGCGCCAAGCGTGCCATCACGCGGCGCGGATTTTGACCGGGACGATCCTCGATTCCTACTCGTATGTACTCAGTGAAGTGATGTTGAGAGAAGCGCGCTCTCGTGTTGGCGTCTTTTCAGAGGGCGCGCACATTGATTTAGTTGATGACGGAACGTCCCTCTCGGGGGAGGTTTTTAAGGTTGTTGCGCGCGTCCGCGCGGGTGATCGAGTGATCTCCATACCGCTTGAGGGTTCCGTTCGAGAGATAGGGATTGAGTTAGCTCTGAGCCGACTCTGATGTTTGATTCGTTCGCTCTAGATCCTGCGCGGCGATCTCTAGAACTGAAATGAAAGTGAAGTACGTGCGGGGTCCTCAGGAGGGAAGCTCCACCTCAGGGTCCTTTGCGTCAGTTGTGGTCGATATGTTTTTAGCGTCCGCGCCGATGGAATAAGTTTACGCCGCGCCGCCTAACCATTACAGCATACTCACGCGCTCCGAGGGGAGTGCCTACGTTAGCGTGGTGACGCGTGTTCACCTTATCTGTTTGGATCGGGTAATGTAATATGAGTCAGGCTCGATTCCCCGGATTCAATTATTCCGTTCATGAGCTTTTGTGCCCGCCCTAAGGTGTCTTCCTTACTTCTGACCAGGGTGTGGTTAGTAACCCCTCGCACTATAGAGCGAAAAGCGAAATCGAGAATTCCATGCGAGTTCTTGCCGTAAAAGGTGAGCTCAGACTCGTTGGAGAACGAGACCTCAGCTTTGGTTCCGGCGCTATTTGAGGAGTACGATAAGCATGTGTTGTAGGCGCTGATCGAGAAATCCTCATTGACCGGGACCTCCTCAACAAGCGTGTTCTGTACTGTAACGCCACCCGAGGTACTGAATCCCAGTCCGGTCGCTACTCCGCCATGTATCTTTATCGTCTGACAGAAGTGAAGAACTGCTTGCCTGATATCTCCACGGACATCAACCTGTTTTGACACAAACACGTGCATCACAGGCTCCTCGAAACCAGGCTCTTGAGCTTCATAGAGCCGAAGCACCTTTGTGGAGCTATCTTCGATCATTCCGACTGTGAGACGTTTCCTCCCCTCACTCGATACGAGCCAGAGCTGGCGCAAGAGGGTCCCAATATCGCCATTTAATTCACGTGAGCCAGTTGGAATACCCTCGGCTACGGAGATGATGTGGGGTGCGCCCCGGCCGGCACCACCCTGGTTTTTTTGCTCAGCAAAGTTTGGATCGGTATTCTGGCGTTCGATTCGGTCAGCTAAGGATCGAAATAGAACCTTTAACACCGCCCGAGAGTTATTGAGGCGATGAAGCTCCTCGGGAGCGAGCTCCTTCGGCCCCTTCCCGACCTCATGGAGCGCCTCTATTTTAACCAGAAGGTCCGTTAGGGCCTCCTGCTCGGCGGTAGTCAGGATAACTGTCGACTGCCTAGCACCCTCTCGTAAAATCGACCTGATATTACCGATCGTTGGCGGCAGCTCTTTATCGAAATAGGCCTCCGGCTCGCGCTTTGGGTGCCTACTCCACACCTCCTGGCTCCGAAGGCTGGTGAGGCACGAGTCGAGTAATTTGAGCTCAAATAAAAGAGATTGAGCTAAATCGCCACCCACCGGACGCTTTGCGGGCGCTGGGCCCGCGCCATTCAGGGAGTGTCGTGTGTAGAGATATCCGCCCCCAACAGCTGAGCCCGAAAGAGTCGCTAATAGCATCAATCTGCCGAATGAGGAGGGGCTCTTGAGGAGGTGCAGGGATGGATTGGAGGGAGGGGGGGTGGCGTTCTGTGTTTTCTGCATGAGAGCTACTCTGCTCGAATCACTACTTTTAGCGCGGTGTTTAGAGCTCTTTAGCGTTTCAAGGAGCCCCTACCGCCGGCGCACTATAGCCAAGTTGGAGTGAGAAGCGAAGAGAAATCGCCTCGTCACCGCTACATCGGTCTGGGGCGTAAAGTTCTCGTCATTGGAAAAATTATGGGTTAGAATTTGCGGCCAGGTTCTCATTTAAACGGCTTGTTTATAAAGAGCGCGGTATGGATCGTAGTGAGATGAGTAATAGTGTCCCATATCGTCAGACAGGGGTAGATGCCGCCCAACAAGGCCCGCCAAACCTCTCCGAAGCATCTCTCCGAACGGGCAACCCGCCGCCGGCGCATCGAGTGCTTTCGGATCATGCGCCCCAACCTCAGCCCCTACGAGAGATAGATGGAGCGTTGCGGCCGGAGGTTGAAAAAGCTCGCAGCGCCTACGCCGCTCTGTACACGCAGCATGTCTATGAGAGAAACGATGGCACTCGGTTTTTTGACAAGGGGGTCGTGTATCAGAGGCACGGTTTAAACGTTATGTTTCTGAAAGGCGATCGATTCGAGATGGCTTTTCAGCACGGTCGGCTATTAAAAGACCAGATACTTTGCGGCGCGAGTGTGCAGGCGCAAAGGATGATTGAGAATAACGTCGCTAACAATCTGCCGCCAGCGTTGGCGCGGCTGCCATATATCACTGAGTTGGCGTCAGGTGTTCTGCATCGATGTATTACCGACTCCATACTTAAGACTTCGTTTAAAAAGATGGCCCAGAGCCTTGAGGGTAACGCCATCCACGATGCGATCGCCATAGCTGACGCGACCGGATTTCCAATTCGGCAGGCGATTCGGTCGGTGTTTAATCCTGAGGTGTTGCTCTATTTAGCTACGGTGGGGAACACCACCCGCTCTCATAATTTTAATTTGTTGGTGCCAGTGAGCTGCTGTTCATCCTTTGCGGCGTGGGGCAAATCAACGGCGAACGGAGAGATGTTGGTCGGCCGTAACATGGACTTCCCGCTCAACGGTTTTTACGACAAGTTCCCGACCGTGATTTACTTTGAGCCAACTGATGGGGCTCAACGGTATATGACTTTTGTTTCAGCGGGGCTCCACAGCGCTGGGCTCAACGCCGTTAACGAGTCCGGGATATTCTTAAGCTGCCACACCATCCCTACGAAAGATGTCTCAGTGAATGGAGTCCCGGTGTTCGTGCTCGCGACGGAAGCGATTCGTCACGCGAAGACCCTCGATGAGGCGAAGGAGGTCTTCAAGAAGCACATGCCCCCAACAGGATGGGGATATCTCCTGGCGAGCTTGAACGAAGGGAAAGCTGTAGGTGTCGAGGTCTGTAATTCCCAGATCGCGTTCCGCGAGACCTCTCACGACTATCTCGTTCAGACGAACCACTTTCTAACCCCGCAGATGCGTCCCAAAAATATGTTTATCAATCGCTCAGTGGTCGAGGATAACGATGGGCGCTATATTCGAATTGAGCAGTGCCTCAATGAGACTCAAGGTTCGCTTGACGTCCGAGGGGCGATGAAGATTCTGGCGGACGGAGTGGATCCCCTCGTTGGGAAGGTACGCGGGCTCGGCGCCACTGTTGGAATGCATACCAACATGACGAGCGTGGTGCTTGATCCATCCCGCGCGGCTGTATATGTCGCGTCTGGAGAGGCTCCTTCTTCCCGAAGTGATTTTGTGCGACTACCTCTAGTCGGCACCTTTGATCCGGATGATTTTCCATCGCTTCCCCTAGAGTTCATACCGAATACGGATTTTCAATCCGCTCATCCAGAGAAGCACGCGGCACAGCAGGAGTTTATTAAGGCAAAAACCGCGTACGAATTTCAAAACGATACCGTCCGAGCGCAAGCTCACCTTGAAAAAGCCACTGAGCTTGATCCAGGAAATCCAGAGTATTGGTACCAGTTGGGCATCTTTGCCATAAACAACAAAGACTTCGCGCGCGCTCGGGAGGCCTTCGACTCTGTTTTCTCTTGCGAGTATCTCCCAATCCAAAAGCGGCTCCTGACTCATTATTGGCGCGGACGTTTGCATGCGTATCACCGGGAGTACTATGAGGCGAGCGTCGAATTCCGAAAGGTGATCACCGAGCCGAGTATCGATATCAAGCTGGATGCGGCGGCTCGACGGGCATTAAACCGCGTGGTTTCTCGACGGAGAATCGGGTTGGGGAACATTCCGCTCATGATGCAGCAGGGCGATCACTTAAGGTATTAGCGGAACGTTCGATTCGCCCCTCCGCGAACGAGGGCATACACCACGCGGTTGGTGAGGTAAGGAGATGAGGATTCAACACAACCATCGAGGTGAGGAAGGATGCGCGCCTCATCACACAGAAAGCGGGGATCGATCACACGAGGCACGTCTTACTACTGAGGAGCTTGTAGTTCCGAGAGGTGTCATCGGTGGCGCGTCCTTCTCGGCAAACACGGCGGTGGCGCGAGCAACTGGGCCAGAAGATCTTGAGAAAGCAGTTCGGACCGTTCACCAGAGCCGATATAATTGGTTTAAGACAACACTTAGCCAGCGAGAAGTGATCCTTCAAGAGGTTAAGAATGATATCGCTGAGGTAGCTGAGAAGTGGGTCGGTGCGGCGCTAGTAGCAAAGCGGATTACGCCGGGGACATCCGCAGAAGCTGAGGAGTGGCTCGCTGGTCCAGTTGCGACGGTCTCGTACGCAAGGAACCTTGCTGAGACCCTCCGGGAGATTAAAGAGCGAGGCGGGCCGCGAGTGCCGGGCGCGGTTTCTACCCTACCAAACGGGCAGGTGTCTGCCACCATTTTCCCTGCTAACATAATTCACCATCTTCTCTTCACCGGATTTACTGGGCGTGTGGTGATGGAGCCTGGGGTCACGGAGGAGAATCTCTCCCGAAATATGGCCGGTGTGTACCAGCGGAGGAGGGACCTCCCCAAAGTTGCTCTCGTGTTGGGCGCCGGAAACGTTTCGTCGATCGCTCCGACTGATGTTCTCCACAAGCTTTTTGTCGAAAACCAAGTGGTTGTGCTGAAGATGAACCCGGTTAACGATTACCTCGGGGAATTTCTTGAGGCAGGGCTCCGTTCACTCATTCGGCGGGGCGTCGTTCGAATTGTCTACGGGGGTGGTGACGTTGGAGAGGCGTTGTGTAAACACCCCTCTATAGACACTATCCACATCACAGGCTCCGATAAAACTCACGACGCCGTTGTTTTCGGGTCAGGCGCGGAGGGACAGAAGCGCAAAGCTCGCGGTGAGAAATTACTCTCTAAGCCCATTACGAGCGAGCTCGGAAATATCAGCCCTGTTATTATCTTCCCCGGTCCATGGAGTAAGAGTGATATCCACTTCCAGGCCCAAAATATCGTTACGAGTATCGTTAACAACGCTGGGTACAACTGTAACGCCACTCGGCTGATCGTCACCCCAAAGGGGTGGGAGAAGCGGAGCGAGCTTCTGGAAGCTGTTAAACGAGAGCTTCAAAAGATCCCTCCGCGAAACGCCTACTACCCCGGAGCGGTCGATCGCTTTCGCGCTTTCGCGGCCGCTCATCCGGAAGCGGAGCGGTGTGGAATCGCGCGCGAGGGCGAGCTCCCGTGGATGTTTATCGGTGATCTCGATCCAAAAAATCACGGAGAGATCTGTTTCTCGCACGAATCGTTTTGCTCCGTTGTGGGCGAGGTTCCGCTCCCCTTTACCGACCTGAAGCAGTATGCGGATGAGGCGGTGAGCTTTGTGAATTCCCGGGTGTGGGGAAGCTTAAACGCCTCAATTATCGTGCACCCACGGAGCGCTGCGCGGAGAGAGGTGCGAGCGTTGATAGATGACGCGGCCTTGAGGCTAAAGGTCGGAACGGTTGGCGTTAATCACTGGGCGGCGGTGAGCTATGCACTAGTCACTCCACCCTGGGGCGCCTTCCCCGGTAATTCTGAGACGGATATCGGATCGGGGAGTGGCTTTGTCCACAACTCCTACATGTTTGATCGACCTCAGAAGACGATATTTGAGGGGCCGTTTCGTGTTTTTCCTAAGCCGGCGTGGTTCGCGTCAAATAGAACCTCGGCGGAGATAGCGAAGAAACTCCTAGAATTCGAGCGTGGGCCTACGTTCGCTAAGCTTCCAAGTATCGTGTGGTCTGCGATGAGGGGGTAATAGTACCGTTCCACCCCTAGAGGTTCTCCAAAATGATGACCCCGATTACGGCGTCCAGCTTCCTATCGCAGGTGAATTGATACTCGTCAGCGGTTCTAGCTGGCCTCAGTTTGGAGGCGTCGTAGACAACGATCGGGATACCCGTCTTGTATGCCTGGTCTCCGAACCCCACATAGTCACTCCACTTATGATCCTTATAGCTATCTATGAGCGATTCCTCTCCATAGGGATCCTTCGCCGCGCGGAGGCAGAATATAGTTTTTTTCGGTTCGCCATCTTTGCTGATTCGGTACGTCCCGGTGGTAAGGACAGCATCGAGCAATGTGGGGTGGATAACCGAAAAACCGAGGTCCTCGCGGTACAAATCAAGGGCCCTGAGATGAGAGACGAGTCGGGCACATTCCCCGGCCGAGCAGAGGTGCGGGGCCATATCGATTCGATGCTCTGGGATCTTGCGCATTGATTCTGGGATCTTGCGCATTGATACCGTCGATAGGTCGACCGGTTGCTGCGCCCCACTTTGTCGGCGTTGAACTGTGTCCTGATCCATAGCGATCCCACTCCTTACAGTCGACAGTCCCTCAAGCTCTCACACGTTCAGGTTAGACCGGGCGCCACTCGCCTTGACCCGCGCCCCTTCCCATATTGTTATAGCGACGATGTGGAAAAAGTTGCCTTTAAGTTGGGCGGAATCTCGGCGTTTTTTGGGGATTTCCCGAAGATATCTCTACCCCTAGGGCGTATCGTTTAGGGTCTTTTGAGGCTTTATCTAGCCTCTTATGACTGCAGTTCCCCTGTTTTTACTGGCTAGGGGTAATAGACCCGTTATACGAAAAAAATCTTATGAACTGCACGCCCACACTGCGCTTCTCTGAAAAGAAGAGGGGCCTTGCTATAGAGGAAAGCTCACTTAATTTTCTGAAAGTCGCCGGGCTTCCAGCTTTTCTGAATCGCAGCTTCGGTTGGACCGTAAAGCCTGATGATAGCGAAGTAGCCCTTGCCAGGCACCGTCGCCAACCAATTGGTGGTATCACCCTCAGGTGCTTGGGGACCGAAGTAGAGATCGGTGCCGCGGTCGTCGTTTTGTCTCAACTTGTCTCGGGAGCCGAGCGAAGGAAACGGCTGTCCGTTGGCGAGTCCCGAAGCGTTTTCAGCTTCGTAAAGTGTCACCGACCAGAAATTAGCCGCTGGGATATTGGCCGGAAGGTTCAAGCGGTAGCGACTGCCGCCGGAAAGGGGTTCTCCTCCGCTATCGGTAAACGCGATCATGTAAGCCGCACCTTTACCCGGGGTTTTCGAGAGCATTCCAGGACTGACCGAGTAGTAATTAGTGAAAAACCAGATGCGTGCATCTAAGTCAAGGTAGCCGCCCGCAACATTCTTCCAGGATAGATCTAGAGTGTTGTTGGGGCTGTGCGGCGTCACGTTATCCAGGGGATTCACCCAACAGCGATCGGGGTAAACCTTTAGGGAGCCCTGGTTCAAAACCTCCTCAAAACCCACGGCGCGGCTCATCTTGTAGGCCGTCCTGGCGGCCCGATCGATGATCTCTCGAGCTCGCGCGTCAGGTGCAAAAGGCCGGCCCTTGATGATACCGATCGAGGCTAACATGCCCAACCAATCAGATTCTGCGAGGTTGGTTCCCTCAGAGTCGACAAGTTCTTTCAACTGTTCAAAGGCACGACCGTCAGCAGAGGGCAGCATATTTACCGGAATCCCCGATGCATCCGGAAATACCATCGGTTTGGCCGTCGCCTTACCGCCCAGCGGGTAGATTTTGGTTTGCTCAATCAGGTCTACCGCTGGTTTTAGATTCCCCGGGTCCCGATAGAAGCTGCGAAGGAAAATAAAGACGTTGTTGGTTCTGGAGCGGTAGACGTAATGACCCTCAGGCACACTCCCTTCGTAGCCTGGTGGTAGAAGCAGAAACTGGCCTCCCTTGCCGGCGTCAGGGCCAGGAAGGCCGACGTCGCCTTGGAAGTTTCCGCCATCGACCGGAATGGGCCGTTGCCAAAAATCGAGCAAAATTCCCTGCAGCATTGGAGGCGCTTCGAACACCAGCGGACCCTCTTTTCCAAGATCAACATAGCTCATCGCGTAGATCACATCGGAGTTTGGCGTAGTCACCAAGGTCTTAGCATCAAGTCTTTTCTTCCAAATCGGAAGGACGTTGTAACCAGTACCAAAAGCTCTCTCCGAGCCTGTCTTCATGCCAAGTGTATTGATCAGTGGAAGCGCCCAAAGGTAGGCCTGCGTTGCTCGCTGGAACAACAACTCCTCTCGCAGCCACTGCGCTGTTTCGTTCGTAGGACGATTTTCAGAGAACGTGGCATTTGCCAGCTCGTCGAAGCGCGAGGGTTGCGCCTGCGCTACTGCGGCGATAGCCGAGCAAGCGATTGTGATAGCAGCAATTTTATGGAAGTTGAGTAATGTCTGCATAAATAGTTTACCTCAGGATTCATTTGCGGTAACGAGGGTAAAGATTTGGTGGCAGGAGGCACTCGTGTTAGTGCCCTAATTCCTTATGAAAAAGGAGATCATTCTTTGATTCTCTCGATGTCTGGCAAAACCCACGACCGGTCGAAATATGCTTGAGTCGGGCCGTAGAGTCGGAAGTAGGAAAACCAGCCTTTGTCAGGCAGGGTTTGGATCCAATTGCTCTCTGATTTGCCGCTGGGGGCGCTGGGGCCGAAGTAGAGGTCTACACTGCCATCAGTATTCTTGACGATATCGTCCCGGGAGGAGCGATCGGGCTGCACTCCGGTATCGACGAAGCAGCGGGTCTCATTGTCATAAACGGTGACGGACCAGAACTGGGCAACTGGAGCGTCTTTGGGGACCTTGAGGTGATAGTTGTGGCTGCCATTGAGCCAGTTGCCTTGGCTATCCTTGGCCGTTTCGAGATAGAGCTGGCCGAAGCCAACGGTGCGACCCATCATACCCGTTGAAACGCCAACGGCCTCGTAAAACCAAGACGAACGCTCATCGAATTGTGTATGATGCTGTGCTTCCTGGCTAGTTTCCTTCAAGAAGAGCGATATGTCCCAATGCTTTCCCGGCCAGACAGTAGCGCCTTCAAAGCGTTTTTCGTAGGCGATGGTGCGGGCCATCAACTCTCCGGCTTGAGCCGCCTCCTCTAGGATCTTCTTTTGTCTCATCGTCGGAGCAAATGGCTTGCCTTTTTCGATGCCCAAAGGTTGAAGCATTCCCAAAACCATTCGATCGCGTTCGTGAACGGGCTCTTCGTTGATGATCTTGGCAAGGCCCTCCCAATAAGCGAGACCGCGCGGTTGTGTACCGCTCCACTTCCGACCGGCCGGCGAGACGTGACGAGTCGGGAGTGGTTTCTCTCTCTGGCTATATGGATAGATTTTTAAACCATCAATGAGGGCTCGTGCCTTTGCTGCATCGGGGTCGAGGGCGCGATGGGCCGACCAGATATTCACAGTGGGTGAACGGAAAACATAATAGCCCTCCGGCTTAATATCAGGATCATCGGGGCCGAGTATGAGATACTTTCCACCTGCCCCCTTGTCCGGCCCGGTTTGCCCGGAATCGGTGATTGGCCGCTGCCAGAAGTCAGTGAAGCCGCCGGCGGTGGGGCCCGCCGGAACCTCGAACACAAGTGGGCCGGTCTCCCTCAGATTGGGAAACGCCATGATGTAAGGTGTTGTAGCGTTGGCGGTGAGAAGGCCGAGTTTATCCTGGAAGGTGAGGTAGTCGACGTAGTCGCATTTTCCAGCACCAAACCTAGTGAGGTGCTCGCTCTGCCACTGCTGCATGGCCATGATCGGCAGTGCCCAGAGATAGGCCTGACAGGCGCGCTGGTAGTCGATATCGTCGAAAACTTTCTGGACGGTAGCATCGGTGGGGTAACCGTTCTCCACTTCTAGCTTGCCGAGTCGGGTTTCGACACTCCCCGTAGTTGGCAGGATCTGCGCGTGGAGGGCAGCGCATGAGAAGACATTGAGGAGTGCTGCCGTGATGAGAATTCTTCTGTTGCTCGTATTCATGCGTGTAGCTCTTCTGTTTCGTTGGTCGAATAAAAGACCTTATGTTGGGTAATATACCGCTGAGCAGATCCGCGGACCCCCCCCAAAAAAAAAGTATAATTCTAAGCGCCAGTATGGCTGATTTCATCACGCTCCGGCAAAGCTGAAATTGCTCCATTCCCCGATATTTTGAAATATTCACCAAACATATAAAGACTAGTAGTGGGAGCGAGATCCAGACTGACGAGGGGCCACCTGCTCTCACTCCTCTCTTTATGGCCAGAGCACGATCAGTTCTTAAGTTGCCTTACAAACTCGCTCTCCATGTGTGAGCTTGAGATTATAAAGTCAGCGGATGCTCGATTACACGCGATCGGGATCTCGTAAAGAGCGGCGATGCGCAAAAGCGCCTTTACGTCGGGATCGTGGGGTTGAGAGGTGAGGGGATCCCAGAAGAAGATGAGAACGTCCATCCTCTCCTCGACGATCATGGCACCGATCTGTTGGTCACCACCGAGTGGTCCTGAAACGGTCTTTGTCACAGGGAGCCCGATCTCAGATTCGATCATGGAGCCCGTTGTGCCGGTGCCGAAAAGGGAGTGGTTCGCGAGAATCGCCCGGTGCTTTTTTACCCACGCGCACATCTCCTGCTTTTTTGCGTCGTGGGCGACAAGCGCTATTCGTTTCTTTGGTGGAAGGGGAGGGAGTGGGTGATCGAAGGTGATTCTACTCATACCGAAAATCCTCTAGGCGAGTCTCTCCGAGAGTAAACCGCGTGAACCGCTACGGCTACCGACTTTTTAGTGGCTCTCTGGGGCGCTTGTGTTGGCGGCGAGGATCGCGGCCACCGCCGCAAGCTCAGAGCGGAGAACGTTAGGACCGAGGGAGGCGGCGAGGTATCCATTCGACTTTAGAATTTCAAGCTCCTCAGGGGTTAGATCTCCCTCAGGACCGATCACGATGGCGCCGTGGTCTCCCGGTCGTAGGTCACTGCACACCGTGCCAATCGGCGCCGCGTCTTCCTCCAGAGAGCAGCAGATCTTGACCGTAGCGGTGGGGACGAGGGAGAGAGCCTCAGATAGGCTTGTTGCCACCGAGACCCTCGGAGGGGATCGTTGTTTGCTCTGTTGGGCCGCGGCTAACGCGACTTTGGATAGGCGAATCTCCTTAGCCTCCACGTCCTCAGCGCTTCTCACTCTGACAACACTCCGCTCCGCTTGCCAGAAAATTATATCGGAGCATCCAAGCTCTGTGGCCCAGTCGCACACCTGTTCATTTTTTTGGCCTTTGCAGAGGGCAAAGAGGAGTGAGAGGGACACCGTCCTCGGCGCGCCAGGTAGCTGTTCGAGTATTGAGAGCGTGACCGCTTCAGAGCTTGAGGCGACCGAGGCTTTGAAAACGGTAGAGTTTTCGCGATCACCTACTTCCAGGGGTGATCCTACGGCTAGGCGCAGTACATCTCGTAGGTAGTGGCTATCAGCGGGGGAGAGGGAGATTGTCGAGTTGGACTCTATGGCACCCCGACCGGGCACGGCCTCAACGAAGAGCCGAGGTCCTTTGCCGTCACGAGGTGCCATAGGATGGAGAGATTGCTACTTCTTGCGAAGGCCCATCTGATCGAGGCGCGAAGCGAGGTAGGCGACCTTGTCGTATCCTACGATCCGCTCTCCGCTCTCAAACACGAATGTCGGAGTATCGAAAACGCCGAGCTTTCGTCCGCGCTTGTAAATACCCTTCACGCGCTCACGGGTGTCAGATGACGAGACCTTGCTCAAGAAATCCCCGAGGTCGATATCGAGATCATCGCAAAGCTCGTTCATGAACGAGTCCTCGTTCGGATTCTCACCGAGACCCCACCACTTGTTGAACACCTTGATGTTGTACTCAAGGAGAACTCCCATGTCGTTAGCAATCAAGGCGCCACGAGTGAGGCGTCCTGGATCGTGCTCTACCTCGGGCCAATTCTCTGGATATACCAGGGAGAGACCACGCTCTTGAGCGATCCGCTTTGTGTCCTCAAAGAGGTAGGAGAGTTTGTCGGGAAGTACTCCTGTCTGTGGTACCGGTTGTCCCGAGGCTTTAGCCGAGAACGGCTGCCAAAGGAGCTCCACATCGTACTTCTCTTGAATCTCGTAAACAGGGTCGAGCGCCAGATAAGAGTATGGGCTCTGGAATGAATAGAAGACCTCTACATTGACCGTCATAAGCTTACTTTACCAAACAAACACGTCATGAATTCAGCACGCTGCTGTGAGTTTTTCACCATTCACCCGTTTCCGGGATGAACGCAGAGTGCATCAACACCTACGACGGGGTACACCCCGCTACCAGTTCATGTGTTAGGAAGCTTGAGAAGGGGCAGTGCGCGCACGCCGACCCCTTTCAGGCGCATCGGCACGGCTGGCAGCCCTTGTGGTGTAGACCATCGAAACTGCCCTAGAAGGTAGTCGTATTTTCGCTGGTTTGCAAGGACATCTTGGCGGTTTCACCGGTTAATTCTAGTCGAGTCACCTAACCCGCTGAGGGCGTAGCCAGATGGGGCTGTATACGATAGAGTGAATCTCTTCATAGACTTAGGTGTCTTTACGACGCTGAGGTAGTGAAAAAAGCCACAAAAACCCGCGGAGTCCTAGGAGCCTCAGGGAGAGAGAGTGTGTGGCGCGCAAAGGTTTGTCGCTTGGGCACAGAACGTAAACGAAATGGAATAGATCACCTTCTGCCGAGCGGCGCGGAGAGCGCTCGTCCACTCGTTTGCATCGAGATTAATCCGCCGCGGGGCACCGATATTGAGAGTGTCATTCAGCGATATGCTGGCGTTCAAGGAATAGATTTCGTCAACGTCACCGATAGCGCTCTCGCGAAGATGAAGTTCTCAGCGCTCACCTTCGCTTCAATCATTAAGCAGCGGCTAGGGCTTGAGCCTTTGGTCAATCTCTCGTGCAGAGATCGCAACGTGATTGCGCTGCAATCTGAGCTCTTGGGCGCGTGGGCAGTGGGCGTGCGATCGGTCGTCGCTCTGACCGGAGACGCGGTGACGGTGGGAGACCTCCCTGAGGCGAAAGGGGTCTTTGAGGTCAACTCCGTCGGATTGCTTAGTATCATTTCAACTCTCAATGGAGGGAGAGATCTCGCTGGCACCGAGCTTAAAGGGGCTCCTTCCTATACACCCGGAGTTGTGGTCAACCCGAACGCGCGCAACACCTCGGCCGAGCTTAAGCGTTTGGCGAGAAAAAGAGAGGCTGGAGCCGTATACGCGTTGAGTCAGCCAGTCTTCGATCCTGAGCAGGCGTACGCGTTTTTTCAGGGCGCGGCTGAGATCGGGATCGATATGTTTGTGGGGCTCCTGCCCTTTAAGACAGCCCAGTCGTTTGAGGGGATCTCAAAGGTTCCCGGCATAAGGATCCCAGAGTCAGTGGTTCAGAGGGTGATGTCGGTTCCCCCAGAGCGTGTTGCCGACACCTCCTTTGACGTAGCGATGGAGGTCGCCGAGCGCTCGAAGCCCTTTGTGCGAGGTTTCCATGTGGTGAGTGGCGGCTCTCCTTTACTTGCTCTAGATTTGTGTAAAAAGATCGTTGGTTGGATTGAAGGGAAATAGGGAAGGCGAGAGATATGAAGCGACGAGAAGAGATGACCTTTCTTGAGAAGATTTATGTTGTCGAGATATTTAAGGGGCTCACCATCACATACGGAAAGCTTCTAAAGAATCTTTGGCTCCACGTGTTACGCGCCCTTGGTTGCAAGACGAGCGAGGCTCCTGGGGTCGCGATTCAGTATCCAAACCAACGTCGAGCCTACCCTCCCCGCTATCGAGGACGTCACCGGTTAACCTTGTATGAGAATGGTGATGTGAAGTGCACCTCGTGTTTCCTCTGCGCCACCGCCTGTCCAGCTCGTTGTATCTACATTGAGGCGTGTGAGCACGAGGACCCGAATGTGGAGAAGTTCCCAAAGCGTTACGAGATCGATACTCTGTTGTGCATCTACTGCGGCTACTGTGTTGAAGCGTGCCCAGTTGACGCCATCCGTATGGATACGGGACTGCACCCTGAGGTGTACCCCGCTGATCCGCGCCTCTTTATCGAGGACAAGGAGACCCTGATGGAGCGCTCACGAATCCTTGAGGATTACGGCCCTGAGCGTCTCTACGATATGCACATGAAGAGGATGCAGGAGCTCGAGAAGGTGATCCTGTAGAGCACCAAAGTCTTATTTGCCAGAGAATCCAAGGGATGAACGACGCGGGTTTCGCTACGTGTAAGAGAGCAACCTCTCGAGTGGCAATCGTCGCGTTATTTCTAACGCTTCCGAGGGTCTTGTTCGCTCAAACGGTCACCGTTCCGGCTGGTATTGGACCACTCCCTGACTTGCAGGGGGGAGCTAAAGTTGGGGCTGTCGTAACGAAGGGGCACATCGATACGTATCGCTCCCTCGTGCCCCCAGAGGTAGCGGCCCTCGTTGATGAGGGAGATTTCGCCTTTGAGGCGGTGGCGCGACCGCGGACCGTTGAGATCTTTGGCGCTGGGTCCGTCGGTGTCGCCAGCTCGGTGTCAATCGATCAAAAGGGTCTCCTCTCTCCTCAACCTGAATCCGTTGAGGGGCCACTCTTCTCGGTGGCTTCCGCTGAGGTGGCAGATGGAGACTCTAAAGACCTGGCGTACAAGATCCTCTGGAATACAACTACTCACCAATGGCGGCAGCGGTCCCTAGTCGGGAGCGTTTCCCTTCTCGCTTTCAACGAGGCAACGGACGAGGGGCGCCGCGTCGATTTCAGTGTTAGCCGTATCTATCCAGCGGCCCTGGGGCAATCGCCAGGAACCCTCAAGCCGATGTTTCGCGAGAAGATCTCCGCGGTGGCTCCGTCGGCTTTGTCCGGTCTGACGTGGCTTACACTAAGGTTCTTAGGGGCCGATACTGACTACCTTTGGGCGGCATCACCGATAACGGGGGAGGTTCGGCAGATGACGGGGAGTAATCGAGCCGATCCATTCTTCTCGGGAGCGTTTGCCCCTGATGATCTCTTCGTATGGTCTGGCAAGGTAGAGCTGGTTGAGCCCTCTCGGGTTGCGTTGATGCCGATGCTCGTGCCGGTAATTGAGGGCACCCCCATGCCGCAGATCGTACATGACGGCGTCTGTTCAAGTACTGATTTCTCAAAGACATCGCCGATCGATCTCAATCTCTCTTCCAAGCGTTTTGAGGGGTATCCGGCGTGGGTGCCGAGCAACTCACGTATGGCGCTCCGTAATGTCTGGCGCGTTGATGTATTGTCGCGCGATCCCTTCTCCCGCGACGCCAAGCAGTCCATCTACGTAGACGCGGAGACCTCGTTGCCCGTGTATCGAGTTGTGTGGCGAGGGGATGGAAATATTCAAAAGATCGTTATCGGGATGCTTGGAAGTCTAGGAGGAGAGAGAGGGGGCACCCCTGGGTGGCGAGGGGAGGTAGTTGTGACCCCGTCCTCATCATCGGTCGCCGTTGTGTCGCTCCATAAACTCGAGGTGTGCTCGCGGATTATACCGGGGCGGGGTCTCCTTGACTTTGATCCGAGCCACATCGGCTCTCCGTCTACCAAGAAGCCCCGCTCAAAAGCTCCTCCAAAAGTGACTCCGGCGGTCGACCCAGAGCCTGTCGACGAATAATGTAGGAGCGTCTGTATGGATGTTGGTTGCGGGGTAAAGCAGGGTAGCGATGGGTTTACCTACTATACGCTATCGCACGCGTCGGGAAGTCAGGTGGTCGTAACCGACTACGGAGCTCACATCCTCTCCTGGCGCGACACAAGGGGAGTTGAGCGCCTCTTCCTCAGCGAGAAGGCCGTGTTCGCTCGGGGGAAGCCGATCCGAGGAGGTATCCCTCTCGTTTTTCCTCAGTTTGGGAAGGGTGAACTTCCCTCGCACGGTTTCGCGCGCATCTCGACGTGGAATTTTGTAGGGAGTGTAATCGAGCAAAGTGGCGCGATTACAGCGACCTTCTCCTTGGAGTGGAGAGGAGGGGCCGACTCGATGTGGCGACACGCGTGCGAGCTGAAACTTGAGGTGTGCCTCTCTCATGAGCTAACGATCACGATGAAGGTAAAGAACCAAGGGGATACTCCTTTCTCATTTTTCTCAGCTCTCCACACATATTACCGAGTGTCTGAGGTGTCAAAGGTAGGGGTCGAGGGGCTATCTGGTTGTGACTATCTCGACTTTTTGAAGGGGCACGCGCGCGCGAGAGAGGAGCGAGCTCTTGTTCGGTGTGATGCCGCTACCGATAGAGTGTACGTTGGCTCACCAGATACCTTGGCGCTCGATGAGAGTGATACCCGAGTCGTGATTGAGAAGGGTGGGCTGGCTGATACCGTTGTCTGGAACCCGTGGCTGGAGGGTGCCCAGACGATATCTGACCTTAGTCAGGAGGAGTACTCGCGGTTTATCTGTGTTGAGTCTGGCAACGTGGTTCACCCTGTCCTACTACGGCAAGGTGAAGAGCACGTTAGTCGTCAAACGCTTCGCGCGGAGCTAAAGCGACCTACTTAACGCGACGGAGATGCGTAGCGGTTTTCCGCGGGCGATTCGTCATGTGAGGGGGAGGAACACTCTCATAATCACTTCGAGTGATCGAGCGACGTTCGTCCCGCTGCGCGAGAAACATCGTCAGGATCTCATCTGGAGCTGATTCAGCCCACACATACTCCTGGCCACGAATCGATGAAGCTCCCCAGATACATGCCCAGGGGAGTACGCAGGTAAAGTAACTAGGTCCAAAAAGCAGTTCAGCAATCACTCCACTCTCAGCCACGGAGAGAGCGCCTTTAAAGAATCGACTGAGACGGAGGGTCACGGTTCGGCTCTCCATGAGGTGCTCAGGCAGAACAACTCCTGGTGTCTCTGGGTTGATGTGCACGAGTACCTGCTCATCGTTAAGGAGTCGCTCGATCGTGGTTTTCTGATCGGCTGGAGCGTTCTTATCCGGGGTCATCATGGGTGAGTGTCCTTGAAAGTGTCCCATTCCGTGGAGGCTTAATCCGTATTCACTACGATGTGAGGGAGGACGGGTCGGCGATGTGCCCTCAAGCCGCGCCTTGCGTACGACGAAGACCCGATCCAACAGCCTGTGCTTCACCCCTTATAGATGCGAGGTTTACTGAATGAGCTTCGATTGATTAAAAGGGGGTAATTCTGTAGCGGTGTCAGGGGGCTACGCGAGGGGAGCTCTCTCAGGTAATGGGGCTTTCCCCAAAGTTCGGGTCATCTCGCCCTAAAAGAGTATGGCTTTGCGCGATGTAGCGGCGCGCGCCATGGAAGCGCGAATAGATATATGAGGGAATCCCCTTCGGAAGTTTTTTAAGAGGAGTATCAGTTTCTCGTCACCGCGATAAATGAGAACATGCGCCAGCGGATAGTGAGATGTAAAAAGTTAAGCACCTGAGTATGAGCGCTAACAGCGAGAGCACCAAAATATCCCTTGTCGTATTCATAACGCTCCTTGGCTTGATCCTTACTCTCCCGTGGCTTGATAGGCCATTTTACTCCCGAGGGGAGCCGCGTGAGGCCCTTGTCGCGCAGTCCATGCTGGCGACGGGGAACTGGATATCGCCCCCCGCCTACAATGGGGCTGTTCCATCGAAGCCACCATTCTCCCACTGGCTTATAGGTGTAAGCTCCCTTCCTGGCGGTGAGGTAACTGAAGTTACCTCGCGACTACCTTCCGCTCTCGCGTTTGTGATCTTTAATGTATATTTCCTCTCCTTTCTTCTCAAACGGGTGTCGACGCAAAATGCGCTCTTCGCGGTTCTGATCCTAGTTAGCTCCGCCGAGTGGTTTAGAGCGGCCGTTAGTTGTCGCGTCGATACGATCTTAAGCGCAAGCCTCGCGGGCGCTTTGCTCTCGCTCTATTCATGGAGGGAGCGGGGGAGGAGAGGGTTTCCACTCCTTAGCGCCTCGCTGATCGCCTGCGCGGGGCTGACGAAGGGGCCGATCGGCATCGCTCTCCCGCTCGGCATCTTCTCTTTATTTGAGCTCGTGGAGGGGGAGAGGAGTGTTCGTAATCTCGCGCGCGTAATAGCTCGGGCGCTCATAATCGCCGCGCCGGTGATTGTGGTTGTGTCGCTGTGGTACATCGCGGGATACGCGCAGAGGGGCGACGTGTTTTTGGATAAGATCTGGTACGAGAATGTGGCTCGTCTAACGAGCTCTATGGAGGATGAGCCGCACAAGCACTCCGTTTTTTATCTCATCGGCATGCTCTTCTTGGGGCTTCTGCCGTGGGCGCTCGTTTGGGGCGCCGCCTCTGTAGGGGGGCTTAGTCAGGCCCGAGCATCAATCAAGGCTCTCCCCTCGTGGTGGCGGGAGAGTTCAGAGCTTCATCGGTTCGCCGCCCTCTCGGCCGGGATGATCTTTCTCTTCTTCTGCGTCCCATCGAGCAAGCGGAGTGTTTACCTCTTACCGGCGTATCCTTTTATAGCTCTCGTGGCCGCTGAGCTACTTGAGAAGTGGAGGAGCGCCTCGGGACGATTCCTGACTACGCTCTCATCGGTTCTAACGGGTGTTAGTTTAACGCTTGTCGCGGCTACGGTGTGTGTTCTCATATACCCCGCGACTCCAAAGCTTGAGCTCTTCTCCAGAGCTTTTTGGGGGAGCCTCTCCCCCCTTCGGCTCTTCGGTGGGCTCGCCTTGGTGGGGTCAATTTTTCGATTCCGAAAACTCTCCGCGCTCCGAGATCCTGTAGCGCGCCTCGCTTGTTCGATGGTCGCCGCTATCGCGCTCCTTAGCTTCTTTGTGATAGAGCCCGTTCTCTATCAGATCTCACCCAAAGGGTGGCTCGCCTCAAAAGCGTTTACCTCTTCCGTTGATATTTCGTCTCGGGAGAGGTTGTATTCCTTCGGTTCGGAGGCTTACGCGAGTAGCTTCTACCTCAAAAAGCCCTTTTACGTAGTGACCTCTCGCCCCGAGAGCGGGGCCCTCGTTTTTCTTGAGCGGCGAAACCTTGAGCGGTTTCGTAGTGAGATCGCTCCCGATGCCGTAGAGGTAGCTCGATTTAATTCAGGCCTTGAGGGGGAGAAGAAGGGCCTCTTAGTGGTGAAACTCCCCTAAGACAAAACGAAAGGGGCCCCCGCATCTCTGCGGGAGCCCCCTCGTTGTGAATCACTCGGAGTGATTCAAGCGTCGCGCCCGGTGGCGCGTTGAGCTAGTTGTTTACCAGCTAGACTTCGTAAGTCCTGGGATCAGTCCACGGTGAGCCATCTCACGGAAGGTGATACGGCTGATCATAAACTTTCTGTAGATACCACGTGAGCGACCAGTCATCTGGCAACGGTTGCGAATTCGCTCCTTTGCTCCATTGCGTGGCAAGGATTGAAGCTTCATGCGAGCTTTGTAGCGATCCTCCTCAGAGAGTTTAGGATCGATAGCCTTGGCTCGGAGCTCAGCCCGAATAGGGGACTGATGCTTAGCCATCTTGATACGCTTTTGATTTCGAAGTACCGAGCTTTTCTTTGCCATACTAACTGTCTTTACTACCTACTATTCCTCACGACCGTCTCGGTCCAAGTGAGGCAAAAATATAAGCCTTAGCGCCCACCACATCGAGCTCTCTAAAGCCGCCGAAGGATATCACAACCTTAGGAGGTGTCTATAGTTCCTAACCCATTGATTTTACCCTATTCCCTTATCCCTAGCCACCGCCCGTACCGGAATAAGTAAGAGTGTCGCGAAGATAATAAGCGCCGCGCTTATCCAGCTCAGGGCATGAATAGAGACTACCTCAAGCAACATAAAAGCGGTGATCGGAGCCAGGAGCCCTCGGATGCCCGTAAAGAAAGTGTGCACCGCCATGTAGTCAGCGACCCGCTCCTCCGGAGCGAACTTTGTGACCCACAGGTTCCACGCGACATCACCACCGGAGGTGCTAAAGCCAAAGACAAGGGCCGAAAAGGCGAGGGCCACCCAGTTGGATGTCATAAAAAAGCCGACGATGCCAACCATGAAAGATATATTGAGCGCCATTCGAAGAGAGAAGAAGTTGATCGTGTCGAACAACTTCCCCCAAATATACGTTCCGGCCAGTCGAGCTACGTTTGGTAGTACTGAGACGAAGAGGGCTATCTCCATCTCTGATAGACGTAGTCCATAGGTTGGATTCGCCAGGTACTCAACTCTAAGGGGCACCATCATCAAATTTCCAAAGCCTAGAAAAGTCCACGAGATGGTTGTGTTGCGGAGTACGTCATCGGTTACGAGGTAGCGAAAACAAGAGAAGAGGGGAGCGGGTGGCGTGCTCGCGTTCTCTCCCGGTATTTGTCCGATGAGGTGTGACGCGGCGGCGAGAGATAAACCAAACGTAATCATCAGGAGATAGTAAAGCTCGATTCGGCCCGTAAGGAGCCAACCAGCGAGGGCGCCAAAGAGAACGCTCGTTCCGATCCGAATCGCCTGATTCTGGGCGAAGAGCTGCCCCCGGCGCGAGGCGGGGTAGTTGTTGTTGAAAATCGAGGTGGTGAGGGGCGTAGCCGTCGCGGGTAGAAGTATGCCGAGGGTCGTAAAGACCACAAAGAGGAGGGGATCGGAGGTGATCGCCGCTCCAAAGAAGGAGAGGGAGGAGAGCGCTACGAGGAGGGAGAGAATTTTGGGCGAGGACCACCGAAGTTGTCGAGATAAGAAGAGGAGGATCGGCGAAAAGAGGAGCCCACCTTGGGACGCCGCCGCCACTATCGATTTGTCTACTCCGTTACCGTGAAACCACCGCACTAAGATCATCAGAAGAAAGGTTGGGTAGCTCTCAAAGATGCCCATGGCGATCGCCCGATACCTTTCAAGATATACGGTGCGATCGGTTACTTCGGATGGAGAGAGATGAGTTGTCATCGAGAGGTTGATATAATAGTGTCCGGTTTCCATTAACCTCGCAACCTTTCGTTCGGCGCCCCTCGAATGACACCTCCTCGCTCTCGAAACGATTTAATCGCTACCCTTCGCCGCTATCGCTTATGCTCTCCCGAGAGGGGCGAAGTGGCTGATCAAATAATCACCTTCGTTGAGGACACGCCCGAGTGCGCCGAGCGTGCCCATCCCCGAGGTCATCTAACGGGCTCCGGATGGGTTCTTAATCGGGGGTGGGATAAGGCGCTTCTCCTTCATCATAAAAAACTCGAGAAGTGGCTCCAGCTCGGGGGGCACGCGGATGGCGAGTTTGATCTTCTCGGGGTAGCTCTTCGCGAGGTTTGTGAAGAGAGTGGGCTATCGCACGTTGTGCCACTCTCTCCCGAGGTGTTCGACATCGATATTCATAGCATACCCCCTGTAAACGGGGTGCCGGCACACCTGCATTTCGACATTCGATTTCTTCTCACCGCTGACGAGGAGGAGCCGATCACCAGTAATCACGAGTCAAAGGGAGTTCTCTGGGTTCCTCTCTCAGAGGTGGCCGCGTACACGAGTGAGGAGTCCGTTTTGCGGATGGTGAGGCTCACCGCGAAGTGGAGAGAGAGATACGCGTAAGGGATTATCCCAAAAACGCTCTTAGCTTATCGATCTCAGAGCGCGCTCCCTCAAGGCTCTCTAACGCCGGAGTCTCTAGGATAAAGGGGATGTGCGAGAGCTTTTTGTGCGTAAACAATCTCTTCAGAGCCTCAGTGCCGATTAAACCCTCGCCGATATTTTCGTGCCGATCCTTACGGCTCTCGAGGGCCGTTTTGCTATCGTTGAGGTGGATCGACCAAACCTTATCAAGTCCGAGCGTCTCCTCTACATTTGAAATAACGTCCTCAAGGTGGTTCTGAAAATCATACCCACTCGCCCACATGTGTTGCGTATCGAGCCCGAAGCCTACATTCTCTTTTCTCTCAAGTTGGGAGTGGATGAGGGCGAGCTCCTCCACTTTATCTCCGATAACGGCGCCCGCCCCCGCGGCTACCTCAAGAATGAGGCGCGCGCCCGCGGGAGCTCTCTCCATTACATAGTTTAGACCCGATACCACCCGATCATATCCGACAGCCTCGTCCTCCTGATCTTTCATGCTGCCGACGTGAAAAATAACACCACTACCACCAATGCGAGCGTTTAAGTCGAGGTAATTAATGAGGGAGGTTTTAGCGAAGTGAAACTTCTGGTTGTCTGGCGTCGCCATATTGATGAGATAGATGGCGTGAAAGAAGATCTTCTCAAGGCACGTTCCTTCGCGAGCCTCGTTGCACGCGTCCTCTACACCAGCGGCAAATGGAGTGGTGTTCCACCGTTGGGGAGGAGATGGGTGAACCTGAATGGTGTTAATACCGAGTTCAACGGCGGCATGAACCGCGTTTTTAAGGCCACCGGCGGCGGAAACGTGAGCTCCAAAATATCTCTTCATACTTTTTCTCCGAGGGGATGGTGCAAGCCATCTCCTCTAACGCTTTGTAATATCGTGGTTGTGGCCCTGAAGGACTCGCTAAAGAACACGAAGCCGCGCGGAAGAAGCCAACCGCGCCCGTTCCACGCTTCTAGCCCGATATCCCTCACAGCGCTAAAAATCAACCTTGAGAGTTTTCACGGGCCACCCTTAAATCTCAGTTGAGAAGTCGCAGTTTGGAGGGGATACTTACCGTATGAAGAGCTTATTGTCGAGGCAACCGCTCATGCGAACCGCGCTCCCTTTTATTCTTGTTGGAGGTGTCCTTGGTTGGGGGATCGCGTGGGTAATCGGGACGCCATCAGGGCGTGACCAGACACCTCGTATCGCGCCCCCTGCTGTTTCGCTCGCCTGCGATCCTAACGAGCTTTCGCAAGCGAGAGAGAGGGTCGCTCGTTTGGAGTCAGAGCTCCGACTAAATCAAAAACCTCAAGGTGAAGAGCCCCCCAAGGATACCGCCGGTAAGGAGGTTTTGAGTGATCCAAGCGTACAGCTCCCTGAATCCCCCGACCAGGAGACGCAAGACGCCGCTGAGGCGATTCGGTGGCGCATCTCGGCGATCGAAAAATTCGTGCCCCTCAGTGAGGCGCAACGTGAGCGGTTGCGGGAGAAGTACGAGCGTGAGGGGGCGGCTACAGAGAGCGGGGAAGATGTATCAACCGAATCCCTTGAGCAGATCCTAGGGGAAGAGGGCGCGGCTTACTATCGGGGGCAGGTTCAAGCGGCCTTTAAGCGGGTGCGAGATGAGGAGGTAGATCGTGAAGTGGTATGGCTCTCCCGAAAGCTCGCGCTCTCGGCGGAGCAGGAGAGGGGATTACAGGGTGTGTTGGCGCGGGTCGAGGAGCAGCTCTCAGGGGAGCGCTCTCATAGCGAGGCGTCCCGCTCTCCTGGGGAGCGAGTCAAGGCGATGATCGCTGATAACCGGCGACGCAACGAGCTCAAAAACCAAGAGCTGCGGCGAATTCTGACCCCCGACCAGTATCAAGCCTATTCTCGAATGGAAGCTGAATCAGCGGCCTCAGATGTGGAGATCTTCCATGAGGCGCCAAGCGCTTCGACCACTCCGGGTAACTAGGACGCACGTCCGGACGCTTTTTCCCCTCCGCTGTCTTCTACGGGATCCAGATCATGCGCCGAACGGACCACAGACGGGTACGCTTCGCCCTTATCTCATGTGCTAGTGGGAAAGTATCACTACCACAGATCTGTAGGCGCTCGGTATGCTCTCCATGGTCAGTCAGAATCGTTCTCACGATGGTTTAGTTGGCGAGGTCGCTAGGGGAGGTGTCTCCCTCATCGAAGAGATCGAAGCCGAGTGGCGCGCGTTAGCTCACACTAGTGAGCAGCGAGAGCCTTTTCTCCAGCCCGAGTGGTTTAGAGCTTTCGCGACCGCGTTCCAAGCGAAGAGTGAGCTAGTGCTTGTAACCGCGAGAGACAATGGCGCCCTTAAGGGGTTGCTCCCTCTTTTCTCTACGAGAACCTGCTTCAAAGGGCTTCCGGGGCGGACGTTGCGTAGTCTATCTGGGAAGCACTCCGTTCGCTTCGACCTAATCTCAGCGCTTGATCGGAGCCGGGATGTGAGTGAGGTGGTATGGCGCACTCTCCGGGATACTCGCGGATGGGACGTCATTGAAGCTCTTGATGTTCCCGAGGACGGTATGATGGAGGGGCTCCTCTCTCACGCCAAAGGTGATGGATATCTGGTCGCGCGGTGGGCCACTAACTCAACGCCCTACCTTGAGCTTCCGGACGGGGGAGGCGATCCTTTTGCGCATTGTCCTACCCGACACAAACGAACGCGCGCTCGGTTAAAGAGTTACTTGGATAAGCTTAAAAGTCGCGGGGAGGTCAGGCTTGAGGTCGTAACACGCTCGCCTGAGGAGGCTCTTCGCCGATTTATTGAGCTCGAGGCGAGGGGATGGAAGGGGAAGAGCGGCGGAGCGATCGGATGTGGCGCTGAGCGTGTCAGGTTTTATGAGGAGTGTGTTACCGAGGCTGCTCTCAAAGGGTATCTCCGATTCTACACGCTCTGGGTTTCGAATACGCCGGTCGCCATGGAGTTGGGGCTCGTCATGGGCGGAACCTACTCCGCGCCTAAATGCGCCTACGACGAGCGTTATGCCAACTGCTCTCCGGGGCACCTTCTGACCCGCTTTATCATCGAGGACATCTTTCGAATTGGGCTCAAACGATACGATTTCTTGGGGCCACGAGCGCGCCACAAAACGGTGTGGGCGGGGGAGATCCGGCAGCACTACAACATCTATATTTTTAAGCCCTCCTATACGGGCCGACTCCATCACGCCCTCGTTACCCAATTCGCGCCCGTTATGAGGCGGGTGAGCCACAAGTTTTGGGGTAGCGCGCAGGCCGTTCACGTTTAGGGAGGTTATCAGGAGATTCAGGAGTCAATCCGCTCTGGTATCTTGTGAGTTGAATTATCACGGTTTGATGATGATAACGTGGCAGCTTGGGTGTTAGGTACTCTAATCACGAAACGGGTATGTGGTGAGGAGTGATCCAGTGAGAGGTTGCCTCCATGATCGGTCATAATATTACTGGAGATGCTGAGGCCTAAACCCGTTCCCTTGCCGGTTGGTTTGGTGGTAAAAAATGGGGTCATTATCTTCCTAGCCACGTCGGAGGGTATGCCCGTCCCGGAATCAGTCACGGAGATATCAAAATAAGCCCCTGCCTCTTTCACTTCGATTCGTATCCACCGTTCGGCAAGCTCACTGATCGCGTCGTAGGAATTGTTCAGGAGATTGAGGATCACTTGGGAGATCTGCGACCTCCTACACTCGATCGACCAGTCGACAGGAAAGGGAGAGATGGTAACTCTGACATCTCTACTCATCAGACGACTGTGGCAGAGATCGAGGGTTTCATCGATGAGCGCCTTTAGTTTCGTCGATTGAAAGGGGTCACTCGCCGCGTCTCTCGAGAAGTCTTTTAAGCCTGAGACGATATGAGCCATGCGTTGAACGCACGTCTCTATTTTGGTTAGTTGATTCGCTAATAGCTCGCTGGTAAGCGTGCCCCCTTGGGCGGTTCGCTTAAGGAGATGGCTAATAAGAGTGAGGGTGTGTAGTGGATTATTAATCTCGTGAGCCACCCCCGCGGCGATCTCGCCGAGGGTAGCCATCTTCCCCGCATGAGCTATAGCGGCGAGCTGTTGTTTCTCTCTCGCGGCCGCGCGTTGTCTTGAGATCGCTGAGCCCAGCTGTAATGTTAATAGTTCAAAGAAGCGCCTGATGTTTTGTGAGGGGGCGGAGGTGTTGCGGGTAAAAAACTCAAGTGTCGCGACGGGCTCATCCTCAACGAGTATCGGACCGGCGACCATCATGAGAGTGATGCCAGGAGGGATCGCCCCCTTTCGTAGGAAACAGCCTTCCGCTCCGGCGTCAATCGTTAGCTCAATCTTTTTGGTTTGAAGGATCCTCCCGGGTAGCCCCTCGCCCTCTCCAAAGCTTATCTGACGAGTAGCGGTTTCGAAGTTCTTAAAGAGATCGGGTTCTCTGCACTCCCATAGCCCCGATGAGATCAATCTCTGAGGAGTTGATCCAGAGAGAACAAAGACGTGACCGATGTCCCATTTTAGGGCTCTACAAACACTCGTGAGCGTTGAATAGTATACATCAAACTCACGCTCGCACGCCTGAGTCTCTAGCGCAATCGTGTAAAGGAGCCTGGAGAGTCGTATCTCCCACTTAAGATTTGCGCGGGCCCGACTGGTTCTCTTACGCCACATGGAGCATATCCCAAAAATATTCGATGCGCGCGTAGAGCCGAATCGCGCTTAGAATGGGTAATTGCTGTTGCCAATTAATCCCTCACGCACAGTGGCTTTTGTCTATTAGTGGTGGAGCCTCAGTGATAGGGATCCACAGTAACGGTAGCAACGCCCCTCGCCAGCTCACTATGAGTCCAGCGGCCCATACCCTCATCTATGGGGCGCAGTGAATCAGGAATTCGCTCAAAGAGCCAGGGGCACCGGAGCGGCGATGTTCGAATTCAGTCTAAGGCATGATCAAAATCACGCGCCCTCATAGAATGAGAGGATGCACAAGAGTAAACCTTTCAGTACCTTCGATGCTAGGTTGTGAGGTCAAGTGAAGGGATCATGTCGCTCGCTTCCATCAAAAGCTGATTCTTTTGAGGGATCCGCAGGGTGAGCTACTGCTGAGTGTTGCACTGAAAAAAGGGCTCGAATCGGAAGTTTTCTTGAATACCCCCCGTGTTTGTGATTACCGGGAGATCGATTCAGCTGAATACCTGTAACGGAGAAGATATCTCGTATGCCCAGGCATTGAACTATATAAAGTGCAGAAGCCTCTCTAGGGAAGGCCGGCAAAATCCCTCCCTGCTACGAATTTCTCGCGACGGGTAGGTTTTGCCGGCCTTCCCTAGTGTATCGGATGCTGAGGCGATTGTGCCTGCAAGATGCTCTCAACCCTCGCTAACTCAACCGGTTTGGTAAGGTGTTCATCGAAGCCCGCCTCTTTAGTTTTTTGTTTGGTTTCGACTGTACCCCAACCGGTGAGCGCCACGAGTCTCGGAGTGGGATAGATCTCAGAGTGGCGAATAGCCTTTGCCACCTCAATGCCGCTTTGGCCGGGTAATCCTATATCGAGAAATATTATCTCTGGCTTGAAACGTGACGCCTTGGTGAGAGCCTCTTGGCCATTAAACGCGACCTCAGCCTTGTGCCCGAGGAGTTCCACAAACATAGAGAGGCTTGTGGCGGCGTCCTCGTTGTCATCCACGATAAGTACCCTCTTTGATTGCGAGAGGGGCACGAGCGAGGAGTCGGGCGAGGAGATATGCTCGCTCTGGGCGAGGCGCAGTGGGAGCTTTACGGTGAAGGTACTCCCTTTTCCAAGCCCCTCGCTCGCCACCGAGATCGAGCCGCCGTGAAGCTCTACTAACTTCTTCACCAACGCGAGACCGATCCCGAGCCCCCCCTGAGCCCGGTGCATATGCCGGTTTACCTGACCGAACATGTCGAAAACGTGTTCTTGATACTCCCTTGGGATCCCTAGTCCATTATCGGTGACGGTTATAAGCACCTCGTTGTTCCGCTCCTCAAGCGCGAGTGAGATTCGTCCTCGGTCCGGCGTGTATTTCGCCGCGTTGGTTAGAAGGTTGCTGACAGTCTGGGCGATACGAGTGCCGTCGCAATTTATAGTGATATCTCCCCTGGGAAATGATGTGGTAAGGGTGTGTCCCCCAGCCTCCAGGAGGGGCTTGCTTGTTTCGATCGCTATCTGGAGGAGGGAGCGCATAGAGAGATTCTCCCGTTTTAAGATTAACTGCCCCCGAGTTACTCGCGAGACATCGAGGAGGTCATCAATCAGTCGAACCATATGGGCGAGTTGCCTCTCCATAATTTCGCGTGAGTGCGCGGCGCTCTCGCTGGAGGGGTCGCGTTTAAGGATCTCTAGCCCTGTTCGGATAGGAGCGAGGGGGTTTCGAAGTTCGTGAGCCAGGGTGGCGAGGAACTCATCTTTCCTACGGTCGGCCTCTCTCAGTTGCTCCCGGATCGCCCGTTGGGTCGTAACGTTCGCGTGAATCCCGATAGCTCTGAGGGGCTTTCCCGCGGAGTCTCTCTCTACCACGCGCCCCCGATCGAGGACCCACACCCAGGAACCGTCTTTAGCCTTTAATCGGTGCTCACTCTCATAGATCGGCGCTAGGCCACCGAGGTGCCGTTCAAGCGAAGCTCTGGTTGCGGCTCGGTCGTCGGGGTGTACCAGGACCTCCCAGGTGGAGACGTGGGGTGGGAGCTCCTCGATGGTGTATCCCAACATGCGAGCCCACTCCCCACCGAATTGAACGTGACCACTCGTTACGTTCCAATCCCAAAAGCCCAACTCTCCAGCCTCAAGGGCGAGCTCGAGCCGGCGGCGATCCTGGATGATTTGAGCCTCAGCTTTGACCTTATTCGTGCAATCAAAAGCGGTGCCGATCAGCCGCAAGGGGTTAGAGGAATCATCGTAGACGATCTCTCCCAGGGAGTTGACCCACCGTGTCTCTCCTTGCTTATTTATAAAGCGGTGGGTGTTGTGAAAATATCGCCCCCGTTCCTGAAATGTTTTCTGTAAGTTCTTTTCGATCGCTTGGAGGTCCTCTGGAAGCACTCGGGAGCTCCAATCCTGGTACGACTCCGTGAATTCTTCAGCGGTCACCCCGAAGATCTCAAGCATCTGGGGGGTCCAGTAGAGTTTGTTTGTGATCAGGTCCAGGTCGTAGATTCCTATCCCGCCGGCTTTCGTCGCGAGTTGTAAACGGGTCTGGATCGTCTGGAACTGCTCCTCAAGGATCTTTCGCTCCAGGATCGTCGTGGCGAATCGAGCCCACAGGTCACCTTGAAGAAGGGCATCTTCTCGCTCCAGCGGTGGTAGATCCGCGAGTCTTAAAAGAACAGTGAGCGTGCCCCACGGGGTCGAGTTGTGAGGGATGATTCGGTGCACGATGCACGCCGGATAATCCGCGGTGTTAAAAGCCCTCCTAATGGTCTCTCCGAGGGGATGTTGATCAAGGTGAGATATGATGAGGTCGTCGTGAAGCTCTACTACCGGGGGTAAGTCGCCCGGAGAGATGTGTGACGGAAGGGGGAGCGTGATTGGCGCGCTCCGTTTTGAGGCTAGATCTACCTCATGAAGCGCGCTTCTAGTGATGATCACGCGAGCATTCGGGAGGATCTCCTCAAGTAGAGAGGACAAACTGTTTATCACCTTGATGGTTTCGGTTTTGCACTTTGCGAGCTCCGAGAGTTGAGATTGAGAAGAGGAGAGGGGCATCGTTCAACGTAAAAATGTAAAGCTCTAAAACGGCGGCGTGTAATCTCGACACCTTGAAGACGGCGTGGCGCTCTAGCGGTATGGGAGTATGCCCTCTCTGATCCAATTTGTAATCGCTAGGAGTCCCGAGCGATGCCGGGATATGATGCGAGTCACATTGCGCGTGTAGGTAAAAGCGCGCCTGATGAATGACACCAAAAGTCGCACGAGGTGTGTGGTCTGGCTGCGTGCCTTGCGGAGTGCCGCGTAGGTAAGCCTTAACGCCGGAAGCGACTTTGAAAGAGAGACGGGTAATTAGCCGTAGACCTGCTTATAATCCCTCAGACTCTCCCGGATAACTCTTGGATCGTATCGTAGGTCTCATCGTTCTCAAGGACGGCTATGATCTTATCATCAGCCTCGCCCTTATCGGCCCTCCAACAGATGGCCTGTGCCAGGGGAGTTCAGGACCGAGACAACTAAGGTCCTCAACTGGAACAGATACTTAGCCCCAGCTGTGGCGCCCCGACGCCCCTTAACAGGCGACCGAGTCTAGGTTTTTCTACATAGGTATTTTTACTACTTACTCTAAAGATCCCCGCTCGGTGCGCCGACCCCTCTGTAAGCGTTAAGGGGTGGGGATGGCGCGCTGGCATGTAACTATCTGTGGTCGATCATCAAGCGAGGGGCGGGAGCTTCGAGGTATGAGAAAACTCGGAGTGTCCTTAGCACAAGCGCTGGTGACCTTGCTTGTCGTGGTGTCAAATCTCTCCGATGAATCGTTGGCGCAGCAGGCGGGCGCTCCCGTGGGCAATCAGATCGCCCCTAACGAGATCATAATCCGCTACTCACGTTTAAGTGGAGAGGAGTCGGTTGGTGGTAAGGTCTCTGAGGACTACGCCACGGTCGCGGCGCTAGCCCTCCAGGGGTTCTCTATACCGACCGATCAGGTCTCTATCGAACCACTCTTTAAAGATGTGGTAGGTGAGATGCGTCAACAAGTGTTAAGCGAAAATCTCGCGCTCCTCTCCCTCGTTAAAAAGTATGTCACGACATCAGAGCGCTTCTTAAGTAGCGCCTTTTTTTCGCATATTCAGGAGAAAAATTCACGCTACGGTTTCGCGAGAATGTTTGTTCTTCGTTTCTAATCGACGCAGACAGCTCAGCAAACAAGACAGATAATAACTCAGATCAACCAGAAGAGCGATTTTTTTAAACAGAACAACTTCATGGTGAGAGCGTCTCGGGTGTTCTTGAGCCCTGTCGCGGGGATCAAGGTTGAGAGCGGTGGTGGATCGATGCCACCGGCTCCTCCGACGTGCGTTGGCACGAAAGCGTCCGTGGCGATTATAGGCGATCAGTTTGTCTCACGCCCCGATCTCCCACAGGTGAATCCGATCGCTCTTCTGAATGGATTAGGCAGCGGATGTGACGCCACGCCCTATCAAATAGGGAGCGAATCAATAGGAACAAACCTCTCAAGCGCGATCTCGGGCGTCTGCCCAAACTGCGCTGTGATGGCATTTGACGCGGGGTGCGGCGTCGGCGGGAGGGGGGTTGTTCGATCCACGGAGGGCGCTCAGGCGGTGCTCCAAGCGGTGCTTCGAGGGGCTCACGTTGTGCTCTTTACGACCGCCGACGCCCGAAAAGACTTAGTGTTCGAGCAGGCGCTATTCGCGGCGACAAACGCCGGAGTGGTGATGGTGGCGCCCGCTGGCGATGAGTCTAGTACAACTCTTAGGTATCCCGCCGCGACCGAGGGCGTCATAGGCGTTGCCGCGAGAACAAATGATGGATCGATGGCCGATTTCTCTAACTCCGGCCCGTGGGCGATCGCCTCAGCAAAAGGCAAGCTTATACCTGTCCTTCACAAAGAGGCCGGTGTGGTGACAGCGAGCGGCACCTCCCTCGCGGCGGCGCGAGTGGCGGGACTAGCGGGGAGATATCTCACCCGAATGCCAAACGCCAAGCTAGTGGATCTCGGGGTCTTGGCGGCGTCGGGGGGGCTCTCCGAGCTCGATCCTAGTGAAACTGAGATCTGTCCTCCAACGCAACTTCAAGCGGTGGTGAGGGGAAATAACAGCGGAACAGTTCGATTAACTTGGATCGATAATAGCCCAAGTGAGAGCCAGTATTTGGTGATGAAGCGATTTGAGACGATGCCCCCACGCCCTGGGGAGCAGCCGCAGGTTTCACCTTGGCAGACGCTCGCTTCGCTACCACCGAACGCCACCGTCTATGTAGATCGGTTAGGCACGAATGTGGTTCCGGTGCCGTATCAATCCATCTCGTACAGAGTAGTAGTGAGTAAAGAACCGAAGCGACTCTCTAGCAATCTAGCCAAGATACAAGTTATCGCGAGTGATCTGGGGGATGGACTCCTCCTTCCAGGGAGTGGAAACGGTGCTGCCCTGAGCGCGCAAAAAGAGCTTGCTAGGAAGTTTCTCATTGAGGCACAAATCACTCCGGAGCCGATCATGGGACCAGTCCTAGGCCCCGATCCCAGTGGGGGAGCCGCTACGACGACGTCGTGTGCAACAGGGCGCATGCCATCCGGTAGTAGTTCAAATCAGGAGACCCCGATTCTGGCGTGCTACACACGGGTAAGCCCGTGTCCTCAGATCTCCGGTAGCACGAATCCGGATTTAGGTTCTGGGATCTGCACCGGAAACTACCAGACCGTAGTGGATATCCCGTATGTGGGGGCATTCATCCATAACAGCAACTCCCCCTACCGGTGGAGAGGCTTTGGAGCCGGGTTTGATTTCGAAAGTGAGCGACGAGTCGTGCGAGGTATTGAGACCGACTTCGTCCTCAATTTAGGAGATGGTACCACCATCAATTTAATCCCACACACCACACGTGGAGTGTACCGGGCCGCCGATATCCGCATGAATGATAGCCTCTTTGTCGCAACCAACGGTGAAGTCAGAGAGACGACCTCAGGGAATGAAACGATCATATATCGACCAACGTCTCGCTCAGGGGGCTTCGAGATAGCGGAGGCTCGCGATAGCCACGGCGTGGTCGGAGTGTACCGCCGCGAGAGCGATGGGCGCCTCTCTAGCATTGAGAACGAATACGGTCAGAGGGTGCTCTTTAAATACGACGCGAATAAAAATCTTGCGAGTGTCACCGACAGTGCGGGAAATGAGAATAGGTTTGAGATGACTTCGAATACCAATTACCTCGGAGAGACAAACGCGTTCCTTACGAAAGTAAACCTCGCTCAAGGAATGGGATCGTACGCCCTAACCTACGGCATCGAGCCGGCTCTAGCGGAGAACCCGACGGATAACGGAGCTCCCCTGATATACTTCGGAAACGTGGGTCGTATCGGCCGGATCCTTTATCCGAACGGGGGTCGCGTTGATATTGGGTACAACTTTGTCGGTGATGTAGCTGGTATCACCGATGTTAACGCGCAGTTAACCACCTTTGAGTACTCCGCTAGTGCAGTGATCGTGAGAAGTCTCTTCGGTTCGAGGACGGAAAATTTCTCGAAGGGAAAGTTCGCTTCGATGTCGAAGGTGTTAACGGGAGAGGGGCTCCCGGTTGTGATCTCTGTAGCCCGCGATGATCTAGGCCGAGTATCCAACGTCGTTCATCCAACGGGAGAGAAGATAGCCTATGAGTACCAGTGCGGGAGCGCGGGCTCTCCAGGAGGGGCGTGTTCTCCAAATGATATCAGAGCCTACAACATCACCAAAGTCATAAGGAACAATGGCGCCACCGCCAGAACCACCACTCTCCAGTACGCGCCCGCCGCGAGAGATCTCCAGTACGATGTCGAGTCTGTCTCCTCCCAGCTCCCTGAAGGAGAGGCGATAAACACATCCTATACCTACACGAACTACCCTCCGTTCCATCTCCCCCTGACGGAAACAAAAAACGGGTTCACCACCACGTATAACTATAACAATGTGGGTGATGTGGAGGCAGTTATAGCTCCAACGGGAACGACGAAGATGTCGTATAACTCGATGGGTAATGTGACCTCGGTAACCGATGCGCTTGGTAGGACCACCGGGTACGGGTACGATTCCGTGGGCAATCTGGAGACAGTAACCGATCACTTCGGACGGAAAAGCACAGTTAAATACGACTCTCTCGGAAGACCAATCCAGGCGGAGTCCCCTCTTGCCTCTGTTACCAAGAATTACCCCCCTCCCTCAAGCACGAGCTACGAAGAGCAGCTAACATCTAAAGTGGGAGACATCACGACTTCCGTACGCTCCGTTTCAACCTTCAATCAGGACGGGCGTCGGGTGTCTGATCAAGTAAATATGGATGTTGGAGCCGATCGCTTCTTAATCCAAAAAACCTACCAACCGGAGTTAGGGTTTGATGTGTCAGGCAGCGTCACGGTTACCACGCCTATGATCGCAGGGGCAAAGGTTAAAGATGATAGCGGCGACTTTGCACGGCAGGCGGGACCAGTGCCGGCGAAGTAGGAAGGCTGAGTCAAACGTTTGGAGAGGTTCATAGGGGCGAAATGATCAGAGAAAAAGGTGGCGGGATGCGACAATTCGAGCCTGAGCCGAAAAGAGATAATAGTCAGGATCTTTTGATGCCTCAAGCTCACCGATTTATGACCGAAGTGCTTCGGTGCGTTAGCGCCGTCATCTACGGCTTCGGGCGCTGTAAGTTCTGGAGCAGGTGCAGCATCGGTGGCGACAGGTGGTGGGGCGGCTCTCCTTGCTTGGGGGCTCGCTTGGGGCGCGGTAGGATACGGCGTTGGAACCTATACCACTGGGCCGGCTGCGGACTACGCCACTACAAAAGTCATGAATTGGTACTATGGCAATTAAATCCGCATGGGGAGGATTGATGGCGGGGCTCTATTTATGATTTCAAAGAGGCAACTCATAGCATTTATGTTGTGCTTTTTTCCTTCCATCGCATTGGGTCAGATGGTGCTGCCGTGTGATTTTCACCCTGGCGCTCCGAACATCGATGAAACTGAGTCGTGCACAGGTAATTTTTCTCTATCGGTGCCGCTCCTGAATACCGACCTCTCACTCGTTTATCATAGCGCTGCCTCACCCCTGGACGTGAAGTACGCTGCGGAGCGTGACATAGGTAAAAGGACGGAGCGGGGAGTAACTTACGAATGGGATAAGGCTCGTTCGCTTGGAGAATACTATCAGTTCGGTGTGAACTGGAAATTGAGTGTCGACGCGAGCCTCTTCTCTCTCGATACCGGACAGAATACGGTGATCGTCGTGTTGGCGGATGGCTCGACTTTTCGATACTTCAAAGATGGCAGCGGCAACTACCAGCCAGAGGAGATTCGAAGGGATCGCTCATTTGTGCAGAAGAGTGGATCTACCTGGATTCGCCAAGGGGCTGATGGAAGTCGGGCGATCTTTGAGTTCGTCGATACCTCTGGGGTATCCCACGTTACCCAACTGGTCGATCCAAATGGCAAGGTGGTGAAGATTAATCGGTTCCCTACGAGTGTAGCCAAAATAGGCGGAGCCATCTCTTCGGTTGCTGGAGACTCCTTCAACGGAGTGACCGTGGACGGATCGACTTTGACTGACAAATTGGGGAAACAAACAATCCTCCGGATTAGCGAAAGCACCTTAGTTGGGATCACCTTGCCGATCTCTGGAGCCGCGAAAGAACGCACCTCATTTGGTTACATACGTTATACATCGCCGCCGTATGACATATGGAGTCAAAAACAAGGAAGGAATTTTCGCCAGGAGGTTAGCTCTCCGTGGAAATACCGATTAAGTGGCTACACGAATGTTTTGGGGCAGACGACTAGCGTGGAGTATTACCCAGAGGGTGCACTCAAGAGCGTCATTGATCCCCTCAACTACCAAACGAGCTACCAGTACGCGGCCGACAAGGTCACGATAAAGAGTGTCCGCGGTACTCGTACGGAAAATTTCGTGAACAAGAGATTTGTTGGGTTTCAGGACTCCTCTGGGAATAGACTTACGTTAGAGCGTGACAGCATGGGGCGGGTTACGAGGTCCACTGTCAATGGCACCCTCGTCACTACATTCGAGGACTTTGACGGAGCGTTTCCAAGTAAGATCACCTCACCGGACAAGTTGGTGAGCCAGGTGGTGTATGCTCGGGATCACTGGATGCTTCCAAAGGACGTCACCACAAGAGGGCCGAGTGGAGGCGTCACAACTAATTATCAATACGACTCGCTCCATCGGTTAGAGCTCTTGACGGTGAACGGAGTGTCCACGGCGATCGAATACCTTGGAAATACCCGCTTGCCCTCTGTGATGAAGCGAGGCGGTATCCCGATTGTCCGGTACAACTACGACGCCTCTCAACGGCTACTCTCTGTAAAGGACCTGTATGGAGTTAATGTAGTTGGCTCTGACACATCGAATATCACCTACGACGCGCTCAACCGACCCGCATCAGTTTCAAACGGTGACGGCTCATCTCAAATATTCACCTACGGAGAGCTAGGAAATATCGAGAAGACGGTTACAAACTTCGGCAGCGTGATGGGCTTTGACTTCAACAAGATGGAGATCAAATAAGTAGTAGCGAGGGATGTATGATAAAAAAAATAATCCTATCGGTACTTGGAGTAGTAGTGGTGGGCTCTATCACCTCGGAGGGGGCTCTAGGCCAGGGCTACGTAACCTCAACTCAGCTAGGATCGATCGGTGGGGCAGTCACTCGAAAAGCAGAGAGTAACGGGAACGGTTTTAATGGAAGTGTGGCGGTGAATGGTCAGGCATGTAAGGGGCAAGGCTACACAGGAAATACGCGCCTTCTTCCTTTCATTCCGTGGCCTAGCTCGGGCGATATGCGGCTACAACCCGCCCTCGGTTGGGCGTCGGCAGCTAAAGTCGCCACGATCACGCTCAAGATTAGTAACACCACGAGTTCCTTAGCGGATGTAACGGCTCCACCGAAGCCCGTCCCCACGACACCCCCGAACAACTCGGGAGCCGCGACATGCCCCGCCGGTGGAGTGCCAAATATCTCTGATCAAGCGCTGGCAATAAAATGGGCCGAGGTGACATGTAAACCCAGTGATTTTTTTACGAGGTGTTACTGGAACGAAAAACTAGAAGCGGTGAAGTACCTGGACGCAAATATGGCGAGCATCCAGGCCCGGCTAGCGCGGCAGGCGGTGCCTTTAGGCGAGTTCAATACAATTGTGAACTACTGCCGAAAAGCGGGATTTACGGAATTTAGCTATAACGGGTGTGGTACCGTCCGATCCTGGATGATTGCCCTTGCCAACATGCCAGCCCCAAACAACGGAGGATTGGACTTTTATAACGCTTATAAAGGGTCGATGGGATACGACGCCGGCGCCAATCCTTTTCAAAAGGGAGACCCCAATCAACCTATGTACAGCAACAGGCCGGCGATTATTTATGAAAGTTACGTGCCCCCTCAGGCGAATACTTCAGGACCCTCTACCCTTGCTCCTCCAAAACTCCAGTCGACATATTCATGGGGCGATCCAGCGGATAGACCCGGTTCGAGCTCCTATCAACAGTGGATGGATCTTAAAAACAGGTCTTATTGGGATTGGAGGAACTCGGATGTTGGAAGGGAGCAGTCTGCGTATCTTAAATATCAATACGACACTGGGGCAAATAGAGATTGGTTGCTGGGTCAAGAGAAAACAGGTTGGATCATTAAGTGGGAGCAGAATCTGATCTCGCAAGGTGCGTTGAAGGCCGATCAGACGGTTCAGTATTCATTTAAATAGGGCGTGATGAGGATGGATATTTTCTGGCTGGGCCGCATCGTTCCTGATGACCGAGACATTCTGACCAATTTCACACTTCTCTTCGTATGATGGTGTATTACATGCTGATTAGATCAAGAAAAGTTTTTGCGATTCTGTCCAGTTGCGCATTAGTTTTATCGCTTCTATCAAATACCCGGCTTGCCTGCGCTGCGCCACCCCACCAATTTCTACAGCCGCTAATTGAGGATTGGTTTCTTGCTCAGGATGATGAAGTGCAAGCGGCTATTGCAAAATACAAAAGGGGCTCTGGCAGGATTAATGAACTGCTTTGGGATAAGCCAAGAATTTTTTCGGATGTTTCAAATATAACTCCTGTTGGTTTGGAACGTTATATTTCTCAGAATTGGGCCGGGAGCAAAAAAACTTTAAGAGAGAGCGTGCGAACGATCTATCACTTAGGCAGGGCGACGCCTTTCAAGATTCCCGATGAAATTGGCCAAGAAGGACTTTTTCCACTATATCGAGGGGAAGGGCGGGCCGGATTCGGTTTCGGAATCGGGGTTCCCCGAAATTCTGGGAAATCGATTCCCTTCAAGGGATTTGCCTCTACTTCGTATGACTATCCAACCGCACTAGAACACTTCGCGAACGGGCAGCCTGACCTGTTGGTGGGGTTTCATGTCCCAAGTGGTGAGTCCTCCCACGTAATCCCAATTCCAGATGCTTTGGAAAACCCGTGTGGCCAAGGCAGAAGTGAGCACGAGTTCGTTGTTAAGCCGAGTGGTTGGCGACCTCACACGCCTTCAGGGTCTCCTCGGTTTCCCAGGGTTAGAGCGAATTTTATACGGGGTGTTTCCGCTCTGTCTATCTATGCAAGCGCGTCGCAATTTGCTCATGCATACGAAGCAAACGACTGGAGCGGTATGGGGGAAGTTGTATGGGACCAGGTAGACCCAGTTCCCCTAACCAATCCTTGGGAATACGGCAGGGCATACGATCAAAACGTGACACTTGCTCGCACCAGCGAGCAGAAAGCGATAGCAGCATTCATGACTCCCTATACCGTGATCGGCCGGAGCATGGCTGGGATCGGTGCCCTGATAGCCACCGGAGCTGAAGCTACCTTTGGTTGGATGATGCCCAGTGGCTCAAAAGCCCAAGGTGTATGGAGTCCGTGGAGAGAGAGTCAGTATTAGTTTTGGAGGGGCTCGCGTTCGCGAAAAGGAGTATTTGGACAGCTTTATTGTGGGGGAACCGCTGGGGCGGCTGCGAGTCTCATCACTACGACGGTGATAGATTGGTGTTACGGAAACTACCGACAGGCTTAAAAAGAAAAATCCCTGGTCCGGGGTTACTTTTCCCAAGTTATCCTATCCTTGGTCCGGGGTCATTTTTCCCACTATCTGACCAATGACCACCGGCCCGGTGTCACTCCGACCTACCCTGGCCATAGCCTCGGTGGGAGTGGGTGGCTAGCACCAAGCCTGGGGGCCATATCAATTGGCATCGCCCGGACAACTGAAACACCAGCGGTGAAAAAAAATCCCTGGTAAAAATCCCTGGTCCGGGGTTACTTTTCCCAAGTTATCCTATCCTTGGTCCGGGGTAGCTATCCCTGGTCCGGGGTTACTTTCCCCACTATTAAAATCCCTGGTCCGGGGTTACTTTTCCCAAGTTATCCTATCCTTGGTCCGGGGTCATTTTTCCCACTATCTGACCAATGACCACCGGCCCGGTGTCACTCCGACCTACCCTGGCCATAGCCTCGGT